>CESL01062690.1_pt1 | contig 18198 bp, 18 predicted proteins | sample 531221 | NCBI WGS metagenome assembly CESL01 (sample SAMEA2622197, study PRJEB7988) | marine metagenome | biome: marine biome (ENVO:00000447); feature: mesopelagic zone (ENVO:00000213) & marine oxygen minimum zone (ENVO:01000065); material: "saline water (ENVO:00002010), including plankton...
GTGCGCCGCTCAAGGATTTGGCGCTCCAGCGCATTCGCGACTTCCGGACAGCGACTGGCGGAACCATCCCGCTTGTCGGCGTGGGTGGAATAGCGTCTGCAGAGGATGCATGGGCGCGGATACGGGCCGGGGCCAGCCTCGTTCAGCTATACAGCGCGATGGTGTATGCAGGTCCCGGCTTGCCACGGCGGATCACGCACGGCCTTCTGGAGCTTATGCGCCGCGATGGATTTTCATCGATTGCCGAGGCGGTGGGAAGCGAATAACCACGCAGCATGTATCGTTTGCTTTCTTTACCGCTCGCAGCGCTGGCACTTTCGGCTTGCGCTACCTCACCTACTGATCTCGGACCGCCGCGCCTTGGCGATGAGCAAACCCACGGCTGGGTGAGTGCAGCCGACCCTCGCGCCCAGGCGGCGGGAGAGGTCATACTCGCCAAAGGCGGAAGTGCGACCGATGCGGCCATTGCGGTAATGCTGGCCCTGGGCGTGGTCGAACCGCAAAGCTCCGGCATCGGCGGGGGCGGTCTGATGGTTCGCGGCCAGGCCAATGGAAGCGTCACCACGTTTGATGGGCGTGAAACTGCACCGTCGGGCGCCACCCCCGAATGGTTTCTCGATACGGATGGAAACGTGCCGCCGTTCATGGATTCGGTCCTGAGCGGATTGAGCGTGGGCGTTCCGGGCAATATCGCTTTGGCCGCCGAAGCGCATAAGGCGCATGGGAAGCTGGAATGGGCGGCATTATTCCAACCCGCCATTGGCCTTGCCCGGGAAGGGTGGATCGTCAATCCCCGCCTTAACACCTCGCTGGCAACTTCGAAGGATCGTGCCGCCCAAACCGAGGACGGCAAGGAACTGTTCTTCAATGCCGCAGGCGAGCCCCTGGCAGTTGGAACGCGGGTGAAGAACGAAGAACTTGCCCGCACACTGGAAGAGATCGCCGCCAGGGGCCCGGACGCCTTCTATACCGGGCAGAACGCGACCGCCTTGGCGACTACCGTTGCCCGCCACACACCCAAGCCGGGCGCCATGACCACTCAGGACATCGCGAATTACCAAGCAAAAGAGCGCGACGCGGTGTGCACGTCATACCGTTCCTATCGTATCTGCTCGATGGGTCCGCCGACTTCCGGCGGAGTTGCGGTTCAGCAGATCCTCGGTCAGCTGGAAAGGTTCGATCTCGCCGCCCTTGGTCGGGAGAACCCTCTAACCTGGCACCTATTCCTTGAATCGCAGCGGCTCGCCTATGCCGATCGCGAACTGTATCTCGCCGATAGCGATTTCGTTAACGTGCCCGTCTCCGGCCTGCTGGACCCGGTTTATTTGGCAAAGCGCAGCGCTCTTATCTCATCCGAAACGACACTTGGATTCGTCCAGCCCGGCAAGCCTGAGGGGGCACCGCAAGCGCTTACCGATGGAGACGAGCCGACAGAGCACGGAACTTCCCATATCGCCGTGGTCGACCACGATGGCACCATGATCAGCTACACCTCGACTGTAGAAGGAGCTTTTGGTTCAGGCCTGATGACTGGCGGTTACTACCTCAACAACGAGCTTACCGATTTCAGCCGAACACCCGAGGTTGATGGGAAGCTCGTGGCCAATCGGGTCGAGGGCAGGAAACGTCCGCGCAGTTCGATGTCGCCTACGATAGTCTTCGATCCGGAAGGACGACCATTTATGGCGGTCGGTGCAGCCGGAGGGAGCACAATTCCGGTGACCACTGCCCGTGCTATCATCGGTGCGATCGATTTCGGGTTAAACGCCCGAGATGCGCTCGCGCTGCCCTTCACGATGGCTTTTGGTGATCAAGTGCTGCTTGAAGAAGGAACCTGGTTGCAGACCCACGCCAAGGAATTCCGGAAGCTGGGACATGACGAGATCGTGATCCGTGCGGCACCCATCAAAGGCGGCACGGTCTTGCGGCGGGCTAGGGGCTGGGAAAGCGCACGTGACCCCAGGCTGGATGGCCAGTTGGACCTGCCCTGAAACGCTTCTGGTCACCTTGCCGTAGCGGGGTGGGGAGCTTAAGCGCCGTCTCGTCGTTGGTCGCACAACAAAAGATAACTCTGTGAGGAGCCTGCCTGTGCTGTCGGACATCGACTCCGCCAATAACCTTGTCGAATTATTCCTGAAACGTGCGGCCGAGCGGCCTGATCGCGCTTTTCTTGGCGCGAAACGCAACGGGGAATGGACGACCATAAGCTGGAAACAAGCCGCAGATCAGGTTTGTCTGCTGGCCGAGAGCTTGCGTGAGCTCGGTCTTAACCCGGGGGACCGGGTTTGTCTGGTGTCCGAGAACCGGCCTGAATGGTGTATCGCGGATCTGGCGATCATGGCGGCAGGCTGCATCACGGTGCCGGCCTATGTAACCAATACCGAACGCGACCATGTCCACATCCTCGACAATTCAGGAGCACGGGCGGTGATCGTATCCTCGCAGAAACTGCTTGGACCGCTCCACGGTGCATTGCAGGTGACCGGTATCGCCGACCATGTGATCGGGATCGAAGATTTGCATCGCCAACAGTCGGGAAGCTTCAGCTTTCACCAGTGGGATAAGCTGGTTCAGGGAGATGCGGAGGCGGCACGTGAGGCCGTCACATCCAGAATGGCAAATGTCGGTCGCGGAGACACGGCCTGCATTATTTATACAAGTGGCACCGGCGGTGCGCCTCGAGGGGTGATGCAGCATCACGGTTCCATTCTATGCAATGTCGCAGGCGCTGCCGAAATTCTGATGGAAGATTTCGGAATCGACGATGAAGAACGCTTCCTTTCCTTTCTTCCCGCCAGTCACGCCTACGAGCATACCGGGGGCCAGTATCTTCCGATCGGCGTAGGCGCCCAAATTTACTATTCCGAAGGTCTGGAAAAGCTGGCCAGCAACATTGAAGAGACCCGCCCGACGATCATGGTGGTGGTTCCGCGGCTGTTCGAAGTGTTGCGCACCAGGATCATGAAGCAGGTCGCAAAACAGGGCGGTATGGCGGAAAAGCTCATGACCATGGCCCTCGAAGTCGGCGAGAGGCGGGCCGAGGGTAAACCGAGGTTCGGCGACGGGGCAAAAGATTTTCTCGTCGGAAAACTCCTAAAGCCCAAAATTCGCCAACGCTTTGGTGGCCGTATCAAAGCCATGGTTTCCGGTGGGGCGCCGCTCAATCCCGAAGTGGGCATTTTCTTTGAATCGATGGGTCTCACCATGCTTCAGGGTTACGGTCAGACCGAAGCAGGCCCTGTCGTCGCCTGCAATCGGCCCAAAGCAGGCATCGCCATGCATTCGGTCGGGCCAGCCATGCGCGGTGTCGAAGTGAAAATCGCCGAGGACGGAGAGATCCTGTGCCGCGGCGAACTGGTGATGCATGGTTATTGGCAGAACGATGCCGAGACTGCGCGTACGATCAAGGATGGCTGGCTTCATACGGGCGATATCGGGCACCTCGATGAAAGGGGGCGCATCGTTATCACCGATCGCAAGAAAGACATGATCGTCAATGACAAGGGCGACAATATCGCGCCGCAGAAGCTTGAAGGCATGCTGACACTTCAGCCCGAAATTGGGCAGGCGATGGTTGCCGGAGACAAGCGGCCCTACATCGTAGGTCTGCTGGTGCCGGACGCCGAATGGGCGGTAGAATGGGCGGCCCAACAGGGGAAGAAATTCGACCTGAAAGCGTTGCAGGAGGATCCGGAGTTTCGCGCGGCGCTACGCAAGGCGATCGATCGTGTGAACAAGGACCTGTCCGTGATCGAGAAAGTGCGCCAGTTCGAATTCGCCGACGAAGCGTTCAGCATCGAGAACGAGGAAATGACCCCCTCGATGAAGATACGTCGGCACAAAATCAAAGAGCGTTACGGTGATCGGTTGGCGAGCCTCTACCGGAGCTGAATCAAGCCGGTACTTCCTCGATGAATTCGGGAAAGAAGGTAGGCGCTCGGTCGGACCAGCCCGGAGCGGTCGCGGCAGCTTCGCTTAGCGACTGCAACAGCATCTTGCGCCGTTCCGGTCGGATATGCGGCAGAGCGGCCGCAGCACAAAAGGCACTGGGCAACCAGGGGCGGGCTTCCGGGCCGAGCAGACGCTCGTAAAGGAACCGGAAGGCTGAAAAACAGTCGATCCGTTCCTGTGCAAGATCGAAGGCTACGACCCGGGTGATCTTGCCGATGAAACTCTCGATTCCGTCAAACCCGGATTGATGAGGGATGGCACCACGAAGAGCCTTGAGCTCCTGATAGGCCACGTACTGACTACGTATTGCGGCCGTTTCCCCGTGGGTGCGCCCCCAGATCCGGAAAGCATCGTTACGGCTTAGCCCGATATCCAGACTGCGGCGAATGTATCGCTGCTCTGCAGCAGTGAAACCAGCGAATTCTCGCATCTCGGCAATTGTCAGCGATGCAGCATTGGTAACGGCCATGATTCGACTCCTTCGTCGAATCGGAGTTTCCCCGAAGATGGTTAATTTTGTGTGCCGGGGCTTAGATCAGTCCGGCGAGAGGGCTGCTGGGATCCGCATATTTGCGGCGCCCCATGCGTCCGGACAGGTAAGCCTCCCGGCCAGCCTGGACTGCCAGTTTCATCGCCCGTGCCATGCGGAGGGGGTCTTTCGCTTCGGCGATGGCTGTATTCATAAGTACTCCGTCGCAGCCCAATTCCATGGCTACGGCCGCATCTGACGCCGTGCCGACACCTGCATCGACGAGCACGGGTACCTTCGCGCCTTCTACAATCAGACGGATCGTAACCTGGTTCTGTATCCCGAGTCCCGATCCGATGGGCGCGCCCAGCGGCATAACCGCAACCGCGCCAGCTTCTTCCAGTTGTTTCGCTGCGATAGGATCGTCCACGCAATATACCATCGGGTGGAAGCCTTCCTTGGCGAGCACTTCGGTCGCCTTTAGCGTTTCGCGCATATCTGGATAAAGCGTCTTCGCCTCTCCAAGAACCTCCAGCTTGACGAGGTCCCAACCGCCAGCTTCCCGGGCAAGGCGGAGGGTGCGGATCGCTTCTTCCGCCGTAAAACAGCCCGCAGTGTTCGGAAGATAGGTTACCTTCTTGGGATCGATGAAGTCAGTCAGCATCGGCGCTTTCGGATCGCTGACGTTGACCCGGCGTACGGCAACGGTAACGATTTCTGCGCCGCTCGCTTCCAAGGCCGCCGCGTTTTGCTCGAAATCCTTGTACTTTCCGGTGCCGACTATCAGGCGGGAATTGAATGTGTGGCCAGCAACCGACCAGCTATCGTCGCCTTGCCCGCCGCCCACGAAATGGACGATTTCGAGTGAGTCCCCTTCGTCTACTGCGCGCGCCGAGAGTTCGCTGCGCGGTGCGATCGTACCATTGTGCTCGACAGCAACTTTGGCTGGATCGAGATCGAGCTCCCGAACAAGCTCGGCAATGGTATTGGCGGATGTGCGGCGGCTTTCGCCGTTTACGGTCAGGGAAATCATGAGACCGACTTAGTCTCCGCAGCGCTCCTTGCAAGCGGCGGAATGGCAGTGGCGCATATTCAGAATATGGCCAAGCGATACAAGCGCGACCCCGAGGATCGTCAGGACGGCTTCCTTGTAACCGTGCGGAACCGCAAGCGCAGCGCCCATAAAGGTAAGTCCCGTCATGGCGATCACAAATGGCATGGCCATGCGATGCCGCAGTGCGCCCCAGCCGATCGCCACGCCGGCGATCAAAGTCGCAACCAGCAGACCCCAGCGGTGAATTTCAGGAGCAAGCAGAAACTCCCCGCCGATACCGAGGCCTGACACGAGTGCAATGCTGGCGATGCAATGCAATGCACACAGTCCCGAAAGACCGATGCCCACACGGTCCAGCCGCCGGCGAATCGGGTTCAATGCACGTTGCAACATGCCAGAGCAGATATGTGATAGTGTCTCATCTTACAAGAGCGAATTGCGGAATTGATCTGTAATCCGTCGTTTGACGTACCCGGCATGCCGCTTGTTCCATTTGCACTTGCGAAACACGTCTCTGGGGGCGAACAGGCTCCGCATGGACACCCTTGCTTCCCGCAGCCGGCCGATATTGCTGGCGAACTGGCTATTCTCTGTGGCTTTGCTGGTCATCATCATCGTCACTGTGGGCGGTATAACCCGATTGACCGAAAGCGGACTCTCGATCACCGAATGGAAGCCGTTCCTCGGCGCGCTGCCTCCGTTGAACGAGGCCGACTGGCAAGCCGAGTTTGAACTCTACCAGCGCATACCCGAGTACACCCAGATAAACGGACCTGCAGGCATGGACCTGGAAGCGTTCAAATCGATTTACTGGTGGGAGTGGATACATCGCCAGCTGGGCAGGCTGATCGGGCTGGCACTAGCAATCCCGCTCGCATTTTTCGCCATCCGACGGATGATACCCGATGGCTATTTCTGGCGCCTCTTCGCATTGGCAGCCCTGGTAGCGCTGCAAGGAAGCTTCGGTTGGTGGATGGTCGCCTCCGGTCTCGAGACACGAACCGATGTCAGCCACTTCCGCTTGGCGATCCACCTTTGCACCGCATTGATCCTGTTGGGCGGCCTGGTCTGGACAGCGCTGGACCTGCGAAGGTTGGGCGCGGTCAACGCGATGCCGTCGCGATTGACGAAGCTTGCGGCTGTAACAGGTCTGATCCTGTTTATTCAGCTTCTGCTGGGGGCCTGGGTCGCCGGACTTGATGCAGGCCTGGCTTCCGACAGCTGGCCCCTGATGCAGGGACGCTTCATCCCCGAGTTCGACGGCACCCCAGGGATCTTCTGGGCGATGACCCATGATCCTTTTCTCATTCACTGGATGCACCGCTGGTGGGCATGGGTTGTCGTGGCAGCTCTGGTTTTGATGGCCCGCAAGGTCAAAGCTGCTTCCAGAAAAGCATCAGTCGCTATTCACGCGGCGTTGGGGACCCAGATCTTGCTCGGAATTGCGACTGTCATGAGCGGTGTCGACTTTCATCTGGCGGTGCTTCATCAGTTGGTTGGCGCACTGTTGGTAGCGTCGGTCGCATGGGGTGCCCATGTGCTCGGACGCCAGACCGAACCTCTGTTGCGATAATCATTGATCTGTCAGGGTAAGCTCTAGCTTAGCAACTGAACCATATACGCCGTTTGGATTCACGCACTCTCCGGCGGCGTATTATTATACCCCACGTGAGACCCGCAGAATTGCTTGACGAATCACGTCCATGCGCCCATTTGGCGCGCGCTTAGCGGCTCCGTGGAGGGCCGCGAAATCGTTTAGGGCCGTAAAGCACGGCGCGATAACTCGAGCAAACGGACATATCAGCCATGAAGGCTCTCACCAAACTGACCAAGTCGGCCAAGCCGGCAGAGGTCGAAAAGGACTGGCATATCATCGACGCCGAAGATCTCGTCGTCGGTCGTCTTGCCGTCATCATCGCCAACCACCTGCGCGGCAAGCACAAGCCCAGCTATACTCCGCATGTGGATTGCGGCGATCACGTCATCGTCATCAATGCCGACAAGGTGAAATTCACCGGCAAGAAGATGGACGACAAGATCTATTACAAGCACACCGGTCACCCGGGCGGCATCAAGGAAACGACCCCGAACAAGGTTCTGGGCGGACGTTTCCCCGAGCGTGTCCTCGAGAAGGCCGTGCAGCGCATGATCCCGCGTGGCCCGCTGGGCCGCGACCAGATGCGCGCGCTCCACCTGTACAACGGCACCGAGCATCCGCATGAGGGCCAGAAGCCCAAGACGCTCGACGTCGCTTCGATGAACCGCAAGAACAAGGCTGTTGCGTAATGGCTGACGAAACCAAGAACGACACCGTCTCGGATCTCGCCGATCTGAAGGACATTGCCGCCGACGCTCCTCAGGGCGACAGCGCGGAAATCGCTGCCAAGGCCGACGTTCCCCTGCGCGAGCAGGAGCTTGACGCTCAGGGCCGCGCTTACGCCACCGGGCGCCGTAAGGATGCTACCGCCCGCGTATGGCTGGTTCCCGGCAGCGGCAAGATCACCGTCAATGGTAAGGACCAAGAAGTGTATTTCGCACGTCCGACCCTGCGTCTCGTGATCGATCAGCCGTTCGCTATCACCGAGCGCCAGGAACAGTACGATGTGATCGCCACCGTCAAAGGCGGCGGCCTTTCTGGTCAGGCCGGTGCAGTCAAGCACGGCATCTCGCAGGCTCTCGCCAAGTACGAGCCGGCGCTGCGTTCGACGGTCAAGGCCGCCGGCTTCCTCACCCGCGACAGCCGCGTGGTCGAGCGTAAGAAGTACGGCCGCGCCAAGGCACGCCGTAGCTTCCAGTTCTCGAAGCGTTAATTCGCCTCCAGAGCCGGACACCGGACACCGGACAAACAGAGGGCGGTTCCGCGAGGGACCGCCCTTTTTCTTTGCATTTAGCGTCCGATCACCGCTGAATAAGCATCAGCGCCCACGCAAGCCCGGTGCCAGCGAAAAAAACCGGCCAGCTCCACCAGATGTCATATTGATAAATCTCGGCTTGGAACACCGCGAGGTGGCCGCCGTCCGAACCCTGGCTCCCAACAACCAGCGCTACGACACATGAAAGAATAGCGCCGAGAGGCGCTGCTTTGAAGAATTCCATGGCATTTCCTCGAACTCTGTCAGCATAATTGCATGTCAGGGTTGAGAAATCGCAATGTCTTCTGGTTAATGCACAGGCGGGTCAACGCGCGGGACTTGGCGGACCGGTGCCACCGGATCATTTGGTTCACGCGGGGGCCTTGCATCTTCTGGCACGTCATCGATCTGCATGTCGCTGGTCTTCACGTCACTAAGATTACGCACACAGACAGTCAGCTTGCTACCGTCCCATTCAATCTCATTAAAGCTTGGCGGTGTCGAACGGGTGCGCTTGGACAAGGTGCCGGCACCGATCATTCTGACCGGACCGTTATCGGTTTCTTCCATGATATCGAACGCGTCGTGGACGTGGCCGGAAAGGACAGCCTGTACCGGTCTCCGCGCCAGTTCGCGCAGAGCCTTATCGCCATGGCGGGTAAGAGCCGTCCCTTGGGTTCCAACCTCACGCAGAGGATGATGGACGGTGACCAGCGCTTTCGTACCGCTGGGCAGCGCATCGATCGCAGCGAGACATTTTTCCAGCGCAGCCGAAGAAACCCAGCCTTTTGACCAATTCAGGCGCGGTTGCATGCGCACCGCTGTCTTGAGTGGAACGACGGCAAGCGACCCCAGATCAAGTTCCTTTTCGACCTTCTCTTCCATACCGTGAAAGCGTTTGTAGGGCGCGAAGAAACGCTCGATAGGATTGAAATAGGGCATGTCGTGGTTTCCGACCTCGACAGTGACCGGCGCGGGAAGCGAATTGATCCAATGCGTCGCGGCCTCGAACTCCCGATGGCGCGCCCTCATTGTCAGGTCTCCGGTGATCGCAACAGCATCGGGCTGTCGTTCGACGATCTCCTGTTTGACCCAATCGAGAGCACGATTGTTTTCAAGGCCGAAGTGGATATCGGAAAGGTGGAATATGCGCCGGAATTCAGAAGCCATGATGCGTCGCTAGCAGATCGACCTCGCACGGTGCTACCGCGAACTCGGCCTTGGGGGAAAGGGTGGCGGGCTCGCCATCGATCAGTACCTCCACAGGGGCACCGTCGCAGGTTTCCAAAGTAATCCGGTCCACTAGCCCCAATCGAGTGTGCGGCCCATCGCGAAAGCTCCGCCGCAACAATGCCCAGCTTTGTGCAAGCAATTCGCCCGCGCCTTCGGCATGAAACGCGTCAAGTTGCATGCCGCGATGGCTTGGTGTGAATTCGATGAGAGGGTAACCTTCTCTCTTGCCCAGTTCGGGATCACTGCAGCGCACCATCGATCCCCCGGTCGTTTCGGATAGCGCTTCGCTTGTCCCGCCGGCCATCGCGGGTATGTCGAAATCCCGCATGGCTTCGCGCACGCTTGCCCAGGAAGTGCCTGGCCCTACGAGAAGGCCGGCCAGAGCATCGCCTTTTTCGCAACGGGCCATCAAAGGTCGTACCGCCCGCACCGCGCCGCTTGCATGTCGTTCGATGATCGTTTCGAGATCTGCATCCGGGCCGTGAAGGCGCTTGCTCAAGAGGTTCATCGTGCCACCGGGCAGGACCATGACCGATCCGCCCCAACCCTGTAGTTTGGCGATAGCCGCATTCAGGGAGCCATCCCCGGTGAAGATCGCGAGACGACGGATGCCCTCGGCATCGAGTTCTTCGCGAGTGGGTAGATCCTCATCCGGAAACCCAATCTTGCGAGAAATGGCAAAGCCTTTGTCTTTGCAATGGCTTTCGAGCATCTCGATGGCCTGATCGGTATTGCTGCCTGACCTTGAATTCGTGAGCAGCCAGATAGGATTATCACTCTCCATGCAGCATTAGCGCCCCATGCGGACGGCGGTTCCCTCCGCTCAAACTTTGCCCGTCAAGATCATCCAGGCCGTCCCGAAATTCAGCAGACTATATATGCCGTAGGCCCACGCCATGCCCGTCCAGCCATTACCGGCCAGCAACATGGCGGCGAGAAGGATGAAGAATTCGAACCACAGCGAAAAGCGCCCTCCGCCGGTGCGATAAAAGCTCGGCAATGCATCGAGCATCGGATGCCCGCTTTCAAGCACCGCCTTGTGCGCGGCGAAGTTGCCGATGCCGAGGAGGAATACGATCAGAATGACCATCCCGTCAGGATAGGCATGATGTCAGCCGATTGCCAATCCTAGAGGCTCGGGATCAGCGGCCAGCCATAGCCTTTACCTTGGGTAAATAGGTGCGACCAATCCGGAGCGCTTCCCCGTCTTCCAGTTCTGCGGACCAGACACCCAAGCCATCGTGGCGCAGGCCTTTTATCCGGTCCTTGCGCAAAATGGTGGAGCGATGGATGCGAATGAATTTGGCCGGATCGAGCCGCTTCTCGAGCCCGGCGATGGTCTGCAGCAGGAGATAGCTGCGATCATCGACATGGAGGCGGACGTAATCCCGCTCTGCATCGATCCGCGAGACCTCATCCGTATCGATTCGGATCAGCTCGCTACGATGAGGGATCCACAGTTCGTCCAGCCATTTGCTTTCCTGTCCGCCGGTCTCCCCGCGCCGAGCCAGAGCGCGCTGGATAGCGCGTTCGAGCCGTTCAGGCTTAACCGGTTTCAAGACATAGTCGACCGCATCGAGATCGAAGGCCTCGACTGCGTAGTTGTCGTGGGCTGTGACGAAGACCACCGCGGGCCGATCATCCTGCTTGGCCAGCGCACGAGCGACCGAAAGCCCATCGACCTCGGGCATAGTCATATCAAGCAAAATGAGGTCGGGGTCCTGCGCCTTGATCATTTCCAGGGCCTCGGCGCCATCGGCCGCTGTCCCCACGACCTCGATATGGGAGAGCTTGTTGCAGATAACCTGCATCCGCTCCAACGCCAGCGGCTCGTCATCGACGATGAGAGTTCGCAGTTTGCCTTGAATGTCTTCAGCCATGCTTCACCATCGGCAGCTTCAGTTCGGTTTCGTATCCGTCGGGCGTCTGGCCTGAATTGATCGATGCTTCGCGACCGAAACGTGCCTCCAGCCGGTCCCGCACATTGGCCAGACCGATACCGAATCCTCCGGTGTGACCAAAAGGCAGCCCCGGCCCATTGTCTCCCACGCGCAGGACCAACCGCCCGCCTTCCTCGCGCGCCACGATCGAAATGGTTACCGGGCGATTGCTTGCCGAGACGCCGTATTTCACCGAGTTTTCGACCAGCGGCTGAAGGATCATCCCCGGCACCTTCAACTGTGCCAGTTCATCGGGCAGATCGACCCGCGTCTTGAGCCTCTTGGGAAACCGAACCGCCTCGATCTCAAGGTAATGCTCCTGCAGATCGATCTCGTCTTCGAGGCTTACGTCGCCAGTCGAATCGTCGGCCAGCGAATGGCGGTAGAAACGCGAAATCGACTGGATCATCTCCTCGGCCCGGTCTTCCTTACCAGTCATCACAAGGGCCGAGAGAGAGTTCAGGGTGTTGAAGAGGAAGTGGGGATTCACCTGATACCGCAACGAGCGCAATTCTGCGGCCTTGGCGGCGCTCCGAAAGCGTTCACCACGGCGTTCGGCAGCCTGCACTCTCGCGCCGGCGAGCAAAGCGAAATAAAGCGCAGCCCAAGCTAGCAAAAGGAAATAGCGGTCGAGCCCCATTTCGATGAGTTGAAGCCAGCGATCCATTTCGCGGCCGTCCGGCAGGACGACTTGTGCCGTATTATTATCAGGAGTAGCCGTGCCCAATGGCTCGCCTATCTTGGGTTCAGCAGGCACCGGACCTTCGATAATCAGATTGCCATTGTCATCCCGGCGGAGCGAGATACCTCGGTCTTGCGCGATTTTGGCTTCGTAACGCTCCTGGATAGAGGCGAAGAGCCATTGCTGCGATTGGGCGATAAGCAGGGCTGCAGGCAAAGCGAAGATCAAGGCTCCGCAAATCTGCAACGCCAGCGAGCGATTGTCGAACAGGCGGATGATCAGCCAAAGGATGAAGGTCACACCCATTGCGGCGACCGTCACTGCCACCCGGCGCGATACGAGATCGAACTCGAAGTCGAGTCCGATCAGCCAGCCGCGGGCGCTGATCAACAGGAAATAGGCTGACCACACACACACGATCGACACGAGAACCGTGCGGATCGAGACGTTTCCGGTCTCGGGACTTGGCGTTCGTTCGGCGGTCAAAGCCAGGTTTCTTTGCCCGCTAGACTTACCGCAGGGAAGTCCGGCGGTCGGACTTCCCGTGCGGTTTGTCGATCAGCTAAGATCCTATCCGACGGGCTCGACCTCGCCGCTCGCGATCTTTTCGCGCCACTTCGCCGGAGCGAGTGTGTGTACATTGTTGCCTTGGGCATCGACCGCCACCGTGACCGGCATGTCCTGCACATCGAATTCGTAGATCGCTTCCATCCCCAGATCCTCGAACCCGACGACTTTCGCGCCCCTGATGGCCCGGCTCACAAGGTAGGCAGCTCCGCCGGTAGCCATGAGATAGGCCACTTTGAAGCGGCTGATGACCTTGACTGCATCGTGGCCGCGCTCGGCTTTTCCGATCATGGCAAGCAGGCCGAGATCGAGCATCATTTCAGTAAACTTATCCATACGCGTGGCCGTCGTGGGGCCCGCGGGTCCGACAACCTCGCCCATCACCGGATCGACCGGGCCGACATAGTAGATGGCCCGCCCCCTGAATTCGACCGGGAGATTTTCTCCCTTTTCCAGCATGTCGTGAATGCGCTTGTGGGCGGCATCCCGGCCGGTGAGCATCTTGCCGGAAAGGAGCAGGCGATCGCCATGTTCCCAGCTTTCGACTTCTTCCGGCGTCAGATTATCGAGGTCGACTCGCTTGGCCGCGCTGTCGGGTTGCCAGGTAACCTGCGGGTAATCGTCGAGCTTGGGTGGTTCGAGATAAGCTGGCCCGGAGCCATCGAGCGTAAAGTGCGCATGGCGCGTAGCCGCGCAGTTCGGGATCATTGCCACCGGCTTACCTGCGGCATGGCAGGGGGCATCCAAGATCTTCACGTCGAGCACGGTGGAAAGGCCGCCGAGTCCCTGAGCCCCGATCCCCTGAGCATTCACCGCATCGAAAATGTCGATCCGTAATTGCTCTATATCAGTCTTTGCACCGCGTTGCTTGAGTTGACCCATATCGATCGGGTCCATCAGGCTGAGCTTGGCCAGCTTCATGCAATGTTCGGCTGTGCCGCCGATGCCAATGCCTAGCATCCCCGGCGGGCACCAGCCGGCCCCCATGCTGGGCAGCTGTTCCACGACCCAGTCGACGATATTGTCGCTGGGGTTCATCATCTTGAACTTCGACTTGTTCTCGCTGCCACCGCCCTTGGCCGCAACGTCGATATCGATGGTATTGCCCGGGACCATCTCGACGGAGAGCACGCTGGGAGTGTTATCGCGCGTATTACGGCGAGTGAACGCCGGATCCGCCAGAATTGAGGCGCGCAGCTTGTTATCGGGATGGGTGTAAGCCTGCCGCACGCCCTCATCGACCACTTCCTGAAGGCTGCGCTGGCTGTCGAGCCTGCAATTCATGCCCCATTTCACGAAGACGTTGACGATGCCGGTATCCTGACAAATCGGACGGTGCCCTTCGGCACACATGCGGCTATTGGTGAGGATTTGCGCGATGGCATCCTTGGCTGCCGGACCCTGTTCTGCCTCATAGGCATCGCCGAGGGCGCGGATGTAATCCATCGGGTGATAGTAAGAGATATACTGGAGGGCGTCCTTCACGCTCTCGATCAAATCCTCTTCCTTGATAATAGTCATGTCGCTCATCGCGGCGCGTTCCCATGTTGCAGATTTGCGCTCCCCGATAGGCGCGTTCCCCGCCATCGGTCAAAGCGCTTGGAAGCAAAGTGTCTTGCGCCTAAGGCAACGCCTCGTCGCAACAGCGCGCTTGAAATGCCGTGTTATTGATGTAATACAGCCCTCGGATGACTATGACCACGACCACAGCCCGCCCCGATTACGCCGCCGCCCGCAAGGCTATGCTCGACAGCCAGCTGCGCACCAGCGGCGTCAACGAAGCCTTCGTTCTCGAACGCATGGGCACTGTCCCGCGTGAGGACTTCGTACCGGAGATTGCCAAAGGTACGGCATATATGGACCGTGCCATCCGGCTTGCCGATGGCGGTTTTCTGCCAGCACCGCTATTCCATGGTGCGATGCTGTCCGAAGCTCGGCCGACAACGCAAGACAAGGTCCTCGTCATCGAGGGCGGCAGTGGCTATCTGGCAACGCTTGTCGATCCGCTGGTCTCTTCGGTCACTTCGATCAGCCCGGCAGAGGCGCTGGAGGCGAAGAAAGGCAAGTACTCGCTGATACTTGTAGACGGCGCGATCGAGCACGTGCCCGATAACATTGCCAAAATGCTGGATGCAGACGGCCGGATCGTTACCGGCCTCGTCGAACGCGGCGTGACGCGGCTCGCGACCGGGAGGAAAACCGGCAAAACAGTGGCTCTACTGCGACTCGCAGAGATGGGTATCCCGCGCATGGGCGAGTTCGACAAGCCAGCCAGCTGGAGCTTCTGAACATGAGCAAGGGCAGGGCAATCGGGCAGTTCGCAATCACCGCAAGCATTGCCGCCCTGACACTGGGGGCAAGTTCGGCGCACGCCGATACGCTTCAAGAAGCCCTGACAGAAGCCTATTTCAACAATCCGACGCTGGAAGCAGCACGGGCCGGTCAGCGGGCCACCGACGAGACGGTTCAAATCGAGCGAGCCGATGGTCTTCCTTCTGCCGAAGCAACTGCTTCCGTAACCGAATTCCTCAAGCAGAGTTCGACGCGCTTCTTCACGCCTGACCGGGCCCTGACGGCCGGTGTCGATCTGGGCGTACCCATCTATTCAGGCGGCGCGGTGAAGAATTCCGTACGCGCAGCCAAAGAGCGTGTCGCCGCCGGCCGAGCTGATCTGCGCGGTACGGAAAGCGCGATCTTCACGCAGGTCGTGGCCGCTTACATGGATGTGCTGAGAGGCCAGGCGCTGGTTTCGCTTTCACTCAATCAGGTCGATGTGTTGTCCGTAAATACGCAGGCAACCAGCGACCGCTTCGAAATCGGCGATCTGACGCGCACCGATGTTGCCCAGTCCCAGGCGCGTCTGGCGTTGGCTCAGGGCGATCTGCGGAGCGCGCAGGCAAATTTGATAGCCGCGCGTGAAGACTATATCGCCCTGGTCGGCGAAGCGCCGGATAACCTTCAGGCGCCACCACCGCTCGCCGGCCTTCCGGCCGATGTCGAGACTGCCGTGGACGTAGCGCTCGAAAACAATCCCGACCTTATCGCAGCGAAGGAGCGCGCCCAGGCATCGCGCTACGATATCAATGTCGCCGGTTCGAGCAGGCTACCCCGGGTTTCGGTCTTCGCTGGATATGACTACCAGAATTTCCTCGGCAGCGTAGCGGACGCGCCGCTCGATCCGACCGATCCGGTCGGCCCCACGGTCGCCAGCCCGCAGACGACGACGGCGGCGCAGGCCGGCGTATCGCTTCGATTGCCGCTCTTCCAGGGTGGGCGCCCCGCAGCGCTTCAGCGCCAGGCCACCGCGCGTGCGAGTGCCGCACTGGAGCAAGTGATTGCGGCGGAACGCGATGTGATTGCGCAGGTGCGCTCCGCCTATTCGAGCTGGCAGGCATCGCTCGCCATCATCGAAAGTTCGCAAACAGCTGTTTCCGCGGCCGAGCTCAGTCTGGAAGGCGTGCGGGCCGAGAACTCGATCGGCAACCGCACTATACTCGATGTGTTGAATGCCGAACAGGAACTGCTGCAATCGCGCGTGGAGCTGGTCACGGCGCGCCGCAATGCTTACGTGGCGGGATTCTCGCTTCTTGCGGCCATGGGTCGGGCCGAAGCGCGTGATCTTGGCCTTGCCGAAGAAGGCGTCCTTTACGATCCTGTTGCCAATTACGACAGCGTGAGTGGACGGATCTGGGATTGGGAAAGCGTTCCCGGACCCGAAGCTGTCACCACCACCACCCGCGACATTCCCGCACCGACCTCAGAAATTCCCGAGGTTGCCGATCAGCGCGACAGGCCTTAGCGTAAGGCACGATCCACAACCGATACAGGCACAGCGGGGCAGACGCGGATTATGAAAATCAACGGTGAACCCTCGGTCGAAGAAATTCTCAATTCGATCAAGAAAGTGATCGCGCGCGATAGCGAAGGCAAGGTCGAGACACCGCAACGGCGCCGCGGCTTGATTGCTGGCGGCGCGGAACCGGCCGATGCGGAAGAAGCAGAGGACGTACTGGAACTGGGATCGGGCTTGGGCGAAGAGCTTCTCATTCAGGACAATGCAGACCTCGACGCGATATACGGCGAGGAACCGGGCGAAGACGATTACGAAGAAAGCCTGATCGCCGATGCTACGCGCAGTGCGATGCAGCAGAATTTCGCAGCGCTGACCATGCTTTCGAAGCCGGGCAAGCAACCTCATGTCGTTCGCCAAGGCGAAACATCGCTCGAAGGCCTTGTCCGGGAAATGCTGCGTCCGATGCTTTCCCAATGGCTCGATGATAATCTGCCCGGCATGGTCGAAGACATGGTGAAGGCCGAGATTTCCCGCATAGCCGGCAAGAAGCGCTAAAGCTCTACCCTTCCGCCTGCGGTCGCGCTACATCGCGCAACCATGACATTCCGCAACAGGGTCGCATTCCCGCTCGCCAGCGCATTTGCGCTTTTCGCTTATCCGCTTCTGGCGCAGACAGCACCGGAACCAATGCAGGCGAGCGACCTCGTCACCATGCCGCGTCTCGGCAGTCCTACCGTATCACCCGACGGAACAATCGCCGTTTATTCGGTAACGACCACCGACCCGGAGGAGTTTGCGCGAGACAGCCAGCTCTATATGAGGTCGCTCGACAATTTGAATGCCACTCCCGTCGCTCTCGACCTGAAAGGTAGTGGGGCAAGCTTCGGCGGCGACGGCTGGCTCTATTATATGACTAACGGTGCCGAGAATGACAGCACACAGGTGTGGCGGGCCATGGTTTCCGCTACCGGCACAGTAACGCAGAAAACGCAGGTCACCAGCATCGCACGCGGGGTTAACGGCTATTCCGTTGCCAAGGACGGCAGCAAGATCGCGATCTGGACGGATATCGCCCGGAGTTGCACCGATATCGCATGCGATGACAGCGCCAAGTCCTATGCCCCGGGTCCTGGCGATGGCCGCCTCTATGAAGGCGATGGCGGTTTTTACCGGCATTGGGACAGTTGGGAAACGCCGGGCACCTACAGCCGGGTTTTCGCCTTCCCGCTGCGCAATGGTCGGGTATCCGGGGAAGGCGTCGCCGTCGACGGGCCTCTCGGCGCTGGCGGTCCGGTTGGCGATACCCCCTCCATGCCCTTCGGTGGTGGAGAGGACCTAGCCTGGGCGCCTGACGGTTCAGGAATCTACTTCGCCGCTCGCAAGGCGGATACTCAAGAACCGTATAGCGTGAACTTCGATATCTGGTGGAGTGATTTATCAGGCGCGGCGCCGACCAATCTGACTGCTGCGAACACTGCATTGGACATGCTGCCCACGCCTTCGCCGGACGGGCAGTATCTTGCCTATGTCGCCATGGCTCGTCCCGGCTATGAAGCAGATCGCCAAGTAGTCATGCTCCGCGATCTCAAGAGCGGTGTGACCACCGCACTTACGCGCGATTTCGACCGTAGCTTCGGCTCGCTCGCTTGGACGCCGG
>CESL01025759.1_pt1 | contig 18150 bp, 7 predicted proteins | sample 531221 | NCBI WGS metagenome assembly CESL01 (sample SAMEA2622197, study PRJEB7988) | marine metagenome | biome: marine biome (ENVO:00000447); feature: mesopelagic zone (ENVO:00000213) & marine oxygen minimum zone (ENVO:01000065); material: "saline water (ENVO:00002010), including plankton...
ATAAATTATTAACTTGAAAAAAGGCAACCTTATTCAGGCAAGGTCAAACTTTATACTGTTAACCGTTCACTGAAAACTCAAACAATGACATTAAAAAAAATAATTATACTTTTTTATGTGCTATTCGTTTATACGCTAAATGCGCAGGAAGATAGTTCGCTAAAAGTAAACTTTGAAAGTTTTACATTGCTTAATGGCCTTACCGTTATTATGCATACCGATCATTCAGATCCTGTAGTTGCAGTGGCGCTAACTGCACACGTAGGATCGGCGAGAGAGAAAGAGAATCGTACCGGTTTTGCTCATTTATTCGAGCATTTATTATTTCTGGAATCTGAGAACCTGGGTAAAGGCGGACTCGATAAAATGAGTGCAAGAATTGGTGGTTCTGGTGCCAATGGATCGACTAGTCGCGATCGCACCAACTTTTTTCAAACAGTACCTAAAGATGCTCTTGAAAAAATGATCTGGGCAGAAGCCGATAAATTAGGCTTCTTTATCAATACGGTAACCAAACCGGTCCTGGCCAAAGAAAAACAGGTGGTTAAAAACGAAAAAAGACAGAGTTATGATAACCGGCCTTATGGACATACGATGTATGTTATCGACAAAAATCTTTATCCTAAAGATCATCCATACAACTGGCAGGTCATTGGTAGTTTAGAGGATCTTCAAAATGCTACACTTCAGGATGTAAAAGATTTCTATAATCAATGGTATGTCCCTAATAATGTGATTTTAACGATTGCCGGTGATTTTGATAAAGAAAAGGCAAAACAATGGGTGCATAAATATTTTGATGAAATCCCTTCTGGAGAAGAAATTAAAAGACAGGAAAAGCAATTAGTAGATCTCGAGGAGACCAAAAAATTGTATTACGAGGACAACTTTGCGCGTCTGCCCGAATTAACTATGGCTTGGCCTAGCGTTTATTCGTATCATGAAGATTCTTATGCCCTCTCTATTCTGGCTGAATATTTAAGTAGCGGAAAAAATGCGCCTTTGTACAAAAAACTGGTAGAAGAAAAAGAATTCACGGGATCTGTTAACATGTACAATTATAGCTCTGAACTTGCCGGGGAACTATTGCTTCAGGTTAGAGCTTACGAGGGAAAAGATTTAGATAGTGTAGCTGCGGCAATCGAAGAAACTTTTGCTGAATTTGCCAAAAACGGAATTTCAGATAAAGATCTTAAACGTATAAAAGCCGGACAGGAAACCAGTTTTTATAATAGTATTAGTAGCGTCTTGGGAAAAGGCTTTCAGCTAGCCCAATATCAGATTTTTGCCAACGATCCTAACTTTATCAATAAAGAAATGAACAAGCTCCTGGCGGTAAGCAAGGAAGACGTGATGCAAGTTTTTAATAAATACATCAAAGATCAGAATTATGTGGCTACAAGTTTTGTACCTAAAGGGCAAAAAACATTAGCACTGGAAAATTCTAAACCCGCAGAAATTGATGAAGAGAAAATCGTTGAAGGGGCTGAAGAGGATTTTGATGCCTCCCAACAAGCCGATTACGAAAAAACTCCATCCAGCTTTGATAGAAGTCTTGAGCCTCCCTATGCTGCCACACCACAGCTTACTACTCCTGCAGTTTGGAAAGATTTTATGCCTTCAGGAATGCAGGTTTATGGAATCACTAATAGCGAGGTTCCCCTAGTGAAATTTGAATTTCAGTTGGAGGGCGGATTACTCTTGGAAAACCCAAACAAAACTGGAGTCTCTAATTTACTGGCAGAAATTTTAGGGGAAGGAACAGCGAATAAAACCCCGGAAGAATTAGAAGAAGCCATCGCTTTGTTAGGTGCCCATATCAGGATTAATTCGAGCAAAACTCAAATTAGTGTTTCCGGTAATACTTTGGCTAAAAACTTTACAGAAACTATCGCTCTGGTTGAAGAAATATTATTGCACCCAAGATGGGACGAAGAAGAATTTAAACTGGCAAAACAGCAGGTGCTTAACCAGCTTGAAGAAGAAAAAGCAAATCCAGACGTTATCGCCAATATGGAATTTCAAAAACTGATCTATGGCGAAAGAAATATACTATCTAAAAATATACTTGGAACTAAGTCTAGTGTTGAGGATATTAACATTAAGGATCTAAAGGATTATTACCAGGAGAATTTGACACCACAGCGCACCAAATTTTTAGTGGTGGGCGCGGTGGATAAAAGTCAGGCCACCGATGCTTTAAAATCAATTTCGGCAAACTGGCCGGCAAAAAATGTACAGTTGCCCAGGATTACCAAACCTGAACTTCCAAAAAAATCGAAGGTATATTTCTATGATATTCCGGGAGCGAAACAATCTGTTTTTAGGTTTGGCTCACCGGCGATGGCAGCTACCAGTAAAGATTTTTATCCGGCAGAAGTAATGAATTACCGGTTGGGCGGTGGTAGTTTTGCTTCCCAGCTTACCCAGCAATTACGGGAAGGTAAAGGCTATACTTATGGCATTAGATCGGGATTTTTTGGAGATAAATATGCAGGTTCGTTTATGATTTCTACCGGTGTAAGAACCAATATTACAGATGATGCTGCTAAACTTGTAAAGAACATATTGCAAAATTATCCAGAGAATTTTAATCAGTATGACCTGGAGGTTACTAAAAGCTATATGATAAAGAGTAACATGCGTAAATTTGAAACTTTAGATGCTAAACTTAATATGCTTAGTGAAATTAGTAATTACGATCGTGATTACGATTATATTAAGCAAAGAGAAGAACTGGTTAATAAGTTGGATATTCTTAATATTCAGGATTTAGCAAAAAAATATATCAGTCCAAACCGGATGTATTATTTAATTGTTGGTGATGCTAAGACTCAACTAGATAAACTAGGGCAACTGGGCTTTGGAAACCCCATACTTTTAAACCCTGAACAGGAATAAGTTTAATCAAAATTCGTAAAATATGCCCCATTCTTTAATTATTAAGAATGGGGCTTGTTATTTAAAAAAATAATATATTAAAAGCTTATGCATTGAGATAACATCATATTTTATATTTTGTAATACTAATCTTCCTCTTTTGTACTGATTTGAAGAAGAGAAAAACAGCATTCAATGTTTAGACTTCTTAAAGACTGTTCTATAATAACACTTTAAACATTCTAAAAAATAAATGTTTAAATAACATTTGTATATTTAACCTAAGCATCTGAAGCATTTTAAGGATCTTAAAATAAAACGCTGCAAAAAATCGCTATCTAATTTTAATACATTTTTGCGCACACCTAATAGAAAAATTTAAAGTGTATATTTCTAACCCTACATCATCATATCTCCTTAAGGAGCGATTTCGGCCGACTTTAAAATTTTTCATTTTTTTATTTTTTTCTGTTAAATTTTTATACCCACAATCCCCGCAATATGTCTTTTCAGAAATAAATGCGAGTGACGGCTTATCGGGAAATAAGGTGCGTAGCATCGGTCAGTTAAGTGATGGCAGGATGGTTATTGTTACAGAGGGTCTGGTAGACATTTATAATGGGACCTCTTTTACTTATATGCACTATAATGAAGATAAAGATTATGAATTATCCGATTATTCCGGTTATCACCGCCTTTACATAGGTCCTAACGACGGTATCTGGCTGAAGAATACATACTCGCTTAAGTATATCGACATGAAAAAAGAAAAATTGATTACCGATGTGGATCAAATTTTTCAAAAAATGGGAATAAATGAAAAAGTGACTGATTTTTTTATTGATCCTAATAAAGACTTTTGGTATAAAGGAGAAAGCGGAAAGTTATTTTTTAAACCCAGGGATAAAGAAAAGGCTTCGGTTTTTATAGATAAACTGCCTAAAAACGATCCGCTTTATGACCTTACGGTAGCTAAAAATCAGGTTTTTCTATTTTATCGCTCAGGACAGGTAGAAGCTCACCATCTCACTTCAAAAAAAATTAGGCATTTTAAAAATTCCATTCAAAATAAACCTTATCACAATACTTTATTGGTCGTTCCAGATAAACATTACATCTATCAATTAAGAAATGGGGATAGCTTGGGAATTGCACATCGGCTAAATATGAACAGTGGAGAATGGGAGATGCTTCTTAAAACCGATTATTTTCTAAATACATTGAGCATCGATTGGAATCGCAATATTTGGATTACCAATCCTAAAGGAATTATGCAAATAGATACTTCACTATTCCACAAAAGAACCATAGAAAAACTTAAACTGCTAAATGGAGATGTCATTAATTCTGAAATAAGTACTATTTTCTTTGACAAGAATAAAGGGGTATGGATCGGTACATTAAACAGAGGGCTTTTATATTATCACCGGGACCGTTTTAAATTTAAAAATATCGGACATAAGTTCTTTCCTCATACCTCAGAAAAAGATATCGTAATAAATGGGTTTTCTGAATTTGAGGATAAAGTTTTAGTAGCTACTGATAACGGAGTTTTTTTATATTATCCAAAAACCCAAAAAATAGAGCGATTTTCAAGAATTACAACTCCATTAAAATGCAGGTTTATTTTTACCGAGGATGATGATTGCTGGATTGGCACATCCAATGGTCTCTATATTTCCAATAAAAAGACTTTCCAAAAACTAAAAACCCCATTCTCACAAGTTTACCAGTATCTTGGCGCTTCAATTCATCAATATTTGTTGGCTACAGATCAGGGTTTGTTTTTATTGAACTCTAAAAATAATGCTATAACACAGGTAACAGAAAAATTAGCTCCAATTTTTAATATTTCAAGGATTGATTCTAATAAGTATGCCGGAGTTTCCAGGGAAGGCCTGTTTTTTTATAATCTTAAAGAAGATCGTCTCCAAACAGCAAAAACCAATACTGAAATTCGCTTTTTTCATCAAAAGAACCAGGCCATCAATGATTTGTATACGGATAGTCGTGGATGGTTATGGACCGCTTCTCAGGATGGATTAAGTGTTTGGTTTCCTAAAAAAAATAAACTTAAACATTTCTATGCAAAAGATGGCTTGGTAAACAACAGTATCCAATCGATTATAGAAGATGATAAACAACAAATTTGGGTAGCTACTTCTAACGGGTTGTCTTGTGTACATATATCTAAAGAAAAAAAGGACCCGGCTTTCTTTTTTACAAATTATAACCAATATGATGGTGTTGTAGATTATGAATTTGTAAAAAATTCAGTACTAAAAATGAACAATGGTAGTTTGTTATGGGGCGGCTTGGATGGTTTTAATATTTTTAATCCTGCCAATAATCTTTTAGAAAAAACAAAATTAGAGGTACCAATTTTCACGCATTTCGAATTATTTGGGAAGCCTATATCACCGGGGCAGGAATTTAATGGTAAAACCATTTTAGATAAAGCCATACAATACACCTCAGCAATTACACTGAAGCACCGACAAAATTTCTTTTCGTTAAGTTTTTCTGGATTAAATTACACCAATGTATCGAAAACAAAATACAAATATAGGCTTGAGGGAATCGACGAAAACTGGCAGGAAATAGCACCGGATAATGGATTAGGAAAAGCTTCTTATACCGATTTAAGCCCGGGAGACTATACCTTAAAAGTGACCTCTTCTGCTAATGGAACAATATGGAGTGACATGGCCACTCTACATATTATCATTTTACCCCCATGGTGGAAAACCTGGCCGGCCTACCTGGGTTACATAGTATTGATTTTGTTCATTATATATCTATGTTTCCACTTACTTTTAAAATTTCAAAAGGAAAAACTTAAAGCAAAACAGTCGGAAGAATTACGCACTTTAAAAGATCAGTTTTTCACCAATGTAAGTCATGAACTAAAAACGCCACTTAGCCTTATCATTACTCCTTTAGCCTCTATTCTAAAAACCGAAAATAGTTCGAATCGCTCTAAATTGACTAAAATTCATCAAAGTGCTATAGAGTTGTTACAATTGGTAAACCAATTACTGGACGTTCGCAAAATCGAAACTACCGGGAAACTGTCTGTAAATTCTGATTGCTGCCAGCTTAATCAGCTTTTAAACAACGTTACTCAGCCTTTTGATGAATTAGCACAGCATAAGGGAATACGTTTTAAAAGAGAAATTTCTAAAGAAGAAACCTTAATATTTATAGATAATGAAAAGTTTAAAAAAATAGTAAGCAACCTGTTATCTAACGCATTTAAATTTACACCGCAAGAGGGCAAAGTGAGCTTTATCGGGGAACTAGATGGAGAAATCCTTAAAATACAGGTTACGGATAATGGTAAGGGGATTGCAAAGGAAGAAGTACCAAAAATTTTTGAACGCTATTATCGATCTAATCCTGAAGGTGAGAATACCGGTACCGGTATTGGCTTACATCTGGTTAAATCTTACCTGGAATTATTAGGGGGAACGGTAAATGTAACCAGTGCACCAGCTAAAGGAAGCACGTTTACCGTAAGGATTCCGGTAAGGATAAATATTCCTGCCCAACCTAAAATCCTAACTTCTTATAAAGATCCCAATGAGCGCTTTTCCATTTTAATTGTAGAGGATCATCCAGATTTTCAGGATTTCTTGTTTTCTGAACTTAAAGAGGATTTTAATATTTATACGGCAAAGAATGGGTTAGAAGGTTTAGAACAAGTAAAAAAACATCATCCCGATCTTGTGATTAGTGATATAATGATGCCCGTAATGACGGGAATAACTTTATGCCATAATATTAAAAGTGATATTGAAATCTCTCATATCCCGGTGATTTTACTTAGCGCACGATCTTCAGAAGAATCTAAATTAAAAGGTTTTGAAGCTAAGGCCGATGCTTATATGGATAAACCTTTCAATCTGGAAATCCTTAAACAACGTATTGAAAATCTGGTACAGGAACAACAATCCCGAAAAGAAGTTTTTAAAAATTCGGCTGAAATTAAGCCAGACGAAATAACGATCGGTAAAACCGATAGCTTATTCATGGAAAAAGCGCTACAGAAGGTTCACGAAAATATGGAAAACACAGCTTATTCTGTTAAGCAATTAAGTAGTGATCTTAACATGGATCGTACCGGACTTTTCAGAAAAATAAAGGCTATTACTGGCCTATCTCCTACTGCCTTTATTCGCTCCATAAAATTAAAACATGCTCGCCAACTTTTGGATGAAGGAAAATCAGTTTCCGAGGTATCTGTTAAAGTAGGTTTTTCCAGCCTTAGCTATTTTGGAAAATGTTTCCAGCAGGAATATGGAAAAAAACCATCAGATTATAAAAACTGAGAAATTACAACGAAAATTCAACCAATATGATAATTGTTGCAACATTTGCACTACTCATTTTATGTATTTAAAAATAAATTTGATTCATAAAATTATTCTAAATGACTCATATTAAATACTTTTTAATGGGAATAGCATGTATTGCTTTTACCTTTACTTCTCTTGCTTTTAACAACGATCCTAATTATGAGAAAACCAAATTAGGCATAAAATTAAGTCTGGAAAATGCTAATCTTGAGATTCAGTTCTATACATCTTCCATGGTTAGGGTTATAAAAACCCCAAAGAATTCTTCTTTTGAAAAGAAAAGTCTTTCAGTTGTTTTAGAGCCTAAAAAAACATCATTTAAAATTGAAGAAAAAAAGAATGAACTCCTATTGAGAAGTGAAAAACTGGAGATCGCTATTAATACCAAAACAGGTAATATACGTTATAATTCTCCAGATCACTCGCTTCTTTTAAAAGAGAAAACAGGCGATCCTTTATTTACTCCATTTAAAGATGTAGATCAGGACACCTACACGGTAAGCCAAAGCTTTAATTTAGATCCCAAGGAGACTATTTATGGCCTTGGGATTTTACAAAATGGCAAAATGTCACAACGCAACCTGGAAGTTAAAATGATCCAGGCAAACCGCGAAGATTATATTCCGTTTTTCCAATCGGTTAAAGGATATGGTTTATTTTGGGACAATTATTCTCCTACTACGTTTAGCGACGATACAAGTGCCACTTCTTTTACCTCAGAAGTTGGTGATGGAATAGATTATTACTTTATGTATGGCGGTAATGCCGATAGTGTGATTGCTCACATGCGACAATTAACGGGACAGGCGCCTATGTTCCCACTATGGACATACGGCTACTGGCAAAGTAAAGAGCGCTATAAAAGTCAGGAAGAAACCGTTGGTGTTGTGAAAAAATATCGTGATTTAGGAGTTCCATTAGATGGTATAATCCAGGATTGGCAGTATTGGGGAGATAATTACCATTGGAATGCAATGGAATTTTTAAATGAAGAATTCCCGAATCCTCAAAAAATGGTAGACGATATCCATGCATTGAATGCACATATTATTATTTCAATATGGTCTTCTTTTGGACCAAAAACCCAACCTTATAAAGAATTGGAAAAAGATAACATGTTGTTCAACTTTTCTACATGGCCACAATCTGGTAAAAGTGACTGGCCACCAAACATGGATTATCCTTCAGGCGTAAGGGTTTATGATCCTTATAATCCAAAAGCACGAGATATCTATTGGAAATATCTAAAAAAAGGTTTATTCTCCCTGGGCATCGATGGCTGGTGGATGGACTCTACAGAACCAGATCATTTAGATATCAAACCTGAAGATTTTGATGAAAAAACCTATTTAGGTTCTTTTAGAAAAGTACGTAATGCTTTCCCATTAATGACGGTAGGCGGTGTATATAAGCATATGCGTGAAGCTACCTCAGATAAGCGGGTGTTTATTTTAACGCGTTCGGCTTTTGCCGGCCAGCAACGCTATGCTGCCAATACCTGGTCTGGCGATACCGAAGCTTCCTGGAAAACACTAAAAGACCAGATATCCTCAGGACTTAATTTTTCACTTACGGGCATCCCATATTGGAATAGCGATATTGGAGGTTTCTTTATATGGGAGTTTAAGGATAAATTAGACGATCCGGAATATAGGGAACTCTATGCAAGATGGCTTCAGTTCGCAACCTTCACACCAATGATGCGATCCCATGGAGCCGATGCTCCACGCGAAATTTACCAATTTGGTAAAAAAGGAGAACCCGTATACGATGCCCTGGAAAAATATATCAATTTACGCTACAGCCTACTTCCGTATATCTATTCTGAGGCATGGCAGATTACAAATCAACAATCAAGCTTAATGCGTGCTTTGGTAATGGATTTCCCTAAAGATGAAAAGGTCTTAGATCTTAATGATCAATATATGTTTGGACATTCCTTTTTAGTCGCTCCGGTTTTGAAATCGATGTATACCGAAGATAAAAAAGAAAACTTTCAACAAGATGGATATCGGCAAGTATACCTGCCAAAAGGAACAGAATGGTTTGATTACTGGACTGGAGAACGTTTTTCTGGTGGACAAACTATCGATAAAAAAGCGCCAATAGATATTCTTCCTTTATATGTGAAAGCAGGGAGTATCGTTCCCGTAGGCCCTAAAGTTGATTATGCTGAACAAAAAGACTGGTCTAACTTAAAAATAAATATATATCCCGGTGCTGATGCTGAATTTACTCTATATGAAGATGAGAACGATAATTATAATTACGAAAAGGGAGCCTATAGCGAAATAAAATTCGTTTGGGATAATAACAAACAACAGTTAACGATCGAAAAGCGTCAAGGAAAGTTTGAGGGAATGCTTAAAGATAGATCATTCCAACTACATATAGAAACTGCTGAAACAACCAAAACTACAAAGAAAATCACTTACAAGGGCGATAAGATGGTTATAGCATTTTAAAAGAAAAAAGAACCTCACGGAATTACCCCCTCTAATAGGGATTGAAAAATACACTTAAAATCATCCCCTCCATTTTAAGTTAAAATTTATAACCCGATCCGGCTTTGCGTATTTGCTTAAAAATTAAGCGGCCCGAAGCCGGGGTTATAATAAGTTTCTAAAATAAGCGCCTACAACGTCAATTTTAGTAGTCCCAAATAAGCTAGCATATACTTTTAAGTCATCTGGCAGAACATGATACCTACAATACAAAAAAAGCATGAAAAACGAAAAGGTTTTCGTTTCGATCATTGATATAATAACATAATCAAAACGTAAAACTTAAAGATTAAACAATAGACTATTAATTTAAATCAATTTTTTTATGTGTAAATTTTATTTTTTTACTCATTACGTTATGTCAAGGTATACTCTCTCCTTGCTTGTCGTAATGCTTGTATGTTTCAACCATGAAGCCCAGGCAAAAATAGTAGATTTCTCCTATCAGAATGTTCAGGAACCAATAACGGGTAAGGTGACTTCAGAAAATGATGGTATGCCATTGGCCGGTGCAAATATTGTAGTTAAAGGAACACAAATAGCAACTTCTACAGATTTTGACGGCAACTATACCCTGGACGCTCCTGAAGGATCTATTTTGGTAGTGACTTATGTGGGTTTTGCTACTCAGGAAATCGCTGTAGGAAAAGATAGAGTAGTTAATATCTCCCTGCAAGAAGATACCAATGCCCTGGAAGAAATCGTACTTATAGGATATGGAAAACAAAAAGCAGGAGATGTGACCAGTGCTGTAGCTAATGTTAAAGCCGAGGATTTTAATAAAGGGCAACTAACCGATGCCGGACAATTGATACAGGGAAAAGTTGCTGGGCTGGCGGTTACCAATGCTAATGGAGATCCTACAGCAACAAGCTCAATCAAATTAAGAGGAAACAATACGCTATCTGGTGCATATTCAGACCCTCTGGTACTTATCGACGGTATACCAGGAGCTTTAAACACGGTTGCTCCAGAAGACATCGAAACCATAGATGTTTTAAAAGATGGATCTGCCGCAGCAATATATGGTGTTAGGGGAACGAATGGCGTTGTTTTAATTACTACAAAAAGGGCGAAAGGTGCGAAGATAAATACGGTAGAATATTCTGGATATATAAGCACTGCCAAAATTGCCAGAGAACTCGATTTTTTAAGTGCAGGACAGTTTCGGGAATTATATCCGGAATCAGATTTAGGGGCCAGTACCAACTGGCTGGACGAAATCACCAGAACCCCTATAACCCATGTGCATAATATTACGCTTAGAGGAGGCAGTTCACAAACCAATTATATTGCAAACATTAATTATAATTCACAGCAAGGCATCTTTTTAAAGTCAGATAACCAAACCTTTAGAGGACGCTTAGAAGTAAATCACAAGATGTTTGACGATAAATTGCATCTGCGATTTTCTTTATTAGGAAGAGAGAATAAATATACCTCTACCGGAGCAGGAAGTAGCTTTAGGCCCTGGATCTACTATCAGGCTATGCGTTATAATCCCACAGCACCTATTAAAAACGAAGATGGAAGTTGGTATCAGAACATCAGTAAATTAGGATACGAAAACCCGCTTTCCCTAATTAAAGAATCTGACGGAAATGTAAAAACTTCTGAAATGCGTTACGTTGGAACAGTAACCTATAATCCTATAGAAGCGCTTACGCTAAATGGTAACTTCTCGTTGACAAGGGAGCCAAGCACCAACGGTTACTCTGAAACTTTAAATCACGTTTCCAATATAAGGGATGGTTTTGCGGGCTACTCCAACATAGGAGGCTATACTGATACCGATAGGCAAATAGAGTTAACCGCAACCTATGATAAAGATTTGGAAAATCATGAGTTCTCAGTGCTTTTAGGGTACAGCTATTTAAGTAATGAAAGCGAATGGTATGGTATGAATAATTTTGGGTTTCAGGACGATTATTTTGGTGGATGGCATAATATAGGTGTTGGAAATGCGCTTCAGGAAGGTTTTGCAGGAATGAGTTCTGGAAAATTCAAAAAAAATCTGATTAGTTTCTTTTCTCGTGCCACCTATTCCTATAAAGATAGATACCTGCTTATGGCCAGTATCAGACATGAAGGTGCAAGTCAGCTCTGGGGAACCAACAACGCCTGGGGGACTTTCCCTGCGGCTTCTATTGGTTGGAAAATCACAAATGAAGAATTTATGAGTAACCAGAATCTTTTTAATGAAATTAAATTGAGAGCAGGCTATGGAGTGACCGGTTCCCAACCAGCAGATTCTTTTTTAGGTATAGGAATGCTTAAATATGGAGATTATGCCTATGTAAATGGTCAATGGTTAAGAACTGTTGTTCCTGCCTCTAACCCTAATCCCGATTTAAAATGGGAAGAAAAAAGAGAAACCAACCTTGGGGTGGATTTCTCACTTAAAAACGGTCGGCTTTCGGGTTCAATAGATGCTTACGAACGCAATGTGGTAGGCCTTTTATATTCTTACAACGTTTCTATGCCTCCTTACCTATATCCTACGATAATGGCCAACGGTGGGAATATGGTAAATCGCGGAATTGAAGTTTTGATTAATACTACACCTGTAGAAACCGAAGATTTTAGTTGGAATAGTACCATTACCTATTCTGTTAACGAAAATAAATTGAAAAGCCTAAATGGCAGTGTATTCAAAACCGATTATGACTTTTTTGATACAGGAGATGTTTATTACGAAGGACAAACGACAAGGTCCCATCGTGTCCAGGTAGGACAATCTATAGGAAATTTCTATGGATTCAGAGTAACAGATGTAGATCAGGATGGAAAATGGATATATGAAGATGCAAATGGGAATCCCGTAGCTTACGATGATTTTAGCCATGCTCCGGAAGACCGCCATTATATAGGTAACGGTATCCCTAAATGGTACGCCGGTTTCAATAACACTTTCCGTTATAAAAACCTGGATTTAACGGTAAATATGAGAGGGGCGTTTAATTTCCAGATTATAAATGAAGCTAGAATGAACTTTGAAGGTACTCAAAACGGATATAGGGACAATCGTCTTTCTTCGGTTACTGATAAAGTATTCGGAAAAACAACGCTTAGCCCAGAAGTACAGGCAGAATATAATAGTTACTATGTTGAAGATGGAGATTACTGGAAAATCGATAATATCGCTTTAGGGTATACTATAGATAAATTTAATACTGAAATTATCAAATCTCTAAGGGTATATGGATCGGTGAATAATGCATTTACGATAACCGGCTATAATGGTATCGATCCAGAAGTAAATACTTCAGGATTAAACCCGGGAATAGATCGAAGGGAGAAATTCCCCACCGTAACCACTTTTACTTTAGGTCTTAGTGCCAGATTTTAAAATTAAAAAGCAATTCTAATGAAAACTAAAAAAATAAGTGTAGCCATTGGTATTTTACTGATAATGTTTAACATATCCTGTACCGAACTTTATGATGATAGCTATGGCAGTGTAGTAAGCGAAAATTTTAATCCTGAATCAGAAGATGATATTAGCGCATTGGTAAATGCTGCCTATGTTCCCTGGCGTAAAACAATGCTCTTATGGAATGGCGTGGTTAGAGCTCAGGAATTAAGTGCAGATCAGGATGTAATTCCTGCACGTATTGGAATAGGATGGATCGATGGATATATTTATAAAAGATGGCATCAACATACCTGGACCACCAACGATGATAGTGTTTACCAATCCTGGAGCAGGACTTTTGAAGGGATAAATACCGTAAACCGATTATTATATCAAATTGATCAGGGCGTTATCGTTTTACCTGATGGAGATACCCAAAATGCCTTAATATCTGAGTTAAAAGTACTAAGGGCGTCATATTACTATATTTTAGTAGATCTTTATGGCAATGTTCCTATTGTAACCGATTACAGCGACACAAGTTTACCACAACAGTCCAAGCGTTCTGAAGTTTTTGATTTTATCATTGAAGAAATCACAAATAATATCGACAATTTATCTGAAGAAGCCAGAGGCTATTATTATGGAAGAATGAATAAATGGGTTGCCCACACCCTACTTGCTAAAATGTACCTTAATGCAGAGGTTTGGAAAGGAGAGGCAATGTGGCAAAAATGTATCGAAGAATGTAATGCGGTAATGGCCTCCGGAAACTATAATCTAGAAGCTAATCAAAAAAATGTATTCATTACCGAAAATCAAGATTCCAGAGAAATAATTTTTGCGCTACCCATGGACGAAAAATATGTAACTGACTGGAATGCCTTCGATTTCCATATGTACACATTAGCGCAAGAAAATCAACAAACCTACGATATGGCATACGCGCCCTGGGGTGGTGTTTGTGCAACCCCTCAGTTTATAGATTCTTTTAATCCTAATGATAAAAGGTTAAAAGAAAATTATATAAAAGGGCAACAATATGCTTTATCGGGAGAGGAATTATCTATAAACTACACCAACTCGGTGCCTTCTATCGACGAATCTGATAAAGACGATGGCTATCGCTGGGGTAAATTTGAATATAAAATAGGCAGTACCAACCGACTTGGTAATGATTTTCCTGTATTTAGATACGCAGATATTTTACTAATGAAAGCTGAAGCTTTAATGCGGTCAGGGCAGTCTGGCGCAGGAGAACTAGTTAGCGAAGTTAGGATGAGAGATTTTGATTCAGCTCAGGAAGCCACAGTTACCGATGCGGAACTTAGCATGGGAAGTAACTATGATTACGGACGTAGAGATAGCTACTCCCAGACCTTTGAAGGCGGTTCAAATATTACTTATGGTCGGTTTTTAGATGAACTTGGATGGGAGTTTTGCCAGGAAGGAAGACGCCGACAGGATTTGATAAGATTCGGAGTTTTTACTACAAAATCCTGGTTTTCTCATGATGCCTCAGATATCAATAAACAATTATATCCTATCCCATACGATGTTATGCTTACCAATAGTAATCTGAAACAAAATCCTGGGTATAGCGAATAAAACTAATCTAAAGCATCTGTTTTTAAAAGAATGGATGCTTTTTGAGATTATATTTTTTTAAAAATTTATAGAAATCATGGTTTTTAAAACCACATATTCTTTCTAAAAAACCAGACCTTCAAAGCTTTTAAATTAAGCGGCCTGTTAGTAAGTATGGGAATGTGAAGAATTCCCCCCTATTTAATTAAAAATTAAGCTAAAGTAAATCCTACTATTTTATATCCAGAAAGCGAAAGCAGGCTTCCAAAATTAAAAGCCCGATTTTCAAGTTGAAAATCGGGCTTTAACCACTAATCAATAGTACTATTATCTCTTCTTGTACTCCTCTTCTTTTTTCTCATAGTACTTTTTTAGCGTAAAAAAGGCCTTCTTTTTATTTCCTTTATCGTCTATTAAACCTTTGCGGTTCCAGCCCTCCTGATATTTAGGATTGTTACGCTTTGGGGATCTAAAATCTACCAGAATCCATGGAGACAAGCCCGTAAAATTCTCTGGCATATTTTCCATCATTTTAAGGGTCTCTTCAAAATACCATTCCTGAAACTCTTCACTCCATCTGGTTTCTTTATCAGCATGAAATCCTCCTTTTGCACCTGCTCCTGTTTCACTAAAAAACAGGGGTTTATCATAAGCTGTTTCCCATTTTGATTTTACTTTAGCGTGAGGTAAATCACCATACCAACCTAAATATTCATTTACAGAAACAATATCTGTATATTCCCCAAGAGGATCATCGATATAATTTCTACCACGATTATAACCAACTTCTAATGCCGCTGAAATCAATCGTGTATCATCCTTTTCTTTAGCATGCATCACCAAACTTTTCATGAATTTGGTTCTGGCTTCACTAACCGGAGTTTCGTTACCAACAGACCAGATTATTACAGAGGCTTTATTTTGATCTCTGATAATCATTTCATCCAATTGTTTCTTAGCTTTTTCTAAAACCTCATCATTCTTAAAATCAATGGTCCAGTACACCGGAATTTCGCTCCAAACCAAAAGCCCCAAAGAATCTGCCGCACGTGTCATATATTCGTTATGCGGATAATGTGCCAGGCGAACCATATTAACGTTTAAATCTTTAGCCCAACCAAAAAGCTTATCTGCATCTGCACTATTTTTAGCTCTACGAATTTCAGGAGCTATTTCTTCGTGAATACTAATTCCGCGCATAAAGATTTCCTTACCGTTAAGCAACACATCTTTACCAGAAACTTCCACTTTTCTAAATCCGATTTCATCGGTTAAAGTATGTTCTCCCAACGTAAACATTACTTTGTAAAGCTTTGGATTTTCCGGTGACCATAACTCTAATTTTTTCGCTTCCAAATCAAAAGAGCCTTCAGAATCACGAATATCCACATTCTCTTTAAATCCAATTTCTGGAATTTCTATCGTTATTTTTTCTTCAGCAGCAGTAGTATTTAATTTGAAGTAACCCGAAATATTGAATCTCTTACGCTTTAAAGATTTTTCTATATCCTGTGACTGTTTTAAGTGTATCGCGTATTGCTGAATGAAATTTTGTGGCGTAATTATTAGTTTGACATCACGGGTTATTCCGCCGTAATTCCACCAATCAGTATTTAATGTAGGAACTTCGTCTGCATAGCGTTTATTATCTACTTTAACCACCAAAAAATTACTTTTATCTTTCAGCATTCCTGGTGATATTTCAAAATTAAACGGTGTAAATCCGCCTTTATGCATTCCCAGCTTTTTGCCATTTAAATACACATGAGCCTCATAATTTACCGCACCGAAGTATAAAAAAATGCGTTCATTTTCATCTAATTTCGGCTTATCAAATTCTCTTTGATACCAAACGGTACCTTCATAATACTTAAACACATCGTCCTGCGAATTCCAATCTCCGGGAACCTGAATGCTGTAATCATTATTGTAACCATGCTCTTTTCGATCGGTTTTTCCATTGGGTTCCGGATTGTTCCAATAAGCTTCAGCATCTTTTTCACCTTTCTCCTTATATCTATAATCATAAAAACCGGTTTCATAAGGATCGATAATGTAATGCCAGGTGCCGTTTAAAGAAACCTGTTTACGATTCTGGGTATTAACAATCAAATTTTCCTGAGCAAATGCAGTAACAGCGCATAATACTAAAAATGTAACAATAATTTTTTTAAATATCATTTAAAACAGAATTTGGTTATAATACTTTTTAGGTCTAAAAAGTAAAAAAAACTAAAAAGATAAATGTAAATTTTACATTTACTAATATAATAAAATTATTGAATTCGCAATCGATATATTTTTTAGAGATTACGTATTGATTATGTAGAGAAGTAGTAGGAAAAATCAAGAATCTCGGGACAAGCCTTTTGAGGTGTAAAAAGAATAACCTTTTCTACAATTTCGAGGCAAGCAACGGTGCCTTATACACTTTTAGCGGTACCGATAAAGATTTGAAGGTCATTTGTATAATTTCCTGGAAGGGTAATAATCAAAAAACTCCTGCCAAATTATCAGCAGGAGTTCCCGGTAGATTTTACAACTAGGAGCTATGACAAAAATTTTGCTAAAGCTTCAGCTATTTCATCGTCTCCTTTACTCATTTCGATTACTTTGCCATAGGTTTTCGAATCTTTTAGCACCTCTAAAACTGTTTCTGCTACAGCTTGCCTTGGAATTTTAGAATTTACTTTATCCGGATTACTGGTCATTATTACTTTCCCGGCTTCATCATTATCAGTTAAAGTTACCGGACGTAAAATGGTGTAATCCAACGTACTTCTTTTCAGCTCTAAATCGGCATAATGTTTTGCCGTATAATAAGGCTTCATTCCATCTACTTTTCCCCAATACGAGCGATCGTCACTATGTGAAGCGCTTACCATTACAAAGCGTTTAACGCCATGTTTATCGGCCTGATTAATCGACTTAATTGCACCATCCAAATCTATCTCTATGGTTTTATCATCTCCGGTTTTCCCGCCAGAACCTGCGCTAAATACCACAGCATCATAATTTTTAATCACTTCGCCAATGGCTTCAGGAGTATTTTCTAAACTTTCTACAACTGTATTTACGCTCATTTCTTCAAAAATCGGTTGTTGCTCTTCTTTTCTAATAAAGGCGGTAGGTTCAAAATCTTCAGAAGCACTCATCGCTTTTGCTATGCGTTGTCCAACTTTTCCGTGTGCTCCAATAATTAAAACTTTCATATCAATTTTTCTTTTTCGTTTATTCTCAAGTTAGGTCTTCCTGAAAGATATTAGACTTAAAATTCTATTAAAACTAAGTTTAACTAATTATAGGTTGAGTTTACCATGCAAATCACCTTCCAGTGATAAAACAAATGAAGATAAAATACATTACAGCGAATACTATTTTATACGGTAGCGCTAAATATTATTTTTTATTATATTTAAAGGACTATGAAGCGAATACTATTTGACAGACTAGATAATTGGTTCAA
>CESL01048291.1_pt1 | contig 18046 bp, 14 predicted proteins | sample 531221 | NCBI WGS metagenome assembly CESL01 (sample SAMEA2622197, study PRJEB7988) | marine metagenome | biome: marine biome (ENVO:00000447); feature: mesopelagic zone (ENVO:00000213) & marine oxygen minimum zone (ENVO:01000065); material: "saline water (ENVO:00002010), including plankton...
ATGAATTAGAAACAAGCAAAAGAGCTCATCAAGAGAAACAAGAGGAGTTGTTTGAATCGAAAGAGCCATCAAAGCCTCCTAAATTATCACTTCTAGATGAAAAGTTAGCAGAAAAGTCTAGTGAAACCTCACAATCTTCTCTTCAGCATTTAGGAGAGCTAGTAGTTAATAAATTATCTGAATATGGAATCAATGAAGTCAAAGTTGAGTCTATCCAGCCAGGTCCAGTAGTCATTAGACTAGAATTGAAATTACCTAGTGGATTGAAGGTCAACCAGATTTCTAATATCAATAAAGATTTAGCAAGATCTCTTTCTAAAACAAGCGTTAGAATAGTTGAGGTAATTGAAGGTAGAGATACTATAGGGATAGAAGTACCAAGAGAAGATAGACAAGAAGTACTCCTAAGTGAAGTTTTATTAAGTCCTGAATATGATGAATCAAAATCTCCTTTAACCATAGCTCTAGGAAAAGATATAAGCGGTCAGGCAGTAGTTGCAGACTTGGGCTCTATGCCTCATATTTTAGTGGCGGGAACAACGGGATCAGGTAAATCCGTAGCTATAAATTCCATGATCATGAGTATTTTATTTAAGGCCAGCCCTCAACAAGTAAGATTTATTTTAATTGACCCAAAGATGTTGGAACTTTCTGTGTATGAAGATATACCTCACCTCTTATGTCCCGTAATCACAGATATGAAAGAGGCCTCTAGTGGTTTGAGATGGTGTGTTAATGAAATGGAAAGAAGATATAAATTGATGGCTGAACTGGAAGTTAGAAACCTAAACGGTTACAACAAGAAAGTGCTTAACTCCATAAAAGCTGGTCAACCTATAGTTGACCCTCTTTGGAAGAAGGAAGATGAAGACGATCAAACTATACCTCCAACTTTGGAGGAATTGCCCAATATTGTCTTGGCTGTTGATGAGTTAGCTGATTTGATGATGATAGTAGGAAAAACAGCAGAACAATTGATAGCCAGAATTGCACAAAAAGCTAGAGCAGCTGGAATACATATGCTGCTGGCAACTCAAAGACCTTCTGTGGATGTTATAACTGGACTGATAAAAGCCAATATTTCAGCAAGAACTGCATTTCAAGTAGCATCAAAAATGGATTCAAGGGTAATACTTGATCAGGGAGGTGCCGAACAATTATTAGGTAAAGGAGACATGCTTTATCTTGCAGCAGGTACATCCATACCTCAAAGAGTGCATGGGGCTTTTGTAGGAGATGATGAAGTAAAAAGAGTTGCAGAGGATTGGAGAAAGAAAGGTAAGGCTACATACGTTGATGAAGTTACCAAAGAAGAAGGAGCAGTGATTGGAATGCCGAGTCTATCTAGTGATAGCTCAGAAGACTTAGATGGAGAAAGCGATGAGTTATATGATGAAGCAGTAGCTTTCGTAACTGAATCTAGAAGAGCCTCTATCTCAGCAGTTCAAAGAAGATTAAGGGTAGGATATAACAGAGCTGCTAGGATGATAGAAACTATGGAAGGAGCAGGGATTATTAGTGCCATGTCTTCAAGTGGCAATAGAGAAGTTTTAGTTCCAGCACCTCCAGAGGAATAGATTGAAATCAATACTTCTTTCTTCGATAGTTTTAATATGTTCTTTTCTATCTTCATCCTCATTAGAAAAAGAGCAATTTTTAGACTTTTTTTCTTCAAATAACTTCTTTTCTGCTTCACTTCAACAAAAGACTGTAAAAAATAATCAAGAAAGAATCATCTCTGGTAGTTTGCTGGCTGACAGAAAATTAGGAAGATTTAAATTATCTTATGATTATCCATTTAATGAATTGATTGTTTCTAATGGAGAAGAGCTTTATATATACGATGAAGATTTAGATCAATTGGACATTCATCCTGTAGAAAATCTTCTTAAAGAAACTCCCATAGGTCTTTTAACATTAAATAGACAGGATCTTAAAGACAGCTTTATTTTTGAAGACTGTTTAAAAATAAAAACCAAAATCAGTTGCAAAGTTCGTTTTAATAATTTTAGTAGCCAAATAGATTGGGTAAAAATTAAAATCAAAAATAAAGACCTTACAGGTTTTGTCTACAAGGATGCTTTTGGTCAAGTTATTTCAATTGACTTTGATAACATTTCTTATCAAGAAATTAATGATAAGGAGTTCAGCTTTGAAGCACCCTCAGGAATAGATGTTGTTAGACATAAAAGCATTTTAGAATAAAATACTTTTTATGCTTGATCAAAAGAAAATACGCAATTCTCCTGAAGAAATATCAGAACTCTTAAAGAGAAGAAATTACACCTTTAACTTGAGTAAGTGGAATTCTTTAGACGGGAAAAGAAAGAAAATTCAAATTGAGACTGAAGATCTTCAGTCTTCTTTAAATAACCTTTCAAAACAAATAGGTATTCTTAAGGGGGAAAAAAAAGAAACTAAACATCTAGAGAAGGAAGCAGCCTTAACCACTAAGTCTATAAAAAAACTGTCAGGAGAGTTAGTTTCCATTCTTGAGCACATTGAGGATTTCTTGCTTGATATACCCAATCTTCCGGATGATGATGTCCCTGAAGGAGAAGATGAATCACAAAACAAAGAACTTAGAAAATGGGGAAGGATTCCTAAGTTCAATTTTACTCCCAAAGACCATGTGGAAATAGGTAAAATTTCGTCATCAATAGATCTTGAAGGCGCAACAATAATCGCCGGGTCTAGGTTTATGGTTTTGAAAAATAAATATGCAAAACTACAAAGGAGCCTCATTCAATTTATGATGGACATACATCTAAATAAACACTCTTATGAAGAGGTATATGTTCCTTACATAGTCAATAAGGAATCTTTAGTGGGTACTGGTCAACTTCCAAAATTTGAAGAAGATTTGTTTCAGATAGAAGGGAATCAAAAATTCTATCTTTCCCCTACAGCAGAAGTTCCAGTTACTAATTTATTAAGAGATAAGATAGTGGATTCCAAAGATCTTCCCATTAAATGGGTATGTCATACGCCTTGTTTTAGAAGAGAAGCAGGAAGTTATGGAAAAGATACCAAAGGCATAATGAGACTCCATCAATTTGAAAAAGTTGAGCTAGTTCAAGCTGTAGAACCAGAGGATTCAGACAAGGCTTTAGAAGAACTAACTTGTCATGCTGAAGCTATTCTACAAGCACTTGAAATACCTTATAGAGTTGTAAGTTTGTGTACAGCTGATTTAGGTTTTAGTGCTTCAAAAACATACGACATAGAAGCCTGGATTCCTTCTCAAAATACTTATAGAGAAATATCTTCTTGTACAAATTTTAGAGATTTTCAAGCAAGAAGAATAAAAGCGAGATGGAAAGATACTAGTACAAATAAAACTGAACTTCTTAACACAATTAATGGTTCGGGGTTAGCTATAGGGAGAACCCTTATAGCTTTAGTTGAGAATCACCAGACTAAAGAAGGGGACTTCAAGATACCTGAAGCATTAAAAAATTATTTTTAATTAAAGAGACATTAAAATTCAATAAAATAATCAGATTTTTCTTTTAAGTCATGTATTTCTCCTGCTGATATTAATTGGAAGACATCTTCATTGGCGCTGGTATCTTCTACATACTCTGTATTTTCATCTCCCAAGAAAAGAGTAGTTTTTTCTGAAAGTAGAGAGATTAGAGAATTAAATTCTCTTGAAGCTTTTTTTTGGATATCTTTCAGAGTATTATTTGAAAAAACCACTACTACTTCCTGCTCAAAGATAGCAGCACCAATACACAGGTTTAATCTTTCCTCTGCCATGTACTTATGCGTTGGACAGGTAGTGTTATGAAATAGAAATTTTTTCACAAGGAACCAATTATTATTGTCTTTTCGCTCTTTAGGATACCTTCAATAAGCTGACCTAGACCAGAGACTATTAGTAAATGATCATCTATATTTTCATTTTTTTTCAATTTATTTCCATGCCTGATTAAGGAGTTTATGCAGACATAGATAGGAATATTTTCTTTTTTTGAAAAGGATGTTATTTGGTTCATCTTATCTGAATAAACAACTTTTGTTGCTTTTGAATAAAGAAAAATACCATTTACTTGCTCAGGTTTAACTTCATTTTTAACGAGAAAACTGTATGGATTTTTTAAAATACCTAGATTGTCTTTAAAGCTATTAATTTGAAAAAATATACTCATCTAATTTTTTTTATCTATTTTCATATTTTAACTATTTTCGTTGGTTCAAGAGGTGTATTATTAGAAAATTATTATGAAAAGTAATATAGAAAGGACTGATCATTTTTTAGTTAGTTAACTTTAATAAAGGGGAGATTATGCTTAATTCAATATTCAAACGTTTCTATTTAATCTTATTTCTTGCTTTTGCTTCAATTTCTATTTATTCAGATGTTGATACCACTTCATCTTTAAAAGGTAATGTGAACGTTCCTGGGGCATCTGTTATTGTAGAACATATACCAACTGGATTTACCAAAGCAACTACTTCAGGATCGGAAGGTAACTTCTCTCTTGTCTTCTTACCAGTAGGGGGACCATACGCTGTAACAGTATCTGCTCCTGGTTTTAATTCTGAAAAACTACAAGGACTATATCTAAAGATGGCTAAATCTGGAGAGATATCTGTAACCTTAAAGAAAGCAGCAGCTGATGAAATTGTTGTAACAGCACAAGCAGGTTCAGGTGTATTTAAGGTGGGTACAGGAACCTTGCTTACAAGAGACGACATTGATGCGGTTCCAACCATAAATAGATCTGTAGCAGATTTTGCAAAACTTGACCCCAGAGTGTCTATCAATAGTGCCTCAAGTAGAGATACTCAGATATCAGTTATGGGTGCTAATAATAGGTTTAATGATTTCTCGATAGATGGTGTTAGCTTTAATGACCCTTTTGGATTAAATGCGAATGGTTTTGGAACTATGAGAAATCCTGTTTCCATAGATTTTATAGATCAAATATCAATAGATGTTACCCCATATGATGTTTCCAGAGGAAATACTACTGGAGGATCTATAGCTGTAGTGACTAAGTCAGGATCAAATGATTTTCATGGAAGTGTATATTATTCAGAGAGAAATGAAGATAATGTAGGTGAAGATCCAAATGGAAATGATTTTCCTGAGTTTGAAGAAGAGACGACTACACTAACTTTTTCAGGACCCATAATTAAGGACAGATTATTCTTCTTTGTAGGATATGAAGATTTTGAGAAGGCTTTACCGGCTTTATATGGTACAGCAGATAGTAATGCTCAAAATAAACTAGATTATGCAACTGCTGCAATAGCAGATGAAATTAAGACCATAGCCCAAAACACTTACGGCTATGATGCTGGAAGATTAAATGGGATAACTTTTCCTGAGACTCACGAAGAATATACAGTAAAAATTAATGCAATCTTTAATGATTCCCATAGAGGTGTATTGAATATATCTAGCAGTGAAAGTGATTTACCCCAAGACTATGGAGTAGGGCATTTCAGTAATAATTGGTATAGAAAACCTGTTGAAATAGACAGGTCAACAGTTACTTTGTATAGCGACTGGACAAATAAATTCTCAACTAAGATTAAATATACAAATTACGAGATGGAAGAAGATGACGGCTCAATGGGGGATGACCTTTTTCCAGAAGTTACAGTAGAAGTTTGTGATCCTAGTAATAGCTATAACTGTGACGATATAATTCTAGGCGGAGACCGATATAGAGGAGCAAATTTTATCAATGTCGAGTCGGATTATTTTACTTTCAAAGGTACTTATGATGCTGGGGAAAGTGAATTTACCTTTGGATATGAGAGGGAAGAAACTGATGTATATAATTTATTTATTGCTAGATATAACGGAGAAGTACATTTTGATAGTGTAGCTGATTTCCAGGCTGGAGAATGGGGCTACTTAAGATTCCAAACTCCTTTAGCAGGAAATGCTGCTGTAGATTCAGTTGCTGCTAAATTCAGTATAGAAAAAGATACTTTCTATGTTCAAAGCAAATGGTATGCCAATGATGGTTTAACTGTTACTTTCGGGCTGAGATACGATAGTGTTACAACACCCGATACACCTTTACTAAATCCAAACTTTTTAGCTAGAAATGGCGTTCCAAACAATGCAGCTTTTGATTTTGATCTTATACAACCTAGAATGCAATTCAATTATGACGCTACTAATTTATTTAATAGCGATAAAATTACAAGCGCCACCATAAGAGGGGGAAGAGGTCTTTTCTTAGGAAGAATCCCAAATGTTTGGTATTCAAATGCTTATACCAGATCAGGCGGTTTGACTGATTACAATAGATTCAGGTCTTATAGCTCCACCATCGGCAATATGCCAGCAGCGAGCGTAGCTGATCCAAAATTCTTCTGGTTAGGGCCCACGAGCAACTATCAAGTTAGATCAGCTTGGTTTGGTGATGCTCAAGGAACAGATCCTGATTTTCAGGCACCAAGTTCTTGGAGATCTAACATAGCTTTAGATGTAATGTTGTCAAGTGGTTGGGATTTAACTCTGGAATATAACGTAGATGAAATAGATAAAGGTGTCTTTTATAGGGATTTAGGTCTAAGAAAAGACGGAACTCTTCTTGACGGCAGAGGGGTTTATAATACTGCTAGATCAGACTATTGGTTAACAAATGATGATCAAGGTGACACGGAAGCCTTAACTATTTCAGCTTCTACTGAATTTGAAAATGGAGTTAAATTTATGGCAGCATATACGGCCATGGATGCCTCAGATGTGTATGGATTAACTTCTTCTCAAGCTGAATCAAGTTATAACTATATGCCTAGATGGGATGGTGAAAACATGGATGCTGCTAGAACAAGCTTCATGAGTGAACATAAGTTTTTAGCTACCCTTGATTATACTGCCCAACTAATTGGCTCTAATGACACTAGATTTTCTTTGGTTTACATAGCTAAGAGCGGTGAGCCATATAGTGTTTTATTTGATGATCCTAATTATTGGGTAGCAGATGGAATAAATGGAACAGCATTTTATTCTGATAATGCTTTAGCTTATATACCTTCGGGACAATCTGATCCTAAAGTTAATTTCTCCAGCCCCGCTGTTGCGGATGAGGTTATGGCATTAGTTAATTCAACTGCATTATCATCTTACAAGGGTACTTACGCACCAAGAAACGCTTTTGATAGCCCATGGTTGAGAAGATTAGATCTTAGAATTACACAAGATATTAATCTCTTCAATGATCACAAGGTTGTCGTGTATCTTGATGTTCTGAATTTATTAAATATGATCGATGATGAACAGGGTATTGTTAAAGAGTATAACTTCAATGTTAGTAAGCAAATCTTAGTCAATGGCTCTACTGACGGTAAATTTAATATTGCAGGAACAGATCCAGATGATAATTTCTATGTAAGAAACTTAGATGCACAATCTGCTTGGTCAATTAACTTAGGTTTTGCTTATAAGTTCTAAGATAATCATTTAAAAAAAGCGCCACTTTTTTAGTGGCGTTTTTTTATATACGAGGACCTCCAATTTGACACACTTGAGTTGCATAGTCTACTGCTTTCCTAAGAGCTTTTTCCGTTGTTAAATTATCTATATAAGATAAGAAAATACCTAGTAAAGCATCACCAGCACCATTGGTATTTACTATATTTACATTTGAATTTACTTTGGCGTGTATGGAATTAAATCTACAGCCTTTAGAACCTAAAGAACAAAGAACATTAGTATTAATAGAAATATAATCTTTTAGAAGACTTATTTCGTTTTCATTACCTGCAATTAAGTCTATCGATTGAGATAAAACCCACAAAAGCTCACTTTTATTTGATTTAACTAAATTAATATCTGCTAAACCAAACCCAACTTTTAATTTATTTTCTTTAGCAATATTTAAAGCATATTTAGCAGTTTTGAATCCATTTTTTGTACAAACAGAGAAGGCATCAAAAATTAACCAGTCACTTTTAGAAAGAAAATTTTGATCTATACAACCAGGAACTAGATCCTCATTTGCTGATAAATGAGATGCCATTGTTCTTTCGCCGTCTGGAGTAACAAAAATAAAACAAACTCCTGTTTGTTTATAAGAATTTTGATGGAATATATTAATAAGGTCATTATCAAATCCATTTAAAAAAAGATCTTTTTCCTTATCATTTCCAAGAGTGCAACTAAAAGTACAGTAAGATTTTTGACTTGAGGCGGCATAAATAGCATTGGCAATTGACCCTCCGGGTTGAGTGCTTACTATTTCTCTGCTAAATCTTTTAAGCCATGTATTCTTTTGCTCAGCACTGATATGCACCATACTGCCTTTAGCAATTCCCAAGGAAAGTAATTTTTGCTCAGATAGAGAAATTTCAATATCTATTAATGCGTTTCCAAAACCATAGATTTTTACCATATAATATACTAAGTATTTTCTTTAATTTTCGTATAGAATTTTAACTCTTATTTACATGAGGTTGTTATATTGTCTGCACCATTTGCTACTTTGTCACTTAAACTTTTAGAAGAGAATCCTGAAGAATTTTGTAATAAGATAGGCAAAAGCTTTGAAGAATCTGGCTTTTGTGCATTTTCTAATCACACAATAGAAGAGTCCTTAACAGCTGAAGTGTTAGAAATATTTAAAACATTCTTCAGCTTTCCAGAAGAAGAAAAATTAAAGTTCTTTGAACCAAATCTAGGGGGTGCCAGAGGTTATACACCCATGATGATTGAAACCCCAAAAGGAGGTTATGATGCAGATTTAAAAGAATTCTGGCAAACAGGTAGAATTCTTGAGAGTGGGCACAAATTTAAAAATTGGATGCCTGAAAATAAGTGGGTAAATGAAATAGAAAATTTTCAGGAAAAGATATCAGAACTTTTTCACCAATTTGATTTGTTAGGACAATCTCTTTTAAAGGCCATAGCCAACTATCTAGACATAGGGGGAGAATATTTTGTTAAATGTGCTAATGAGGGAAATAGTGTAATGCGATCCATTCACTACCCACCAGTAGAAGGTTCTGAAAAAGGTGAAAGGTCTGGAGCCCACGAGGACATTAATCTAATAACTCTACTGATTGGAGGGCACCAACCAGGATTAGAGATCCTGAATAAAGATAAAGATTGGATTCCAGTTAGTGTAGATCACGATATCTTGTTATGCAATATAGGAGATATGCTACAAAGGTTTACTAACCATAAACTAATTTCAACAACACACAGGGTAGTTGCCCCCTTAGATCAATCTAAAAATAACTCAAGATTTTCTATACCATTCTTTGTGCATCCTAATCCTGATTGGTTGATTGAATCCTTAGATATATTTTGTACAGAAGACAATCCAAGAAGGTATCAAAAGGCTATACTGGCAGAAGACTTTCTGCAACAAAGATTAAAAGAAATTAAATTAATTTAATTATGGAATACCTTCAACCTTTTATTGGTTTTTTAGTTCTACTTCTGTTGGGAGCACTTTTTAGTGAAAATATAAAAGCTATTAAGATCCGATATGTTGTGAGTGCAATCTTACTCCAAGTACTACTAGCTTTGATGTTAATTAAATTACCTTTAATACAAGATTTCTTTAAATGGTTAGCTAAAGGGGTAATAGTTCTAAAAGAAGCTAATGATTATGGTACCGCTTTTGTTTTTGGTTATTTAGCTGATAATGCACCCAATGCTCCTTTCAATATAACTAACGAAGGAGGTACATTTATCTTTGCGTTTGGTGGCTTAACTTTAATTATTGTCATGTCAGCAATCTCAGCACTATTGTGGCACTGGAGGATAGTTCCTTTACTAGTTAATGCTCTTTCTTTAATTTTTAAGAAACCTCTTGATGTGGGAGGTCCGGTAGGTTTAGGTGCAACGGCAAATGTTTTCCTTGGTCAAGTAGAAGCGCCCTTGTTGGTGCGACCCTATTTATCTTCGATGTCTAAGAATGAACTGTTAATTTTAATGACAGTTGGTATGTCTACAATAGCAGGATCAGTAATGGTGATATACACAACCTTGCTTTTGCCTGTTTATGGAGAAGGTTTAATAGGTCATTTTTTAACAGCCTCTCTTATTTCTGTACCAGCCGGAATAATGTATGCCAACATGATAATTCCAAGTGATACTAAGACAGATTTTCCTGCTGAAGACTCATCAAAAATGTACTCGAGCAGCATGGATGCTTTAACTCGAGGAACACAAGCAGGTATAGAAATTTTCTTGAATGTAGCTGCAATGTTAATAGTTGTAATGGCTTTAGTTTATTTAATTAACGCAACTTTAGGGGTCCTGCCAGATATTTATGGTCAACCTCTGACTATGGAAAGAATTTTTGGATGGCTGTTTTCTCCTATAGCTTGGTGTATGGGCATCCCTTGGGCTGAGTCTTACTCAGCTGGTGAATTATTAGGAATTAAAACTATATTGAATGAATTTGTAGCTTATTTATATCTTGCTGATACTAACTCTTACAACTTATCAGAAAAAAGTAATTTAATTATGCTTTATGCCTTATGCGGGTTTGCAAATTTTAGCAGTGTAGGAATTCTTCTAAGTGGCATGAGCGCAATGGTGCCTGAAAGACGTAAAGATTTGATCGCTGTTAGCATCAAAGCTCTTTGGGCTGGATTTCTTGCTTCTTGTATGACAGGTTTTATTGTTGGGATTCTTTAATTACCTAAATCTCTGTTATTAAAATGAGCTCTACATAGAGGAATGTATTTTTCGTTTCCTCCTATCTCTATCTGCTCCCCCTCACTGACTATATTTCCATTTTTATCTAGCCTAACCACCATTGTTGCTTTTCTACCACACCAACAAACAGTTTTAATTTCTTTGAGATTATCTGCCCAGGCTAATAAATACTTACTACCTTCAAATAACTCTCCTTGAAAGTCAGTTCTTATACCAAAAGCAAGAACAGGAATATCCAATTCATCAACAATTTTACCTATTTCTTTTACTTGATTTTTCGTGAGGAATTGTGCTTCATCGATAAGCAAACAATGAATTTTTTTCTTCTTTACAACTTCTTGTAATTCTTTAAATAAATTTGTTTCAGTTGAGAATGAAAATGCTTTAGCTTCCAATCCTATTCTTGAAACTATTGTATTTTTTTTATGTCTTACATCACCAAAAAATGTATACAAAACTGTATTCATTCCTCTTTCTTTGTAGTTATGATTGGCTTGAAGAAGAGCTGTTGATTTTCCAGCATTCATAGAAGAGTAATTAAAATATAACTTTGCCATATAGCTAAGTTTAGAGAGTACCAGTCAGCAGGTCTACTAGTATATATGATAGTATGCCCAACCACTCTTATGTCCAAAGTAAACCAAAATACGACTAACCCTAAAGTAGATACAGAGGAAGTATCTCATCCTGAATCGTTAAGTGTATGGGGTCTAGCTTGGCCCTCAATATTAAATAATTTACTTTTTGCAAGTGTTGGGCTTGTAGCAATAAAAGCCGTTGGTAGCTTAGGAGCTGGTCCGGTTGCTGCTGTAGGTACTGGCCAGAGAATATTTTGGGTCTTTCAAGCGTTGATAATGGCTGTTATGGCAGGAACAACAGCTTTGGTGGCAAGAGCCATTGGTTCGGGTAATAGAGAAGAAGCAGCCCAAGTTATGAGAGCTTCAGTAGGAATATGTTTTATTTTTTCATTACTAACTACTTTCTTCTTATGGCTTTATGCAGAAGAAGTTATTGGAATTTTCGGCTTAGATCAGGAAACTAAAAAATTGGCTGTGACATATCTTTTAATCATAATTTTTTTTACACCTGTGTTTTCTATTTCAATGGTTGTTTCCACAGCACTACGTGCAGCTGGTGATGTCAAGACTCCTCTGTATATAGGTGTTTTTACAAATATTCTCAATATATATCTACTATTAGGATTGGTTAATGGACATTATGGAATGCCCAACATGGGTATTGTTGGTGCTGCTATGGCAGGGGGGATATCTTTTTCAACTGGATCTGTTATCTACTTATCCTTATGGTTCAGAAAAAAACTTGTTATCCCAATTGGAAATAAAGGATCAATGTCAATTGAAAGACTAAAAAAGTTATTTGAAGTCGGATACCCTGCTGGTATGGAGTCATTTGTATTCCAATTTGGAATGTTAGCCTTTTTCTGGATTGTAGCTCTGTATGGAACAGCTGCAGTAGCAGCTTATAACATAGGCGTAAATGTTTTGATGCTTTCATTTACAGTAGGGTGGGGCTTTGCTATAGCTGGCTCAACACTCACCGGTCAATATTTGGGAGCTAAAGATCCTGATGGCGCTTATAAGAGCGGCTTTAAAGCTGCCGGATTTACAATGTTATCAATGGGAGTTTTGGGACTAATTCTTGCAATTTTTTCGAGATCTATTGCTTCCTTTTTTATAAATGATGCAGAGGTTGTTAACTACGCAGTTATATTTGTTTGGATGTTGGCAATTATGCAACCTTTTATGGCTCTTGAATTTGCTCTTGGAGGCTCAGTAAGGGGGGCAGGAGATACTCGCTCTCCTCTTATAATAACAATAATAGGTTTATTGCTAGTTAGAGTCCCTATAGCATTTTTGTTTTATTACTTAGGGCTGTCTCTTGCTTGGATATTTTCGGCCCTTATAGCTGATTATTTTATAAAAGGAGTCCTTCTTATAATAAGATTTAGATCTAAAAGATGGATGAAAGTATTAAAGGTATAGTCTATTAGAGAGATGAGATATTTATTCATAGTACTAATAATTTTTTCTATTGTGACATGCGGCCGCAATGAAACTTCTGATAATACCCCTATAGAAACAAATGAAGATTTAATAGCTCATACATTAGAATTTAAGAAAGAGATTATAGAAGTTACCAAGGGAATACATGTAGCCATAGGCTATTCTTTAGCAAACTCTATCTTAATTGAAGGACATGGGGGCAATATAATTATTGATACAACAGGAAGTGTTGAAAAAGGAAATGAAATAAGAGAACTATTTTCTAAGATTAATTCTAACCCTATTACTGCAATAATCTATACTCATAATCATGGGGACCATACCTTTGGAGCAAGGGCATTCTACAGCCATGATAATCCAGAAATTTATTCTCATGAAAGTACAGAGAAGTATGTAAATCGTATAATCGGTGTTCTTCGTCCAGCTATTAGCAAGCGATCTAACAGGATGTTTGGTTCAACTTTCCCTCTAGAAAGAATAGAAAACAATGGCATAGGGCATTTTCTAGAAATTGGAAGAAAAGGTAATACAACGGGCTACCTTCCTCCCACAAAGACCTTTAAAGAATCACTAGAAGTTAAAATAGCAGGCATAGACATTAAGCTCTTCCATGCCCCAGGAGAAACAAATGACCAGATATTTGTTTGGATACCAGAAAAAAAAGCACTATTTCCTGGAGATAATTTTTATAAGGCTTTTCCTAATCTATATACCATAAGAGGGACTCCTTATAGAGACCTTGTAAGTTGGGTAAAAAGTATAGACAAAATGAGATATCTTCATCCAGAATACCTCATTCCAAGTCACACTAAACCTTTAATTGGAAAAGATTTAATCCATACCGAATTAACAAATTATAGAGATGCAATCCAGTTTGTTCACGATCAAACTATAAGAATGATTAATAAAGGAATGACCCCAAATGAAATTTCTTCCCTATTAACCCTTCCTCCTCACTTAATTTCTTCACCATTTCTTAAAGAATTCTATGGATCTCCCTCTTGGTCTGCTAGAAATGTTTTTAGTGGCTATCTTGGATGGTTTGATGGAAACCCAACATCTCTCAATCCTTTATCACCTGAAACAGAATCGAAAAAAATGATTGAGTTAGCTGGTGGCTGGCAATCATTACTTCATATAACAGAAGAGGCCTTTTTAAAAGGAGAATTGCAATGGACATTGCAACTTACTGACTATCTTCTTGAAGAAGATTCTAAAAATGAAAAAGTGTTATCCATCAGAGAAAAAACATTGATTGCTTTGGGTGAAAAGCAAAGTAATCCAAATGCAAGATATTATTACTTGAGTAGCGCAGAAGAACTAAAACCTTCTTTTAAGAAATTAGATATTCTTTCTCAAAACTCAGAATCTATAAGAGGTTTTCCTATAGAAGCCTTTTTAGAGTCTTTAAAAGTAAATGTAGTTGCCGAAAGAGTATATGATAAAGACTTATATCTATTACTTAAATTTAAAGATACATCGAAGATTTACTCACTGATATTACGAAAAGGGATATTAGAAATACAACCTTTTGAAATAAGTGGAGATAGAATAGAAGTAGAAACTACCGAAACTATTTGGAAAGAGATTCTAGTAGGCATAAGAAGTCTTCCTGTCTCAATGGCCTCGGGAGCAGTAACTGTAAAAGGAGATAAGTTAAAAGTTATTTCATTTTTTAACAGCTTTAAGGAATAAAACATGAAAGATTACAATGAAATATCTATACACATTGAAGATTATGTGGCAAAAATCGAAATTCATAGACCCCCAAACAATTTTTTCGATTTTGTATTAATTGGGGAAATTGCAGATGCTTTTCATGAGTTAGATGAACTGGACGAATGCAGGTGCATAATACTTTGTTCTGAAGGTAAACATTTTTGTGCAGGAGCTAATTTTTATGGGGAAAAGAACCTTCAAAATGACATAGATCCCATTAGCAAGTTGTACAAGGAAGCTGTAAGGTTATTTAGAAATAAGAAACCAGTTATAGCTGCCATTCAAGGTGGTGCAATAGGTGGAGGCCTTGGTGTTGCCTTAGTAGCAGACTTCCGCATAGGTTGTTCAGAAGCAAGGTTTAGTGCAAATTTTTCAAGATTAGCTTTTCATCAAGGCTTTGGAACTACCATAACTTTACCGAGGGTTGTCGGACAGCAGAATGCCGCCTTAATGTTACTGACAGGTAGAAGAATTAAAGGAGAAGAGGCACTAAAAATGGGCTTAATTGATTACCTAGTTCCTTTAGAAGATCTTAGAGAGAAAACTATAGAAATAGCTAAAGAAATTTGTTCAGCAGGTCCTTTGGGGGTTGAAGCAATTAGGTTTACTATTAGAGAAGGCTTGGCGGATAGCATAGAAAAGGTCATCAAATGGGAGTTATCAGAACAGAAGAGATTACAACTAACGAAAGATTTTAAAGAAGGTATCTCTGCTTCTAGTGAGAGAAGAGAGCCTATTTTTACCAAAGAATAGTAAGTCCAATGAAGCCCAAACCTTTTGAATTAGAGAGAATCCAGTCTATTTATGAAAATTCTGTTGAAGTGAATTTAACAGAAAGTGGCATAGAACCACTTTCAATAAAGGAGTTAATGACCGATAAAGAAATAGACGAGTTGATAAATATACCTATGAGCTATGGCTACACACAGGGAAGTCCAGAGTTAAGAAGCAGAATATCTACTTTCTACAAAGACTATGATTATAAGAATATTTTAGTAACCTCAGGTTCATCTGAGGCTATATATTTAACTGCTCTTTTACTCTTATCTCGACAAGATGAACTAATCATGATGACCCCTAATTATCTTTCAATCAGCGGCGTTGCTGAATCATTAGGAGCTAAAGTGTCTTTTATTAATTTAGAAGAGGATCTAAATTGGTCATTAGATTTAGAAAAGCTTAAAGCCATGGTTTCAAAAAAGACCAAACTGATATCTCTATGCAACCCCAACAACCCAACTGGATCAATTATTACAAAATCGGATATGGAAGAGATAGTAAGCATTGCTGATTCAGTAGGTGCTTACATTCATTCAGATGAAGTTTACATTGGAGCTGAATTTTCAGATGATGAAACCATTAGTTTCCAAAATCTTTATAATAAGACAATAGTGACATCAGGATTATCTAAAAGCTTCTCTAATCCTGGAATAAGGATAGGTTGGCTCGCAACTCAAGAAGAATTAATTGAGGAGGCATGGGGATTAAAGGACTACACTACAATAGCTAGCTCCATCTTATCTCAACATATTGCTTTGAAAGTCCTTGAAAAAGAAACTGTACAGCGAATTAGATCAAGAACTAAAGAATTACTTTCAACTAATTTAGAGATATTTAATAACTGGATCTCTCCATACTCTAATACATTAAGTTTTATTCCACCTAAGGCAGGGGGTTTTGTTTATATAAAATATAAAATGCCGATAAATAGTTCTGATTTAGTACACGATCTTAGAGAAAATGAAGGCGTTTTCCTTGTTCCAGGTGGCAGTTTTGGTATGGATGGTTACATTCGTATCGGATTGGGATCTAATACTGAGACCTTCAAAAAAGGACTAGCGCTTTTTTCCCAAGGTTTAAATAGAATTTTTCCAGAAACATTTTGAAGTAAATAAAGTATTTATTTCAAGCTAATCTTTGCCTAAACTATATAAATGAAAGTTGCTATATTGGGGGCAGGTGTATCAGGTATCTGCATGGCTATAAAGCTTAAAAAATCAGGAATTGAAGAGTTTACTATTTTTGAAAAATCATCAAATCTAGGAGGCACTTGGTTTGATAACACATATCCGGGTTGTGCTTGTGATGTTCCTTCTCATTTTTATTCATATTCTTTTGAACTTAAAACCGATTGGACAAGGGTATATTCAAGCTCTGAAGAAATACGACAGTATCTTGAGTTTTGTGCTGAGAAATATCAGATAGTCTCAAATATTAAATTTAATACTGAAATTAACTCAGCCTATTTTTTAAGTAAAAAAAATGTGTGGGAATTAAAAACTTCCAACGGTAAGAAAATAGAGACAAAATTTTTAATTTCAGGATTAGGTCAGCTAAATTCTCCCAATGTACCTGACATAATGGGTATTGATACATTCAAAGGAGAATCTTTTCATTCATCTAGATGGAATCACGATTATAATCTGGAAAATAAAGAAATTGCTGTCATAGGCAATGGAGGAAGCGCTGTTCAATTTATACCTGAACTTGGAAAAAAAGCTAAAAAGCTATATATTTTTCAAAAATCAGCTCATTGGGCAATGGAGAGAAGAGACAAACCTTACTCTGAATTTACCAAATGGCTTTTTAAATACTTTCCCTTAGTTTTGAGACTATATAGGTTTAGAACATGGGTTTTATTGGGATCTAACTATTACGCTTTAGTTAAACAAACTTGGTATACAAAGTTTCTGGAAGGGAAAACGCTACAGTACCTAAACTCGATTGTTAAAGACCTTGATCTTGTTAAAAAATTAACACCTAGTTATCCTTTTGGATGCAAAAGAGTTTTAGTAGTTGAAAATTATTATGAAACCTTGGTTAAAGAAAATTGTGAAGTTGTAGACTCACCTATACTGGAAATAAAAAAGGACTCTTTAGTTGATTCAGAAAGAAATGAAAGAAAAGTAGATCTCATAATCTATGCAACCGGGTTTCGAACCTCAGAATTTTTAACACCTTTAGAAGTTTTTGGATTTGAAGGAAAAAGGTTGAAGGATAGTTGGTCGAAGGGGGCAGAAGCACACAGGGGTATTGCTGTTTCTGGATTTCCAAATTTTTTCATGCTTTATGGACCCAATACTAATCTAGGACATAACTCCATCATTTTTATGATTGAATGCCAGTCTGAATATATCCTTAAATGTATAAAAAAGACATTAAGAAATAATTCTTCTTATATAGATGTTAAAGAAGATGAAATGACAAAATATAATCAGAGGGTTCAAAAGGGACTGGCTGAGACTGTATTCTCTGCAAATTGCGACAGTTGGTATAAAAATGAAAAAGGAAAAGTTATTAATAATTACCACAAGGGCCATATTAACTATTGGCTAGAAAATACTAACCCTAAATTTAAAGAATTTAATTTTGATTAAACTAATACTTCCCTTACTCTTTCTTCTTCCCCTGTCTGATAAGATATCTTCACAGGACTATAATTTATTGGTTAAATCATGTTCTTCTTGTGGATGGGTGAAATATCACGAGATTTTTAATACACGAGAGAGATGTGAGATAACTAGACAGGGTATTTTTATTCAAGGAATAACCTTATGCATAAAAAATAAGGACAATAATTCTATATAGTACAATAACTCGAAATTTTTTTAGGAGGGTTGGCAGAGTCTGGTTGAATGCACTGGTCTTGAAAACCAGC
>CESL01124998.1_pt1 | contig 17997 bp, 14 predicted proteins | sample 531221 | NCBI WGS metagenome assembly CESL01 (sample SAMEA2622197, study PRJEB7988) | marine metagenome | biome: marine biome (ENVO:00000447); feature: mesopelagic zone (ENVO:00000213) & marine oxygen minimum zone (ENVO:01000065); material: "saline water (ENVO:00002010), including plankton...
CATCAATGGATCTATAACTTTTTTATACAGATGATTCGCGATAAAGATATCTGTGAAGATTTAATGCAAACCACATTTTATAAAGCTATCAAATATCGCAAATCATACCAGGGTGGAAAGTTTGATTCCTGGATCTTTAGGATTGCCCGCAATCTTAGTTACGATTATTTTAAAACTCAAAAAAAACAGTATCAAAATGAGGACCATACCATAATTCAACAAATTAAAGAAGACGAAGAGGATACGAATGATGATATCATAAAACTCAAAATGGTAATGCAAAAATTAACCCCTGAAGAAAGAGAAATAATAGTCCTTAGTCGTTTTCAGGAAATGCGCTATCTGCAAATAGCAGAAGTTTTAGGCAGTACGGAAAATGCGATCAAAATAAAAGCTCACCGCACCCTAAAGAAATTAAAAAAATTATTTTTTGAATCTGTAGAGATATGAATTGTAACGAAATAGAACAACGAATTTTTGATTATTTGGAAAGACAGCTTTCTGAAAAAGAAATCCATGAATTCGAAAAGCATCTAAGCCAATGCGAAGCTTGCAGAAAAGAACTGGAAGAAACTAGAAGGCTAACGGAAACTATCAAGGTTGTTTCTTCAGAACAACCAAAGACCGGACACTTTACCTCTTTTGAAGACATGCTACAACGGGAAAAGCAGAAATTAAAAAATCATGAACCCAAAGTACAGGTACTATATTGGAAAACAGCTTTTCAAATTGCCGCTTCAATTCTGCTTTTGCTTGGAGGCTATCTTTACGGAGATTATCGCGGCAAGGCACTGGCACAAAAACAAATCGTCCAGTTACAGCAACAATCACAGCAGCTTAAAACCAATATGACTTTAGCTATGCTTGATAATCGTTCTGCCAGTAAAAGAATACAGGCCGTCAATTATACAGAAGATATAAAAATGCCAGACAATCAGGTATTGGAAGCCATCATCGGAAGATTACAAAAAGATGATAATATCAATGTAAGGCTGGCAGCAGCTGGGTCATTATCGAGATTTCAGGAGAATCAGCTCGTAAAAGATGCTTTTATCACTACGCTGGAAACCGAAGAGAATCCTGAAGTTCAGATTGCAATCATTCAGTTTCTGGTTCATGTTAAGGATGAACGTTCGGTAAAGCCCATGAAAAAACTATTAAATCAACCCGAGGTACCACAATACGTAAAGTATCAGGTTAATCAGGGACTTGCACAAATTTTATAATCAATCAAAAAAACAAGAGTAATGAAAAAAACAAGCATATTATGTATGTTGCTTATGCTTATTGGTAGCGTAGGCATGGCCCAAAAGGAGTTTAAAAAATCACTAAGCGGTATCTCCAGAATAGAAATCGAAACCAACACTTCCATATTTATAAAAAAGGGAGTATCAAATGAGTTTATTATCAGGGAAGGTTGCAGCAACTGTAAAAGTGAAGAAGAAGAAGAAACGGGATCGACCTGGAATGATAAAGATTCTTCAATTGATGAAAAAGCTAAAGGTCTCACTCCTATTTACGCTGGTGGGGAGGATAATACCGGAGTGGGGATGTATATGGAGAAAGATGGGGAAAGTTTACGGATAAATGACCTTAAATCTTTTTACAATCGCAGGGGATTGACTATAAGCGTTCCAGCCTCAGTAGCCCTAAAGATAAACTGCGGAAATTTAGGTAATGTAAAGATTGAGAATTTAAGCAACGAGCTAGAAGTAAATACCAATATAGGCTATATAAAACTAAACAATGTGACCGGCCCCATAACAGCACACAGCACTACGGGAAACATTGATGTGGTATTTAGCAGTGTTAATCAAACCGCTCCGATTTCCATCAGTTCTTCTACGGGTATGATCGATATAAGTTTACCCTCCAATACAAAAGCATCGGTAGAACTCAATTCTACTATGGGATCGGTATATTCTAACTTTAACCTCATCAAGCCAAGGGAAGACGGACTTAAGGCCATTGGCGGTCAAAAAGCCATTACGGGAGATATTAATAATGGAGGGGTAAAAATGAGCTTAAAAGCTTCTGTTGGAAATATTTATCTAAGAAAAAAATAATCACATTTATTAATCAAAAAACGAACATTATGAAACATCTAATCGTATTAACAATGCTCATTCTTTTTACTTCGGTTACCCAGGGCCAAAGACAGGTTGAAGAACAATTTAAAATAGCTAAAATAGAACAGATCAATTTAAACTTTAAATTTGCTTCTGAAATCAAAGTGGTACAATGGAATCAAAAGGATATCAATGTCAAAGCAAATGTTCTGATAGAAAATGGGGAAGGTAATGATGCTTACAGTTTAAAAAGTGAGACCTCTTCTAAAGACATCACTATTTATTCAGACTTTGGAGATTACTTCAAGCAAAAAAATAATATTGTACTCAATAATTGTGATCATAAAACTGAAATTAATTATGTGGTTTATGTGCCTAAAAACTGTAGGCTTAAAATAAAGAGCATTACCGGAAATGTTATTTCAGAAAACTTTTCAGGTAAACTGGAAACAGATTTGATATCGGGAAATGTGGAGCTAAAAAAGTATGATGGAGAGCTTGCTTTAAAGACAATTAGTGGAAATTTAGATATTACAATGAAGAAAGCCGAAATTGATGCCAAAACCCTAACCGGAACTATCTATTCTGATCTCGATATTAACGAAATAAAAACTCATAAAAACTCTTCTATATCCAGTAGAGTTCAAGGTATCGTTAGTAATGGTAGTGAAAGAGCAAAACTCGAAACTATTTCAGGTAATATTTATATGCGTAAAGAGTAGTAATTTTATATCTCATGACTTTCTAAGTTTTAATAGAAAGCCATGAGATAATTTTCCAATAACTACCTCATGGTTTGCTCTAAGGTAATTTACCAAATTTCTGGCAGTGACATTGTCACCTATATCTAATCCAATATCGGCAAATCTTAATCGATATTATAGTAAGATGTTAAGAATAGAAACAAAACTAATAGCTTTTAAAATGTCGCATATTTTTTTGAATTCTAAACCGATCTTCCCATTAAAGGGTCGGTAGTACTGGTTTTCCCATTTTCGATATGGCCGGCAAAACGTTGTTCAAACTCAGGGTATTCCGCTATCAAAATGCTGTAATCATACCAGCCAAATGAATCATGGACATCTATCTCCTTTTGATGGGTTCCTTTTTCTAAAACTACATTCACCGGTTTTCTATTATACGACTTATCGATGATAGCAACACTAATCTTTTGTTTTGTATCAATTTGAAAAACTGCACGCATCCCTTCTTTATTACCTGCTGTTTTCAATGTAATAGTAGTGGCTGCAAGCTGATTTTTATGCCCTCGGAATTCCCTGTAAAAACCATTAGGAGCGTAAGCTTTGATAAAGAACTTATCGGAATAGAAAGGAAAATCATATTTTATATGTTCACCTTCACTTACGGTAAAATCATAACAGGACCTTTTACCATCCTGAAGTAAAGAAGTCATATCATACACCTGAAATGGTGCTGCTCCTTTTTTAGATTTCGATAGCGTATTTTGGTAGGACATGGTAAGTTCCAACTTATCTTTTGATGCCATATACCCGCAATCTAATGACAAATTATAAGGTAAAGCACAAGCAGGTTTGGTACCCGGCTCCTGCGCCGGCAATAATTTATTAAGTTGATCTTTATTTCTTAAATCCCTCAAATCGGTATCACTTAACATTTTATAATCCGAAGGCAATTTCTTTTCTTTCGCATTATAAATTTGTTGGATATAGGCGTCCCTTTTTACCGCCATTTCTTTTGGTACTGAGCTATCAGCATCCCTGAATACCGAAGTAAGGTTACCACAAATAGCCCGTCTCCAATCCCCAATATTCTCTTCAATAACTTTTTTACCTGTTTTCTTTTCTATAAAATGTTCCAGGAACTGTAACGAGGAGGTATGATCAAAAACTTCACTGTTTACATACCCTCCCCTACTCCATGGTGAGGCAACTATCATAGGTACCCGAAAACCTAAACCTAAATTATGTTTTCCGTCTACAAACTCTTCTTCTGTAGGGATATTGTTAGTCGCACCACTTCCCGGTTTAGGCGCTACAAAGGGAGGTACATGATCAAAATAACCGTCATTTTCATCATAGGTAACGATAAAAATTGTTTTTTTCCATTGCTCCGGATTTTTCGTTAAAATATCCAATACTTCAGATACGTACCAGGCGCCATACCATGGCGAACCGGGATGATCTGAAAAAGCACATGGGGCCACCAACCAGGATACCATAGGTAATTCCCCATTATCTACATCGTTTCGAAATTGATGAAGCACGTCTCCCTTTGGCACTTTAAGTTCCTTATCTTCAAACTTCAAGTGTTCGAGTTTTCGATATTCCAGATAATTTTTATTGGTGATAAAGGCTTTATTATGAATTGCCTTTTGGTGATCGCTTAGCTTATTAAAATTAGCTTCGCTATACACTTCAAGATCTTTCCTAAGATTAGCGATTTTAGCCGTTAATTCTTTTTGTTCATTTTCTGAATGCTTTTCTGACTTTTCAATTTTTAATAGTTTTTCTAATTCTGACTGCATCCATGCCCTGTGCTGGGGATGAAAACGAACATTATATTGTTTTATAAATTCTAAATCATTATCAGTAAAGTTAGCAAGCCAAAACTCTTCTTCTCCAGACAGACCTGTGGGAATACTAAGTTCGTTTTGATATACTCCCCAGGATATCCCGGCTTCTTCAAGGCGTTCTGGATATGTTTTCCAGCTCACATTTTTAAAATCGATCATTCCATTATCTACATGGGCTTTTGAAGAAGGATTATGTGCATCTTCACGAACAGTTCCCGCCCAGAAGTAATTTCTATTGGGACTGGTACCCGTTAACGTAGAACAAAAGCTTTGGTCACAAACCGTAAAAGCATCTGCAAAAGAGTAATAAAAGGGAAGATCTTCCCGGTCGTAATATCCCATCGTTAACGGCATTTTGGCATAGTCGGGATTCCCTGATTTTTTGGCTTCAAGCCATTTATCCATCTTACCATTATTTCTTGCAGCCACCATATCTTCCCAACCATGAGGAAGTGATCCCATCCAGGTGGATTTGGTATTTTTTATATCCAGACGAAATGGCGTTGCAGTTTTACCAGCATTATTACGCTGATACCACACTGGTAACCCAGTAGGAGTGTCTATCGCCCTGGGGTCATTAAATCCACGTACACCACGCAAACGCCCAAAACAGTGATCAAAAGACCTGTTTTCCTGCATAAGAAACACGATGTTTTCTGCATTTAAGTAAGTGGTTCCGGGATCAGCACTTATCGCTAAAGCCCGAGCTATCGATTGTGGCATCGAATTAAAAAGTGCTGTGGATCCAGCTAATAAAGAAGCTTTTTTCAGAAATGACCTTCTTGACTCCATAACTTATATTTTTTGAAATCTAATTATCAAAAATGATAATTAATTTTTTGAATAACGTTTTTTTAAAGCTTATAATTATAAAATAGCAGCATCGTAAAAACAGATGCTGCTATTTCTATAAATTAATCAAGCCACCAGGGAAGTTGTCTTATCCCATCGTTTCCGCCAAATTGAGCGTTTATTGCGGCCTCCAGGTTTTTCGTATTATTATTATATTCTTCTACCGGATAAACAAACCTGTACGGTGGTGTTTGCCCTGTAGGATAATCAAATTCAGGATAACCGGTTCTTAGATAATCGTAATACTGTGACCACCCGGCCTGTAAAAAGGTGGCAATATACTTTTGCGTGATAATGGTTTCCAGTTGTTCTTCCTCAGTACCCTCAAGACCTAAAGCAGCCTGGCCCAGGTATTCTTCCACTTCTTCTACGCTTAAATATTCTGAGTATGCACTCGCATTCGATCTATAAAACTCAAAATTTGCACGAATAGCATTTTCAAAATGTGTAGCTGGCTGATCATTTATCCAGCCTCTCAACGAAGCTTCGGCAAGTATGAACTCGACCTCCCAATAACTTAAAATGTTATGCGGTTCGGTCGTAGGATCGGTATAATATCTTGCATTAACTTTTGATATGTTCCCACTGGCAACCAGGGTTTCATTGATTACCGAGTAGTTTTCCGAAGGGCTTCCTCCGTTATAGGAATCAAAATTATTGATATCTAATCCCTGCGATGCAGCACTTGAAGTTTGTTCGGCTACGATAAATAAGCGCGGGTCTTTTAATTGCTTCAATAAATCAATATAGGTAGCTGACATATACATACTTGATCCGTAACTACTCGAATTAAATTCGGTATAACGACTATCCTGCTGATCCTGAAAAACTAATTGTGCATTATCTTCTAAGGAGCTAATCATCATCCCGCGCGCATAAACTTCTTGAAATTTGCTTACGATATTTATTGATCCGGCAGTAGTTTTATTGGAAAGGCTTATTAATAGTTTCAATTCGTAAGCATTAATAAGTTTTAGCCACTTTCTGGCATCGCCGTTAAAAATGATATCACCTTCAATAGCCACATCTTCCTCTATCATAGATGCCGCTTCATCCAGTTCAGTAATGATTCCTTCAAAAACGGTCTCCTGAGAATCATATGATGGCTGAAAATCATCTTCAGATTCGCCCTTTAAAGCTTCAGAATAGGGAATATCCCCAAACCGAAGGCTTAATTGATAAAAATAGTAAGCTCTAAAAAATTTACCAATAGCGATATAATTAGGACTACTAATGCGTTCAGCTTCTTCAATCATTTTAGTAACCTGTCTTAGATCATTAAACTCTCCAAAGCTACCATTACCCCATTTAAAATATTGATAATCGTTCTCTTCTCCCGTTTGTATAAGCATTCTTGAAGCATAAAGCGGACTGGTACCGGCAACCTGAAAAGCTTCAGCCGAAATTTCTGTAAGTAGTAACTGGGGATGAGTTTGGCTTACGTTGTTAGGATTTTCATTAAGCTCATCTAAATCCTGACAGCTTTTTGTAATAAAACCTAAAAGAATAATTAAGGTATATATGACTAATTTTTTCATGAAATTAATTTTTAAGTTGAGGCTTAGAATTTAAAGTTTACTCCTAAACCAAGATATCTGGAAGAAGGATCCTGAATATTATTATTGTCACCCGTTTTATAGTCGGGATCTGTATAATAATCTCCTTTTTTTAGTACAAACAGGTTATAGCCATTAAAGCTCACATTGGCATCTTTAATGGTTTTACTATTTAAAAGATCAGTAAAATTATAGCTTAGGCTAATGCTTCTCAATTTTAAATAAGAACGATCAAAAACATTCGCAAAGGTTTCACTTTCATCCTCGGTCACTCGGGCACGATATGGATAATTTTGCGACCAGGTTTGCCAGCTAATAGGAGTGGTATGCTCTTCAAAAACACGATTATCTGAAACAATATTACCACTTACGTCCCTTACCAACTCACCACTCACAAGATTTACGCCCTTAGGCACATAGATAGCTTCTCCTGCGGCATATTCTTCATCACGATATTGAACAGATTTAGGATGTTTTCCTCCCCACCACATTTTTTCAACAACCTGAGACCGCAAGACACCTCCCCAAACGCCATCCATGGCTATATTTAAGTTCCAGTTTTTATATTTAAAATCATTTACAAAACCAAAAGTCCAGTCAGGATCAAAATGCCCTAAATAAGATAAATACGTGTCTCTGGTAGGTAAGCCCGTGGAAGCATTCAAAATAACTTCTCCCTCTGGAGATTTCATCCATTCCTGATCGTAGTAACTATCGATACGATCATTTAGAGAAAGATTTCCAAACTTATCTTCCCCACTGGTAATTTCTGTTAGTTTGGTTACTTTTTTCGACCAGTTTAATAGCGCCGACCATTTAAGATTTTCATTAACAATGGGTTTGAATCTTAAGGAAAGCTCCAGTCCGTTAGTTGTATATTCATTTCCGTTAATTTTTCTGGAAGAGAATCCGGAAGCAAGGGAAATAGGCTGGTTAATAATTTGATCGGTATCTACCGTATTGTAATAAGTAGCATCAAAAGCAAGACGATTATCTAAGAACGAAGTATTCAATCCTACCTCGAAAGAGGTTGAAGTTTCCGGAGAGATATTTGGATTAACAATACCTGAAGGATATACAAGACGTTGAACATTTGCAAAATTCCCTGAACTATTATAATAAGCTGAAAGTTGATAAGGATCCAGATCACTGGAAACCCTGGCCCAGGAACTAAATAATTTTACATATTCGATATCCTCTGGCATTTCAAAAATATTACTTATTAAAGCACTTCCCGATAATGAAGGATAAAAATAGGATCGATTTTCTTTAGGTAAAGTTGAAGACCAGTCATTTCTGGCAGACATCGTAATGAAATAGGTGTTTAAGAATTCTAAATCCAGAGTACCATACACACTATTAATCGCTTTTTTACATAAATTATTTTCAGCTCTTACCGGTCCGGTAGAATTTCCCATATTATAAACTCCCGGTACCGTTAATCCATCGGTTGCCGCAAATTCTTGTTGGTACCTTCTATAAAATGTTGATGCACCGGCATTCACTACGATTTTAAAATCTTCTGAAATGGAATTATCATAAGTGGCCAGTACATCATAATCGATATTTAACCTTCTTGTATTCCAGGTTTGATAAGATCCCTCTCTTGGCGCACTATAATTAAAATAAGATTTTGGACTTTCTAAATCTTCAAAATTTGATTTTAACACTCCAGATCCTCTTAATTGTAACCTGAAGTGTTCATCAAATTCATAAGCTAATTTTAATTGAGCATTCAATAAATCTGAATTATATTCTTTTTGATAATGATTGGCTCCAAACCACGGATTGTTATACCATGCATAGTTCCAGTTTGCCTGCCGGTATCCTTCCATTCCCGGTACCCATTGATGATTTTTAAGATCCTGCCCATTCACATCTTCTCCCATCCAAATCAAAAGAGTATACATATGTCCGCTAGGATTATACCCATAATTTGGATAATTAGGAGAATAAACTTTGTTGTAAGAAAGCTTACTGGTTAAACTCATCTTATCAGATAGCTGCGTTAAAGACTTATAACTTAGTCCTCCTTGTGATAAACTAGAGTTTGGTACGCGATCTCTATTATGCGAAAAATTTCCATTAATGCGATAATAGCCTTTTTCACTCTTTTGGCTTACGGTGAAATTGGTGCTGGAAATTATACTTGTTCTTAGAAAATCGTCTAAATTGTCGTGTCTAACCCATGGTAAAGGCTGTCTTGAATACCTGGATCTGTTATCATATTGCGTACCGGTAACGCTACCATACCATGGAATAACTTCGCCGGTTTGGCTATCTACAATCGGACTGTTCCACTGCGGAATCAATAAATTTTCATCAAATTTTGGTCCCCATATCATATCACCATCGGCAATACCGCCGTCGGCACCATCCCAGAATTCATACTGCCCGTTAGAGCCATTTCCATATTCATGCTGGGTTTCCGGGAAAATAGCATAGCCTGCTGAAACCATGACATTTTGAGATATTTCTATGCTTAACCCATCTTGCGTAGCGCTCTTGGTGGTAACCAGGATAGCACCGTTTCGTCCTCTGGATCCATATAGTGCAGAAGCAGCAGTTCCTTTAAGAACATTTATAGCTGCAATATTATTTTGAGGAACATCAAAAAAATCAGTTTCTACCGGGATTCCGTCAATAACAATTAAAGGCGTCTTTCCCCGTAACGAGAATGAAGGTGATTGAAACATCCCAGGAGGACTACTTACCTGAAGTCCCGCAACTTTACCAGAAAACAAATTAGCGACATTAGGCACCGGTAAATTCTCCAAATTATTGGTTTCTATTTCCTGTGTGGCATAACCAATTTTCTTTTCTGCTTTTGTAATTCCCAGTGCAGTTACTACAACCTGGTCTAAAGATTCGGTATTTACCTGAAGAGTTACTGTAAAATTATTCTTGTTTCCTACTGCAACTTCCTGGGTTTTAAAACCAATATAGGAAAATATAAGTGTATCATTTTGTACCGCGTTAATTAAAAAATTACCATCAATATCAGTAACAGCTCCAACCTGATTGCTGTTTTTAACACTTATGTTTACTCCTCCCAGGGGAAGACCATCAGGATCGGTAACCACTCCTGATATTTCCTGTTGACTATAACCTGTCCACGAGAGATTAATGAATACAAATAGTAATAGATAAAAATGCTTCATTGATATTATTTTTAAGTGAGTCGCAAACCTATTAAACGGTTTTAGCAAACTCGTTAACAATCTTTTAAGACATTATTATCTAAAAATGAATAGGAAATCAGTGAACAAAATCGCAAATCACTGACTAATAAAACCTTATAAATATCACTTGTTTTTATGTTCTTATACAGAATAACTATTTTATAATTAATTGTTAACGAATCTATAAACTAAAAGAAGGCGATTCGATAAAAGAATTGAAGATTATAACGCAGGTAGTTTATCTATTAAGAAGCTTACGAAGAATTAGTAAAGCAAGCCAAAGACTTGTCTAAAGACCAAGAGCGTTTAGCAAAAATGTAATGACTGAAGAAGTGCTTCAACTCTTTGATCTTTTAAAAAAGAAAAACTAATCAAACACGAGGGAAAAGCGTAAAGTTGGCAGCTTCACATTTATTGTAAATCCTTTTTGATTCCAATAAACAATTCTAATTCTAGAGTAGCAGAAAAAGAAAATAACTCAAAAAAATTGTACGTAAAAAATAAGCAGAATCCTCAACAAAGACTTATCCTAAAGCTATAATAGGGACATCTTATCACCAAAAACAAATGTAATATTTAACCCTTCTCTCAAATCAAGCGGTTATTTAGGACATTGTATATTCTGGAAGAATTTGCACTTCTCGTATTACAAACAGATAGATATAGCAAGACCATTAGAGGCTATGAGGTTTATGAAAAATTGAAAGAAAACTTCAAATATATTCCTCGTACTTACAAAAATCCAATAGATCAGGAGCATGGAATTGATTTTGATCAGCTCGATGCTTTGAAATTTCTATTACCTGTAAACAGAACCAAGCTCCATCCAGATGATCCCAGGCATGCAGGCAGAACTAAATTTCCAAAACGTGTTATCATTGAACCGAATATCGAGTATTCATTTGCGCTTTGGGAAAGATCAAATGGTAGCTTATATCTAACGTTGTTGCCAACTGATGATATTTATTCTTCCCCAACCGAAAGTAAAACCTATTTATTAGAATTGTTTGAGTGTAGCTATTCCATGCAAAAAGACACCATATCTCTAAAATGAGGGATGATGTTTAGGGCAAAATACCCTTTAAAATTTGATAATAAATCTTAGTTATTTTTCGAGATATGGCGCACTATTTACCATACTTCTCGAAATTTTCCTAAAGTTGAGCTTAAGCAAATAGATCAAAAAAATCGAGAAATAAGAAACAAAAGACTTTTATTAAAATAAAGAAAATCACATTAAGAAAAAAGTGAGTCATGGCTATTGAGAGCGAAATAATTTGATTTTAAATTTCGATATATCTATATTTGATATATATAGACATAATTATGAATATTAGCTTCACAAAAAAACAGGAGGAATATATCTCAAAGCAGGTCGCTTCAGGAGAATATCAAAATAATAGCGAGGTAATTAGAGATGCTTTGCGACTTCACGCAATCTACCGCGAAAAAGTAATTCAGGATTTAAGAAAAGAGATTGAGCTTGGTTGGGATGGTCCTGAAAGCCGTCAAACAATGGATCAAATTATTGAAGCCAAGAAAAATTCTTAATGGATTACTATATCCTTTCAAAAAAATCAGAAGAAGATATTGAAGCTATTTATGAATTTGGACTACAAAAATTCGGAAAAGATCAAGCTATAGAGTATTTAATTGAGTTACGATCTTATTTTGAATTACTTTTAAAAAATCCAAACATTGGTAAACAACGTAATGAAATAAAGGAAGGCTTATTAAGCTTTCCATTTTCTTCTCATATCATATTTTATAGAATTATTTCTAATCATATTCGTATTGTACGAATTCTTCACGGAAGTAGAGATCTGAGAAAGTTTTTAAAATAAATTCAACTAAAGGGGAAAACTCCATAATCATAGGTTGTCTAACCAATCATCGATATTATCAATTCGTTCTAAATTTCCATTTCGAGCTTCTACAATAGCGGCTTTAGTAGCCTCATTGGGGATATTACCTATGTCCTTAACCAATACTTTTATTATGTAAAGATTTAAACTGCATTGTTTTGCCTTAGCTTCTTCTTTTAAGGCTTTTAGATCACGATTTAGAGGAGTGAGGAATACCGAATATTTCTATATATCGCTTGATTAAATTATATTCTTAAAATCGTAAAAACCCAGATTTTAGAATTGATCCATTTTGGACTTGATCCCATAAAATTTAAGAAGCTGGCACCTATCGTAGCATCTATAAAAGAAAAGCCCCGTTATCATTACGATACGGGGCTTTTTAGCGGAGAAAGAGGAACTATCCAAATTCTGATTTTTATAGCATTTACAGGACTTAAAACGCCCCTTAAAATTTAGTGACACCGAATTAGCCCCTTTTTAACAAAAAATTGTGAGTTTTGGGATATTTATGCGAGTTAGGTATACAAACCAACATAAGTGAGTTCAAATAAAATTATTAAGAGCGAATTATAGTAAACTTTGGAGAAAAGCACTAAAAATTGGTACTTTTCTCGAAAGTTTACTAAGATATGTCGTTGAACAATCTTAAATCGGAGGAGAGTTAAAAAAACCATTATAATGGTAGATTTGATGCTTTTTAGGATGTTTTTACCACTATAATGGTAGTTTTAGAAAGACACCTTTTCTTCCAAAATCGTGATCAAATTAGAATCATAGTATTTGTAGATATCAGGAATACCTAATACGTTAATTTTTGAGAAGTACTTAGAGCCTGTATGCTTTTGAATCTGATCAAGATGTTTCTTTTCCATCACGTAAACTTTGTCGGCCCATTCTAACAAATCCTCAGTGAGTTCGGTAGTTCCTTCTTTTCTGCAAATTTTGATATTAGTGCCCGCACTTTTAAAGTTGTATTCAGGATGCTTTTCAGTAAAATAGTCTTCAGCCGTTTTTGAGTGTTGTTTGTTTGCGGAGCAGATGAAGAGATATTTCATATGATTTAGAATTGATTTTTATAAAATAGTAAAATTATAGAATTAATTTGTTATTTTCGTCAAGATATATTTAGCAAGATATTTATTTCAAGATGAAAAAAGCAATCGGTGAATATTTAAGAGAGTTGCGTAAAGCCGAAGGATTTACCCTTACCCAAATGGGCGCAAAGTTAGGAATGGATTCTGGTGCATTGAGCAAAGTAGAAACAGGAAAAAAATTATTAGACTCGGGCTATCTGCCAGCGATAGCCGATACTTTCAATTTAGATTTGGATGTTCTAAAGGCGGAATTTTTTGCTGAGAAAATCGCCTACGAGCTGATAGAGAATTCGTGTAACGAGGATACCTTGAAACTTGCCGAGGAAAAAGTAAAGTATATCAAAACGAAAAGTGCAACACAAGCTAAACTTAATATATAGTATGCTAACCTATCCTACAGAATACAAAGAACACTTGGTTAGTGAGCCAAGTTTAGACTTGTTCAGTTATTTAGATGAGAATAACTTGAATGAAAAATTTCTTGTTACATCTACCAATAAAGATGTCACATTCGAGTCGATAGCCCCAAATTGTTTATTAGGAAATGGGAATTGCGTAAATTTTCTTTCTTTCATAGACTCTAACTCTGTTGACTTAATCCTTACAGACCCACCTTATAACTTAGGTGAATTTATGCATCGAAGAAATACTAATCTGGTAAAAATGCGAAAAAATCAATTTGCTTATGCAGGTTGGGACAATCTTTCTCAAGAGGATTGGGAAGATGAAATGGATAATTTTTTTAAAGAGAGCGCAAGAGTTTTAAAGAAAAGTAGCTCTTTATTACTTTTTATGTCTTTAATTAAAATTGAAACAATTATTAAACTTGCAACCAAATACGGCTTTTACTATAAGACAACAGGCATTTGGCATAAAACTAATCCGATGCCACGAAATATGAACATTCACTTTGTGAATTCAACAGAAGCTTGGGTTTATTTTGTCTATAAAGATACCTCGGGCGTTTTCAACAACAATGGGAAGATGGTTCACGACTTTGTGGAAACATCGTTAACAACCGCAAAAGAAAAGAAATTTGGGAAGCATCCAACTCAAAAACCTTTAAAATTGATGAAGCATTTTGTTGAGCATCTTTCCAATAAAAATGATGTTGTTTTAGACCCTTTTATGGGTAGTGGCTCAACAGGAGTAGCCGCTCATAAACTGAAGCGGAAATTTATAGGTATTGAACTATCAGAAGAATATTATGAACTGTCAAAAAAACGGATTATAAATGAGTAAACTGATTATTGCTGATTTGTTTTCAGGTGTGGGTGGACTTTCACAAGGCTTTATTTCAAAAGGTTTTGATGTTGAGTTCGCTATTGAATATGATAAGGATATTGCACTTTCATATCAGAAAAACCACCCTTCAACTAAAATGTACAGTCAAGACATTAGCACCGTAGATTTTGAAGAACTGAAAAAAAATCATCGTAAAATAAATGTTATTGTTGGTGGTCCACCTTGTCAAGGTTTTTCACAAAAGGGGAAACGATTAAGTGTTAATGATGATAGGAACTATATGTTCAAAAGATTCATTGATGCTGTTACGGTTTTTAAACCCCATTACTTTGTACTTGAAAATGTGCCAAATATTTTAACCACCGCCAATGGCTTTTTCAAAAATGAAATCATTGAAGGATTTGAAACCTTAGGGTATGCAGTCAATGCAGAAGTGTTGAACGCATCTGACTACGGCGTACCTCAAAATCGCAGACGTGCTTTTTTTGTTGGTACTCTTGGTACAAACAAATTAGGTTTTCCAAAACCTAAAAAAAGCAAAGTCAGTATAAAAGATGCTATATATGATCTGCCATTCATTGATTCTGGCGAAGGTCAACAAGAATCTTCTTATGAAAAATTGGCAACGAGTAACTTTCAAAAGAAGTTGAGAAATGGCTCAAAAGTCCTGCACAATCACGTTGCTACAAACCATTCAAAAGTTGCTTTAGAGCGACTAAGCCTTATTCCTAAAGGAAAAGGTAGGGAAGTATTACCGCCAGAACATCAAACCAAATCAATATATAGTGGTACTTGGTCAAGATTAAAAGAAGATGATATTGCTGCCACAATAACAACAAGGTTTGATACACCTTCATCAGGTTTATTCACACATCCGGTATTAAATAGGTGCTTAACGGTGCGAGAAGCTGCAAGAATCCAATCGTTCCCAGATAGTTTTGTTTTTTACGGAACAAAAACCAACCAGATGAAACAAGTAGGTAATGCCGTACCGCCATTACTGGCTGCTGAAATTGCAAACATTATAAAACTAGACTACCAAACAGCTTATGCAACTACCAAATAGTATTACACCACGTGAAGAACTTAATCTTCGATTGGGAATTAAATGTTCACTACCTAAGAGCAATCAGCTTTTTGCAGGTCTATATACAATTTATGTGGTATCCAATGTTAGCAGCCTTGAGTATGCAGATGAATATGATAATGCTGGGAAAATAGCTATTAAACTAAAAGCCGCCTTGGAAGAGCCAATTACGGAATTTTTCGAAGAGCAATTAGATGAAGCAGATATAGAAGCATCTGTTTTAATTTCCAACTTAAATAGTACACCTCTATTCAAACAGCATTTAGAATCTTTACAAGTCGCATTGCAACTATATTGGAAGCTTGGTGAAATAAATTTTGTCGCAGACCGAGGAAATACCGCTGAAAGAACTGGTGGCGAACGTTATGGCAAGCTTTTGAATTTCTCAACTAATCTGGATATTATAGATGTGCTTTTGAAAGGTGACCTTGTCAATGTAGATGCATCTGCAAAAAACTTTCTTTTCAATCAAATAACAGACAGTAATTTAGAAACAGGTGAGACTGAAAAAAAGGTGTCAAAACTGTTAACTGCGTTTTCAGAAGAAGCCGCCTTTAAAATTAGACAAGCTGGTCAAGAAACTGTTTTTCAGCAGGAAGGCATTTATGCACATTTAAGTGAAGGTCGAAAGGTAGTTGGCAGAGATGAAAAAGAAGATGTAGGTCCATTAAGAGTTTTGAATAGTGTTATAAAAGATGATTTACACTTTTACTTGCGATATGATGGTAACGACTTTGCCTTAAAGGATGCTACAAATGAAGAAAGTATTTCTAAATATTATGAGCGAGTAAACACTTCGCTAAATCTGTCCCCAAAAGAGACATCAATTCAGATAGACAATGCGCCTATTAATGCTGACGATAATATCCAATTTAACCCATCAAAAAATATGAATAACAAGATATTCTACGGTGCACCTGGAACAGGAAAATCCTATAAGCTTGACCAAATACTTAAAAGTGTTCCGCAGGAGCAGAAAGAGCGCATAACGTTCCATCCCGATTTTGATTACGCATCTTTTGTAGGTGGTTACAAACCTATCTCAGTAAAGGGTGAAGATGGCAAGTTTGATATTCAGTACAAATTCGTACCGCAAGCCTTTGCAAACATCTATGTGAAAGCGTGGAAAGACATTGAGAATGAAAATAAGTATTTTCTTGCAATCGAAGAAATCAACCGTGGCAACTGTGCAGAAATATTTGGCGATATTTTTCAACTTTTAGACCGTGATGCTAACTATACGGTTACGCCATCAGATGAATTTCAAAAATTTTTAGAAGAAGAATTAGGTACAGAACACGATGGACTGAAAAACGGTTTAAAGCTGCCAAGCAACTTATACATATATGCTACGATGAATACTTCAGACCAATCGCTATTCCCTATGGACAGCGCATTTAAAAGACGTTGGGATTGGGAATATATACCTATTTGCTATGACGAGACTACAGAGGAAGGCAAGCCCAATCCATCCTATTCATATATCATACAGCTTGACGATAATAGAAGTTTTAGTTGGAATGATTTTATTTCAAAAATCAATACCGAACATATCCAAAACGAACCAACACTCGGTATGGACAAGTGCATCGGGAACTATTTCATTAAACCTAATGCAGAGGGTGTTATCACTTTAGAAGCCTTTGTAAACAAAGTGCTGTTTTACCTCTGGAATGATGTATTTAAAGATGAAAAGAACGAGGTGTTTGCTGAAAATGAAGCCTATGAAAGTTACTTCCCTATTAAATCAAAGGGGTTGGAAAAACTCACGGCATTACTCAAGCGTATTAATGTAGAAATAGAAGAACAACCTAAAAACGCACAAGAAGAACAAGAAGATGAAGCTGTTAATTGAGGAACAAGAATATCCAGTTAAGCAACTGGAAGGCCTCTTTGATGACTTCAAATTCTACAAACAGACTGGAAACAAAGGAGTAATCAAATCTGTTGGCTACTATCACTCTTATAAAAACAACGAATTGGTTTTTATGCTACCAAAAGTTTTTATGAGGGATGGTACAGATACTATATTTGGTAAAAGCACAGTAGAATTATTTGATACTCTTCAAGACACATCTGTAAAGCACGACCAAGACCTACAATGGTTGCGAGAGCTGTCTATATATTTCTACAACAGCCTTATTGAGTACAACCGCAGATGGGAAAAGAACAGCTTGTTGAATCCATCTAAAACCTTTGAATTAAACACGAATATTGGAAGCAACAACTACTCGTATCTCGACATTGTGTTAGCCTTTACCAATTTCTTTAAAAAGAACAAAAATTTCATTTTACAGCATCACATTGATCAGGTAACCAACAAAGTAACTAAACCGAGATGGGAAAAAACCGTCCGCAAGGCACTACCGTTAATGACCGCATCGGGTAGACCAGTATATTTAGGTATTCGCAATAAGAAGAAGGTGCGCAATGTGGAAGAAGAACTCATAACCTATTACTTCTCAATTCTAAACAAACTCAATCAAGCAC
>CESL01025235.1_pt1 | contig 17904 bp, 10 predicted proteins | sample 531221 | NCBI WGS metagenome assembly CESL01 (sample SAMEA2622197, study PRJEB7988) | marine metagenome | biome: marine biome (ENVO:00000447); feature: mesopelagic zone (ENVO:00000213) & marine oxygen minimum zone (ENVO:01000065); material: "saline water (ENVO:00002010), including plankton...
GTTAATGTAATTGGATTACTATCTAATAAATTAAAAGCGTTTTGATCTTCAATAATTTTTTGTAAAATATATGCAGATGCTCCACCAGGAAGATCTTCATCCACAATAAGTAATCTACTGGTCTTTTTTAAACTTTCTTTTATTCTATTTTCTGTATCAAAAGGAATTAAAGTTTGTAAATCAATTATTTCTACATCAATATCAAATTTTTCAAGTTCAATAGCAGCTTTTTCTACAAGTCTTAGTGTAGATCCATATGAAACTATAGAAATATCTTTTCCTTCCCTTAAAACCTCTGATTTGCCTAATAAAACAGTAAACTTAGATAGATTTGTAGGTTCTTTTTCTTTTAACCTATATCCATTTAAAGATTCTATTAGAATAGCTGGTTCGTCACATTGTAACAAAGTATTGTACATTCCACAAGCTTGAACCATATTTCTAGGAACAAGAATATTAATTCCTCTTAAAGTAGATAGTAAAGCTCCCATTGGAGATCCAGAATGCCAAATACCTTCTAATCGATGTCCTCTTGTGCGTATAATTAAAGGAGCGATTTGTCTTCCAAATGTTCTATAGTGTAAGGTAGCTAAATCATCACTTAAAATCTGTAATCCATATAAAACGTAGTCTAAATATTGGATTTCTGCAATGGGACGAAACCCTCTTAAAGATAACCCTATAGCTTCTCCAATAATTGAGGCTTCTCTAATTCCTCTATCTCCAACTCTTTCATCACCATAAATTTCTTGTAGGCCTTCCAAACCTTGATTAACATCACCAATTTTACCAGAATCTTCACCAAAAATCAATAAATTATCATATAACTCTAAAAGCTCCTTAAAGTTGTTCCTAAGAACAATTCTTCCATCTACTCTTTTTGAATTGCCATATAGTGGTTTTATTTCTTTAACACCTGCAGCATTAGAAGAAAATTCATTATAAAGTTTTGAACTATATTTTTTTTGATTTAAAGAACTAAACTTATTAATCCATTCTTTTAAATAGTTGATATTTTCACCTTTTTGGTGTACTAACATCCTTAAAATTTTTCTAGATGTTGATAATAAATCTTTATTGTTGGGTTCTTTAATTCTCTCAAGATTTTTAATAATATCATTAAAGCCAAACTCTTTATATTCATCATTTAATGAAGATAATATGTCTAATAAGTTTAACAGTGATTTAACTATAGGTTTTTGATATGTTTTCCATGCTTCAGTTTTTGCAATTTTAACCTGTTCTTTACATGTTTTTTCAATATTTTCTAATTCTAATTCCGTTGCAATATTATTAGCTAATATCCATTCTCTCATTTTCAAATTACAATCATTATTCTTCTCCCAAATCAATCTTTCCTCCGACTTGTATCTTTCATGAGAACCTGATGAGGAGTGTCCTATTGGTTGAGTAAGTTCTTTGACGTGAATTAAAACAGGAATATGTTGTTCTCTAGCAATATCATTAGCTTTTTGATAAGTATTAATTAAATTTGGGTAATCCCATCCATTTACTGAAAGTATTTCAAACCCCTCACTTTTATTTGTTCTTTGAAAACCAGAAAGTGCTTCAGAAATACTTTGTTTAATAGTCTGATCTTTATTTTCTACAGATATTCCATAATCATCATCCCAAACACTAATAACCATTGGGACTTGATGAACACCCGCTGCATTTAATACTTCGAAAAATATTCCTTCACTTGTACTAGCATTTCCTATAGTTCCCCATGCAATTTCGTTGCCTTTATTCGAAAATTTATTTTTAGTTTTAAACTTTCTGTACAACTTTGATGCTTGAGCCAATCCAAGCAATCTAGGCATCTGTGAAGCAACACATGAAACATCTGAGCTAGAATTCTTTTGATTAACCAAATCTTTCCAAGATCCATCTTCATTCAAACTTACAGTATTAAAATGGGCACCCATTTGTCTACCAGCTGACATCGGCTCTTCATTTATATCAGTGTTAGCATATAAACCAGAATACAATTGTTTAGGAGATAATTCATTTATAGCCATCATAAAAGTTTGATCTCTATAATAACCAGATCTAAAATCACCATTTTGAAAAACTTTTGCCAAAGCTATTTGAGGAAGTTCTTTTCCATCTCCAAATATTCCAAATTTTGCTTTTCCACTTAGAACTTCCCTTCTTCCTAATAAACTAGCTTCTCTACTTGTTACAATTAGGTTGTAGTCATCTAAGACCTGTTCTTTGAAGGATTCAAAAGAAATTTCTTTATTAAGATCTAGATTGCTTTGCATAATATTTATGGGGCATTAAATTTAAGAAAAATAGAGTTTTTTTCCTAAATAATTAAAACCATCTTCTGGTGAACAATCCTGAAACAGTATTTGGATCAAAAGTAATTTTAAATCTAATTTTTTCAGAATAATTAGAATGTTTTAGTTCATTTCCTAGAGATGAATAAAAAGGGAAATATAATTCAAAATAATCAGTAAGAATATTCAATCTGATGCCTGAATCATAAGCTGTTTGAATGCTTTTATTTTTATTTTTTATAAAGGCAAGATCATAATATCCTTCTATCCATTGCCATAATGTAATACCTGAATTAAATGATATCAACCAATCATTTGAATAAGCAGGATTTACCTTTGATTTTAATGCACCCTCAGAACTAATAAATTGCTGACTATAAAATCCTGTAGTTTCTGAACGACCCAATAAATTATAATTAAACATGTAATCTCTAGCTCTGTATGTTGAAAAACTAAAATAATCATCATCAGTTGAATTGTATAAAAACTTTCCAATAAATAGTCTAAAATTATATTGCCTATTATCTTTATAATAATTTCTAAACATTCCAGTAAATGAAGTTTTAATAAATGATTTGCTAATTTGTAAATCAGAATTTAATGTAAACCCCTTTCCTCCGTTTGAGTTTGTTAAAATATATTTTGTGTTGAATATGTTATAGTTTGGATACTTTTTTTGATCAATATTTTCTTCTCTATAAATACTAACATATCTAAAATTCAAAAACTGTCTAAAATTAGATCTCAAATCTAAATTTCTAAATGTAAACGTTATCGAAGGAAATAAACTAGTATAGGATAGATTTTCTTTATAATGAAATGTAGAACCACTAATAAAATATTGTGTACTAAACAGCTTTTTATTCTCATTATATTTCGTGTATTTTAAATTCATGCTTCCTAAAATCTTTTTCTGCTTTGATGAGTAAAAAGGTTTTATCTTATAACTGAATGGTTTTTTAATAAGAGTTATATTAGTTAAGGTTATTCCGGGCATTAAGCCATCATACAAGTTATAGCCCAATAATGGTATATAATTTAACTGTTTGTTATAAGTGTTTTCAAAATCATTGAAAAGAATTAGTTTAAAGGGTTTTTTATACTTTTTAAATGATGCTAAATTATTCTTGTAATTTCTTTCTGTTATATACTTGTTTTTATTAATTTCTATAAAATCATACAGATTTGATTCATAAGAAAGTATAGTATCCATTTCTTTGAGAATAACCCAGTCTTCTTTTAATACCTTGTTATCTTTTAATAAAGATAATTGAATTGGAGAGTTAGATTTAGAGTTATAATAATTAGATAATTTAAAATATGTTAGTTTATTTGATTCATTGATTTTTCGTATTGTAAAATCTTTAAACGATTTTCTTTTTAAAAAATCATTAAAAAACCAACCCAAACTAGTACTAGAGTTTTTTTCTATGGTTTCTTGAAAAGTGATTGGGGTATTGTTTTTTAAATTATTTTTTTTAAAATATTCTTTTATTGAATTATCTATAATTTCTTTATTCAATATTTGTGATAGCATCTTAATTCCCAATCCTGTTTTGTATGGATTAATAATTTTTTGATTTATCCTTGTTAGGGAATCTAATGATAAACCTATGGGTTGATTAATATTTCTACTTGAAATAATATTCTCAAATAAACGGTATTGTTCATTAAAGGAATATTTAGCATAATTTCTGTTTTTTAAAATTTTTAAATTACTGTATTTTCCAATTAATTTTAATTCAGGATAATATGTGTCTATATAATCCATTAATAAATAAATCACAATCCCCTCAGTTTCCCAATAATTTTTTCTCTTGTGTAATGAAATAGATTCTTCTAAATAAGTATGTAAAAATTCCTTTAAAAAATTAAATTCAAACAGAAATGATTGGTCAAAGGGGCTTATAATCTTAGGTAAATTATTTATTCCATAAATTGGTCTTCTAGATTGGTTTTTTCTAGAAACAACCATTCTGTTAAATGGATAATTACCTATTTTTCTTTCAGCATAATTAAATATTTGAGTTATTAATGAATCTTTCTGAATAATATTATTATTTACTTTATTTAGAGGAATTTTATTACCTGTCTTATCATCAACATATAAAATCACTTTATTAATAATTGAACCAGATTTATCTTCATAATTATCAATATCAGAATATATTTTAGTACCATTTATAATGTATTGAATATACTTGGATTTCTTAGTAAAGATCAGATTAGAATTTTTTCTGATCTCTTTTACAGAAACAAAGTTTTTTAAATTCAGTTTCTCATTGTATTTAAGTTGATTTAAATCAGAAATTAAATCATATTCTTTAGGAAAAGATATATTAAAATCAAAATATGCGAGATCATGAGAAAGATCATTTAGGTCTAAATTACTTTCTTTAATCCATTTATTATTCTTGATTTTGGAAAAAGTCAAATACCAATCTCTTATATTTATTTCACCAGATTTATTAATTCCATAACCAGTAAAATTATCATCAGGAATTATTATTTCATAATTGATATCAAAACTAATAGAATCTCCTTTTTTTAATGGTTTAACAAGATTTATCTTTATTAGATCTATATTATTTATAGGTCTAGAGAAATCAAAGTTGTAATTATTCTTATATATTTTTTTTATTACTGTTGAGCCTCTTTGATTCTTTGTAGATCTTTGAAAAGCTAAAGCATATTCTTCTGAAAGTCTATTTCCTAAATTTGATTTTGAATTTGAATAAGAATTTGCCCAATCATTTAATATTAAATGATTTAACTCAATATCATATTTATTAAAAAACAATAAGTTTTGTTTGATTTTAATTTTTTTATTTTCAATATCAAACTCAGCTTTTATACTATATTCATGTTCCTGTGAGTATAGTCCAATGGATGATAAAATTATTGATAATAAAATGAAGAATCTCATGAAAGAAACTTTAAGTAATCAAAAATTAGGTCTTATTGATTTTTTATTGTAGAAATCAGAAAGAATTTTAATTACGTCATCTGAAGTATCAACAATAGAAATAAGGTCTAATTCTTTAGCTGATATATAATTGTATTTTAAAACCAATTCATCTTTTATCCATTTATAGCATTTATTCCAAAATGCAGATCCAACTAAAATAATAGGAAATCTTTCAGCTTTCTTTGTTTGAATTAATGTGATTGCTTCAAAAAGTTCATCTAGGGTTCCAAAACCTCCTGGCATTACAACAAATCCTTGGGAATATTTTATAAACATTACTTTTCTTACAAAAAAATAATCAAAATCAATAGATTTGTCTTCATCAATATAAGAATTGTCATTTTGTTCAAATGGGAGCTCAATATTAAGACCAACTGAAGAACCTAAAGCCTCCTTAGCACCTTTATTAGCAGCTTCCATAACACCAGGACCTCCACCAGTTATAACACCAAATCCAAGCTTAACAATTTTTTTAGCAATTTCTACTGTTAAATTATAGTAATTATCATCGGAATTTGTTCTTGCAGATCCAAAAATTGATACACAAGGACCTATTTTACTCATTTTCTCATATCCATCTACAAATTCACCCATAATCTTAAAAACAGACCATGAATCATTTGTTTTGATTTCATTCCAGTTTTTTAAATCTTTTCTATGCATAAACTAGATCGAAGTTAATTCTTTTTTTAAATATTCTGATGTAGGACTTTTTAAGTTTTTTATTAAATCTTCTGGAGAACCACTAAATATAATTTTTCCACCATATTTTCCGCCATTTGGACCAATTTCAATTATATAATCAACAGTTTTTATTACATCCATATTGTGCTCAATAATAATAATTGAATTTCCCTTATTAGCTAATTTATTTATCATATTTAAAAGAACTTTAATATCCTGAAAATGAAGTCCTGTAGTAGGTTCATCCAATATATACAATGTATTTCCTGTATCTTTCTTTGATAATTCAGTTGCAAGTTTAATTCTTTGAGCCTCGCCACCAGATAGAGTAGTGGATTGTTGACCTAAAGTAATGTAACCAAGACCAACATCTTTAATAGTTGCTAGCTTTCTTAGAATTTTTGGATAGTTATTAAAGAAGATGCATGCTTCATTAATTGTCATATTAAGAACATCTGAAATAGACTTTCCTTTATATCTAATCTCTAATGTATCTCTATTAAACCTTTTTCCATTACAATTGTCACAATTAATGTAAACATCAGGAAGAAAATTCATTTCTATTTTTTTTAATCCAGCACCTTGACAAGTTTCACACCTTCCACCAACTACATTAAAACTAAATCTTCCTGGTTTATATCCTCGAATTAAAGATTCCGGAATCATTGTAAAAAGTGATCTAATATAACTATAAACACCCGTATATGTAGCAGGATTGCTTCTTGGAGTTCTTCCTATGGGAGATTGATTTATCTCGATAACTTTATCTATATATTCAATCCCTGTAATTTTTTTATATGGCATAGGTTCCTTTACACCATTAAAAAAATAATTATTTAATATTGGATACAATGTTTCATTAACAAGTGTTGATTTTCCACTCCCAGACACACCTGTAATACCTATAATAATTTCTAAAGGAAATTCAACATCAATATTCTTTAGATTATTTCCAGTACATCCAGTTAGTTTTATGTTTTTCTTAGATTTTTCACGTCTTGTATTAGGAACTTCTATTCTTCTTGATCCATTTAAAAATTGTGATGTTAATGTATTCTTTTTTATCATTTGATTATAAGATCCTTTAAAAATTATTTCCCCACCATTTTTACCTGCATTTGGACCAATATCAATTATATAATCTGCCCTTTTCATAATTTCTTTGTCATGTTCAACAACAATTATAGAATTGCCAATATCTCTTAAACCTTTTAAAGATTCAATTAGCTTTGAATTATCTCTTTGATGAAGACCAATGCTTGGTTCATCTAAAATATATAACACCCCAACCAATTGAGACCCTATTTGTGTAGCTAATCTTATTCTTTGGGATTCTCCACCAGAAAGTGACCTTGACGGTCTATCTAATGAAAGATAATCTAGTCCAACATTCGATAAAAAATCTAATCTCTTATTTAATTCTTTAATAATTTCAGAACCTATCATTACTTTTCTTTCATCAAGTTTTGATTCAATTTTAGAGAACCAATCTTTTAAAACAATAATATCCATTTTACACAAATCTGTAATACTCTTCGAATCCAGATAATAATGCATTGATTCTTTGTTAAGTCTAGATCCTAAGCAAGTTGAACACTCTACTTTGTCCATAAATCCTTTTGCCCATCTTTTAATTCTTGAGGAATGATTCTCATTATATTGACTTTCTATAAATGGAATAATTCCTTCAAAATCAATTTGATATTTTCTTGTTAATCCTAATGTTTTAGATTCAACTGAAAAAGTTTGATTTCCTCCATATAATATTATATTAAATGCTTCTTTGGAGATTTTTTTAATTGGATCCTTTAAATTAAAATTATATCTATCAGAAATTGTGGATAGCTGTTTAAATATCCAACTGTTTTTATAACCTCCAATTGGAATAATTCCGCCTCCATGTATAGAAATATTATTATCTGGAATAATACTTTCTAGATTAATTTTATTTACTTTTCCAAGACCATTACATTTAAGACACATTCCTTTGGGAGAGTTAAATGAAAACGAATTTGGCTCAGGTTTTACATAAGAAATTCCAGTCTTAGGGCAAACTAAATTTCTACTAAAATATTTTGTATTATTATCTTCTTCATTAATCAATATAAGAGATTCTTTTCCGTGATACAATGCAGTTAACACACTTTCTTTTAATCTCTTTAAAGATGATTTATTGTTTTCTACTAATAATCTATCAATAACTATTTCAACATCATGTATCTTATATCGGTCAAGCTTAAGATTAGAGACAAGTTCTTTAATCTCCCCATCAATTCTAACTTTTAAAAAACCCTGTTTTCTAATAGTATTAAATAACTCCCTATAATGTCCTTTTCTAGCTTTTACAACGGGAGAGAGAATAGTTATTTTATTATTAATGTAGTTTTCTAATATTAATTTAATTATCTCATCATCATTATAACTTATCATTTTTTGATTAGAATTATAGCTATAGGCATCAGCTATTCTAGAGTAAAGTAACCTTAAATAATCATAAATTTCTGTTATTGTTCCAACAGTTGATCTAGGGTTCTTAGAAGTTGACTTTTGTTCTATAGCTATTACTGGAGATAATCCATCTATCTTGTCTACATCGGGTCTTTCTAATCCGCCTATAAAGTTCCTAGCATATGCTGAAAATGTTTCTATATATCTTCTTTGTCCTTCAGCATAAATTGTATCAAAAGCTAAAGATGATTTTCCGCTTCCAGAAATTCCAGTAATAACAACTAATTTACCTCTTGGTATGTTTAGATCAATGTTTTTTAGATTGTGAACTTTTGCTCCATTGATTGAAATTACATCATTCATTTAAAAAAAAATCAAACATGCAATTTACAATTTTTAAAGTAGATTTAGCTACTATATATAACTAATATCCTACAGATTTATCATCACCTCTTTTATCTGCAGCTCCGAATAGAATTCCATTTTCATCAACATGAATAGCATCAACTCTTCCAATAGTACTAGGATAATTGTTTAAATAATAACCCTTTTCTAATAGTGACTGTTTCTCTTTATTAACTATAGCTTTGGGTTCATAATAAATTAAGTCTGGTAACCATAGGTGATAAAATCTTGGTGAGTTTACAGCTTTATTAATACTAAAATTATAATCTTCAAAGTTTAATATAGTCTGTAAAACAGATGTAATAATAGTTGGTCCTCCAGGACTGCCTAAAACTAAGTGTAATTTGTTATTTTTTTCAACAATAGTGGGGGTCATTGAGCTTAACATTCTTTTATTAGGTTCAATAGAATTTATTTTTCCACCAGTAAGGCCAAACATGTTTGGAACACCTGGTTTAATGGAAAAATCATCCATTTCATTATTCAGAAAAAATCCTAATTTAGGAGGGAAGATTTTAGAACCATAACTTCCATTCAAAGTTGTGGTAACTGAAACGGCATTTCCAAACCTGTCAACTATTGAATAATGTGTAGTTTCTTCACTTTCTTTAAAATCAATTCCACCAGGTGATATAGATTCTGACTTAGTAGAGTTTTCAAAAGAGAAGTTGTTCATTCTACTAGAAAGATAGTTTCTTGAAAGTAATTCATTTACAGGAATGTAATTAAAATCAGGGTCTCCAAGATATTTACTTCTGTCAGCAAATGCTCTACGCTCTGCTTCAACTAATAACTGAATGTATTCAGTACTATTGTGATTAAATTGGGAAACATCAAAAGGTTCAATCATTTTAAAAATTTGTCCTAAAACTATTCCTCCAGAAGATGGTGGTCCCATTGAAATTATATTGAGATCATTATATTTAAAAGTAATTGGTTTTCTCCAAACAGCTTTATAATTTTGAAAATCTTCCTCTTTAAGAATACCATTTCTTTTATTAACATATTTAATTATCTCTTTACTTATTGATCCTTTATAAAATTCATCTCTACCATTTTTTAAAATTAATTTCAAAGAATTAGATAAAGATTTGTTAACAAACAAATCACCATCTTTAAAATGCTTATTAAATAAGGATAGTGAATCATTTAAAGAATTAATTTGATGTTTAGAAAAGTTTAATGAATTTGCTTGTCTTTTAGTAAGAATAAACCCTTTTTCAGCTAATTCAATTGCTGGAGAAAAAAGGGTTTCTAGGGGTAAAGAGCCAAATTTATCATAAATTTCAAATAATCCAGCTACAGTGCCTGGAATACCGATAGCTAATGATCCATTTATACTTAATCCTTTGATTTCATTTCCTTCTTCATCTAAATACATGTCTTTAGTTGATAAGCTAGGGGATTTTTCTCTGAAATCTAAAGATCCTGTGGAATGATCAGACAATCTATATATCATAAAACCACCGCCACCTAAATTACCTGCATTTGGATAAACTACAGATAAAGCTAAGTCTGTAGCTATCATTGCATCAAATGCGTTACCACCTTGTTTTAGTATAGATATACCTGCTTGTGAAGCTTCAATCTTTGCAGAAACAACAACACCATTTTTATATCCATCTTCCGACTTATTAGAATCACATGAAAAGAATATAATTAAAGATAAAATTATAAGAAATCTATTATTTAAAAGCATATTTAAAATTTGTATAAATGTAAGTTAAAAAGTTATTCTAATTGTATATTTGTTCTATGACATTAATTAAATCAATTTCAGGAATAAGAGGAACTGTTGGGGGTAAAGTAGGTGAAAATTTAACTCCAATTGATGCTGTAAAATTTGGATGTGCTTATGGTTCATGGTTAAAAAAAAATTCTGATGATACAAACATATCTGTAGTTATAGGAAGAGATGCTAGAATTTCAGGTGACATGATCCAAAACTTTGTTCAAAATTCACTTATCTCATTAGGAATTAATGTTATTGATTTAGGATTATCTACAACACCAACAGTGGAATTAATGGTAAAAGAATATAATGCCAATGGGGGAATTGTAATAACAGCTAGTCATAATCCTGCTCACTGGAATGCTTTAAAATTATTAGATAATAACGGAGAGTTTTTAAATAGTAAATCAGGAGAAGAAATCGTAAAGATTTCTGAATCTGATTCATATGTTTTCTCAGAAGTTTTTGATTTAGGCACTGTATCTAAAATAAAAAATTCTATGAAACCCCATATAGATTCCATTCTTAGTTTAGATATTGTAAATACTGATTTAATTAAAAAAACAAATCTTAAAGTTGTTGTTGATGGTATAAATTCATCTGGCGGAATAATTGTTCCAATGCTTCTCAATGAATTGGACATAAATTATTCAACCATTTTTTGTGATCCTTCAGGAGACTTTCAACACAATCCAGAACCACTTAAGAAAAACCTTAATGAATTATGTAAAAAGGTAGTAGAGGAGAAGGCAGATCTTGGAATTGCAGTAGATCCAGATGTTGACAGGCTTGTTTTTATTTGTGAAAATGGTAAAATTTTTGGTGAGGAAAACACATTAGTAGCATGTGCTGACTATGTTTTAAGCAAAAATCCTGGGCCAACCGTTTCAAATCTTTCTTCTAGTAGAGCCTTAATTGATATAACAAAATCCTACAATCAACCTTACTATGCTAGTGCAGTTGGAGAAGTTAATGTAGTTGCTGAAATGAAATCAAAACAAGCAGTGATTGGAGGAGAAGGTAATGGTGGAGTTATTTATCCAAAAAGTCACTATGGAAGAGATGCAATAGTTGGAATTGGATTATTTCTTTCACTTTTGTGCGAAAGGAAGGTAAAGGCTAGTGAGTTGCTTTCTAGTTATCCTAAATATTATATGACTAAAGAAAAAATGAATCTATCAAATGAAATTAATTTAGATAGTATATTAACAGAATTGTCTAAAAAATACAACCATAAAGATATTAATGTAATGGATGGTTTAAAGATTGATTTTAAAGAAAGCTGGGTTCATTTAAGAAAATCTAATACCGAACCAATAATTAGAATTTATAGTGAAGCTAAAACACTAGAAAAAAGTATAGATTTAGTTGAAAATATTCAAAAAGAAATCAACTCAATAATCAATCTTTAGGTGCCTTATCCTTGTGCTTAAACCTATTGTGCGTCCAAAAATATAATTCAGGATGATCCTTAATTTGTTTTTCAACCTTTGAAAGGTATATGTCTGTTATTTCAAAATCTTTATATTCATTAGGATATTCTGAAATCATTTCAACAAAAACCTTATAATAGCCTCTTTTAACTTTTTTCATTTCACCAAATGCAACTGGTATATCGTGTTCCTTTGCAATTCTTTCAGATCCAGTAAAAACAGGAACTTTAACCCCTAGAAATTCCTTCCAATATGTTATTGACCTTATCTGAGCAGATTGATCAGCAGCCATTCCATAAAGAAATAGTTTATTTTCTTTAATTTGATTTTTTATATATTCAGCAGTTTCATATCTAGAAATTAGTCTGGAACCGTGTTTTAGTCTAATACGTTTAACCAAATTATCTAAATGTTTATTTGATAGGGGGGTATAAACTGCAAAAGGATGATGGGGTACATGGTACCCAATAGACATAAAATATTCAAATCCCCCATGGTGCGCAACCATAAAAACAACACTTTTATTTTTTTTGGCAAGTTTATCTAAAACTTCTCTATTTTCTATTACAAATCTTTTTTTAATTTCTTTGGGAGATATCGAGAAAAATTTAAACATTTCAAAAAACACATCTGTTATGTGTCTATAAAACTTTTTTTCTATTTCAACAAGTTCCTTTTTTGAGTTTGAAATCTTTGAAATCTCTAAATTAGATCTTACTATTTTTCTTCTATATCTAAAAACATAATATAGAAGATAATAGGTGATATCTGAACAGAAATATAAGATTCTGAAAGGTAGATAAGATATAGCTAAAATTACAGGGTATATTATTAGATATGTAACTAATTTCATTGGCGTAAATATATTCAATTATATCTGGTATTTCTTATTTTATCAAGTTATATTTAAAGAAAAAAACTATTTACACCTTTTATATAATTTTAGTGACGGTATTTATTTCTTTAAAAGGTTTTAAAGACCAGAATTTTTTTAATAAATACAAATTTGAGATAAAATCAATCTTAAAAGGTGAAAAAATAAGAATGTTTTCTTCTGGTTTTTTGCATGTAGATTATAATCACCTTTTTTTAAACCTCTTTACTTTATATATATTTTCTGATCAAGTGATTGGAAGAGTAGGAGCAATTAACTATTTAATTATATATATAACAAGTCTTTATTTTGGTAATTATTTTTCATTAAAATTTCATAAAAAAGAACCTTTTTACTCAGCTGTAGGAGCAAGTGGAGCTGTAACTGGAATAGTTTACTCCTCAATAATACTTTACCCTGAAATGAAGCTAATAATGATATTTCTTCCAATTCCATTGCCTGCTTATATTTTTGGGATTGCATACTTATTGTATAGTATTTATGGAATGAATAAAAGTTTAGGTAATATTGGCCATACTGCTCATTTTGGAGGAGCAATAGCGGGACTATGTATGACTATATTATTTAAACCTGAAATAGTTGATGAAAACTTTTGGATAATAATTTTAATGATTTCCCCTATAATTCTATATCTGTATAATTTAAAGAGAAAGATCCTTTAATATTATTTAGCTAACAGAACAGAAATCCTTTTATCCAATTCTGAACCTTTTACATCAATACCAATAATTTTTTTTTCAGAATTTAGAAGATATGATGTGGGCATTTTTGTTATATTATAAAGTCGAGCAATAGGCTCATCCCAAAATTTAACGTGAGAAATATGAACCCATTCAGTTAATTTATCTTCATTTATAGCATTTTCCCATGATTCTTTATCTCTATCTAAAGAAACACCTATGATTTGAAATTCATCAGTACTATATTTCGTATTTAAATCAACTAAATCAGAATTTTCAACTCTACATGGGGCGCACCAAGATGCCCAAAAATCTATCATAATTACTTTAGAATTAATATTATCTAATTCTATAATATTCCCATTTAAATCAGGTCCACTAAATTTTGGAGCTAAAGAACCTATTGGAAGAGATTCTTTCTTCTGCTTATTTAAATCTTCGATAGTTTCTTTAATTTGTTTTGAAGAAGAGGTTTGTTGAATTAGGTCTGTAAAATTTTTAAAGATATCTTCGGCTTTTTCAAGTTCAATTTCATTGTACTCAATCATTCTTTGAAGAATTAATGAAGAAAGATAAGAATCATTATTATTAGTAATAAATGAAACTTCATAATCTATAAGTTTAGCTCTCATTTGTTCAAATTGTTGATTCAAATCAGAAACAACCAATGAATCCTTAAGAGCATTTCTAGCCTCTATTTGAATTTTCCTTAATTCTACAAAGAAATCATTAGCTTCTTTATAATATTTATTATAATCATCATTAGATTTTGTTCCAGTAACTTTAGAATTTCTTATACTGTCTTTATAAATTTTAATTTTGATAGAGCCAGGTTCCAAAACAAGTTCAATATAGTCTGGAGGTGGAATTTTTTCTCCTCTAAGACCCAGCAATAGTTTTTTATAATCATTTTCAAAAAAAACATAGTGCATTTCAGGAACTACAATAGAATCACTAAAAAAAAATTTTCCTTCTATCACTTCTGTTGAATCAATAGCAATAGCTATATTATTTTCTCCTTTTTTAATTAAATAAACCTTTTCATCATCTGAATGATCAGTAGTTGCTTCAATAGAGAAAGTTGAATTATTAGAACAACCTAACGCAGTAATACAAATTAAAAGTAAAAGAACAATTCTTTTCATAATAAAGTATCTTTGAATAAATATTGAGCAAATATATAATAATTTAATTCCTTAAATTTTAAAAATTAGGGTGAACTTTAAAAGTAAACTGGTTAAAGATTTAAAAGCCATTACTGGCGATAAATATATACTTACAGCTGAGTGGAGCAAACAACACTATTGTAAAGGATGGCGATATGGAGAAGGGAAGGCATTAGCTGTTGCTAAACCTGGAACATTACTTGAAATTTGGAAGATTCTGCAGATTTGTGTAGAAGCAGATATTATTGTTATTATGCAAGCTGCTAACACAGGTTTAACTGGTGGATCTACTCCCGATGGTAATGATTATGATCGTCCTATTGTGATCATAAGTACTATGCGTATCGATAATATACAGATTATAAATGAAGGCAAACAAATTGTAGGATTTTCAGGAAGTACATTGTTTGGACTAGAAAATAAATTAGAACCATATGGAAGGGAACCGCATTCGGTAATTGGTTCCTCTTGTATAGGTGCTTCAATTGTTGGAGGTATCTGTAATAACTCAGGTGGGGCATTAGTAAAAAGAGGGCCAGCTTATACAGAGCTTTCACTTTATGCACAAATTAATTTACAAGGTGAGTTATTGCTAGTGAATGAGTTAGGTATTGAACTTGGAGATACACCTGAAGAAATTTTAACTAATTTACAAACTCATAATTATACTAAAGATCAAATACAATTTCCTGATAAACTAGCATCTGATAACGAATATCATAAGCGAGTACGAGAAGTAGATGCAAGTACACCAGCGAGATTTAATGCAGATGGTCGACGCTTATATGGTGCCTCAGGATGTGCAGGAAAAATTGCTGTTTTTGCTGTACGTTTAGATACTTATCCAATACCTAAACGTCAACAGGTATTTTATGTCGGTACCAATAGTCCATATGTACTTGGAAAAATTCGTAGAGATATATTGTCTGAGTTTCAATATCTACCAATTTCAGGTGAATATCTACACAGGGACTGTTATGATGCTGCTAAAAAATATAGCAAGGATACCTTTGTAGCGATTGACAAAATGGGGCCTAATTTTATTCCAAAGTTGTTTGAATTCAAACGAAAAGTGGATCTGCTAGCAGAAAAGTTTAAATTCCTTCCTAATAAATTTTCAGATAGAATGATGCAATTTTTAAGTAATTTTTGGCCTAATCATCTCCCTAAAAGAATGGAAGAATATAGAGATAAATATGAACATCATTGGGTAATTGAAATGTCTGATGATGGAATTAAGGAAGCAAAAGCATATTTTGAAAAATTCTTTAAAGAAAATGAAGGAAACTTTTTTGAATGTACTAACAAAGAGGCTGAAAAAGCAATTTTACATCGATTTGTTGCTGCAAGTGCAGTAGGTCGTTATCATGCAATTAATAAAAATAAATCAGGCGGAATGATGTCTATGGACATTGCTTTCCCACGTAACGAAAAAGACTGGTTTGAAAAATTACCACCAGAGGTTGATGATTTATTAGAACTGAAACTATATTATGGTCACTTATTTTGTCATGTATTACATCAAAACTATATTGTTAAAAAAGGAGTAGATGCTGATGCATTGAGGAAGAAGTTATTAAAAACATATGATGTTAGAGGTGCTGAATATCCAGCAGAACATAATGTGGGTCATGAATATTTTGCAAAACCTTCACTATCAAACTTTTATAAGAAATTAGATCCAACAAATGGTTTTAATCCTGGTATTGGACACACTAGTAAGCTTAAATACTGGAAATAGAACAATTGACAAGTTTTTCTATAATAAATATTAGACCTATTTTTGTTTAAATTTTTTCAATGGCTGGAAATTCTTTTGGAAACATATTTAAGCTAACCACTTTTGGTGAATCCCATGGGCCAGCTATTGGTGGTGTAATCGACGGATGTCCTTCTGGATTAAAAATTAATTTAGATGCTATTGAAAAAGAAATGCAAAGAAGAAAACCTGGCCAGTCAGCCATTGTTACTCAAAGAAAAGAAGAGGATACCGTTACTTTTTATTCTGGAATTTTTGAAGGCAAAACAACTGGAACTCCAATTGGTTTTTTAATTCATAATAAGGATCAGAAGCCTAAGGATTATTCACATATAAAGGATACTTACAGACCATCTCATGCTGATTTTGTATATGATAAAAAATATGGAAAAAGAGATTATAGGGGAGGTGGTAGAAGTTCTGCTAGAGAAACAGCTTGTAGAGTTGTTGCTGGTGCAATTGCAAAACAAATACTATCTGATTTAAAAATAACTGCATTTGTGTCTTCTGTTGGAGATATTAAAGTAGATAAACATTATTCCAAGTTAAATTTTTCTGAAATTGAAAAAAATCCTGTTAGATGCGCAGATCCTACAACTGCATCATTAATGGAAGATCATATTAAAGACATCAGAAAACAAGGTGATACAGTTGGAGGAGTTGTTACCTGTGTTATAGAAAATGCTCCTATTGGACTGGGAGAACCTGTTTTTGACAAACTACACGCAGATCTAGGAAAAGCCATGCTATCTATTAATGCTGTTAAGGGCTTTGAATTTGGAAGCGGGTTTGATGGAACAAAATTAAAGGGAAGTGTTCATAATGATTCCTTTGATTCAGATGGAAAAACCAAAACTAATAATTCAGGTGGAATTCAAGGAGGAATAAGTAATGGAATGGATATTTACTTTAATGTAGCTTTTAAACCCGTATCTACTATAATGAAAGCACAACAAACTATAGACTCTAAAAATAATGTTGTGGAAATCAAAGGGAAGGGTAGACACGATCCTTGTGTAGTCCCTAGAGCAGTACCCATTGTTGAGGCAATGGCAGCATTAGTTCTAGTAGATTTTTACTTAATTAATAGAACAATCAAGCTTTAGTTATTATTATTCTATTTATGGTTGTATTTAAAAAAATAGATTTAAAATTGTTAAAAAGATGATAAATAGATTTATCATTTTTAAATTTTTATTTTCCATTATATTTTTACTTCCAAACACTGGATATTCGCAAACTAGGCAAGGTTTAGACTTAGATGGTAAATCTGTTAATGATAATCAAGGTTGGTCAGTTTCCTTAAGCGAGAATGGCTTAATTATGGCTGTTGGCGCTTATTATCATGAAAGTGGAAAGGGAACCGCTAGAGTTTATCAATTTATTAATGATTCTTGGTCTCAATTAGGATTAGATATTGATGGATTACAGGGGGATCGCCAGGGATCT
>CESL01048128.1_pt1 | contig 17861 bp, 15 predicted proteins | sample 531221 | NCBI WGS metagenome assembly CESL01 (sample SAMEA2622197, study PRJEB7988) | marine metagenome | biome: marine biome (ENVO:00000447); feature: mesopelagic zone (ENVO:00000213) & marine oxygen minimum zone (ENVO:01000065); material: "saline water (ENVO:00002010), including plankton...
GAATTAGAATATGCTGATGAGGTAACTTTAGGAAGAAGTATTACCAATCGTATACCTTTTGAAAATAGCCTTAAAAGTTAAAAAGCTTTGGGGATAGGCTTTCAGGTTGAAAGATGAAATTGTAATTTTACACAGGAAATTAGTTAGAGATAACTTAAAAATATTTTCAGTGAATTTATATTTTATTGATTTTTTAATATTTAAAAACCTTAATTTTAATTAAATTCGCAAACGAAATAATAAAAATTAGCTTTCAAATAACGATATGGCAAAATTTGAACTGAAATTACCTAAAATGGGAGAAAGTGTTGCTGAGGCAACCATAACCAGCTGGTTAAAAGAAGTAGGCGATACCATTGAAGCAGACGAACCGGTACTTGAAATTGCTACAGATAAAGTAGATAGTGAAGTGCCAAGTGAAGTAGATGGCAAACTTATAGAAATACTTTTTGAAGCTGATGATGTAGTTGAAGTAGGCCAAACTATTGCTATTATTGAGACTGACGGTGATGTGGAGGAGGAAGATGATCTTGATCTCGATTTGGAGGATGATGAAGATGAAGAAAGTACTACAGAGACAGAACAACATGTAGCTGAAGCTGAAGCTGCCGTTGAAACTGCCAAGGAGACTGCTGGAGGTGGTAGCGACTATTCAGAGTCAGATCGTTTTTATTCTCCTTTAGTAAAAAATATCGCCAAAGAAGAAAATATTAGTCTTAAAGAATTAGAAACTGTCAAAGGAACCGGTAAAAACGGTCGGGTAACCAAAGACGATATTTTAGCTTATGTTGAAAATCGCAGCAGTAAGTCAGAAGAAAATTCAGGTACTCATAAGTCAGCTTCGAAATCAGATCATTTAGAGCCCGCTTTTAAAAATCAGGAAAGTACGGTGAGTTCAGGAGAAGACGAGATTATCGAAATGAGCCGTATGGGTAAAATGATAAGTAAGCATATGATCGATAGTGTGCAGACCTCGGCTCATGTACAATCTTTTATAGAAGTAGATGTTACTAATATTTGGAACTGGAGAAACAAACATAAAGAGGCATTTCAGAAAAAAGAAGGTGAGAAATTAACATTTACACCAATATTTATGGAAGCCGTAGCGAAAGCCATTCGTGATTTTCCACTAATCAATATTTCCGTAGACGGGGATAAGGTAATTAAAAAGAAGAATATCAATCTTGGTATGGCGGCAGCGCTTCCCGATGGTAATCTTATTGTACCGGTAATTAAAAATGCAGATCGATTAAACCTTGTAGGCATGGCCAAAGCGGTAAACGATTTGGCGAATAGGGCACGACAGAATAAACTGAAGCCAGACGATATACAGGGGGGTACTTATACGGTAACCAATGTTGGAACATTTGGAAGTATTATGGGAACACCAATAATTAATCAGCCCCAGGTAGGTATCCTGGCCTTAGGAGCTATTCGAAAAATGCCTGCGGTTATCGAAACTCCAGAAGGTGATTTTATCGGTATTCGATATAAAATGATTTTATCGCATAGCTATGATCACCGGGTGGTTAATGGAGCGCTTGGTGGACAGTTTGTGCAGCGGGTAGCACAATATTTAGAAGGATTCGACAAAAATAGAGTATTATAAAATTTATGTATATAAAGAAAAACCGGGGTTGCTTTTTATAGGGCGATTCCCGGTTTTCTTTTTATATTGCTATAAGAATAAACAAATTTTAAAAAATGGAATTAAAGCTTACAAAACCTATTTGTTTTTTCGATCTGGAAACTACCGGAACGAACCTTGCCAAAGATAGGATTGTAGAAATAGCGATATTAAAAGTATATCCTAACGGAAATAAAGAAAGTCGTACCTGGTTGGTAAATCCAGAAATGGAAATCCCGAAAGAAGTCATTGCAATTCATGGAATTTCTAATGAGAAAGTAGCGAATGAACCGACTTTTAAAGAATTATCCAAACAAATCTATGATATGATAAAAGGCTGCGATTTGGGAGGTTATAATTCCAATCGCTTTGATATTCCGTTGTTAGCCGAAGAATTATTACGTGCAGATATCGACTTTGATATGAAAAATATGATGGCCGTAGATGTACAAACGATATTCCATAAAAAAGAGCAAAGAACTCTGGCGGCTGCTTTTAAGTTTTACTGCGGGAAAGAACTTATAGATGCACATAGTGCGGCTGCAGATACTGAAGCAACTTACGAAGTATTAAAGTCTCAATTGGATAAGTATGACGATCTGGAAAACGATATTAAATGGCTATCACAATACAGTGCCCGTAAAAGCTTTGCCGATTTTGCCGGATTTATAAGTTTCAATAAAAAAGGAGAGGAAATTTTTTCTTTTGGTAAATATCGAGGGAAGCTGGTAGAAGAAGTTCTGGAAAAGGAGCCGGGTTATTTCGGGTGGCTTCAAAATGCCGATTTTCCCCTTTACACTAAAAAGATACTCACAGCCATAAAATTACGTAAACTAAATACCAAACTTTAAAGAATGCGCATCCTGCTTACGGTATTCCTTCTTATTTCAGTTTGCACTTTTGGGCAAACTACAAGAGCCGTAGGACAGGTGGTAGATGCCAAAACTTTAGAGCCTTTACCGTATGCGAATATAGTTCTGGAAAGTAAAAAAAGGGGAATTTCGACAGATGAAGAGGGGCGATATTCTTTTGTTATAAAAGAGGTTAGTGAGAATGCTATACTTAAATTTAGTTATGTAGGTTACGAATCTCAATGTTTAGAGCTAAAAGAGTTAAAGGGAAAAGTAATAAAATTAAAACCCAGCATACATCATTTGACTGAGGTAAAGATTTTTAATGTTAAAAATAGAAAGACTAAAAGAATCAATAATTTTTTGTTATCGGAATCTGTTGGTTTAGGGAATTTTAGTGGTGGGCAGTATCCTAGTACGGTGGCCAGGTTTTATGAAAAGCCGGGCAAATTTGAAGAAGCCTGCTATTTAAAACAGGTTGAAATTCGGTATTTTATTTTAAAAGAAACGTTATCCCGCAGCGCAAAATACAGGTTAAGGATTATGGCGGTAGATAAGGAAGGGAAACCTTCTTACGATCTTTTGGATAACGGACTAATAGTTGAAAAAGAACCAGGCGAATATCGTACTAAAATCGATCTGTTACCTTATAAAATTCGCATTCCTGACCAAGGCTTTTTTATTGCTGTAGAACACCTTTTTATAAAAGAGAATGCTTTTATGGAAAGGAAAGATTATAGGGTAAATGATACTATGCTGTATAAGGATGTGGAATTACGCAAATATGCGCCGATTTTTAAAGGGGTTTTAGAAAAGGATAATGAGGATTTTAAATCTTATTATAAAGACATCAATGGATGGCGAAAAATGAATAGTTTGGATAATTCTAATAGCGTATTTTCCGGAAAATTACCAGCCCCTGCATTCAAAATAACATTAACCGATTAAAAGATTGTAAATGAAACTTATTTGTATAGGTAGAAATTATACCGATCATATTGCCGAATTAGAAAATGAAAAACCAGAAGATCCTGTAGTCTTCCAAAAGCCGGATACGGCGATATTATTAAAAAAACAGCCTTTTTTTATTCCAGATTTTTCTAAAGATGTACATTATGAGGTAGAGTTGCTGGTGAAGATTACAAGGGTGGGAAAACATATTCAACCTAAATTTGCCCATAAATATTATGATGAAATAGGGCTAGGGATCGATTTTACAGCGCGAGACCTTCAGGCAAAGTTAAAAGCTAAGGGGCTTCCCTGGGAGAAAGCAAAAGGCTTTGACGGTGCTGCAGTAATCGGTGAAAAATGGCTGAATAAAAATCAATTTTCAGATTTAAACAATATTAATTTTAGCCTAAAAAAGAATGATGAGATTGTACAAAATGGCAATAGTTCTTTAATGCTATGGAAAATTGATGAACTAATTGCTTATATTTCAACTTTCTTTACGTTAAAGATAGGCGATATTATTTTTACCGGAACACCTGCTGGAGTTGGTGCGGTAGCGCCACAAGATCATTTAACCGGATTTATTGAGGACCAAGAAATTTTTTCTATAAATATTAAATAATCCCCATGAGTAGCTACGATTTAAAAGATGTAGAAGAAATGGCAGACGGCGATCAGGACTTTATACTGGTGGTAGTAAAAACTTTTCTTGAAGAAATCCCGCCAGATGTGACTGCCATGAATGAAGCCATAGATAGTGATAATGCTAAACTTGCTTACAGTTATGCCCATAAAATGAAACCTAATCTAAAGCTTTTTGGGTTAGAATTAATGCCACAAATAACTATTATAGAGCAGTGGTCTAAACAGGGTAAAAATAAAGCGGAAGTACCGGGTGCCGGTAAGGTCATTACGGGAAAGGTAGAGCAGGTTTGTGAAGAATTAAAAGAAGATTTTAATCTGTAATGAACGCAGAGATTATAACCATTGGCGATGAAATTCTTATCGGCCAGATTATCGATACCAATTCGGCTTTTATAGCCAAGGAACTTAATAAAATAGGGGTAAGTATTCATCAAATAACTTCAGTAGAAGATGAATGGAACCATATTTTAACCACCTTAAGTGACGCTCAAAAAAGAGCAGATATAGTCATCATTACCGGTGGACTTGGCCCTACTAAAGACGATATTACCAAGAAATGCCTTTGTGAGTTTTTTAATGATACGCTGATTAAAGATGAAGCGGTTTTAGCGCATATCGAAGAACTTTTTAAAAAATATATTGATACTCCTATTTCAGATTTAAACCGTCTACAGGCCATGGTGCCTTCAAAGTGCGAAGTCCTTATGAATAGGTATGGTACTGCTCCCGGGATGTGGTTAAAAAAAGAAGATACTATTTTTATTTCTTTACCCGGTGTACCCTACGAAATGAAAGCTTTAATGCAGGATGAGGTCATTCCCCGAATAATGGATCGTTTTAAAAGACCATTTATTCTGCATAAGACCGTACTTACCTTTGGGATGGGAGAAAGTGCTATTGCAGAAAAAATAGAATCCTGGGAAGAAGCCTTACCGGCTCACATAAGACTGGCATATTTGCCAAACCTGGGTAAAGTACGTTTGCGATTAAGCACAAAAGGCAGTGATCCCATTAATATGGAAAAGGAGGTGAACGATCAGATAAAATCGCTTAGCCAGATTATTGGGGATATTATTAAAGGGATAGAGGAAGAAGATCCTATTGAAGTACAGATAAGGAATCTACTCACCGCAAACGACGCAAGCCTGGCTACAGCTGAAAGTTTTACTGGGGGCAGATTAGCTGCAATATTTACAGGATATCCAGGAGCTTCCGCATTTTTTAAAGGCAGTGTGGTGGCCTACGCAACAGAAGCTAAAGTGAATATTCTAGGGGTGTCACCAGAACTTATAGAAAAATATTCTGTGGTAAGCAATGAAGTGGCTTGTGAAATGGCTAAAAAAGTAAAAGCTTTATACCAAACCGATTATGCCATAGCAACTACGGGAAATGCCGGCCCGGACAAAGGTGATAGCGATGCTGAAGTTGGAACCGTTTTTTTGGCAATTGCTACACCGCAACGCGTTTTTGCCCGGGAATTTAATTTTGGGAATCACCGGGATAAGGTCGTGGGAAAGGCTGTTAATAAATGTATGGAGATGATATTAGATGAAATTTACAGCCAAAAATAGGCTGGTTTGAGTCAATAATTTAATACTCAATAGCAACGAAAATAATATCGTAAATTTTTTTTGCAGAATGTGTTGTGAATTAGGGATAAAAATCGTTAATTTGCACCCTGTTTTGAAATAACGAGATAAAGTATAGAGCAATGTCAAGAGTTTGTGAACTTACAGGGAAAAAAGCGATGGTTGGGAACAATGTTTCTCACGCAATGAATAAGACCAAGCGTAAATTTAACGCTAACCTGGTAAAGAAACGTTTTTTTATTCCTGAAGAGGATAAATGGATCACTTTAAAAGTATCTACCTCTGCGCTTAAAAATATTAACAAGAAAGGAATCTCTGCCGTTATTAAAGAGGCTAGAGCAAAAGGATTTCTTCAAAAATAATCCTTTACCTATAAAAACAAATTAAGATGGCAAAGAAAGGAAACAGAGTACAGGTTATTTTAGAGTGTACCGAGCATAAAGCTTCTGGTCAACCAGGTACATCAAGATATATCACTACGAAGAATAAAAAAAATACGCCGGATAGAATGGAGTTAAAGAAATTTAATCCAATCTTGAAAAAAATGACGGTTCATAAAGAGATTAAATAATTTGAGTCATGGCAAAGAAATCAGTAGCAGCATTACAAACAGGATCTAAGAGATTAAGCAAAGCTATTAAAATGGTTAAATCTCCTAAAACAGGTGCATATACTTTCGTTGAAGCTATTATGGCTCCTGAAGATGTAAACGATTATTTAAAAAAGTAATCGGATAAAAAATTTATATTTTTTTTAAATGGCCGTCCTGATTTGTTATCTGGACGGCTTTTTCTTTTTACGTATATTTACCGCTAATAACAAAGTCCTTTTTTTAAAGGACTATTCTCATTAAAACGAATAACCAAAAATGAGTTTATTTAAAAAGATCTTTTCAAAAGAAAAAAAGGAAACTCTGGATAAAGGGCTGGAGAAAAGTAAAAGCAGCTTTTTTTCTAAAATGAGCAAAGCTGTTGCCGGTAAGTCTAAAGTTGACGACGAAGTTCTTGATGATTTAGAAGATGTGCTGGTAAGTAGTGATGTTGGGGTAGCCACTACTATAAAAATTATAAACCGTATAGAAGATCGTGTAGCCAAAGACAAGTATTTGGGAACCGATGAACTTAACAAAATCCTAAGAGAAGAAATTGCCGGTTTATTATCCGAAACCAATTCTGGTAACGCTACAGATTTTACTGTACCCAATAAGAAACCTTACGTAATGATGGTTGTGGGGGTTAATGGTGTAGGGAAAACAACAACTATCGGGAAACTGGCCAATCAATTTAAAAGCCGAGGCCTAAAAGTTGTTTTAGGAGCCGCCGATACTTTTAGAGCAGCAGCTATCGATCAATTACAGGTTTGGGCAGAACGTACCGATGTACCTATTATAAAACAATCCATGGGTAGTGATCCTGCTTCTGTAGCCTTCGATACCGTACAAAATGCTGTTAAAATGGATGCAGATGTTGTTTTAATTGATACTGCAGGAAGGTTGCATAACAAGGTAAACCTTATGAAAGAGCTTTCTAAAGTAAAAAGAGTGATGCAAAAAGTAATACCAGATGCGCCCCATGAAGTGCTTTTAGTTTTAGATGGTTCTACTGGGCAAAATGCTTTTGAGCAGGCTAAGCAATTCACTGCTGCTACTGAAGTTACCTCTTTGGCGGTAACCAAGTTAGATGGTACCGCAAAAGGTGGTGTTGTGATTGGGATTAGCGATCAATTCCAAATTCCGGTAAAATATATTGGTGTAGGAGAACGGGTAGAAGATCTTCAGGTTTTTAACAAGTTTGAATTTGTAGATTCCTTTTTTAAATAATAGGTATTGTTTTTCTTGAAGTTGAGTTATTATTAAGTAATTCAGCTATATTTTTAAGCTTCGTGCTTGTACCGTGGAAATATTTGTTTTGAAGAAATTCTAATTCCGGATATGATTTTGTTCAGAAAAATATATGAATAAACTAATCAATAGTCAATTAGCTAATCCCACATGAAAAAGATTTTATTCCTTTGCAGTATTTTAGCCTTGGTAAGCTGCAAAAATGATAAAGCAAATAATAAAGACACTCAGGAAATTACAGACTCTAATTTTACTGAGGTAGAATATGATCAAGAGCACGAGGTATTAGAGTTTAAAGTTTTAGATTCTAAATATCTTGAAAAAGATATATTCTGGTCTCCTTTTGAAATTGAGCTTTATAAAGTAACAGAAAAGAAATATGATAGTTTAAAATCAATAATTCTTGAAAAATCTGTTACAGAACTACAAAAAGCGATAGCCGAAGAACAACTTACCTACGAAGAGCTTACCCTGTTTTATCTTTACCGAATGAGAAAATTAGATCGGGAAAACGATCTTTCTCTCAATGCTGTTATTGCAGTTAATCCAAATGTTTTAACTGAGGCCCGACTTAAGGATAGAAACTATAAAAATACCGAGAATAAAAGTCCGATTTACGGTATTCCTGTATTGTTAAAAGATAATATCAATACGTCCACAATGCCAACAACGGCGGGAGCTGTGGCGTTGCAGGGAAATACGACCCCAAATGCTTTTATAACAAATAAGTTAGAAGAAAGTGGGGCGATAATTTTAGGAAAAGCAAATCTTAGTGAATGGGCCTATTTTTTCTGTAAAGATTGTCCAAGTGGATATTCTGCGGTGGGTGGAAAAACCTTAAATCCTTACGGACGTAGAATTTTTGACACCGGTGGTTCTAGTTCTGGTAGTGCTGTAGCCGTTGCAGCCAATTTTGCTCCTTTAGCCGTAGGATCTGAAACTTCAGGATCCATACTTTCACCATCAAGTCAGAATAGTCTTGTAGGATTAAAACCAACGATTGGACTTTTAAGTAGAACTGGTATTATACCAATTTCAAGTACCTTAGATACTCCGGGCCCAATGACAAAAACCGTTAGGGACAACGCCATTTTGTTGAGTGCTATGGTGGGAAGAGATACAAGTGACGCAAAAGTGTTTGCAGATTCTATAAAAATACCTTCAGATTATTATTCGGCTTTAACCGATACGACAAGTTTACGCGGAGTAAGATTAGGTGTGATCAAAGAACTTACTGAAGATTCTTTATATAATAGAGCAATTAATGAACTTAAAAAAGTTGGAGCTCAAATCGTCGAATTTGAGGCTGAAGATATTAAGTTAGCTAATTTTCTAAGATTATTAAATCTTGATATGAAAAAAGATCTTCCTGCTTATTTAGAACGTTATGGCAAAAGAGTAGATGTAAGATCGGTAGAAGATATTATGACTTTCAATATGGAGGATTCTGTACAGCGAGCACCTTACGGACAGGGTTTGTTTGAAGGAATTGTAAAAGATAATGCTTCAGCAGAAGAATTTCAGGCCATAAAAGATACCCTAAAAATACGCGGAAAACGATTTTTCGATATACCGATGAAAGAGTATGATCTGGAAGGGATTCTTTCGATAAATAATTATCATGCCGGCTTTGCTGCGGTTGCAGAATACCCTGCGATGACGGTACCTATGGGCTATGATGATATTGGGGAACCTAAAGGTTTAACCTTTATTTCTATTCCTTATTCCGAACAAAATTTATTACGCTGGGCTTATGCTTACGAGCAGGAATCGCAGCAACGTAAACCACCAAAAGACTATTCCAAGTAATGGCACAACGATACCTGATTATCTTTACCAAACTTATATTTATTTACTGTCTGTTTTATGTGATCATGAAAATACTGGCCGTATTCCAGGGCGCATGGCTTTATGCCAATCTAATTATGGCGTTCCCGGTGCTCATATTGGGTCTTTTAGGCGCATATTTTGTTAAGATGAAAAAGTATAATTGGATCTATGTGATCATTTCTGCAATACTTATAAGTATTATCAGGTATTATGAGCAAGGCTGGCTGTTAGGCTTGCATAACTATTTTAGCGTTTAAGATTTCTCATTACATAGTTTTAAGATTAAAATCCATCCTAACAAAAGTTTCGATGGATTTTTTATAGCCATTAAATTGCAATAGTTAGTATCTTAGTGCCACTCTGAAAATTTAGCTAAATTAAATTCAATTATTTTATGAGAAAATTTTATTTGCTGATCATGCTATTATTTGTTGGTGTGGCAGTTTCAGCACAAGAAAATGCAAAATGGTTACGATATCCTTCGATTTCACCAAATGGCGAAACTATCGTTTTTGGATATATGGGGAACCTTTATCGGGTTAGTAGTGATGGGGGCGTAGCCATTGCCATAACTACAGGAGATGCTTATGATATGCGTCCCGTTTGGAGTCACGATGGTAAAAGTATAGCTTTTGCCAGCGATCGCTATGGTAATTTTGATGTATATACCATGCCAGCTACAGGTGGAACACCTACAAGATTAACTTATAATAGCGCCAATGATTTTCCCTACGATTTTTCACCACAGGACGATAAGGTTCTTTACGGGAGTGGTCGTAATGCACCGGCATCAAGCGTAAGATTTCCAAATCCCGGATTATTTCAAAATTTGTATACCATCCCTATAAAAGGTGGACGACCAGAATTACTTACCGCCGCGGGAGCAGAAGAAGCCCATTTTAGTAAAGATGGAACGCATTTGGTTTTTCAGGATAGAAAAGGTTATGAAGATGCCTGGAGAAAACATCATACTTCGGCAGTCACAAGAGATATTTGGTTGTATGATCTTGAGAATGATTCGTATAAGCAAATCAGTAATTTTGAGGGTGAAGATCGTGAGCCTGTTTTTAGCGCTGATGGAACAAAAGTATTTTATCTGAATGAAAAGGACGGTACACAAAATTTGTACGTCAAAAATTTAAGCTCGGGTTCCGAAGAAAAACTGACTAATTTTAAAGATTTTCCGGTGCGTCATTTAAGTATTTCTGATAGCGATAAATTGGCGTTTACCTGGAAAGGTGAAGCCTATACCATGACGCCAGGAACTCAACCTAAAAAACTGGAGATTAAAGTTCTGGATGATGCTGCTTTCGAAGCCATCAAAAATATGGATATCAATAGTGTAACCGAATTCGCGGTTAGTCCTAATAATAAAGAGATCGCTTTTGTAAATCGAGGCGAAGTTTTTGTGACCGGTGTAGACGATTCCCGTACAAAAAGAATTACCAATACCTCTACTCAGGAGCGTATGGTGAGCTGGTCCCCAAGCGGAAAAGAATTAATTTTTTCCGGGGAGAAGGATGGTAGCTGGAATGTATATAAAGCGACTTTAAACCGCCCGCAGGAAGAGTATTTCTATGCTTCGACCATTGTAGATATTGAGCCTTTGATTAATACGACTGCTGAAGAATTTCAGGCTAAAATTTCTCCAGATTCTTCTAAAATCGCTTTTATAGAGGAACGAAATATTTTAAAAGTAATGGATCTAAAATCGGGTAAGGAAACAGTAATTCTTCCTGAAGGTAGAAATCATTCGTATAGTGATGGAGATTGGTCTTTTCAATGGAGCCCAGATAGCCGTTGGCTAATGGTAGATGATCAAAAAGGTTATTTTTTTAATAATAATGTGGCTTTAATAAAAGCGAACGGTAACGGAGAAATTTTTCATCCTGTAAATAGTGGCTTTGGGGAATCTAACGCCAAATGGGCCATGGATGGTAAAATGATGACCTATACCAGTAGCCGCGAGGGTAGAAAATCATTAGCGAACCAGGGAAGTACCGAGCAGGATATCTACGCGGTATTTTTTGATCAAAAAGCATATGATCGATATACTCTAAGCGAAGAAGAATTTAAACTTTTAGAAGAGCGCGAGAAAAAGGAGAAAGAAGAAAAGGAAAAAGCAGAAGAAGACGGGAAAAAATCTAAAAAGAAAAAAGAAGAAAAAAAGGATGAACCTTTAAAACTTAATTTCGATAACCTTGATATCCGTAAAGTAAAACTTACAATTAACTCTGCCAGTATTAGTGATTATGTGTTGAATAAAGATGCGAGCAAAGTTTTTTATCTGGCATCTTTTGAAAAAGGATATGATCTTTGGGTAACCGAGCCAAGAACCAGAGAAACCAAGATTTTGGCAAAAATGGGCGGTTCTCCTAGCGGAATTGAAATTAGTGAAGATGGGAAATCCTTATTTTTAAGTAATAATGGACGTTTGGTAAAAGTAGATGCAGAAAGTGGTAAGGTAGAAAATATAGCTATCAATGGTGATATGGTGATTGATGCTGCTGCTGAAAGAGAATATATGTTTAACCATATGTGGAGACAGGTTACCAAGAAATTCTATGATCCGGAGATTCACGGAATCGATTGGCAAATGTACCATGACGAATATGCGAAGTTTTTACCGCATATCAATAATAATTATGATTTTCAGGAATTGTTAAGTGAGCTTTTAGGAGAGTTAAATGCTTCTCACACGGGGGGACGTTATTATGCCTCTGGTGCTAACGGTGATCATACCGCTTCTTTAGGAGTATTATATGATGAATCCTATATGGGAGACGGAATTAAAATCTCTGGAGTGATTTCAGGAGGACCATTAGATAATGCCGATAGCAAAATAAAAGCAGGTGATATAATTATCAAAATCAATGGTAAAACTATCAAATCTGATGAAAACTGGAATAAATATCTAAATAACATTCAGGATAAAAATACTTTACTAACCATTAAAAGCGGGAACTCCACTTTCGAAGAAACCATCAAGCCTGTTTCGGTAGGATCAGAGCGTGCTTTAATGTACAAGCGTTGGGTGCGTACCATGGAGCGTAAAACCGATAGCCTTAGTAACGGTAAACTGGGTTATGTGCATATCCAGGGAATGAATGATGGTAGTTTTAGAGATGTTTATGAAAATGCACTTGGTAAGAATTTAGAAAAAGAAGGTCTTGTGGTAGATACCCGTTTTAACGGTGGTGGATGGTTGCATGACGATCTTAATACTTTTTTAAGCGGGGAAGAATATTTAAAGTTCGCACCACAGGGAGAAGTTATTAAAGGGGGAGAACCCATGACCCGTTGGACCAAGCCCAGTATCGTTTTAATGAGTGAAGGAAATTATAGTGATGCTTTTATTTTCCCTTATGTTTACAAACAAAACGGAATAGGTAAACTGGTAGGGATGCCAGTGGCAGGTACCGGTACAGCGGTATGGTGGGAAAGACAAATAGATCCTTCGATCATATTTGGAATACCAATGGTAGCCACTATAGGTGCAGAAGGCGAACCAACAGAAAATATGGAGTTGCAACCCGATATAGAAGTAGCATTACCTTATACTGAATTTTTAAGTGGAAATGATCCCCAGTTGCAAACTGCAGTAAAAGAACTTTTAAAAGAAACCGAATAAGCTTAATTAACCCTAACTTAATGATCAAATTCTTAAAAAATAACTCGTTACCAGTACTGTTTATGCTGGTAACGAGTTATTCAACCTTTGCACAGGCCGTAAAAGAAAAAAGTCCGGCTGAATATGTAAACCCATATATGGGTAATATTAGTCATATGTTGGTACCAACCTACCCAACGATACATATGCCAAATAGCATGTTGCGGGTATATCCGGAACGTTCAGATTATAATGGCGATTTGTTAAATGGCCTGCCTTTGATGATTACCAGTCATCGTGGTAGTTCTGCATTTAATTTGAGTCCGTTTCAGGGAGCGCTTTCCGACATTAAACCGGTAATAAAATTTAGTTATGATTTAGAAGAAATTCATCCTTACAGTTACCATGTTTATTTAGATGAGCAGGAAACTACGGTAGATTATGGATTAGCATCACAGTCGGCTAAATATACTATTCATTTTGAAAAAGAAAAAGAAAGTCACCTTATCCTCAATTCGAGAAACGGTATGTTAACCTGGGATGGTGAAGCAATCTCTGGCTATCAGATTATAGGAAATAACACCAAAGTTTATATCTATTTAATTCCGAAGCAAAAACCCGAAAAAGTTCAGGTTTTGGATGAAAATACTACGCTTATTTCAGGTACTAAAGCAGAGGGTAGAAATGCCAGTATCGTATTAAGTTTCTCAAAATCGCAATCTAATTTAGAGTTGCCATACGGGGTATCTTTTATTAATGAGCAACAAGCTAAATCGAATTATCAAAGAGAGATAAAAGGTAGAACAGTGGCCGAGTTACAAGAACAGGGGAAACAGATTTGGGACGAAGCATTAGGTAAAATGCAGGTAGAAGGTGGTAGTGAAGCCGATAAAAATGTTTTTTACACATCGCTATATCGTTCTTACGAGCGCCCTGTTTGTATTTCTGAAGATGGGCGATATTACAGTGCTTTTGATGGCCAGGTGCATCAGGATAATGGAAGACCGTTTTATACAGACGATTGGATTTGGGATTCGTACAGAGCACATCATCCATTGCGTGTTTTGCTGAATCCTAAGCAGGAAGAGGATATTATTCATTCCTTTATTTTAATGGCACAGCAGATGGAGCATAACTGGTTACCAACCTTTCCTGAAGTCACGGGAGATAGTAGAAGAATGAATTCTAATCATGGTGTAGCGACTATTTTGGATGCTTCAGAAAAAGGCCTTGATAATTTTGATCTTGAAAAGGCTTATCAGGCATCTAAAGCAGCAATTACAGAAAAAACATTAGCGCCTTGGTCTGGGAAACCGGCCGGCGAACTAGATACTTTCTATAAAAGCAATGGATTTATCCCGGCTTTAAGGGATGGTGAGGAAGAAACCATTCCTGAAGTTAGTGGTTTTGAGAAGCGCCAGCCCGTAGCGGTAACATTAGGAACCGCTTATGATGAATGGTGTCTGGCGGTTTTAGCAAATAAATTAGGCCATAAGAATGACTATAAGCGCTTTATAAAAGAAGCACTAAATTATCGAAATTTGTTTAATAGCGAAACCAATTTTTTCCATCCTAAGGATAAAAATGGTGAATTTATAGTGCCATTTGATTATCGTTTTTCTGGAGGCGTGGGTGCAAGAAATTATTATGGTGAGAATAATGGTTGGACATACCGATGGGACGTACAGCATAATGTTGCAGATTTAATTGATTTGATGGGAGGTAGAGAAGCCTTTATTGACAATCTTGATGCTACATTTGCGGAGCCAATGGGTAGAGGCAAAAGAGAGTTTTATACGCAGTTACCGGATCAAACTGGGAATGTAGGCCAGTTTAGTATGGCCAATGAGCCTTCACTTCATATCCCATACCTGTATAGCTATGCCGGTGAACCGTGGAAGACCCAGAAACGCATAAAAAAATTAATACATACCTGGTTTAGAAATGATTTTATGGGAGTTCCGGGAGATGAAGATGGCGGAGGAATGTCTTCTTTTGTAGTATTTTCTCAATTAGGATTTTATCCGGTAACGCCGGGGTTACCCATTTATGTGATTGGAAGTCCGTTTTTTGAAAAATCTGAAGTGACATTAGAAAATGGTAAAACTTTCACCATCATTGCAGAAAATTTCTCTAAGGACAATAAGTATATACAAAGCGCTACTTTAAATGGTAAAAACTGGGACAACCCCTGGTTTACGCATACAGATTTAGAAAATGGGGGGACATTAGTATTAAAAATGGGTAACAAAGCAAATAAAGATTGGGGAAGTAAACCTGAAAATGCTCCACCTTCTTTTCAATTTTAGCTCTTTGTTGATCATTTTCGTTGTGATTTCATTTTTTCAGGTTGATTCCATCCAATCGCAACCTTGTTCATAAATGACTCTCCAAAAACTTATAAAACTGCCTTGTGAAATTTTTTTCCAGGGCAGTTTTTTTATATCGCGCAATAGTCTATTTTTAAGTTTTGCATTAAACATGAAACTAAGTTACCCCAGCAAAGTATATTTAAACGGAGAATGGTTAAAGCCCGAAGAGGCGAAAATCTCTGTTTTTGATCGTGGTTTTTTATTTGGTGATGGTATTTACGAAGTCATTCCTTTTTACAGCGGAAAGTTGTTTTTACTGAAAGAACATCTACAAAGGCTGCGATATTCTTTGAGAGAAGTCGAATTGCAATGTGATATAAGTGATTTTGAAAGCATTATTTTAAAAGCTATCGAATTGACGGAATTAAACGCAGCCGATGGCGCCATTTATATTCAGGTAAGTAGGGGAATGGCTCCAAGGACGCATTATTTTCCTGAAAATTACGATGCTACGGTGCTTGTATATGCTTATAAAACCAATCTTAGAGGTTTTCAGAATCAATTTAAAGATGTCCTGGTATCTAATGATCTGCGTTGGCATCGCTGCGATATCAAATCGGTTTCCTTAATGGCCAATATTCTGGCAAATACCGAAGCTAAGAAAAGTGATTTTTCTGAAAACATAATGATTAGAGATGGTTATTTTACGGAAGGTTCGCACTCTTCATTGTTTTTTGTAAAAGATGAAAGCGTTTATACACATCCCAATGGTAAATTTATTTTACCCGGAATTACTCGAAATTTACTTATAAAACTGTGTAAGGAAAACAATATCGCAATTGTTGAAAAAGCACTTCCGGTCTCTGAGTTAGATGAGGTTACCGAAGTTTTTATTACCGGTACCACTACTCAGATTACCGCAATTAAAAATCTTCATTTTCCGGATAGGATTATAAACTTTGGGAACGACATTGGAAAAGTTACCAGAAGACTTCAATTATTATTTTGCGAAGAAGTAAAGAAACGTACGGGAGTAGATATAAGCTGAGTTTAAAATTTCGAAAGTTTAAGAGGATGTTTTCTTCATTTTTAAATATTCTATTTTCAAATTAGTTTGTTGTCTAGTCTTGTTTCCTGACTCTTGATTCTTGAATTCTATGTTCTACATTAAAGCAGAAGCAAAATTCCCAGTGATCAGAAAGATTAGAAATTACGAAAGGCCTAGAATATTATTCACTTTCCAACACTCCCTGTTCTTTCAGGATCGATAATACTTTATCTACGGGTAATTTTTTAATGTGATGGCCTTGATAACCGGTCATATCTTCAGCCATAAATAAGCTATTGATGATGGCTTCTTCGGTGGCTTCGTTTGCAGCCATAAATAATGGTGACATCCAATCGTTGGGAACACTTTTAGTTTTATATAATGCTTTGGTTTGATAGGGAATTCTCACATCTTCCGAAGTAGAAAAAGCAATGATGTAATCTCCGCTGCCGTTAGAAGCAATTCCTCCACTTTGTGCCAGTCCCATAAAAGCACGTTTAGCAAGGCGTTCTAAATTTCTACTCGTCAATGGCGCATCGGTGGCAACCACTACCATACAACTACCATCTACGTTATTTTGTAATTCATCTGCAAAGGCGAAATTCTTTAATTTTTCCCCCATATTGACTCCGCCAATATCCAGGACTCCACCAAAGTTTGTTTGCACCAAAACGCCTACAGTATAACCGCCAAGATTTTTAGGCAATCTACGTGAAGATGTTCCTATTCCGCCTTTATAACCAAAACAAATCGTTCCGGTACCGGCACCAACATTTCCCTGTTCCGGCTTTTCTGTGCTTGCATTTTTTATCGCATTTAAAACATCTGTGGTAGAAACATGCTGCCCTCTAATATCATTTAGATAGCCATCGTTAGTTTCGCCAACAACAGCATTCACAGATCTTACCTGTTCATTTTCAGGGGAATGTAAGGTGTATTTAATAACGGCATCAATACCTGTAGCAACATTAAGCGTATTGGTAAGGATAATGGGAGTTTCGATGTTTCCAAGCTCGTTTATTTGTGTGGTTCCTGCTAATTTCCCAAAACCATTACCCACAAAAACTGCAGCCGGTACTTTATCCTGAAAAATATTTCCTCCGTGCGGTAAAATTGCAGTGACACCTGTTCTTATAGCGTCCCCTTTAATTAATGTGGTATGACCAACTTTAACTCCACTTACATCTACGATGCTATTGGTTTTTCCAACGGGCATTACGCCGGTTATAATGCCTAGGTCTCTGGCAGTTTCCTGAGCATTAAGTGATAAACTTGTAATGAAAAGAAGCAGAATCAAAAAATGTGATTTCATGGTTTGTGACAGATTTTTTTAAAGATACGCTATTCTTAAAAATAACCTCTTTGTCTATAAAATAATCAAAAATTAAGATCGTTCTAAAAGCCTAAAACCAAAAACTCAAAGCTATGTTAGATCGATTGTTCCTACGAAAACTAACACATAAAGGTAAAATTGCTTACTGGATTATTCAATTAGTGCTTGATGCCCTTTTTATTGGTTATCTCTTTATCTTTATGGACTACGATATGGATCATTTTG
>CESL01027567.1_pt1 | contig 17841 bp, 16 predicted proteins | sample 531221 | NCBI WGS metagenome assembly CESL01 (sample SAMEA2622197, study PRJEB7988) | marine metagenome | biome: marine biome (ENVO:00000447); feature: mesopelagic zone (ENVO:00000213) & marine oxygen minimum zone (ENVO:01000065); material: "saline water (ENVO:00002010), including plankton...
AAAAAAGGAGTTTTAGTGTCTGAAAATGTGAAAGAGTTTACCTCAGCAGATTTTGAAGCTGAGGTATTAAAGTCAGATTTACCTGTCCTTGTTGACTTTTGGGCAGAATGGTGTGGCCCTTGTAGAGCAATTGCTCCAGTGATAAAAGAAGTAGCAGAAGATTATCTAGGTAAAGTTAAAGTTGGGAAATTAAATGTAGATAATGATAATCAAGTTGCTAGTCAATATGGTGTCAGGAGTATTCCGGCACTTTTAATTTTCAAAGATGGAACAGTCGCTAACCAAATAGTTGGCGCTGTACCTAAAGCAAGAATAACTGAAATACTTGATTCAGTTATTTAAATATTATTAAAACAATTGAATGAATCGTAAAGTTATAATTATTGGTTCAGGCCCAGCAGGTCTTACAGCGGCATTATATACTGCCCGAGCTAATCTTAAGCCATTGGTTCTTGAAGGGGAGCAACCAGGAGGTCAATTGACCATTACAACAGATGTTGAAAATTACCCTGGATTTCCTAACGGAATAATGGGCCCGGAACTAATGGACCATTTTAGAGAACAAGCGAAACGTTTTGGCGCAGAATGCCATTTTCAACATGTTACAAAAGTTGATTTTAAATCTAGCCCTTATACTGTATGGGTTGGAGATAAATCTTATAATGCTGATTCTGTAATTATTGCTACAGGTGCATCAGCTAAAATGCTGGGCCTTGATAGTGAGAAAGAACTTATGGGATATGGCGTTTCAGCATGTGCTACATGTGATGGATTTTTTTACAAAGATAAAAAAGTTCTGGTAGTAGGAGGAGGTGATTCTGCTATGGAAGAAGCAAATTATCTTACAAAATTTGCATCGGAAGTAGTTATTGTTCATAGGAGAGATGAATTTCGTGCCTCTAAAATTATGATAGATCGAGCTCTTAACAATTCTAAGATTTCAATCAGATGGAATAATACTATAGATGAAATTTTAGGTGATCGTGAAAACGGTGTTAATTCTGTTATGTTAAGGGATACTATTAGTGGTGAATTAAAAAAAGAAAGTTGTGATGGCGTCTTTATGGCGATAGGTCATAAGCCCAATACAGATTTACTTGATAATGTAATCGATACTGATGAATTTGGTTACATAATTACCAAGAATGGTAGTACTGCTACTAACTTAGATGGCGTTTTTGCATGTGGTGATGTTCAGGATAAAATCTATCGCCAGGCAGTTACTGCAGCCGGATCAGGTTGTATGTCTGCTATTGATGTTGAGCATTACCTAGAGAGTCTGAAAAAATAAATTAGCTTTTCGATGCATTCTTCTTTATAAGGAGAATAAATGAATCAATTAACAAATTTAATATATGAGTTAAAGGCCCTCAAGAAGGTCTATAAGGAACAAACCGTAATAAATATAAGTCGGCTACAATTTCATCGTGGTACGATTTATGGTATTGTAGGACCGATAGGTAGCGGGAAATCTACTTTACTAAAAATACTGAGTGGATTACTTAAGGAGTCGAGTGGCAGTCTTAAATATGATAATAACCCTTTCGAAATGAATCTTTTTGGAAGAGTAAAGCCAAACTCTGATATAAAGTTAGTACAATTAGATGATAAAATTAAATTTTCCACCATTTCAAAATTATTTCAAAAAACACCCGCAGATTTAACTTTAAAAAAACATTTTAATAATCCTGCACGTACTTTAAAAAATATATCAAAGGGAGAGAAATCACTATTGAGTCTTTTATCAGCTTTTGAACTTGATCCACGCGTGTTACTTATTGATGATTATGGAATTTGTTTTAATGATGCACTTGAAAAAGAAATTTGTAAGAAAATTCAATCAATGAATAAAGAATTTGGCACAACAATAGTTCTTTCTGCCCCATCTGATACATATCTTAAAAAATTAGCATCAGTATTAATATATTTAGATAATGGACATATATCAAAAATTCGTTCGGGTTTATCTGCTAGATCTTCTAAGAATATTCAACAAAAAAATCAAAACTCTACAAAGCGTAGACGTAAATTTATTAAGAATAAACCTAAACGATAAACTGCTATTAATGTGAATAAAACAAGATATAAGAAAATAACTTCAGAGTTTAGTAATAAAACAATTTTAGTATTTGGAGATCTTATGCTAGATAAATACCTCTGGGGTAGAACGGATAGAATCTCACCTGAAGCACCCGTCCCAATAGTAGACGTTAATCAAATTGATTATAGACCAGGCGGGGCTGCCAATGTTGCATTAAATCTTTCTACTTTAGGTTGCAAAGTTATTGTTGTAGGATTAATAGGCTCAGATCCTGATGGTGACAATTTATTGAAACAGTTAAATAAATATAATATTGATTGTAACAATATTATAATAAGTGATAGCCGTCATACTACCGTTAAAACTAGAATTATGTCGCAAGATCAGCAGGTTATAAGAGCAGATTATGAAATAAAGACTGACATATCAACAAAATCTACTAAAGAATTATCCAACGCTGTTAAATCAATAATAAATAATGTTGATGGATTGATATTGCAGGACTATAATAAAGGTATCCTCAATGCAAATAATATTTCAAGCATATTAGATATGGCTAATAATGAAGGTAAACGTATATATGTCGATCCAAAAAAGTCCAATTTTTCTTCTTTCAAAGATGTGAGATTATTTAAACCAAATTTGGTTGAGTTTTACGAAGGATTTGGATCTAATCAAGATCAAATTCAAAATGATGGTTTTCAATTGAAAAAAGAAATAAATACAGATATTATATTAATTACGCAAGGTGCGGCTGGCGTATCACTATTTGAAACTTCAAACTATCATCATATACCAACAAAGGCCAGAAAAGTCCATGATGTTTCTGGAGCTGGTGATACTGTAATATCAACTTTTGCTTTATCTGACCTTTGCGATGCTAACCCCAAAGAATCGGCTATATTAGCAAATTATGCAGCAGGAAGGGTTTGTGAAGAGGTTGGAGTTGTTCCGATAACACTTGATATGCTAAATGAAATTATTAAATATGATAATAATTGATTGAATAATTACATATTAAACGTTGCTTATGATTTGTAGGATTATTTTTTATTTATTTCTTTTTTCATTACCAAAAGCTCAGCCTGATCTAAAATTTCATCCTTTTGATTGGGTCCAGTATAGAAAAACCGGGGGAATTAATTCCATTTCGATTAGCGATAGATATGCGTTCCTTGGATCTGAAAATGGTGGTATTCTACGATTTAATTTATTTTCAGAACGATTTGAAGAACCTATTACTACTGCTCAAGGATTGAGAAGTAATTCTATTTCATCTGTGCATTATGCATCAAATGGATATCTTTGGGTTGGAACACCTTTAGGTGTTGAATATAGCAATAATTCTGAAGGAGATTGGAATTTTATTAATAAAAGAAATCTTAAAATCCCATTTAATGCAGTTATTGAACAGATTGGTGAATCTGATCAAGATATTTGGATTAGGGCAAATGGATCAGTATATCGATTAGATAGAATAACTGGAGTAGTCCTAGATATTATGCCTTTTCCTAATGAATCAGTTTCTTGGAGCTCACAAAATCGATATTTTGGGGATTATTCATCAATTTTAATGAAATATTCATTATTAGATGGATGGATCTCTGATTTAAGTTCATTAATCAATCCAAATGGTCGGCAAATTAATATTACCACAATGTTTATCACTAATTTAGGTGAAATTTGGATTGGTGCAGAAGATGGATATTTATTTAGAGGAAATAATACAATGCAAACATTAAGTCCTTTTCAATTCAGTTTAGCTGGGACTGATGTTCAACATATAGAAGGGACAAATTCTCTTTGGTTAGCAGGCCGAAAAGAAAACGGTTACAATGGAATTACGTATTTTGACCCATTATCTAAGGAAACTCAAATGTATCTTTTTGATGATATTATTAATATGGATAAGACTTCCATATTTTCAATAATTGAAATGAAAAATGAGATTTGGTTTGGCGGCGATGATGTGATATTAACATATAACAAAAAAGATAATTATTGGAAAACTGAAACTTATAATTTGACTAATCTATATAGTGAAATTACCACCCTTGTAGAGTTTGATGATAATGTTTGGTTGGGCACTACTCGAGGTTTATATGTAATGAATAAAAAAACCAAAAATCTCATTGATCATGAAATAATTAAATCATTTTCCAATATGTTAATTTTCGATTTATATATTCACGATAAGCTTGTTTTTATAGCTACAGAAGTAGGTCTTTTTATCTATGACAATAATAATAATAGAATTTATGAAGGAAAGAATTTTGGCTATAATGATAGTGAATTTATTTTTCCGATCAGGAGTACTGACTATACAGCATTGACATCTAATAAGAGAAATATCTTTGCAGCGAATCGATCTGGTGTTATTTCATTTAATTTTAGGACTCGAAAGTGGTCTAATGCAGTTGATGCAAGTATTTTTGGTGGATTACAGATAAAATCTATGGCATCAGATAAAGAAATAATTTTTGTTTCAACTATAAGTGGATTGATAAAATATGATATTAGAAAGAATTTAATGGATATATATAATTATCGCTTTATAGGCAAAGTGCACCACATGTATATTAAGGGAAGAAAACTTTGGCTTGGAACATCAGAAGGGCTTATTTCGTTTAGATTCAAATGAAACATTTAAGTAGAATAATTTTATTTACCTTATTTACTGGGATATTGATGTCGCAAAGGCAACCCAGTAATGATGCAGGCTCAGGAAATCTGCTCAAAGGAAAAAACTTAATCAGGCAGTATCAATTATCTGTATACACTGTTCCATCTACAGTATCTGATTCAATTCGCGTATTATCATATTTATCCATTCCTAACCATGTTTTACAGTATGTCAAATCATCCAATGGATTTAAGGCATCTTACGAGGCCACTATTTCAATTAAGAGTAAAAAAGGTGATTTAATAGGTCGAAAAAATTGGTCGAATAAGTTAATCACAAAAACATATTTAGAATCAACTTCAAAAGAAATATTTAATGTTCATTTCCATGAGTTTATTCTCCCTCAAGATGATGACTATATAATTTCTTCAGAACTGTTGGATCGTGATACCAACGATAGTGGTATCATTAATAAAAATTTGAAATTAAAAAAACATCAGGGTGATTTAGCTCTCTATTCACCTTTCTTATTGGATTATCTTGAAGGTAATTGGGGCCTCAATGATAATGAGATACCACTTTTTCGCAGAATTTTTGGAGAGCAACTTGTTCGAACTTCCGTTTTTGTCTCTGGGAAAGTTTCTCCTGGCCCCTACGAGGTTGAGTTAATAATCGCAAGTTCAAAAAGAAAGGAATTATGGAAAAAAACATTCCAATCAGTTGCTGATAGAAACTATTTTCAGGAAAGATTTGTTATTCCTGATGAAATTTCCCAGCAAGGCTTAAGAAAAAAAATAAATATTGTTCTAAAACAAGGTAATAATCACAAAAAGGAATCAGTAATTTTATCTATTTCTCGATTAGGAATATCTTCATCAATAGGAAATATATCTCAAGCTATTCAAAATATGAGATATATACTTGAGGATGATGAATGGAAAAGATTGAAGAAAGCTAATTCTGATGAGCAAGAGAATTTGTTTCTAGAGTACTGGACAGGCCGAGATCCTACCCCGGAAACAAAAGATAATGAATTGATGGATGAATATTTTTCTAGGATTAACTATTCTAATGCTAATTTTAAAACTTATACTGATGGATGGAAATCAGATATGGGGATGATATATATACTTTTTGGTCCCCCTGATGATTTAGAGGTATATAGTGATCCACTCACTAGATTATATCAGCAACGATGGCACTATTATCGAATCAATAAATTTTTTGATTTCGTTGATGAAAATGGATTCGGTGACTATAGACTTACCACACCATTCTTTCGTGCACGAAGCTGGTAGAAATTATAATTAAATAAACAAATAATTTTTTCAGTCATAAATTTATATTATATATTATTTTAATAGACAAAAATGATTGAAAGATTCTCATATAGTAGCTTGGAGTCTTATAAAAAATGTCCAACACAATTCAAGCTTCGTTATTTAGATAAGATCCGTAAAAAAGATGCAGGCATTGAAGCATTTGTTGGTAATAGGGTACATGAAACACTAGAATTCTTATACAATGAAAAATTATCTGGACGTATACCATTCTATGATGGTCTTATTGAAAACTTCCATGAAAATTGGAAACGAAATTGGCATGAAAGGATTGTAATAGTTCGCAAGGAATTAGGATATGGTAAACCTAATTGGGTTAGGTCTTTGGCTGGCCCCTGGAAAGTAGCCAGAGAAAAAAAAACGGTTAAAGAATTTTTCAGATTAGGTGAAAGATGTATTGCTGGATTTTACAGAAAATTTGATCCTTTTGATCAGCCGGTAATTGGTACTGAAGTGGAATTTATTTTTTCAATTGATAAAAACAATGATTATCAAATGAAAGGTATTGCGGATCGTATTGATCATGACGGAAATGGAAATTATATAATACATGATTATAAAACTGGTAAAAGAATACTATCTCAATCAGATGCTGATAAAGATGGACAATTAGCAACTTACCAAATTGCTCTTTCTCAAAAGTATAATAATATTGAATCTGTAGAATTGAAGTGGCATTATCTTCAGCATAATAAAATTGTTAGTTCTATAAGGAGCGATAGCGAAATTAATCAGTTAAAAAAAAGTATTAAATTGAAAATTGATATAATTAGAGATCATATCAATAAAGATGTTGAATTTGGACCTAAAGAAAGTATTTTATGCAATTGGTGTTATTATTGGAAAGAATGTCCAGCAAAATCAACAAATAATGATATATTGTAGATTAATATGAAATTGAATAATAAAGAAATAGATGATTTAAAAAATCATTTTAAAGATGAAAAAAATAGAGATAATTCTGAATTAGAACTTTTTTATAAAAAATTAGAAGAATATAATAAAATCACACTATATGTTGATGGCGCAGCAGATCTTCATTCAAAGACTGCAGGTATTGGAGGTGTTATCTATAATTCAGATGAGGAGATCTTTTCTTTTTCTGAATATCTACACGATTCAACAAACAATGAAGCGGAGTATGGAGCTCTAATTGCTGGTTTGAAGTATCTAATAAAATTAAATCTATTAAACCCCACAATATATTCAGATAGCGAGCTAATCGTGAAACAGGTAAATGGTGAATATCGTGTAAAGAATGATAGAATGATAACTTTATATAATGAAGTTATTAATTTGCTTTCCAATTTTAAAAGTTGGTCATTAATACATGTTTTACGAGATAAAAATATAGTTGCTGATAAGCTGGCAAATGAAGGAAGGAAAAAAGTTAACATTTAGATATATAAATTAATGAATCTCTAATGTTTTTTATTCTAAACTCTAATCTGATAATCTGGGAATAAATTATAAATTCATCCCTAAAAAATTATGTCGATAAAAAGTTACTTTACTAACCCACTTAATTGGGTATCTGGTGATATTGCTATTGATCTAGGTACAGCTAATACTCTTGTATATATTAAGGGTAAGGGAGTAATGATTAACGAACCTTCAATCGTTGCCAAATCAGTTCATGATGACAAAATTATCGCAGTAGGATATGAAGCTAAATCCATGGTTGGAAGAACTCATCGTGAGATTGAGACTGTACGACCCTTACGTGATGGTGTAATTGCAGATTTCAATATGACAGATGGTCTTTTACAGGGCTTTATTAATAAGATAAATATGAATCGTTTAGCTAGGCCTAGAATGGTGATTTGTGTTCCTTCAGGAGTAACTGAAGTAGAAAGAAGGGCTGTTAGAGATTCAGGTGAACGAGCTAATGCTCGAGAAGTTTATTTAATTGAGGAGCCAGTTGCAGCAGCTATTGGAATTGGCCTTGATATATCAAAAGCTGTCGGGAATATAATTATAGATATTGGAGGGGGGACTACAGAGATAGCAGTAATAGCCCTTAATGGCGTTGTAACAAAGGAAGCTATTCGTGTAGCTGGTGACGAAATGGACCAGGCAGTTATTCAGTGGTTTAGAAATGAACATAAACTTGAAGTTGGTAATACCACAGCGGAATCAATTAAAAAATCAGTAGGATCGGCAATGAGGGTAAAAAGTGAAATGATAGCTGTAAAAGGGCGTGACCTAGTATCTGGAATTCCAAAAACTATTGAAGTATCATCTGATGAGATTCGTCAAGCACTAAAAGACCCTATTAATGCAATTGTCGAAGCAGTGAAAAGAGCACTCGAAAGAACTCCACCTGAGTTATCTGCAGATATTTTAGATCAAGGTATTATTATGACTGGAGGCGGGAGTATGCTAAAAGGTATAGATCAATTAATAAGAGAGCGTACTAATGTACCAGTAAATATTGCTGAAGACCCTCTGTTATCGGTTGTTAAAGGTACTGGTAAAGTGCTCGAAGATGTAAAAAAATATGAGTCTGTCCTGATATAATTTTTAATGAGATCTTTTTATTTAACACTTCTAAAATATAAAGATCATCTTTTATTTTTTCTAGCTGTCTCACTTTCATTAGTTTTTCTTCTTAGGAATGAGTCTCCAGATATATATTTGATTAGAGGAAAATCGATCGATTTTTTTTCCTTTATTAATTCACCGCTTGCTTGGGTAAAAAATATGACCCAATTACAAAAAGAAACTGAGCTTCTTAGGGAAAAAAATATTCAATTGAGGCTTCAATTAGAATCTATGCTTGCAGCCTACGAAGAAAATAATTCACTTAAAGACTTATTGGATTATTCGCGTGAGAGTAGTTATGAATTATTACCAGCAAAAGTAATTAATATGGGTATATCTTCAAACATTTCTTCTATAACTTTGAATGTGGGTCAAAAAGATGGAGTAACTATAAACCAAGCAGTTTTAGTACCTAGTGGGGTAATTGGCAAAACATTAATTGTTGGAGAATCATCTACTTTAGTTCAATGTATTAATGATATTAATTATCGTCTTTCTGTCCGCATATACCCATCGAGTGCAACGGGTATTCTTAGACATTTAATTAATGATATTTATGAAATTAGGGAGTTGCAAAAAAATGCTCAAATTAATGTAGGAGATAAGGTTGTAACTTCAGGTTATAGCAAAATATATCCAGAAAATCTTCCTGTGGGAAAAGTTATTGAGATATTGGATGAAAGGGGCAGCTTTCAGAAAGTTGCACGAATTAAAATATCTCCAAAAATTAGTTCTATTTTAAATACATTTATCATTGTAGGTATTAGTTTTGATGAAAAATAATAATCTTCTATTTGCAACGATAGGTGTCCTTCTTTTTCAAATATTCATTGTTGATTTTCTTACAATTAATTTAATTCGACCAGACTTTTTACTAATATATGTTTTTTATATAGCTATTTTGTATGGACGGGTACTTGCCATTATAGTTGCATTTACCCTTGGGTTGCTTTCAGATTTATTTGGAGTAGGCTCTTATTTTGGTTTAGGATCATTAACATTATCAACAACTGCATATTTATCAGGTTTTCTATATAACAAATATGAACGTCTCTTACCTTATGTTTTTCATTCTATTTGGATAGGAATACTCCTTTTGCACTTTTACATAAATACATATTTTCGCTTTCAAACAATTTTTGTATCTGATATTGCAAATTTTGTTTTTATTTGGCTGACCTCATTTTCATATACCATGATTTTTCTCCTTATTATGCAATATTTTTATCCAATAAAACAAGCATCCCGTGTTAAGATCAACTAATACTATCAGAAAGTTTCAATATTGGTGTGCAATTATCTTCGTAATTTTTGTACATCTAATATTGTTTTATCGTTTTTTTCAGCTACAAGTATTAGAACATGATTTTTATAGTAAACAAGCTGAAAATAACCGTATTAGAGCTATATCTCTTCCAGCACCTAGAGGTCTTATTTTAGATAGAAACGATGAGATCATTGTTGATAATTATCCGACATATATTTTGTATGGAATTGATTTAGAAGTTCAAAATGAAGACCTTAATTATACTATAATCAATGAGACGACTGGGATTCCAATAGAAATTTTGAAAAAGAATTTCAGAAGCAATTTTAGAAATCGTTTCCTCCCAGCAAAACTGGCTAAAGACCTTACAATCATTCAATTAAGTAGGCTTGAAGAGGAAAAAAATAATTTGAGTGGAATCATTTATAAGCAGTTTCCAGAAAGAATTTTCAATCCAAAAATTAGAGCTTCTCATATATTAGGATATTTGAAAGAGATAGATAATGAAGTTTTGTCAAATATTAATCAAAAGAAAAATTATGAATTTGGTGACATGCTAGGATGGTCCGGTATCGAAAAAGAATATGAATCTATATTGTTGGGTAAAAAAGGAGTTTCATATTACCAAGTAGATGCATTTGGTAGGGAAGCAGGAAAAATTAATGATGAAAATAATATTTTACCTATCCCTGGTAATAATATCAAAACAACAATAGATATTTCATTGCAATCATTAGTTGAAATAGAATTAAAAAATAAAAAAGGTGTAGTTATTATTTCAAAACCTAAAACTGGGGAGATCTTATCTTACGTTAGTGCACCTGATTATGAACCTGATCTTTTTACAGGTTTAGTATCAAATCAACTTTGGCAAACAATTACGAGCGACTCGTCTCGTCCTCTTTTAAATAGAGCAACAAATGGACTATATCCTCCCGGGTCAATATATAAGATGGTGGTCGCTTTTGAAATACTTGAAAAAAAATTGTTTTCCAAGGAATGGTCAGTTAATTGCACAGGTGAGTATCAGTTTTATGATAGTGTGCATCGTTGCTGGTTAGAAGGAGGTCATGGGAGAATAAATCTTGAGCAAGCAATTGTTCAATCATGTGATGTGTATTTTTATGAGACTATCCAAAAAATTAAAATTGATGAACTTGCTAAGCAATCAAAAGTCTTTGGTTATGGAGTAAAGTCAAATATTGATTTACCATCAGAAATGAAGGGAAGAGTTCCAGATCGTGATTTTATGAATAGACTTTATGGAAAGTGGGGATGGTCAAAAGGCGCACTATTAAACATCGCTATTGGCCAGGGCGAAATTTTAGTGACTCCTATTCAAATGGTTAACTATATAAATTTGCTTGCAACAAAGGGCGATACTTATTCACCACACCTAGTTAACTCTACCGTCTCAAAGATAAAATTCCCTGAATTAAATTTAAATAATTGGGAAATAGTTCAAGAAGCAATGAGGAAAGTGGTTTCTGGGCCGAAGGGTACTGCCAAAAAAGCCGATCCTAAAATACCCGGCCTTATAATCTCTGGTAAAACAGGGACAGCAGAAAATCCACACGGAAATCCCCATGCCTGGTTTATAACTTTTGGTGAAAAAAATAATGAAATGATTTCAATTGTTATTTTGATTGAAAATGGAGGTAGCGGAGGCACCTTTGCTACACCTATCGCACGAAAAATTTATCAACATTATTTTAGCTCGGAGAGCTCGAGGCTGGCTAATAAATAATGCTATTTCATATTTGGGCACAGATAAAGGCTTCTCCAAATGTTATTCTTATAAATATTTTAGGATTGCTATTTATAGGCCTAATGTCACTTTATAGCATAAGTATTCTACAAGAAGAAAACTCATCAAATGCTTTTACAAAACAAATTATATTTTTAGGTCCAGCAATAATCTTGATGTTTATTATGACAGTTTTATCAAAAAGATTTATTCATAAGTATATTTATATGTTTTATTGCCTCATTATTCTATTGGTATCCGTACCTTTTCTTGGACAAGAAACTGCTGGTACTTATAGATGGATTAATTTTGGATTTTCATTTAGCTTGCAACCGTCTGAAATTGCTAAATGGATCATCGTGATAACTTTAGCAAGATATTTATCAGATAACAAACTTCAGATTCACAAATTCTCTTCAAACATCATACCATTTGTTATTGCCATTGTACCCACTATTATTGTATTAAATCAACCTGATCTTGGTACTGCATTTGTAATGATGGTTCCTGTAATTCCGATGCTTTACTGGGTTGGTGCTAAGCCCTATCACTTGTTTTTAATTATTGCACCCCTCTTAAGTATACTCACTGCATTTAATGTGATTGTTTTTACTATATGGTCAATCATTGTTGCAGTAATAATTTTTCGGTCAATGGATAAACTTTGGAATGGTGTTACTATTTTCTTTTCTAATATCTTTTTGGGTTTAATGTTTCCTATTCTTTGGAACTTTTTAAGACCATTTCAAAAGAATAGGATTCTTACATTTTTCAATCCTGAAATAGATCCACTTGGCGCTGGATATCATATCATTCAAAGTAAAACGGCCTTGGGCTCAGGTGGTCTAATTGGTAAAGGATTAGGCGAGGGTACTCAAAGTCAATTAAAATTTTTACCTGTTCAGGAATCAGATTTTGTTGTTAGTGTAATTGGAGAAGAATTAGGAATGATTTCTTTAATAATTATGTTATTATTATTTGCTTCGCTAATAGTAAAAATGATAAATCTGTCTTATTCATCACTGGATCGGTTTTCTGGCTTAATCATAATTGGTATAGGAAGTATTTTTCTATCACATGTTTTTATTAATTGCTCTATGGCGACTGGGATGATACCAGTAAAAGGATTGCCATTGCCGTTTATTTCTTATGGAGGATCATTTTTATTTTCTTCATTTATGATGGTAGGCTTGGTCTTGAATTTTGGCCGTACAGAAATCGAATAATTTTATAAAAAGATAATGACGATATAGGGTTAATTGAACTAAATTGAGCATATCTAATTCATTGTTTAATCCGAGGTTCCTAATAATGAATCGTTTGTCTAAAATATTGGCATTAATAGTATATTTATTTTCTTTTACTTTTTTGTTGGCGCAAGATTCATCAATCAAGCGTGAATTAAAACGTATGAATACTAGTATAAATAGTCAAAATGCACATATTGATTCCCTTGATATACAGATAAGGATGCTTCTTCCAGAGCTACAGAATGCTCTTAAAGCCAATCTTAATGCAAAGGTGCAAACAGATTCAGTAGCAATCTTACTAATTAATAGAATTAATACAATACAAAATAAAATGCGTCTTATTGAGGATAAAATATCATATGTAGATAGTGTTAATTTCGAAATCCTTGCTCAATTAGTGATGGTTGAAAATAAAATTGTAACACTTACAAATAGTTTTTCTGAAATGTATGAGCTTAAGAGCAATAAGATGAATTCCAATATAAGTGCAAAAATTAGCCTAGCAGATTATAAGAAAAGATATATCGATGCATTATCTTCATATCAGAATGGTGAATTTGAAAAAGCAGTCACTGGGTTCTCAGGCCTAGTTATGGGTGATCCGACTAATGATTTGGCGGATAACAGCCAATATTGGTTAGCAGAATGTTATTATACTATGAAGAACTATAAGAGGGCTGTAATTGAATTTGAGAAAGTTTTTACTTTTCCAAGTACCGATAAAGATGATGATGCCCAATTAAAATTAGGCCACTGTCACCGTAGTATGGGTAATATAGATAAAGCACGAGAAGAATATCAAAGATTAATTGATTATTTCCCTGGTTCAGAATTCTATGAAAAAGCCAAAGAGTCAATTAAACAACTTAACATTTAATAATTAATTACATTTATGCCACTTAAACTCTTTTTTCTTACAACAGAAATTGAACCATTTGCAACAACGAGTCACCTCGGAAAGTTCTCTGTTGACGTTCCCTTCGCTTTACAAAGTATTGATCATGATATAAGAATTATTATACCTAAATATGGCTTCGTTAGTGAAAGAAAATATATTTTAAGAGAAGTTATCCGACTTCGTGAAATAGAATTTGATTTTGATGGTAAAAATGAAGTTGCGTCAGCTAAAAGTGCTTTTATTCCAAAAACAAGAGTTCAAGTCTATTTTTTAGAAAATGTTGACTGGTTTAAACCTTTGACTAACCTTCTATACAAATCTAAAAATGGGCGAATTCTAATTGATAATGATCAAAGGTACGGTTATTTTTCAAAGGCAGCTATTGCTACATTGCCTCATTTATTCTGGAAACCTGATGTTTTAATTTGTAATGGTTGGCAGAGTGCATTTGTTCCTTTGATATATAATCAAATATATGATTCTCAAGATTTTTATGGTGGGATTAAAACAGTGTTAATGGTCCATTCTATTGATGAATATTGTATATTTTCACGTTCATCTTATGAAAAAGCCGGTGTTGCTTTACCAGAAAATATTAAAGGTAATAATATTAATTGCTATGAAGCAGCTGCACCATTTGCCGATTTAATTATAGCTGTAAATACTCCCTCAAATAATGTTACTAAACAACTTATGTCACTTCCTGGCCTTAAATCACATAAACAGAAAGTGGTTTCAATGTCTATCCCCGAGGGTGAATCGCCATCATATATTGAATCAGCTCGTATTTTAAATGATGAATTAACGAAACATTTCGCTTAATTTTTCGTAAACAATTCTTAAGCATATTTCCATGAAAATTATAACTTCAATTATTCCATTTGGATTAATAGGTATTTTTTATCTATCTATTTTCGTTTCGTGTGAAGAAGCGGCATTGCCTATCAATGACGATGGTACCCCTTTAAATGTAGATACAGTCTCTTTTCCAGTGATTAATACAATGACGTATCAAACACCTCCAACCATGGGAGGTACAGAATATCTATATTTTGGAGAGAAAGATGGTTACGAGTATCAATATAATTTGTTAGAATTTGACAGTCTTGCAATTGGGGGTGGATATCCTTTTGAGTATTATAATGATTCTCTGATTATTGCAGATAGTATGAAATTAACATTAAGGTTTATTTCAGATACAATTGATAACAATACACAATTCCAATTAAGATTTTTTCCACAAGCTGGTGATTCTGTTTTTAACGAGTACGAAACAAATTACATGAATTTTGATCCTTCGTTAGCCTCTGAAGTGATTTCTCAAGCAGAAATGATTTCAGACTCGATTGACTCTGTCAATACAAAGGTTACATTAAATTTTTTAATTGACACAACAGTGATAAATGTTTTTAAAGATACTTCTATTATAAAATTTAACAGATCATTCCTAGTTGAATTGAAAGATAATGTTTCCTCTGAATTTAAATTTCATAGTTCTGAACTTGGTGGAGGAGATGGACCTGAACTAAAAATCTATTTCCGGACTTTACTTTCTGATACAGTCGTTACGGATACATCATATAGAACTTATATTGTTTTAGAAGATTTATCAGTTATTAAACCGCCTTTAATTACATCTGATGATACAACATATCTTTCAATTGGTACTGCTAAAGGCCTAAAATCTCTTGTTTTAGTTGATATGAAAGGTTGGGTTCTACCTGAGAGGAGTGTGATTAAATCAGCGCAATTGATTTTAAATCGTGTTCAAACTGATACAATTACTGGTTTTTCAGTTAGTTCTTATCCCTTAACTAAGGAAGGAGTGTATTCAACTTTTTTATCTTATGAGGTTGATCCTTATAAAGTTGAAAGCAACCTAATGGCATCTTCTACGATTGTAAATAATATGCTAAAAATTAATCATCGTAGAGTTTCGAGAGAAATTGGTAGAGGAGGAAGAAATAATTACGGATTCAAGTTGCAGTCCAGTAGTAACAATGATCCGTTTACAATAATCAATTTTTATACTCTAGGAAATGTAGATTATTATCCAGTTATGCGAGTAATTTATGTTAAGCCTTAGAGTTTTATTAATTATAATATTTTCTTTTACTTATGCGTATACTCAATCAGTATTTAATTCGTACGGTTTAGGATTAAATCGAACTTCTTATCATACTTCTGTAAATGGAGCTGGCAGTATTGGTTTAGTCCCTACCTTTCATCCAGGGGTCTCAATGGAAAATGTTGCTACTTGGCCTGGGTTAAACTATACATTTATTAGTGGATCATATAGCAATCAACTTTTTGCGAATGAAAAGCGTAATATATCAAATCAAGCCGCAGGTTTTAGTAAAATTCAATTTATTGTTCCTATTCTTGATAGATATGGTTTTGGATTATCTTTAAAACCTCTTAATAATCACAATTCATTTTTTACAACTGATACTTCAACAATCCAATATGAAGGTAATAATTACACAACCAATAAAGAATTTAGGTCAGGTGGAGGAATAATGTCTGGTTCGTTTGGATTTTCCTTGCCTATAAATAAAAATATGGGATTAGGTTTTTCTTATAACTATTTATTTGGCTCATCAAGAGATGAACAATCAATGGTCATTAATAATACTTATTATCGATTATTTAATATTCGAACTTATCAAGGATCTACTTATAAGGTAGATCTAGCAGCAAAGCTTTTTTCAAACAGTAAGTCATCATTTTTAGCTTTTGCTAGTATTGAGCTTACTGATAAACCTGTATATGGGAAACTATACCAGTTTGATCTTTTTGAAGATATAAATAATAATTATGCTTTTGATTCGAATGATTACCCTGGAGAAGTGGGCGTTGATACAATAGGAGTAAATAATATTTATGCTCCTAGTAGTTTTAGTGTGGGATTTAACATTAGTTTGAAAAATAATCTTAATATTTTTTCTGAATATCAACTATGGAATGATGAAGCTAACAATATTAATTACGCAAGTATTTATAAAGATCAGGTTGGCTCAAAAAATCATATTGGTTTTGGCTTAATTCGTTTTGGCAATCAAATGGAACGGGATTGGCAAGATCGAATTACTTTTCGTGGTGGTATCTATAAAGATATCTATGAGCTTAGATACAGTGGAAAATCAATAATTGAGAATGGTTTATCATTAGGGTTTGGATTTAAATTCGCAGCCACCGGAAATCAAATTGATTTTTCATTTAGAAACGGTTCGCGATACATAGATGGTTTGAATAAAGAATTATTTAGAGAGTTTACGGTTGGAATAAGTGTTGGAGATGTATGGTTTTTGAGGAGGAGAGCAAAGCAATGACAATGAGATTATTTAGGCAAAAACTATTAATGATTGCTGCAGCATCAGTTTTTATAACAATGTGCACGCCACCTGATCAATCTGATGTTGATTCTGCTTATGCAGAGCAAGCACGATTAGATTCAGTTCGAAAAGTAAGATGTCCAAGAATTTTTAGTAGTGCAGCAGAATTCTATAAAAATAGAGACTGGGCTGCTACGGTACGAGCTTATGATGAATTAACTGACCTTGGTTGTGATCGTGATGATCCTCAAGAAGTATACTTGTATTATGCAATTGCTTACGAATACATGGGTAAATATGATAGCTCAGAATATGTTCTATTAAAAGGCCTCTCATTTCTTCCTGACAATATTGATATGAGGAAAAGATTAGCTTTTGCATACGATAAGCAGGGTAAAACTTCACTTCAAATGGATGAATTAGATAGGTTGTCTTATTTATCACCTGATGATGTCAATATCAAAAGTGATTTAGCTAAATTATATGGAGATCAAGATCGTTACGATGATCAAATATCTGTATTAAAAGATTTATTAGAAATACAGCCGAATAACGAAGGCGCTCAGAGTGATTTGGCACAAGCATATGAAAAGAGCGGTAGAGACCCATTAGATGTTTACGAAAGCAGGTTTAATAATAACCCCGACAATGTTAGCTATGGTTTAGATTATGCTGATAAACTAATATCGGCTGATCGCCCCCGTGATGCTATAAAAGTTCTTAAGCAAGTTGTGGACGTAGATCCGTCCAGTAAAATATCACTTCGTAAATTGGCTCAGGCTTATGATACAGATGA
>CESL01073602.1_pt1 | contig 17798 bp, 12 predicted proteins | sample 531221 | NCBI WGS metagenome assembly CESL01 (sample SAMEA2622197, study PRJEB7988) | marine metagenome | biome: marine biome (ENVO:00000447); feature: mesopelagic zone (ENVO:00000213) & marine oxygen minimum zone (ENVO:01000065); material: "saline water (ENVO:00002010), including plankton...
CTATTCATTAAATATAACAGCTTGTTAGAAATAGTAAGCCCTAAACCGGTTCCGCCGTATTTTCTGGTGGTACTGGAATCTTCCTGATCGAAGGCTTTAAAAATACGTTCCAGATTTTGTGGGGCTATGCCTATACCCGTGTCTCTTACTATAAAAGTATATTCCCGTTGATGTTCTGTATTCTTATTTCCTGCCTCAATCCTAAGCTCTATTTCTCCCTTGTTGGTGAATTTAACTGCATTCCCCAGTAAATTGGTTAAGATTTGACGAATTCTAACGGAATCACCATAAATATACCGATCTACTTTCTGGCTAATATTTAGTAACACTTCTAAACCCTTTTCATGCGCTTTATGTTTAACAACATCTATGGTTTGGCCACATAGTTCAATAATATTTATTTTTTCTACACTAAGTTCTAATTTCCCCGCCTCAATCTTGGAAAAATCAAGAATATCGTTTATTAAATCTAATAGTGTATTTGCCGAATTATATACGGTCTCCATGTATTGTTTCTGGCTGGTATTTAATTCCGTCTTCATTAAAAGATCGGTAAAACCTATCACTCCATTTAAGGGGGTTCTAATTTCATGACTCATATTCGCCAGGAACTCAGACTTAGATTTACTGGCGGCCTCCGCTTTTAATTTGGCTTCTACTAGAGAATTTTCCATTTCTTTACGCCTGGTGATATCTTGTATTGTTGCCAAAATGATATCCTTCCCATTCGTATCTTTTATTTTAGCTCCATTCACCAAGGCGGGAAAAGTTGTCCCGTCCTTTTTTATAAAATTTTTCTCAAAAGCTTCTACTTTTTCATTTAAAACCACTTTTTTAAACTTATCGCTTACCAGTGGAATAAATTCTTTTGGAACAATTTTTCGGTAGGAAATCCCGGTAAATTCTTCTTTAGTATATCCCGAGGAAGTTATAAGTGATTGATTGGCTTCTATAAAAGTTCCGTTTTCCACATCAATTAGGCCAATACCTATTGGAGAAAGCTCATATAAAGACCTAAACCTCACCTCATTTTCTTTAATTTTTCTTTCGGCTATTTTTCGGTCGGTAATATCACTTTGAGTGCCAATCATACGCAGTGGCTTTTTATCTTCTGTCCACTCTACAACTTTACCACGGTCTAAAATCCATTTGTATTCCCCATCTTTACACTTAATTCTTTTTTCTACATGGTATATAGGTAGCTTTCCCGTAAAATAATCCTGTAAAGCTTTTTCAGATTTTTCCAGATCTTTCGGGTGGATCCTTTTATCCCATTCTTCTACACTGGTAAGATCATCGGTTTCTTCAAAACCAAGCATTTCTTTTGCTCTTAACGATAAAAACTGGGTATTGCTATCTACAAACCAATCCCAAATACCATCTCCAGATCCTTCTAAAGCAAATTGCCAGCGTTGCTCGCTTTTCTTCAGCTCTTCCTGTATTGCTTTTAACTGGCTTATATCTGTCGCTACACCTACATAACCGGTGATTACACCTTCGCTATTTTTAATAGCTGTAATTACAAGTTGAACCGGGAAACGTTCTCCGTTTTTACGAATATATGTCCATTCCAGCGATTCATAATCTTTTATCTTTGGCCCTGCAGTAAAAACATCAAAACCTTTTATTTCTTCTCCGTACTTTTTAGATAGCTCTATTTCACGTTCTTTTATTTCCTGCTTATCATGGAAAATAAAAAATTTTTCTTTCTCGATCATTTCTTCAGCTTTATAGCCAAAGAAATTTTCTGCTCCCTTATTAAATTTCTTTATTACACCATCCAAGTCACTTTCTATAATCGATACCTGCGTGGTGGCATCCATCATATTTTGAAGTTCCCGATAACTTTTATTAATATTTTCCTGAGCTTCTTTTGCCGCGGTAATATCGTTGATCTGAGAAATAAAATATAAAGGCTTGCCATTTTCGTCTTTTTGTAAAGACACGGTTAATAATCCCCATAATAAATGTCCCTCCTTATGAATGTAGCGTTTCTCCATATTATAAGTATCGATTTCACCGGCCATCAATTTAGATAATAGCTTAAGGTCTTTATCTAAATCTTCATGATAGGTAACATCCATAAAAGACATTTCTAGTAACTCTTCCTGGGTGTAACCAATCATCTTACTAAGATTTCTATTTACATTAACCCACTTGCCATCCAAAGAAACCAATGCCATCCCGTTTGGAGAATAATCAAATGCACTTTTAAACTGGCTTGCATTTTTAAAGGATTCGGCCTCAAGCAACTTTCTTAAGGTGATATCCTCTACCTGAGCGATGATTAATCTTGGTGAACCGTCCTCTGCTCTAAGCAAAGACGTAAACGATTGTAACCAAATTATTCTGCCGTGATCCTTATAAAATCGGTATTCGATTCTATAATTATCAAACTTCCCTTGCAGCAACTTTTTCCTTTTTTCAGAAATTAGCTCGAAATCTTCCTCAAAAATTTGATTTTGAAAAGAAAATTTTTGTATTTCTTGGCTTGATAAGCTCTCCAATCCAAAGATTTTTTTAGCCGATTCGTTAGCATGGTAAACTTCATTAGTCTTAGGATCTATAAGAATAATTCCTAATGGAGAATTATCAAAAATATCTCGAAATCTAGACTGGGTTAATTTAAGTTCGTTTTCCTTTAATTTTTGCTCGGTAATGTCCTGAAATGCACCATATACCCTAATCGTTCTTCCGGCTTCTTGTTCGGCATTACCAAAAACCTTTACCCATTTTATATGACCTTTCGCCGTTAAGATTTGAAAATTATCAATATAAGAACCACCATTCTCAGCGACTTCCGTAAAAATTCTGGTTATTCGGTCTCTATTCTCTCCTTCCAAATAAAAGTCTAATCCAGTTTGCATACTGGGTACAAAATCCTCATCCACTTCATGAATGTCTTTAGTGACTTTGGTCCAATGAATTTGATTATTTACCAGATCGACCATCCAGCCACCTACTCTGGCAACTTCATTGGTCTTTTCAAATATTTCATTTAGCTTTTTTAGATAACTATTCTCATCATGAAGATGTAAATATTCCTCTTTAAAAGGAATATGTCGTTGTAGGATAAATATATATTCTTTTCCCGCTGCTAATTCAACCTTTACTTTTTTGAAATAAAACCGCCATTTACTGGTATCCATTTCAGGCTTATAGCAGTCGTAAGTTTCATCACTTTTTTCAGATTCTATAAAATTCCCTATAACCTCCGGAAAACTAATTTCTTTATTAGTTAATTCACAAAGTTTTTTAAAGTCAAGTGTTTTTTTACGATTTGGTACAGATTGAAAATTTCCCCAAATTGCTTTCTTCTTCACATCAACAAACCAGATGCATTCAAAAAGATGTTCTCCAAACCAATCGATAAGATTCGGATTTTCTGCTAGTAGATTATTAAACGAAGTATGTAAATCTTTAAAGTGTAGGACCATATATAGTTTTGGTAACTAATAGTTCTACTCCTAACTTAAAAGTAGAATTTGTATACCATCTAATTTAAAAAATTACTATTTCTTTTATACCAAAATTAAACTAGGTTGCAAAATACCAAATATTGTAAAAATCATCTAGTTTTTTAAAAATTCTTTGCTAATAAAGGATTAAGTAATTACTTACAGTTTATTACCCCAGATTTAAACCATTTAAAATACAAGACATTTCCCTTACTGCTCCCTATACGACATAAATTAGCTTTATAAATCATTTTCTACGAATCTGGGAGGAGGTATGTTAAATAAATGCTTAAGTACCTTTTAAGATGTTATCCTATAGTTTGAAAGTCTTAATTTAGTCGATAAAACCCTAATTAGTTTTAGGCTGCATTAGACTAGCATATATAACATTGCAATGAAAGAAGAAGAAATCGAAGCAAAGGAACAGGAGAAAAAACAGGAAAATATAGATAAAGAACTTAAAGATTCTACTTCATTATCTGGAGACAGTACCAAATCTCATGGAGAGATCCTGAAACAACAAATCGTTGAAGGGCAGGAAACCTATGATCGTACACCGCAAAGTATTTTATTAAGTTCAATTACTGCTGGCCTGGAAATTGGCTTCAGTTATCTGCTTTTATGTTCTGTCTTTTATTTTTTTAGTGACAGCCTTCAAGAGGAAAGCCTATTTAAAATCATGGCTTTTGTCTATCCTATTGGATTTATTATGGTGATACTTGGTCAATCTATTTTATTTACTGAACAAACATCCCTGCTTACGTTACCTGTTCTTAACAATAAGAGGAGCATAAAAAGTCTTCTGAAAATTTGGGGAACGGTAATCGCCGGCAACCTTCTTGGTGGTTATATTATCGCTTTTATTTTAATATGGATTGGTCCTAAACTTCATATTTTTGATCATGCTTCAATTGAAAAAGTTGCAGAACACGTAACCGATTATAGTAGTATGGTGATCTTTGTAAGCGCCATCTTAGCAGGTTGGCTTATGGGCTTACTTTCATGGCTTATTACATCTTCCAGGGATACAATGAGCCGTATTTTTATTATCTATATTATTACGGCCACCATGTCTTTTACAGGGCTTCACCACAGCATTATAGGAAGTATAGAAGTTTTCTCCGGAATGATCATTTCCTCTAAAATTGAAATTTTAGACTATTTAAAGTTTCAAGGCTGTGCATTATTAGGAAACTCTATAGGCGGAGGGGTATTCGTTGCCTTGTTAAAATACAGGGCCTTTGTATACAATATTGATATGGAACGTAGAAATTATTAGCAAGAAATAACTAAAATGAATTCAGAAAAATTTAAAACAGGATGGATTGGTTTAGGTAAAATGGGCAACCCCATGTCTAAACAAATTTTAAAAGCGGGATTTCCCTTACGAGTTTATAATCGTTCTTCAAACAAAATAAAAGCCTTGGAGACCGAAGGGGCTACCTCAGCAAAAACTATTAAGGAATTGGTCGAGAAGACCGATGTAATTTTTATAATGATCTCCAATGATGAGGCTGTTACCGAAATTTTCAATCAGGAGAACGGAATTTTCACCGCAGAAGTAAAGGATAAAATTTTTATTAATGCCAGTACGATTTCTCCCGATTTGAGCATTCAACTTTCTGAAGAATTAAAAAAGAAAAATAGTTACTATCTGGATGCACCTGTATCGGGAAGTGTAAAACAGGCTGAAGAAGCTACGCTGGTAAGCATTGTTGGAGGGGAAAAGAAGATTTTCGAAAAAGTAAAATCACTTTTAGAAGCCTATTCTAAAAAAGCCATATTGGTGGGCAAAAACGGCGTTGGAAATTCCGCTAAACTTGCAGTTAACACCTATTTGGGAATCTTAACGCAAGGGCTTGCCGAGATCATTCAGTTTTCACGCACTAAAAATGTGGAAAGCGAAGATTTAATGGAAATCCTAAATAATAGTGCGCTAGGCAGTACTTTTGGTAAAATCAAGGGAGAAGCCGCTATCAAAGAAAACTATAATGCTGCTTTTACCTTAGAGCATCTCACCAAGGATTTGCGTCTGGCTCAAAATAGCGGATTTAATCATCCTGTAGGAAATGCCACTTATAAAAGTTTTAGTAGTGCTGAAAAAGAACTTGGTGCAGAAGATGTAATCGCTATTATCAAAAAACTTGGGGCATAGTAGCCGTGTAAGAAGCAAAAGATATGTTTAAAATTTAGAAACCTCTAATTGGTGTTATATACCTATGCTGATACCAAAAAATGCACTGGGATTGCATAAATCCCAGTGTACTTTTACACTATGTCACACCACCACCATCATCACCATAACCAGTCGGGTAAAAACCTGAAAATTGCTTTTTTTCTAAATCTAGGATTTACCATTTTAGAATTTTTTGGAGGCATCTATGTAAATAGTGTGGCCATAATGTCTGATGCGGTTCACGATCTGGGAGACAGCCTCTCTTTAGGAACAGCCTGGTATCTCGACAAAAAATCCCATAAAGAAGCAGACGATAAATATAGTTTTGGTTATAAACGATTTTCATTATTAGGAGCTTTAATTAATAGTATAGTATTGATTGGTGGATCTATTTATGTGATTTCAGAAGCTATTGGAAGACTTTTTGAGCCACAGCCTTCAGATGCACAAGGGATGATCGTATTTGCCATCATTGGTGTTTTGGTGAACGGTTATGCAGCCTGGAAATTAAGTAGTGGGAATAGTCTTAATGAGAAAACGGTTTCCTGGCATTTAATGGAAGACGTCCTGGGATGGGTGGCTGTCCTAATCGTTGCGATCGTATTAAACTTTACTGATAATCAATATTTAGACCCTGCGCTTTCTATACTTATTACGCTTTATATTTTATACAATGTTGTATTAAGATTAAAGGAGACACTTTATATTTTTCTACAGGGTGTACCAAAAGAAATAAAAACAGAAAAAATCAAAAAGGATATTCTAAAAATCAATAATATTGCTTCGCTTCATCACACACATATATGGTCTTTAGAAGGTGAAAATCATGTTTTTAGTGCTCATATCAAGCTGAAAAACATCAGTGATTTTGAAGAATTAATAAATATAAAAAAACAGGTTAAATCGGTTTTAAAAGACTATCATTTTGATCATTACACCATTGAAACCGAATTAGATTCTGAAACCTGTGATTTATTATTGGATAAAAAGCATAAGCATGTGCATTAAATATTACCAAATTCGATATTCTAAACTTAAATTTAAAATTATCGATTTTATTTCATTTTCTCTTTTTAACAATCCTGCGTATGCTCTAAAATCTACTAATAAAGATGGTGTTATTTGATGACCTATTCCCAAATTAATACCAAAATCAAACGAATCTCCGTCACGCATTATAAAACGATCATTTTCACCTTCCAGCACCTGATAATCTGATGTTAAATTACGTTCTAAGATAAAAGTAGCCTGTGGCCCCGCTTCCAAAAACAGTCCTTTTGTCACAAATATTCTGGACATTAGGGGAACTAAAATACTCCATTCGTGAACCTCATATTTATAATCATAGTTAGAAGAAGAAACCTGATCTCCATTGTTGTTAAAAATAGGATACGAAAGATCGTCTTTACTAACTTGCGTTCCTTGTAAGGAAAATAAAGCTTCAGCCTGTAATTGGTAATTTCCAGATCCTAAATTATAAAACGCCCCGGCAGAAAAACCAGGCTTAAATTTAAAGTCTCCCCTATTCCTATATCGGTAATCATTACCAGAAGCATCGGTGAATTTAGCTAAATTCCCTCCTGCTTTTATACCAATATGATGCTCTTGTCCAGAAGCAATAAAATTTATTAACATTAAAACGATTGATACAAAATTTCTAATTTTTATATTTAGACCGAATATTATTTTACGGTTAAATATAAAATTTATTTGAATTCAAAATCGATAATTTTATGAGCTTTTTGGGGACTTCATTCTTCAGAATCTACAGTCTTTGTATATTCAGGCCTTAAAAACTCAACTTTACCTATGAAAAAGAAATTCACAAAAAGTTTGGGAATGGCAGCCCTTATATTATTTGCTGCCTGTAAAAAAGACGCCCAAAATAAAGATGACGCTATGGAAAACAATATTATTCTTGCAGAATGGACCGGCCCTTATCAGGGGGTACCCGCTTTTAACAAAATGAAAGTTGAAATGCTAAAACCCGCAATTATGAAGGGTATGGAGCAGCACCTAAAAGAAATAGACAGTATTGCAGGTAATGCTGAAGCGCCTACTTTTGAAAATACGATCATTCCGTTTGAAAAATCAGGGGCGGCACTAGACCGTGCTTTTACATACTACGGGGTTTTTAGCAGCAATCTTTCTTCTCCAGAATTTAGGGAAATTCAAAAAGAATTATCCCCTAAAATATCCGAATATAGTTCTAAGATTTCACAAAACGAACAGCTTTTTCAACGAATCAAAGCAGTCTACGAGCAATCTCAGGAAAAGGCCTTAGACTCGGCTGAACAGCGCACTATCGATTTAATTTACAAAGATTTTGAAATGGATGGCGCTAATCTTTCCGAAGAAGACAAAAAACGTTATGCTGAAATTAATAAGGAATTATCTGAATTATATACGCAATTTTCTAATAATGTCTTGGCCGATGAAGAAGGTTATGTGACCTATATCGATAGCACTCAACTTAGCGGTTTGCCGGAAAGTTATATTAAATCTGCAGCCAGTGCCGCAAGCGAAAGAGATCATCAGGGAGAATTTGCAATCACCAATACACGCTCTTCAATGGATCCGTTTTTAACCTATTCTGATGAACGCGAACTTCGGGAAAAAGTGTGGAGAACATACTATTCTCGCGGAAATAACGGAGATAATCATGATAACAACCAGGTGATCAAAAAGATCTTAGAACTTCGTGACGAACGGGTTGCGCTTTTAGGCTATGATAACTATGCGCAATGGCGTTTGCAAGATCGAATGGCAAAAACACCAAAACAAGCCATGGAGCTTATGGAAGCAGTTTGGCCTGCAGCCCTTGGCCGTGTTGAAGAAGAAATTAAAGACATGCAGGAACTTGCAAATAAAGAAGGAAAAGATATAAAAATACAAGCCTGGGATTATCGCTATTATATGGAAAAGGTGAGAAAAGAAAAGTACGACCTGGATAGCGAAGAAGTAAAACAATACCTACAATTAGACAATCTTAAAAAGGCTATATTTTACGTAGCAGGAGAACTTTTTAATTTCGATTTTACTCCGGTAGATACCAGCCTTGTACCGGTTTTTCATCCAGATGTGAGTGTTTACGAAGTTAACGATAAAACAAATGGAGAAGTCGTTGGGCTTTGGTATTTAGATCCTTATGCACGTCCAGGCAAACGTTCTGGAGCCTGGGCTACTACATATCGAAGTAAAGATGAATTAAGTGGTAACAAACCCGTATTGGCTTCTAATAATTCAAATTTTGTAAAACCGGCAAAAGGAGAACCTACACTGGTAAGCTGGGACGATGCTGAAACTTTTTTCCATGAATTTGGACACGCATTGCATTTTCTCTCTGCAAAGATTAAGTATCCAAAATTGAATAGCGGTGTTAGGGATTATACTGAATTTCAGTCACAATTATTAGAACGTTGGTTATCTACAGATGCAGTGATCGATCAATTTTTAAGACATTATGAAACCGGTGAACCAATGCCCGAAGCATTAGTAAAAAAGATCAAAAAAGCGGCTACTTTCAATCAGGGATTTGGCACCACCGAATTTTTAGCTTCGGCTTTAATGGATATGAAATATCACACCACCGATCCTTCTAAAATTAATGATGTACAGGAGTTTGAAAAGCAGCAACTCGATGAACTTGGATTACCTGAAGAAATTCCAATGCGTCACAGGTCTACACAATTTAGCCATATTTTTTCTGGCGAGGGCTATGCAGCCGGATATTATGGTTATTTATGGGCAGATGTTTTAACTGCCGATGCTGCTGAAGCTTTTGCCGAAGCTCCAGATGGTTTCTATGATAAAGAAACAGCGCATAAACTGGTTAAATATTTATTTGCACCAAGAAATGCTATGGATCCCGCTGAGGCCTACAAAAAATTTAGAGGTAGAAATGCTAATATCGACGCCTTAATGCGTGATCGTGGATTCCCGGTGCCCAAAAATTAAAATGTATTTACTACATCTTAGCTCTTAGATTTAGAGACTTTAATTATAAAATAAAAGCCATTCTGTAACAGAATGGCTTTTTCTATTAGTATAGAAAATTAAAACGATTTCTGGAAATCAATACCCAGGAAGGAAATTAAATAAACGTTAAATTCAAAAAACAATGTAAGCACTTACCTTTTTATTTGACTACATTTGCGTAAGCACTTACATAGTTTAAATAGAATTTAAATATGACCTGAAATTGAAAAACAATTTTCTAAACAAATGAGTTATGATCTTAGAAAGAACAAACAATTTAGCATTAGACATTAGAGAACTCAATGCGATGAATTTAGAACACATTGCATCAACTTTTTTACCAAAAACAACTATTGGTAACGATAATACCGATCCATATATTGGTAAATTCCTTACCTTTTTAAAAGCAGAACTAAACCTGGATAATCACCAGGCCAAAAACTATCATTTGTTGTGGTCACGTGAACAGGAAACAATTGGTTTCGCCAGTGTCACTGCTATAAGAAAAGGAAAAGAAGCCAGGATCAAATTTACGGTGTTTGATCATGCTAATTTAAGTAGGGAGGAAAGTGAAAATAGTATTATTTCTTCAGTAGATAAGATTTTCGAAAAATTCGATCTAAAGAGAGCGATTATCAGTATCGATACTAAAAAAGAAAATCAACCAGAAAAAGATCTTTTAAGACTTTATGAATACTATCCTATTGGTATGGTTCATTTGGAAAATCCTGTAAAAGAATATGTGATTTTACGTGAAGAAAAAAATACTGCAAGTCAGTCATTTTACATCTTATAAATTTTAGGCACTAACCACTTAAGGGCTGCCCAAAAAGACTGTTCTTATAAAAATATAATTGCTCAATCCCTATAACTTGTCGGGATTGGGCAATTAAAGTTTATAGGATAATTAAAAACTCCGATAATCAAGTAAATTTTTCTTTATTAAAACTGCTTAAGTGTTTACTTTTACTGCTAGTTCTTAAATAAAATTTATGGAGAATGACTTTTTGGTGGAAATGGGATATGCAGGCTTAACAGGAAGATTAAAAAGATTAAGCGATGCCTTTGTATATTCTACCCGGCAATTTTACAGGGATCACGGCCTGGAAATTGAACCCAACTGGCATATGATTTTTCTGTTATTGCAAAAACATGAAAAGTTAACCGTGATGCAAATTGCGGAAAAACTGCACCTCTCCCACCCTGCTATCGTACAACTGGTTGATAAAATGAAGAAAAAGGGCTATATCAATTCGGTTAAAGACCAAAAAGACAAACGTAAACACCTACTCCGACTTTCTAAAAAAGCAAAGGATAAATTACCTGAAATTGAACGTCACTGGAAAGCAGGCGACGAAGCGGTAAAAGAAATAATGAATCACAGCAAAGCTATCCTGGACCATCTTGCTATCCTTGAAAACAATATGGATGAAGCCGACTTTAGGGAGCGCTCAGAAAAAAACCTGAAGAAATTTTAACAAGGAGGAAGTATTTTTTCTACACCGGATTTTACGACAATCCTCTATTCTCATTTTTTTATTTTTGCTGAACAATTTTTGCTATGCATCGCTATTTTAAAATCTACAAACCTTACGGCTATCTTAGTCAGTTTATCACCAACGAAAAACCCAGAAAGAAGAAAAAATTATTGGGAGAGCTTGGTAATTTTCCTGAAGAAACCATGGCCGTGGGCAGGTTGGATCAGGACTCTGAAGGACTTTTACTTTTAACTACCAATGGAAAAGAAAGTGCCAGAATTACCGGAAGCAGTGTAGAAAAAGAATATTACGTTCAGGTAGATGGTGATATTACTGAAGAAGCTGTAGCATTATTAAAAAATGGCGTAGAGATAAGTATTAACGGCTCAAAATACCAAACGCTGCCCTGTAAAGCTTTTAAATTAGAAAACCGACCTGTTTTTCCTGAACGCGCAAAAAAGATAAGGGACGAGCGCCACGGCCCAACCAGCTGGGTTTCGATCACACTTACTGAAGGGAAATTCCGCCAGGTAAAAAAAATGACGGCGGCTGTTGGTTTCCCAACACTTCGTTTGGTTCGTGTACGAATAGGAAATGAAAAACTAAACGATATGGATAGCGGTGAAGTAATCGAACTTCAAAAATTTGATAGCTAAAATTACCAATATTGAGTTTGATTTATGGTGAATTATTTTCAATAAGCTTCAGAATATTCATTTTTTGCTTGCTTAATAAAATCACACCTTTAAATAAAGCCGCTATTTCCGATTAAGTATTTTTGCCAACTCTATATTTAGTTCGAATTATAATGGGATAATACAAAATCTATATACGAAATCATGGAAATTACTTTTAATGAATTCTTTTCATTTCCGTAGTTAATATCAACCCCATGTATTATTTCATGACGATTTAGTCGAATTGGGAATTTTTCAATTTCTTTTTCCCAACTATTAATACTTGCTTTCTTAAAAATAGGAGACAATATAAAGTCTGAATACTTTAGATTTTTGTTCTCCAATTTTTCTTTAATCTGTGGTAAGTAATTCTTATTCACAAAAAATTTGGCCTCTAAAATATCATTACATATGCCATCAATTTGAGTTAATAAAATACAGATAGAAGCACAATAATAACCTTTGTTATAAGACTCAAAAGCTTCATTTAATATTTCTTTTCTGCTAGAATATTTCTCGACTAATCTTTTTCTAATTTTTTCAATTTTACCTTTATAATAATCTGTAAAATAAGCATCAAGTTTTTCAGGAAGATTATTATAAATATGCTTAAGACATGTGTTTATATTTATTCCACTGTTTTTTGAGAAATCATCTATATACCACCCATAAGTTGCGGTCTTGTATATGACCATCGCAACTTTTTCAGTATTTAGATGGCTGTACTGAGCAAATAATCTATTAACCTCATGTAGCCTAGTTATAGACTTAACTAATGATTCATATCCTTCTTTTAAGTCATTATTATTATTTACAGAATATTTCATTAAAAAATTTTCACCAACATCAATTATCAATTAAAATAAGCTTCCATTTCTGCTACAGCTCCGCCGCTATAACTTCTAGAATCTGCCGCACCATAACGCATTCCGGTTTCAGGATCGATATAAATTCCCATCGCTCTACCCTGGCTACTTCTTGTACCTGTTTCGTGCCCCATTTCTTCGTAAATTCTTTTGGTGTCTGGAGAGAATCCCCATTCTTCAAAATAAGTAATATCAGGCAACCATTGATGATGAATTCTTGGTGATTCTATCGCTTTAGCAATATCCAGATCGTAATCTATGGTATTCAAAATAACCTGAAGCACAGTGTTAATGATCGTCCTACCACCAGGGCTGCCAATTGCTAGCACCGTTTTTCCGTCTTTTGCGACGATCACCGGACTCATACTGGAAAGCATTCTTTTTTCCGGAGCGATTAAATTAGGGGCTGTACCTATTAAACCTCGTGAATTCGTGTAACCCGGAATTGGATTAAAATCTCCCATTTCGTTATTCAGTAAAAATCCGGCTCCTTCTACCACATATTTAGAACCGTAACTCTGCTCTAACGTATAAGTAAGCGAAACCGCATTGCCTTCTTTATCTACAACAGATAAATGTGTGGTTTCTTTACTCTCGTATTTTAAATGCCCTTTATTAAAATTAGCCGAATCACTCTCTGAAGCTGCATCCATCAAAATCGATTTTCGAAGTTTTTCAGCATAATTTTTCGAAGTCAGTTCTTCCAAAGGCATATTAGGATTAAAGTTGGTGTCTCCTAAATACATGGCGCGATCTGCAAAAGCGCGGCGCATCGCTTCAGTAATTAAATGTAAAGAAGTAGCCGAATTTTGTCCAAATTCAGCCATATCATAGCCTTCTAGGATATTCAGCATTTCTACTACCGCAACTCCGCCAGAACTTGGTGGAGGCATTCCTATAATATCATAACCACGGTAAGTGCCTTTGATGGGCTTCATTTCTTCGGCCTCATACCTAGCAAGATCTTCTTCAGTAATAATTCCGCCATTATTAGCCATAAAATCGGCCAGTAATTGAGCGGTTTTACCTTTATAAAAACCATCTGGTCCCTTCTTTTGGATTCTTTTTAAAGTTTTAAATAAATCTTTCTGAACCAGAATTTCGCCATTTTTATAAAGACTTCCGTCTTCTTTTAAAAAAATGCTGGCCGTACTTGGATATTCTTCTTTATGCGCTTGCACCCACTCGAAAAACCATTGCATATCCTCACTAACAGGATAACCGTATTTCGCTAATTTTAAAGCAGGTTTTAGTAGCTGTTTCCAGTCTAAGCGTCCAAATTTTTGGTGGGCTTGGTAAAGTCCGGCTACGGTTCCCGGAACACCTACGGCAAGTAATCCATCATGATTGGCATTATCTTTTATCTTACCATCGTCACCAAGGTACATGGTTTCTGTAGCGGCTAAAGGCGCTTTTTCCCTAAAATTAAAGGTGGTTTCTGTCCCATCTTCTCCCCGATATACAAGAAATCCGCCACCACCAATATTACCAGCAGAAGGTAAAGTTACAGCAAGAGCAAAAGCAGTAGCTATAGATGCATCTATTGCATTACCGCCATTGCTTAGTATTTTTGCTCCGGCTTGCGAAGCTAATTTATGACTGCTGGTTACAATACCTTTATCTGTAGAAACAGGAATACGCCCGCTTTGTGCAAAAGCTGAACACAATGGCGCAAAATATAGAATGACAAGAAATAATGGAGTAAAGATTTTATTCATAGGTTTAGGAATATCATTAAAAACCTAAACCTAGTCAAATTGTATATTATTAAAAAGAATTTTTTACTGAATATCAATAATTTGTAACAATGCTTACTTTCTTTATTCCACTCCGATAGCCAGGTGACGCCATTTCATTATATGATTCATAATGGCTGGATATTCAAAATCTTTCAATCAAAGTGAAAATTGCGGTTTATAATCAAATGTTTTCCCAAAAAACCAGAAAGTTTCCTTTGCTTTTAGCGTTGCTTTTTGAGTTTCTTCTTCTGAAAATTCCCTAGAATTCACTTTTTTCATAAACTCTTTCCAGCCCTGTACATTTTTACGCTCGCCGTTAAAGAAGTGATGCGTACCAATGGAAGCTAAATTTTTACAATGTTGAAGTTCTTTAGCTATCAACATTCCGCCCATGGCAGAACCTTCTAAAACATAAGCAGCACCTAAAGCTTCAATACTATCATTGCAATAAAAATCATCCTTAAAATAAGCTAATGGCGATTTAAAATCAATATCAAGTATCCTTAAGTCTTCCGCCAAACGCTGGCTTTTATCCGTACTAAATTCAGGCTCAAATCGTTTTATTTCGTCTTCCACTACCTTGTAGGCCAAATAGTTTTGGAGTAATAATAATTTATATTCTTCCAACGTAATACTGTGATCCATGATCAAGCCTGCAGTATTATCTTTTTCGATTTCTTTGTGTAAAACCGATGTTTGATCTCTAAGCGTCTGCAGCATCATTTTTCTCGAGGGTTATGCTTTCTATATTGGCTCTAATTTTATTAAGGCTTAAGCGTTGCTCTTCATTTTCGGCATTAATCTCATCCAGATATTGATAAATTTGATTTACCGCGATCTTATTACGACGTATTTTTTCACGAAGTTCTTCCTGTTCGAGCATATTAAACACTACTTTTTTAAGTAATGGCTTTAATTTTTCTCCCAGGTTATTCATATGCTTTTTCAATATAAAACCAGAGGCACCAGATAAAATAGTATTTGCGGCAAGTTCGTCGTCATCTATGGTTCCCGTAACAAATATAAACGGAAGGCTGCTGTCAAACTCTTTAACCAGCTTTAGGATATCCAATCCCGTACAGGTGGGCAAATTATAATCTGATAATACAACATCCGGAACGAAATTGTGTAGTTTATTCTTACAATCCTCTACATTATCTACAAGTTTAATTTCAGGATTTTCTACAATTTTATGAATCTGCATCGTGATAAGATCGGCATCTACCTCATAATCTTCTACCAGCAATATTTTCAGTGCGGTCTTTATCATTTAAAATTTTTGGTTTTTTAGCGGCGAAAAATACAAAATATATTTTTAATTCTCTCTAATCTTCAATGTCCGGCAGGCTAAAATAAAAAGTAGAGCCTTCGCCGGGAATTGTTTCTACCCATAACGCGCCCTTATGTTTATCTACCACTTTTTTAGCAATCGAAAGTCCTATTCCAGAGCCTGTAAAATCGTCGGTAGCGACCCGTGAAAAGACTTCAAAAATTTTGTCCTTATGTTTGGGATCAAATCCTACGCCGTTATCTTTGATAAAATAAATAACTTCATCTTCTTGCTGATCAAAGCCTATTTCAATTACCGGATTTTCTTTTTTTCCGCTATACTTTAAAGCATTGGAAATAAGATTGTTTACCAATTGTGAAATCATCCTGCGATCGCCCATAATCTTGGGTAATTTTTCAGCGATTTTTATAGTGGTTCTTGGGTAATTACGTTCAGCATTTTGAGCATCGAGTGCATTTTCCACAATTTGCTTCATCGATAATACCTGTTTAGAAAGCTGTGTTTGCCCTACCCTGGAATAGGATAGAATATCATCAATAAGCGTATCCATTTCTGACGCAGATTTTACGATGGTATTTACGGCCTTTTGGCTGTAACCATCCAGCCTGTCCATATAATGATCCCTAAGAATCCTGGCATAACCATCGATTCCCCGCAAGGGTGCCCGAAGATCATGAGAAACACTATAACTAAAAGTTTCAAGTTCTTTGTTGGCTTCTAATAGTTGCTCATTAAGACTATCTATTTTATCTTTTTGCTGCTTGACTAAAACATGAACAATACTTTCTCTTAAAGTGCCTACTGCCTCAAAATCATATTCCTCCCAGGCTTTAGCAACCCCTGCTACTTTTTCTGTCCAACGCTCAAAAGATTTCCTTGGGGTTAAATATTCCACTCCATCTTTTACGTAAGCTTTTTTCTCTGGATTTCCTCCCCAGCTTACAGTCTCTTTAGCTTCAGGTCTAAACCACATGATGTAATTCCCATCCTGTTCCCCTATTTGTACACTAAGAATCCCAGAAGCCTTATTTTTATAATCTTTAGCTTTTGGGTATATAGATAACAGTGATTTTGTTGAAAAATATACCTCTTTTTCTGCTAAAATTTCATCGCATAATTGCTTTATTTCAGTTCTTGTGGGTGTAACTCCAGCCAGATAAATCTCACCATCCATCACCAAAGCTCCACCGCTACATTCGATAATATCAGTAAATTTAGGGTCAAAACGATATAGCGCATCTGCGATATTCTTAATTGATGTCATTTGCAACACCAATTTCTTTCTAACCTCATCTGACTTCGCGGTGTTTTCTAAAAAGGTTTTGGTGGTCTTTAATGCCAGTTTATTAGAAAAAACCTGTGTTAAGAACAAACAGGATTGCCGCTGATGATAATTAATAAATTTAGGCGAGTAATGGTGGCAGGCTACCAGTCCCCACAATTCACCATTCAAAACAATCGCGGCCGTAAGTGAAGCTCCCACCTTCATATTCTGCAAATATTCGATATGAATCGGGGATACCGCTCTTAACTCTGAATTCGAAATATCCAATGGCTGTCCGGTTAGCGGAGAAATTTCAGGAGTTATTGGTGATGCTTTATAATGTACATCACTAATAATTCTTACTCCCTGTTTCATAAAAATTTCCCTGGCAGGTTTAGGAATATCGGTTGCGGGATAATGCAATCCAAGCCAGCTTTCCAGTTCAGGTTCTTTTACTTCGGCAACAACTTCGCCATTCCATTCTTCATCAAACTTATAGATCATTATCCGATCGTAATCGAACAAATGTTTTACCAGCAAAGCAGCCTGTTGGCACATCTCGTTTACTGATTCAGATTCGTCTAATTCAGTTAAGATTTTAGTAAGCTGTTCCTGAAAACGAATAGGATCTATGGATTTACCTGAAGGTTCCACATCTATAATAAGATGATCACCGGAAATAGACGGAATACATAAAAATTTTTGCTCTCCTATTTTCAGTTTTTCGGGCAAAAGAGATTCATCATTTCTAAACTTCTTTTTAAAAGACTTGGCCACTTTTTTGGATAAAGCCTGTTTTAAAGGCAACCCTAAAACATTGGCATGTGGAATTCCCAGAATGTCTTCAATATTTTCACTGCATTGCGAAACA
>CESL01100702.1_pt1 | contig 17531 bp, 16 predicted proteins | sample 531221 | NCBI WGS metagenome assembly CESL01 (sample SAMEA2622197, study PRJEB7988) | marine metagenome | biome: marine biome (ENVO:00000447); feature: mesopelagic zone (ENVO:00000213) & marine oxygen minimum zone (ENVO:01000065); material: "saline water (ENVO:00002010), including plankton...
GACATACCATTTGATTTAAAAAGGAGGCTTTCTGGATGACACAAGAAACACACCCCCTACTTCACGGATTTGCTCCACCCTCAAAAGCCGAATCTGACTTTGTGAACATTGTTCGTGGTGAAGGTTGCCTGCTTTGGGATGACCAAGACAACCAATATATAGATGCTATGGCTAACCTTTGGCTTTGCCAGGTTGGCCATGGAAGAACTGAAATTATTGAAGCCATAACAAAACAGATGAAAACTCTCGAGGCTTACAACGTCTTTGACCCTTTCACTAATGGACCAGCAGCAAAATTAGCTGAAATGGTGGCTGAAAGATCACCTCATCCTGACGGTCGTGTTTTTCTAGGCTGTTCTGGTTCAGAAGCAGTGGACACTGCTCTAAAACTTTCGAGACTCTATCAACAACTACGTGGAGAAAATGAAAAGCAAATTATAATTCGTCGCACGAACGGTTATCACGGGACTAATTTCGGAGGAACTAGTGCTCAAGGGATTGCACCCAATCGAGAAGGCTGGGGTGATTTGGTACCTCATTTCATGGAAGTCCCAAATAATGATCTCGAAGCCGCTGCGACCATTTTTGCAAATCATGGAAGCCAGATCGCTGCGATAATTGTTGAGCCCATACAAGGAGCAGGTGGTGTCCACCCACCTGTCGACGGCTATTTAGAAGGTCTACGAAAACTCTGCGATGATAACGGGGCTTTGCTTATTTTCGATGAAGTTATTTGCGGGTTTGGTCGTACAGGAAAATGGTTTGGGGCTCAACATTTTGGGGTAACGCCTGACTTAATGACTTTTGCAAAAGGTGTTACCTCTGGATATCTACCTCTATCAGGTGTAATTGTTTCTAGAAGGGTTTGTGACACTCTTGAAGAACCTGATTTCGTTCTCAGAACTGGCTATACGTATTCTGGTCATCCAACTTCTTGTGCAGCTGGTATTGCGAATTTAGAATTGATGGAACGTGAATCATTGGTTGATCGAGCTAACCATGTTGGAGAGCAGATACGAAAAGGTTTGGAATCATTACAATCAGATGGCCTAATTGAATCTTGGCGTGGAACTGGTGCTGTATACGCAGTTGAAATTGAACAAGACCCTATGCAAATTAGAAATGAAATCCGTTCCAAGGGAGTTATTTTAAGACCCTTAAATACCGGACTAGCAATTTGCCCTCCACTAACTATTAGTGACAAAGAGATAGGTCAAGTGATCGACGCAATGGCTGAGGTGTTGAAATAACGCTGTGTCCAAATCGACACACTTAGATGTTGAGAGGAAAAGAACTTGAATCACGAACCTAGTGAAAGAACAACAATTAAACGAATCCCTGAACGGTCTTCTTATGACAAAGACACTGTTCAATCAATTTTGACAGAAGGCATGGTTGCGCACGTGGGCCTAACAACAAATACGGGAGTAGTAGTAATACCTATGACTTATGGTTTTGACGAAACCAATCTTTATATACATGGATCCCCCGCAAGTCGATTACTCAAGGAAAGCAACAACAACCATATTTGTGCCACAATCACGATTTTAGATGGATTGGTTCTAGCAAGATCTCTCTTCCACCATTCAATGAACTACAGATCTTTAGTCGTTATGGGAGAAGCTGAAAAAATCGAGGAAACAGATCAGAAGGAATATGCACTCGACTTAATCGTCGAGAATCTAATCCCGGGAAGGGCTGAAAACACTCGCTCAAATTCTGAGAAAGAAATAAAATCAACCCTTGTTCTTAAGTTGCCGATAAATGAAGCATCTGCAAAGATACGCCTAGGACCTCCAGTAGATGATGATGAAGACCACCTTCTCGATACCTGGGCAGGGGTTTTACCTTTAAAAATCTCCTTCGGTAAACCCGAACCTGATCCTCTTTTGAGAAATGGTATTGAAATTCCGGAACATGTATCAGCTTTGATCCAGCAATAACTGTAAGAAACGATTAGCTTTCTGAATCACACACAGGCATAAATTAAAAAAGCGGGATCCCTAAAGGGGATCCCGCTTTTTAAATAACTTGAATCAACCTTTGGCTTCCACAAAAGCGTCAGCATAATTGATTTCAAAATCACCTGTATCCTCAATCTCTTCAAGTGAATCAACACCACCTGCTAACAATTCAGGATCATTAACGAAATCAAGCAGATCTTCGTCCAAACCTGCTACAGCAGCATCATTAGGGGTTCCATAGTAGTTCCAATTGGAAAGAGCAGCTCCTTGGTCTGCGCCAAGTAGCCAGTTAATAAAGGTATGTGCGGTGCATGGATGTGGGGCATCAAAAGGAATTCCCATATTGTCTATCCACCTTGTTCCACCTTCCTCAGGAACAAAATAAACGTAATCCTCAGGATTATCGGTCTCCAAGAATTGAACGAACATGTCACCTGAATATCCGTGTCCAATTACAGTTTCTCCACTAGTTAGGAACTCATCAGCAGAATCTGTATTAAAAGCAGCAAGTCTGTCAGCAGTTGAAGCAATCAAGTCCTTGGCTTTGTTCAACTCACCCTTATCAGTCGTGTTTAGTGAATAACCAAGATACTTCAGTGCCGCTCCCATGGTCTCGCGTGGGTCATTAAGCAACTGGATCTTCCCATCGAAAGCGCCCGAAATGCTTGGATCAAAAATTAACCCCCAAGAACGTGGAAAATCTTTTCCAACAACTGTCGTATTAACCCCTATACCGGTAGTACCCCACTGATATGGAACTGTGTATTCGCCAGAAGGGTCATAATACAAACCACTAAAATCAGATGAGATATTTATAGCGTTCGGAATAGCGTCAGAATTCAGTTTCTGGACCTTTTTATCTGCGATAAGAATAGAAACCATGTAGTCAGACGGCACAATAACGTCATAACCAGAATTACCTGCAGAAATGATTGGTTGCATCGCCTCATTCGAATCATAAACATCCATGGTTGCGCTGATGCCATATTCTGTTGCGAACTCAGCTAGTTGTTCTTCATCAATGTATTCAGCCCAGTTGTACAAAGCCAAATTACCATCTACTTGGTTCAATTCGCAGTCAGCTACAGCGGCTTCATCACTGTCACTTCCACAAGAAGAAACTGCTAAAGCTAAGGCAAGTAGAACAGCTAAATATCTAAAACGTTTCAAATTTCTCATATACTTCTTTCCCCTCTAGGCCAACTAGACCTACTTAGAAGCGATAATAGCGCTTAACCGCTTCTTCGTACTCGTTGAGCGACAAGCGATAGCACGACCAGAAGCATTGAAACCACAAGCATAGTCACTGAAACTGCATTAATTAAAGGGGTTACACCCTTGCGTATTAGTCCAAAGACATAGACAGGTAATGTCGTCCAACCCGGACCCGCAACAAACTGAGTAATTACAACATCGTCAAGGGACAAGGTCATAGCTAAGAGTGCACCTCCCGCAATTCCAGGAACTATCTGTGGGAATGTGACATAGCGAAAAGCTTTCCATCTAGAGGCATACAAGTCGATTGCTGCCTCTTCCAAGTCAGTATCCATACCAGCGAGACGAGCCCGGACTACAACTGATACGAAACTGATATTGAAGGCAATATGGCTTATTGAAATTGACCAGAAACCTTTTCGTAGTCCAAGACCAAACAGAGCGTCAAGGACGTCAAAAAATTCACCAAAGAACAGCAGCATCATTACTGCCATAGTCACGTCAGGGATGATTATCGGCAAATAAAGAAGAGCATCAAAAACTTTCTTTCCTCGGAATGTAAAACGTTCGAGCGATAACGCTGCCATAGTTCCAAGTGCGACAGAAATGATGGTAGAGAAAATCGCTATTTTCACTGAATTTGATAATGCTCCACGGGCATTCGAGCTATCAAAAAAATCACGGTACCAATCGAGTGTGAAACCTCCCCATGTACCTACATTTCTACTATTACTGAATGAATAGATAACTAGCAAAACTATAGGTGCATAGAAAAACATGTAAACGACCCAACCGTTTACATGTAAAGCTGCTTTAGCCCAACCACGTGGTTCCACGGAAGTGCTCATAACGTCCTGCCACCTTTTCGGAAGTAAACAATTGTGGTTACTAACATCACTAACATAAGAACGAAAGAAAGCGCCGCACCAAAAGGCCAGTTTCTAGCGGTGAGAAACTGAGTGACGATATAACTTCCAAGTAATGTGGTTTTAGCTCCACCTAAAATTTCTGGTGTCACATAAGCCCCTAGACTTGGCACAAAAACTAGGATTGACCCAGCTATTACACCCGGCAGTGACAGAGGGAAAAGCACATGTCGAAAAGATTGCAATCCTGTCCCGTAAAGATCCCGACTTGCTTCTAATAAGCGTCGATCTATTCTCTCTATAGCCGCGTACAGAGGAAGAATCATAAAAGGCAAGTAGCCATAGACAAGACCCAGTACCACTGCGGTTTGCGTGAACAAAAGTTCTGCAGAACCTAAACCCAAAAATTCAGTTGCATTAGTTAGAGGACCGTTATTTCCTAGTATCACTCTCCATGCAAAATTACGGACCAAAAAATTTGTCCAAAACGGAATCATCACGAATACCAACATGACATTCCTTACAGCAACTCGACGCGTTGAAAGAAAATAAGCAAAAGGGTAAGCAATAACCAAACAAATAACTGTGGTCAGAAAAGCAAGCCATACGGACCGAAAGAGGACATCTCTAACTATGGGTTCACTGATTCTTGCATAGCTATCAAGATTCCATCCGGATAAATCAGTGCCACCAAAACGGTTTCGAGTCGCAAAACTGTAAATAAAAACGATGAAAAGTGAAATTACGAAGAAGAAAATTAAGTATAAATAAGCTGGCAGGGCGAGAAAGAGACCGCGTCTTGATTCTTGGCGAAGTGCTGCCTTTTCAAATTCTGGTGTTGCAGTCGCAGTTTCAGTATCTTTTTTAACTACAGTCTTCATCAGTCAGAAACCACAGAGATTGCTTCAGGGTCCCAGCTGACAGTAATTTCTGCACCTGGCCTGTGTAGCTCAACCCCAGGGTGGTTTTCTTCACGAACCTCAAGATCCATCCAATCGAGTTTTATGCCATAGATAAGTGCGTTGCCCAAGTAGGTAACTGTTTCAACAAAACCATTTACGTGTGACCAACCTTCTTCAAATTCACCTTGAGATTGAATATGAGCACGCTCAGGTCGAAGACTAACCGCAACATGGGTTCCTGCAGTAAATCCATTTTTGGCTCTGACAGAAATACCGTTTTCAAGAATCACAGTTTCTGCATCTGAAACAGTACCTTCAAGCAAATTTGTCTGACCTATAAAATCAGCCACGAAACGGTTTGCCGGACGTTCATATATTTCTTCAGGTGTAGCGACTTGAAGCAACTTGCCATCATCCATAACCGCAATACGATCTGACATTGTGAGCGCTTCTTCTTGGTCATGTGTCACGAAAACAAAACTGATACCAACATCTCTCTGAAGTTTCTTCAATTCAAGTTGCATCTCTTGCCGAAGTTTCAAATCAAGTGCGCCTAAGGGCTCATCTAAAAGCAATACTTTTGGCTGGTTAACTAAAGCTCTAGCAAGCGCAACTCGCTGTTGCTGTCCACCTGACATTTGTGAAGGTTTTCGTTCAGCTAAACCATCGAGTTGAACCAGCTCAATCATTTCCATGGATCTGCTACGCGTCGTTTCTTTGTCAATCCCTTGCATTTTCAAACCGAATCCAATATTTTCCAAAACAGTTAGATGGGGAAATAATGCATAGTTCTGGAAGACGGTATTAACTGGTCTTTTATCAGGCGTTAGTGTCCCTACTTCTTGACCAAAAATTGAAAGACTTCCTTCAGTAGGAAATTCCAAACCAGCGATCAGTCGTAAAGTTGTTGTTTTACCACAACCGCTGGGTCCCAACATCGCGAAAAACTCTCCGTCTGCAATTGACAAGTCAACATTGTCAACAGCAACTACATCACCAAACCGTTTCGTTATTCCACTTAGCTCAACTGCAGAAGTCATCTTGTTTTATCTCTCTAAAGTAGAAATCGGTTTCCATATTCTAAACTCTTCCAAAAGGTAAAGGGGTAGCTCCAGCTTTAACTGCCTGTAAACAAATGAAATCATGAAGGATCGTGGCACCAGCAATAGCCGTGATTTCGCCAACATCATATTGCGGAGCCACTTCAACAAGATCCATTCCCACAATTTCGAATTCTCCAAGTGAACGTATCGCTTCAAGGGCTTGAGCCGAGCTAAGACCACCAGCGACAGGAGTTCCAGTCCCGGGTGCGAATGCCGGGTCTAAACAATCAATGTCGAAGGTCAAATATGCTGATCTATTACCAACAGTTTCTCTAATCACTTCAATAACTGCGGGAATGCCTTCCCGGTGAACCCACGGAGCCCCCAAAACGGTGAAACCAAATGTGTCCTGATTATGTGTTCGAATACCGATTTGAATTGAAGTTGTTGGGTCGACTATTTCCTCACGCACAGCCCGAAGGAACATTGATCCATGGTCTTGACGATTCCCATCATCTGGCCATGTATCACAATGGGCATCGAAATGTATTAAAGACAAGGGTCCAAACTTTTTTGCATGAGCCTTTAAAAGCGGGTAAGTAACATAATGATCGCCTCCCATACTTACCATCATCGAGTCTGTATTTATGATTTGGTCAGCATGGCGTTCAATTAAATCTGTTGCATTCTGTGGGTAGCCATAATCGATATAGCAATCTCCATAATCTGCTACAGCAACAAAATCAAATGGGTCGAAACCGAATGGATATGCATCTAGTTCAGCAAGTCCTACTGATGCCGCTCTTAGAGCTCTAGGTCCGAAGCGAGCTCCTGGACGATTCGAGGTCGCCATATCGAATGGTATACCCGACACGACAATGTCAGCTGAATCAATTTCTCGTGTGTACTTCCTTCGGAGAAAAGAAAGAGCCCCTCCAAAAGGCATTTCCAAGTCTTTCCCCTTTAAGGAATCGCTCCTGAACGCTTGATCCCCTTCATTAATATTAGTCATCAGTAACCACCTCATAATCGGGGTTCTGCCAGACTATTAATGCAGCGTTGTCATCAATCTCAGGGTTAACTATGTAATTAGGTAATGCACAGACAAGTTGAAACCCGTTATCCCTCTGAAACGTAAGAGTAGGGTCGTAAATCTCACCTTTCCGAACTAGTTCTATGTATTCATCTGCTGAATAATCATTCTTGTGGTCGACGTATCCAGGCATAACTCCTCCAGCAACAATTCCTCGGAGATTAAAACACTGGCAAACTTCTTTCCTTAGCTTGTAAAGCTCGTTTCCAATACCACGTTTCCGGTACTGCTTACTTACTGCTATGGAAGTGCCGTAATACCAATCCCCGTCCTGATGATGTCCAGAACTTCCATTACCGGGAACTATGTCATGCACTGTGTGAAGAGGTTTCTCGAGATCAAAGTGGACTCTAATACCGAGCCCCATAGCAACTATGTTCTCTTGGTCAAAACCGACAAAACATCCTTCCGAAAAATCTTCAACCAATGCTGTTAGTTCGCTCTCGTTATAAAGGTCTTCGGGGTCAGAGGTGGGAAATGAAGACAGTTCCAATTGAGTCATGCCTCCCACCCAATCAACTAGAGGGTTCATATATCTGATTCCTGAAGTTTCACCCAAATGAATGAACGGTTCTTTATCCATGGAACCAGTCCATGCGTTGATATTCGTTCTCAGCTGGCCTACCCCAACATGCCCAAAAGTCTTTGGTGGCAGGTCTCATAATTGCTGCCCCACTAGATTCAAGAAAATATGGTTCTTTAGCAGTTTGACAAATTGCTTCAGGATCTCGCGTAAGTGTCATTAAACGATCTGAATCAACAGTTCCTTCTTCTAAAATTTTTTGAGCCTTTTCCAAACGGTGAACTGAGTTTTCTAAAAGAGAAGCATCACGGTCGGCTTGAACATCACTGGATTCAGATTGAATCGTATGGTTCGTATGGACTAATGGATCTGGACCGAGTGTGTTAACAGGTCTAACAGAAGGCATAGCTTCAATGTTGTAGCCGTCACCAGAGCTGTCAAATATCAAATAGTTATGAGCGCCTGCAAGGTCAGCTTCAAGAAGTACATTCAAAGCATCGGTTGATCTTTCAGATTTCAACATGCCCCTAACTACTGAAGTCCAAGTGACACCACATTTTCCATCTAGACAGGTGAGATTATTAATACCGACAGCAACACCTGCGTTATTCATTCCCAGCTGACCGAGACATCCAGTAGTGGTAAATATCAGACTGGCGGGTTGATCGGTAGGGGTAATCTTTAGAAGTAACACATGGTCAGTTGCTGTGTCATGCATATCCCATGTTTGAGCTAAAAATCCTGAGCCATCAGCTCGAGAGTCAGGAATGATCATTGACGTGCAATCATCTTCTTGAAGTTCTCCAGGCGTTTCTGCTCCTATTGTCGCTCTTACAGCATCAACAAAGTCTGTAAAACCTCCAACTATTACTGCTTCTGCTGGCGAAATCCCAGCAGCATTAGCAAGAGCCAACATCTCTGCGTACAAATCTTCATCAAATTTTTGATGTGCTGGCAGCATTGATTCAGCAAGTTCTATGACTTCGGTTTCAGATATTGAGCCACCTGACCACAAACCTGAAGAAACTAGTTTGATCCTATCTTTTGTGTAGGCGCGGATTTCATCTGCAAAAGTCTTTCCATGCTCGTGACCGATACTTTCAGGTGTTCCAGAAAGCTCAAGAATTCTTATGGGTGGGCGTTTCACTTTGCGGTAACCTCGTCAACTGCTTTTGCGGCAGTATCAATAATTAAATCGATATCGTTTTCTTCTATCACTAGCGGCGGACAAAACGCCAACGCTCCATTTATAGCCCGACAGATCACTCCCATTTCAGTCATCTTGTCACGTATGACTAAACCCTGCTCAGTTGATGCATCAGTGACCTGAGCAGCCCATATAGCTCCTACACCTCGTACTTCAGAAAAAATTCCATCTTTCTCTAAAGCTTTAAGTCCTCCAGAAAGTTTGTCGCCTATGATTTCTGCCCTCTGAACTAATCCTTCGTCTTCGATAATATTTATATTCGCTATAGCTGCTGCCGATGCTGCCGGGTGTCCGCTATAGGTATAACCGTGCATAAATGTGAAATCCGGGTCGGACTCAATTACATCGCAAACTGTCCTACTGATTAATACTCCACCTAATGGCTGGTAACCGCTTGTGACGCCTTTTGCGAAAGTTATGATGTCGGGTTTCACACCATAAGTATCAGAGGCAAACCAATTGCCAGTTCGACCGAAACCAGTAATTACTTCATCGAAAACAAGAAGTGCCCCGTAATCGTCGCATAATCTTCTCAAACCTTCGAGATACCCAGACGGTGGTGGAAAAACTCCTCCAGCGCCTTGCAGTGGTTCAGTTACAACTCCTGCTATTTGTTCACCATATTCTGCAAATATTGAGGCAGCAGATTCAATATTGGTTGGATCAATCTCTATTACATTCGGAAACAATTCACCCCAGCCTTCGCGGTTAGCCTGGATGCCTTGCAGAGTGGTTCCGCCAATATTTACACCGTGATAACCGCGACCACGCCTCAAGATAATTTGACGTTCTGATTGTTTTCTTAATATAGGTATTTTTCTCAATAGTTTTATTGCAGTATCAATTGATTCAGAACCCGAACAACAGAGAAAAACGCGACCATCTGGAAAAGGTGAAACAGAGCGGATTCTTTCAGCTGCTGCATCTGATACATCGCTCCCCATAGGAGCAAAAGTGTGATAGGAACTCATTTTTTGTAATTGCTCAGTGATTGCATTAATCAACTCAGGCCTTCCATGGCCTACCTGGCAGTACCAGAGTCCACCAAGCCCATCGATGTATTCTTTACCTTTGTCATCCCAAACTCGAACCCCTTCAGAACGGACTAGCGTATGAAAATTCTCAGAAGTTGGTTTTGAAAAGGCATGTAATAGGGCAGGAATCATATGTCCTTCTATTCTGTTGACCTGATGTCAGGCTACCTATTTAGAAGTCTTGGTGCTAGCCGGCTTCAAATTCGAATTACTTGCTATTTATAGAGGTTTAGAGTTGCATGTAAGTGATGTCTTCCTTACCTTCGCAGCAACCTGACTCTCTTTGGCTCGATACTCTTGATCCACCTATTACTGAAAGGTCCCCACTTGATGGAGACCTTTCAGTTGATGTTGCAATAGTCGGCGGTGGGTTTAGTGGTCTTTGGACTGCTTATTATTTGTTGGCCTCCGATCCAAACTTAAATGTTCTAGTAATTGAGAGTGAATACTGTGGATTTGGCGCGTCAGGTCGTAACGGCGGATGGTGCGAAGGTGCTCTAGCAGGTGGTACTGAGAAATACGCTGCAAAATCATCAAAAAATGATGCTAAGAGACTTGAAAGAGCAATGTTCGATGCTGTTGATGAAGTTGAAAAAATTACAAATAAAGAAAGCATCGATTGTGGTTTCACAAAGGGCGGTGTTATAAGCGTGGCTCGTAATCAACCCCAAGCTCAAAGGCAACGTGATGAAATCAAATCTGCCCGTGAAAATGGGTTTGGTGAAGATGTAATCCGTCTTCTTGAGCGCGATGAAGCACTCAATTATTTAAACGCTACGAAAGTTCTCTCTGGAATTTTCTTCGCACCTTCGGCAACAATTGACCCTGCTCGTTTAGTAAGAGGGTTAGCAGTAGCAGTTGAAAAATTAGGTGGACAAATCGTCGAATCGACTAAAGCAACTAATATCTCTAAAAATGAAGTAAAAACAAATCATGGATTGGTGAAAGCAGAGGTAATAGTTCAGGCGACTGAGGCGTACACCCGCAACCTAAAAGGGCACAAACTTGATTTATTACCTGTTTACTCAAGAATGATTGCTACAGAACCCCTTGATGAGAAAGTCTTTGAAGAAATAGGACTAAGGGACAGGCCAACATTTGCTGATGGAAGATACATGGTTATCTATGGTCAACGCACTGAAGATAATCGCATCGCTTTTGGTGGTCAGGGCATGCCACCGTATCTTTTTGGGTCAAAAATCAGCAAAACTGCAGAAGTAAACAAAAAATCCCACGAATTAATCCATCAAACCTTGATCGATTTACTCCCAACTCTCCGTGATTTTAAAATCACCCACCGTTGGGGTGGAGTGCTAGCAATTCCAAGAAACTGGCTTCCGGGATTGCATTTTGATTCTTTTTCCGGACTTGGAGTGCTTGGCGGTTACGTAGGAGAAGGGGTTGCAGCAGCGAACTTAGCGGGTAGAACAATGGCAGAGTTAATCCTAAGACATGACACTGAAAGAGTGACTCTTCCTTGGGTAGGTGTAAAGTCGAGGCGTTGGGAGCCTGAACCTTTACGTTGGTTGGGAGTTCGCACCAGTCGTCGTCTCATGGGTTCAGCAGATATTTCGGAAACACGAACAAATAGAACCAGCAAAAGCGCAATGTTGGTTGCCCATTTATTAAGGGGAGATTAATCCATTTTGTGAACCGGAGCTTGGCTTACTTTCATATAAGCCTCTTCACGTACTTTTGAAATCCGATCTATTCCAATTTTTTTACCCGTGTGAGGCAAAACAAAACTTGTATACATAACTCGTCTTTCTCTTTCTACAGGAGGATGACTCATATGTAGTGTGCATGATAAATGAACTGTCACATCACCTGTTTTGGTAGGCAAATCAATCATGGGCAGATCAAGATAGGGATGAATAAAATTAGGTTGCAAGTTGGCCCTGTGCGAACCTGCTACCACTGATAATTGTCCACTTCTAGAATCTGCTCCTGTCACTGAAACTCCAACCGTCATAGAAGAACAGTCATAGGAATGTCTTCCAAGACTGCAGTCTTTATGCCAAGGAAGATCAGAGATCCCCTCAACCACTCCTATTGGTTTTACTAAAGCTTCAATTGCATTCTGATCGTTACTTCCATCCCAATTAATACTGTGTCCATCTCCAGGTATCGCGGCGATCCTCTTATGTCGGTAATCAGTAAGAAGTCCTTTCGCGGATTCCGATTCGGTCTGAAAATACTGTAGGCGGACACAACGGTCTGTTCCATCCTTTGTCTTCGCCCACCAAGATCTACCATCACCTCTCTCATATTTTCCTACGGCGTTGTCCATATCGTTAGAAATTTCCATCATTAACTCTTGGCTCCACCATCCCTTAAGGTGCAAATAACCAGTTTGCGATAAAAACCACGAAATTTCTTCGTCAGAATCTTCCTGAGTAAAAGACCTGTTCAACTCAAGAGGACTTCCGTCTTGATTTAAGAAATCAATTTCACCTGGTTTATAAACTGATCTGCCATCAATTATCGCTCTAAGAACAGGCCACCACTTTAAAAATCTAAAATGCTCCTTCAAAGGTAAGTCAATCACTTTAGAAGTAGCTAAAGATTGGGGAGTCTGTATGTCTTGCACTAAATCAGAAAATGAAATCTCATCCAAATCAACTACTACAGAAGCATTAGATACACCTGAATCCAGTTTGATTACTCCTTCTAAAGGAGTGAGAGTAAATGATTTTTGTGAGACCCTAACGCCTAATGACCGGCACCCCAGAATTTGAGCACCTTCGTAAGCAATCAAAGAATTTTGTTCTAAAAGAAAAGGTAATTGATCGTTGATCCAGACTTCTGAATCGATCTGCTCTGCATCGCTATCCAAACGTGAACGCACGTCAACTGAAAACACAAAAAATCCTTTTCTTCAAACTTACTCGAGATTCTCTTTAATAGGTAAAGGTTCACCTAACGACGGCATCGTATCCGACGGGCCTAATAGTGTTACTTGATCATCAGCTTCTAAACAGAGTTCTTCATTAAGCCGGATCAGAATCCCTTCTCGGTGGACAGAAACTACTTCAACTTCATCCGGAAAATTGAGTTCAGCAATTTTTGATCCGATAAGCGCTGAATCTTTCCCTTCTGGCAGAAGAGCGTATTGACGGAATGTCATCTCAGGGAGTAAGGCTGATTTAACTTCAGCTTCTGTTTGAGCTAGTCCTATCAGTTTCGCACCCGTATGCAGGTGACCGGCAAGCTCTCCTGCAACTCTTAATGAGCGACCTGGATTTTCGGTTGTTCCTGCAAGGAAAAATAACGCGTTGACCCATTCACCAGAACCTCCCCAAGAAGCAGGAATACGAATTCCTTCTGATGCTCTGACTATTACAAGTTGATCTTCTTCAATATCTTCAAATAAGGCAACTGGGGTTGCTGTTGGGTGTTGTTTAGAAGGTTGGATCCACAAAGAACCAGTTTCTAAAAACTGTTCTGTTACTCTCTCTCCCGTTAAACCGATCAAATCAGAGAGAACCGTCGCCGCTCTATCCGCTGCTTCTGTGATAGTCGTTCCTGGTGGCACGCTTAAAACTCCAGCTCTGGCTATCAATCCAGGGTAATCATCACCGGTCCTCAAGCCATGACCAGCCATCGCAGCACTCATTTCTCGACCTAATTTCGGATCGGCATCAGCTCCCCATCTTTCAAAAACCTGTCTAATTGCACCTGATCTTTTACTTTTTCCACTTGCATAAAGACGGTGCCATGTCCACCCTGCAACAAAAACAAAACCCACAAATAATAAGGCAGTTACGCCAAGTTGAAAAATTAGAAATATAGAAATAATTATTCCGATGAACTGTGTTAGCGGATAAAAAGGTGCTTTAAAAGCAGGCGCATACGAACGAATATGAGAAGCTCTTAAAACTAGGACAGCAATGTTCAATAAGCCAAGTGTTAACAGAACAAAAGCGCTCGCAAGTTTTGCAATTGATTCAGCATCAAGAACCAAAACCACTACCGCTATTGAAATTCCGGTAACGATTACGCCGAATGCAGGAGTTCCATATCGGCTTAGCCTTCCAGCTACCTCAGGGAAGAGCCCGTCGCGCGCCATTGCCATTGGGTATCTAGCCGCAGCCAAAATGCCAGCATTCACAGCTGAGGCGAACGCTGCTAACGCAGCTAAAACAACAAGTGCGACTCCTGCGGATGGAAGAATGGTTTCGGCAGCCGAATGTATAGGTGCTAGATCGTCATGCAAAACCGCTGAGGGTAAAAGTGCTACTGCTACTAAGGCACCAAGCGTGTACAGAATGGTTCCTACTAACAAAGACAATGACATTCCAAGTGGAATCTTTAAGGAAGGGTCATCTACTTCCTCGGCTGCACTTGCAACTTTTGTCAAACCACCATATGAAACAAAAACGAGACCTATCACTGAAATAAGGCCGGAAAACCCTTCTGTGAAAAATGGGTCAAGATTAGATTTATCTATGCCTTGTTTTTGGGTTTCAAAAAGGCCCTCTGTGAGAAACCAAGCCATCACTGCAAGTACGAAAACGACCAAGAATAATTGAATTGAACCACTTACTTTCGAACCGACAACATTTACAAAAGTGAAAAAAGCTATTAAAACCAGCGCTACAGCTTTGCCATTAAAATCAAGGATTAAAACCAGGTAAGCACTCATGCCTACTAGGGCAAAAGCATCTTTCAAAACTAAAGAAAGCCAAGTTCCAATTCCTGCAATAGTTCCTATGGAAGGGCCCAAAGCTCTTTCTAAAAAATAATATGCTCCTCCTGCTTTGGGGAGCGCGGAAGATAACTCTGCAACGCTCAACATGGCAGGAATAGCCAAAAAGCCAGCAATCAAATAAGCCAAAATCGCTGACGGGCCGGCTTTAGATGCTGCTAATCCTGGTAAAAGAAATAAACCTGATGAAAGCATGGCTCCTGTTGATAAAGCAAAAACGTGGCGCAGAGCAAGTGACCTTGTTAATTTACCTCTGTTATCTGCCTTCATAAGGAAACCTTAGACCTCATCGTTTTTATTGTCCAAGATTGAAAGTTTGAAAGAAATCTAATAAAAGTGAGTTAGTTGAATCAGGATCCTCTTGTTGGATCCAATGCCCTACATTTGGCAAAATAACGGAATTTATTAGATTAGGAAGAGTGTCTGGGAAGCGTGAAATGCTTCCAGCTCCCCAAATTGTGGGACCGTCTTTTTCCCCTCCAATAAATAGCGAAGGTTGTATCAGCGGTGCCTCGTGCTGGATTCTTAGGTCCTCCCAATCAAGATCAACGCATCTGTACCGGTTTAGAGGACCTGTAAAACCTGACTTTTCAAATTGTTTGGTATAGAAATCTAAATCATCTGGAGTGAACCATAGAAGAGGCTCTTCTGGAAACTTGAAACGGTCTTTAAGTTCACCGCCTGGAGAAACAAAACCCATTGAACCTTCATCGCCCATGACTGCAGGAGCATCTCCAGAAGCAGTGAAATAAAAACCCTCAAGCCATTTGGAAGGATTTTGAGAGATCTCTGCTTCTGCTCTTCCTGGTTCTTGAAAATACTCAATATAGAACTCTTCCTCCCCTCCTAGAGATCTAAAAAAATCGGAAGGCTTTCCGTCGCTCCGCGGTGTATATGGAACAGAAAGTAGAGCTATGCCTTTGAAAATATCCGGCCTGAAAGATGCAGCAGCTGAAGCTATGGGAGAACCCCAATCATGTCCGACAATTAAAGAACTGTCTTCGCCTAGAGTTTGGACAATTCCTACACAATCTCCGGCCAAACAAACAAGACGGTATTCATCAATTGCTTTCGGCGCATAAGAAGACCCATATCCTCGAACGTCCATTGCAACCGCTCGGTAACCAGCAGCGGAGACAGCAGCTATCTGATGTCTCCATGAGTACCATGATTCGGGAAAACCGTGAACGAAAAGAACCATAGGACCGTCTCCCGCTTCAGCAATATGGATATTTACGCCGCGAATATCAATCTCATATTGTTTCAAACCTTCGATTTCAATCATCCGCATTCTCCTTATCGTTCATCATCTCTTCAAGACTTCTAATATGTATTCCTTTGACTGTATGTCTTTGGTCAAGAACTTCAGTAACTATAAAATCGCATCCAGAGGTAAACGCTGCTTCAATTGTTACAGCTTCTCGCATTTTGATATTCAAAACTGTTTGCGTTTCTGTAGCCGCTAAAACTAAATCTGAATCAATTTGCACAATAGTCAGTTCGGTCAAATCATTTAAAGCTTGCTTGGCCGTTACCGTTTCAAGGTTTCGACTAAATTTGCTGGTCACTTCTTCATAAAAATCTGCTATCGACAAAGATGAAGTAACAAGGGTCGTATTATCTACGTCACCAATTAAGTTTCTAGCCGCAGCTTGTTCCACGAGTGCGTTGTCATCAAAAAGCTTGACCAGAACTGAAGCGTCAATAAAAACCCTATTACTCACAAGTCTTGACTTTTAGGACGTTCATGACGAAGCGGAAGATGTTATAGAAAGTGCGACGAGTCGTTTACGAGCATTTTCCGCACGATCTGAAGAAGAATAAGCCTCGATCAATTGTCTAACGACCGCATTTACTGACGTACCCTGCTCGGCAGCTCGGACTCTAGCTCGGCGAAGCAAGTCCTCGTCGATCGCTAGTGTTAAATTAGCCATAATTAAGTGTAACACATGTTACGTGTAACACATATCATATTCTTTATTGATCTATATTACTTGGCTTTAAAATCGCAAAACTGGATAACTTCTGCTAGACATTCCAACAACTCTTAAAACATCTCCATTAAGAAAAGAGAGGAAAAATGACTATTGGTCCCGGAATGCACGTAGATGATCCAAGTGATGATTCATTAAATCTTGCAATGTCTGAAACAGCACGACCCCTTTATGAAGCAGTTAAGAAATTTATTGCAGAGGAAGTCGCACCTATAACTGAACAATTCTATGAACTAGGGGAGAATCGTGAGGACCGCTGGTCCTACACCGACGATCAACTAGAACTTTTAGAAAGTGTTAAGGAAAAGGCCCGCTCTAACGGCTTATGGAATTTTTTCTTACCGGATGATGAAACCGGTCAAGGGCTTTCAAATTTAGATTATGCATATATAGCAGCTGAACTGGGACGAAATCCCTTAGCTTCTGAATCACTAAATTGCAGTGCCCCTGATACGGGAAACATGGAAGTCCTAGAACGCGTGGGCACCCCTGAGCAAAAAGAGATGTGGCTTAAACCCTTATTGAATGGTGAAATCAGATCTTGTTTTGGAATGACCGAACCCGGTCTTGCTTCCTCTGATGCAAAAAATATCGCCACTCAAGCAGTCCTAGACGGTGACGAATGGCTGATAAACGGTGAGAAATATTACATCTCTGGTGCTGGTGATCCTCGTTGCAAAATAATGATTTGCATGGTCCAAACAAATCCAGATGGACCTCCACATAGGCGACAATCACAAATTCTGGTCCCTATGGATACTCCGGGAGTGAACATAGTCGGACCTATGCATGTTTTCGGACAAGATGACGCTCCACATGGACACATGCATATCCATCTTGACAACGTAAGGGTGCCTAAAGAAAACATGCTTCTAGGAGAAGGTCGAGGCTTCGAAATATCTCAACTGAGACTAGGGCCTGGTCGAATACACCATTGCATGAGATCCATAGGCGCCGCAGAAAAAGCTCTAGAATTAATGGC
>CESL01002894.1_pt1 | contig 17529 bp, 17 predicted proteins | sample 531221 | NCBI WGS metagenome assembly CESL01 (sample SAMEA2622197, study PRJEB7988) | marine metagenome | biome: marine biome (ENVO:00000447); feature: mesopelagic zone (ENVO:00000213) & marine oxygen minimum zone (ENVO:01000065); material: "saline water (ENVO:00002010), including plankton...
GTTACAAGCACCCTAGCACCTGAAGCACCAATCGGGTGACCAAGAGCAATAGCGCCTCCAGTTATATTAACTATAGAGCTATCAAATCCAAGCGATTCATTAACCGACATAGCTTGCGCTGCAAACGCCTCATTTGCCTCAACACGATCAAGGTCAGAAACCTTCCATCCAGCTTTTTCTAGGCACTTAGTTGTGGCAGGTATAGGTCCTGTTCCCATAATAGCTGGATCAACTCCAGCGCTTGAGAATCCTGCAATTCTTGCCATAGGCTTTAACCCCAATTCTTTAGCTTTATCAGCACTCATAACCATAACTGCTGCTGCACCATCGTTAATTCCAGATGCATTACCAGCACTAACAGTGCCATCTTTAGCAAATGCAGGACGTAATTTACCTAGAGATTCCGCGGTAGTTCCATGTCTTGGAAATTCGTCAGAATCAAAGACTATATCGTCCCCTCTTCTTTGTGGAATAGTTACAGGTGCAATCTCGTTATTGAAAAGATCAGATTTTTGTGCAGCCTCTGCTTTTTGTTGTGATTTTGCAGCAAATTGGTCTTGTGCATCACGCGAATAGTTGTATTTTTTAGCAATATTTTCTGCAGTTGTTCCCATATGGTAGTTGTTAAAAGCACACCATAGTCCATCAACAACCATTGTATCTGTAAGCGCCCAAGGCCCCATTTTTTTGCCGTCTCTTGAGCCTGGAAGTACATGGCCTGATAGGCTCATATTTTCTTGTCCTCCTGCTATAACAATTTCAGCATCACCACAGGCAACTGCTTGGAAAGCTAACTGAACAGCCTTTAATCCACTACCACATACTTTGTTAATGGTCATTGCTGGTGTAGTGTTAGGCAGGCCAGCACTTAGTGCAGATTGGCGTGCAGGGTTTTGACCGCTACCAGCAGTTAAAACTTGTCCTAAAATCACCTCATCAACTTGTTCGCCCTTGACACCAGTATCTTTTAGCAAAGCGCTTATTACTTCTGCTCCTAGCTTAGGTGCAGGTATTGAAGAAAGTGAACCTCCAAAAGTCCCCAAAGCAGTTCTAGTAGCTGCAACTATAACAATATCCTGATTCATTATTACTGTCCTCCTAAATGTTTAATTAATAATAGTTTAATAAATAGTAATTTCAAAAAAAATAAAACCAATCTAGCGTAAATTTAGCCACGAGCCAATTTCTGGCGGAATTGTTTTTTGCGCTCTTCCACTAACATAAATTCCAATGTGACCGCCTGGAAATGATATTTCTTTGTAGTCATCACTACCTACGCAATCTTTAAGCGCGGTTGAGGCAGCAGGAGGCACTAAATGGTCAAGCTCACCATATATGTTAAGTATTGGCATAGTTAGATTTGCCAGATCGATAGTATTGTTGCCAATAACTACCTCACCTTTGATTAGCTTGTTGTCTTGATAAAAATCTTTGATGAATTGCCTAAATGTTTCAGCCGCCTGGTCTGGGCTATCAAAAATCCACTGCTCCATTCGCATAAAATTTTTCAAAGCATCAGGACTGTCCAAAATATCAAGTACACCTAGATATTTTTTTCCCATAAGCTCATACGGCTTCATGCTAAGAAATGTTCCATTAAGAAGGTCACCAGAAATATTTCCTTGAGTGTCAACCAAAAGATCAATATCAATATTTTGTACCCAGTGACTAAGCATATTGTCTGGAGTATGGAAGTCAACAGGTGTAACCATAGTTACAAGGTTGCGCACCTTTTCTGGGTGCATTGAACTATAACACAAGCTAAAAGTTCCACCCTGGCAAATACCTAGAAGGTTTATCTTATCTACACCGTGTCGCTCTCTTAGAACATCTACACAGCGATCTATATAGCCATTAATATAGTCATCCATAGTAAGATATTGGTCTGCATCATCAGCATAACCCCAGTCTATTAAATATACATCTTGGCCATTATCCATAAGGCCTTTTATAGTTGAGCGGTTTTCCTGAATATCAGCCATATAAGGTCTGTTTACTAGAGCATAAACAATTAGAAGCGGCACAGAATTTTTTTGCTCGTTAGTGTCAGATTTATAGTGAAATAGTTTGAGTTTATCTTCCTCATAGATAGTATCATGAGGTGTTACGCCTGAGCCTATCTCGCCTACATCCACAAGATTAGAAAAGCCTTCAGTGATTTTTTTATTAAAACTTGATGCTTCGTTTAGCATCCCTTCAGGGTTCATTGTTATCATTACGGGTATTCCTTTATTGATATTACTATATTTATATTGCTAGCTTTTTATAAACTGGTTTGCTTGAGCTCCCCACTGGTCACGTAAAGCCCTGCCATTTCCACCAATTTGCTTGTCTAGCTTCTTCAATTCTTCAATCTGCATTTTTGCTATTTGTTCCAAAGATTCAATGCCTTGTGCGTGGAGCTTTTCAACGATTTTTGGACCGACCCCTTTAATTACTGATAGGTCTTTGTGTTGCTCGGGCTTGGACTTTTCAATCGGGGAAGCTTTGACTTCGTTATTGGAAGCTTTGACTTCGTTATTGCTTATATTAGCTACTTTTTCACTAAGCTTTTTAATCTCTGTTCTTAGATTTATGTTTTCTCTGCGTTGTTCTTGTAAGCGTTTGTTGATAGTATTTATTTCAGATCTTGTTGGTAAATTTGCTACTTTATATAGCTTTTCAGTAAACGCATTAGTTTCTTTGCGTAATGCCATAAGGCTATTAACAAAATCTCCATGGGTTACTTGATACTCATCAGTCATAGCAAACTCGCCATAAACTTCTTCGTTTACATCAACCCACAAATCATAAAACTCTCGTACTGTAGAAACTTTTTCATCAGTACCGCTTAAGCTCGTTAATTTATTGCGTAAAGCTTCAACTGAACGTAACCCCATTTGAGCAAATGCTAACTTATAGGCCTGATCAGCTTCTTGAAATTCTATAACCAGTTGCGCAATCTTCTGTAACTGTTGTTGGTGTTCTCTCCATTGTCCTAGGGCAGGGCTATTAAGTAATCGGCTAATTTCAACTTTACCTTTATCTAAACCAGGAATGTCAGGAACGCCACCTAGTCCTATAGAGTTAGCTAAAGTATCCCAAACCTCTAGAGCACCCTTATTAAGACCCATCCACTCAGGAATTAAAGAGTCACTATTAGGGAATAGAGGGTTATCAGTGAGTAATGAAGTGCTGCCTTTGCTGGAATTAATTTGCTTAATCCACGTATCAAACCCTTCCTGTATATTGTCAAGCCAAGTTTGGATAAGATCTTCTTGGTCTTTTCCCTGTCCAAAGTTGTACCCTTGTTCAGCTAGTTTATTAAAGTTTTTCCCTGCATCAACAACCCTCTGAAACATTTCAGATACAGGGTCTGATGCCTTTGGAGAAACTAATTGCCACCACTGGTCAAGAGTCTGCGACCAGTCCGGAGAAAAAGGATTAGAACCCATGTTCGGAGAAAAAGGGTTAGAACCCATGTTCGGAGAAAAAGGATTAGAACCCATGGTAGCGGGGTTTAATCCAGATTGGCCCGCCATGTTTGCCCATGATTGCCAATAATGTTGCTGGGTTTTAAGCCAGTCTCCTTTCCAATCAGTGTCAGTTGGTATCATAATTATTTACCCTATCTTAAAGTTGTTGAATTATCAGAATTTGTATTTTACAGAAATAAATTGTGCAGTGCAACATTATTATTGCATTTAATGTTAAAAAGTTAAATTGTAACAATAAATAAGCTCTATATAAGTTCTGGCTCCATCTTAATTGCACCACAAGGGCATTCGGTAGCACATAGTGCACAACCTTTGCAGTAGTCATATTTGAACTCAAAACGCTTGCCACTTCCTAATTTAATTACTGCATTATCAGGACATACGCCATAGCAGTTGTCACATTCAAAGCAGTTTCCACAAGACATACAGCGTCTAGCTTCAAAAGCTGCATTAGTTTCATCAAGATCGCCAACAACCTCAGCAAACCCGGTCTGTCTCCTAACAACATCAAGTGTAGGTCTTATGGTCCTTGGTGCGTCACTATAGTACCAAGTATTCATCATAGAGTAGTCTACTATTTCATTCTTTTTCGAGTCTTTTTGAAACTCTCCTTGTAGCCACTGGTCAATTTTTCGAGCAGCTTTTTTGCCATGACCAATTGCAACAGTTACGTTGCGTTCAGATGGCGTCATGTCGCCTCCAGCAAAGACACCTTCCATAGCGCTCATCATATTTATATCGACGTCTAATACTCCATCTTCAAGGCTTAATTCACTTAAATTTTCAAACAAAGATTCATCAACATTTTGTCCTAACGCTTGAACAATAACACTCGCCTCCATAGTTTCAAACTCACCTGATGGGCTAGGCCTATCACCATCAGAAGGTATCATTTTTTCCAGTACCAGGTGGCCTTTCTTTATCTCAGTAATGCTACGCAAAGGAACAATTTCAACGCCTTCTTCTAGAGCTTCATTTATTTCTTCATAGTGCGCAGGCATATTTTCTTGGCTACCACGTACAACTACCTTCACGCTTTGCGCTCCCATACGTTTAGCTGACCTTGCTACGTCAATAGATGTGTTACCTCCTCCATAAACTACGACATGACCACGTAGTCCAGTGTCCACATCATCTTCTATTCCTCTTAGAATTTCAACGGCACTAAGGGATGGGACAGATTGGTCAGACTTTATATCAATCAGTTTGGCACTTTGTGCACCTGTAGATAGAAAAACCGCCTCACATCCATATTTTTCTTTTGTAGCAACAATGTCATCTACCTTGGTATTTAGTTCAATGTTCACTCCCATATCTTGTATGCGGTGAATCTCTGCGTTGAGCTTTTCATTAGGCATACGATACTTAGGAATTCCATAACGCACCATTCCTCCGGGCTTGGATGAAGACTCAAAAACTGTAACTTCATGTCCAAATAGTCTAAGATGATAAGCACAAGCTAGGCCAGCCATACCTGCGCCAACAATCATTATTTTTTTGCCAGTAGGTTTTCCAGGCTCAACCTTCCATCCGTTTATTATTGCCTGATCTCCAAGAAAGCGCTCTACAGAATTAATTCCAACGGGCTCATCAAGTTGGACGCGATTACAAGCGGTCTCACAAGTGTGATAACATACACGCCCCATAACTGCAGGAAAAGGGTTATTTTTCATGATCTCTAGCCATGCTTCCTTGTATTCACCATTCTCAGCGTGGTATAGCCATTGTTGTATATTCTCGCCTGCTGGACAAGTTTCGTTACATGGAGGTAATCTGTCTAAGTAAACAGGACGTTCTGTACGCCAAGAGCCAGTTTTATTTAGTAGGCTTCCACCAACATCAAGTGTAATTGCATAAGGTTTAGTGTTTTTCATTGGTTTCACTCCTATTCTTCAAGTAGGCCAAATTTACGAATATTGCGATCAGCAATCTCTTGTACAGCGCTTAACTGCGCAGGGTTTTTTAATACATGAGCAAAACGACGCTGAGGCTTTAAATAATCTTCTACTGGAACCTTTCTACGAATCTTTGTAGTTGAAGTTATTTCGCCGTTCTCACCTTCAAAAAGTGGGTAAATTCCTGACTCTACTGCTAAACGTGCAAGATTAACTGTTTGTGCAGGTGCTGAGCCCCAACCAAGTGGGCAAGGGACAAAAATTTGTATATATCTAGCTCCACGAATAGACATTGCCTTTTTAACCTTTGCTTCTAGGTCATGAAGTCTGTCTATGCTTGCTGTTGCAACGTACGGTATTTCGTGAGCCATAGCAATTAAAGGGACATTTTTACCTTTGTCAAAATCCGCTCCCGGCTCAGGACCAACAGGCATAGTGGTTGCAGTGCGAGCGCCTCCAGGAGTTGCAGAAGAGCGTTGCACACCAGTATTCATGTATCCTTGGTTATCGTAACATATGTACAATACGTCATCGTTACGTTCGAACATACCTGAAAGACAGCCAAATCCAATATCAGTAGTTCCACCATCTCCACCTTGTGCTATAACTCGTACATCCTCTCTACCTTTAACTTTCATTGCGGCTGCTACTCCAGTTCCAATAGCGGCAGCATTACCAAAAAGTGAATGTATCCATGGTATTGTCCAAGATGTTTCAGGGTATGGTGTAGTAAATACTTCTAGACAGCCTGTTGCGTTGCAAGCAATTAGCTTATTGTCAGTAGCTCTCATTGCAGTATCAATAGCGTAACGTGCTCCTAGAGCTTCTCCACAGCCTTGACATGCTCTATGACCTGAGTCTAGAGAGTTTGATCTATCCATAGTGCCCTGTACTGTGCGATTTTCTGCATCTAGAAGGCGATTACCTACGGTTAATGTTCCTGTTTGATAAAATTTTACTTGTTGATGTGCCATTGCTTTTCTCCGTTTAAGTGGTTTTAGCTGCATTTACAACGCCACCATCGCGAAGTATGTTTTCAGCGACAGATCCTGCTTGAATTAATTTGTGTTCACGTTCAAGTTCGCGATCAACGACATCCTTGTTTAAATCCATGAAAGTAACATCTTCTAGGTTATCTTTGACTGCGTCTTTAAATAGTTTATGCAATGATTTGCGTGTTATTGGGCGTCCCCCAAGTCCTGCAATCACCTCGTAGACTGGAATATTTGTGCCACTCATCGCCATACGTACATTATTTGCCACTATGCCGCCAATGCCAACTGCAAAGCATTTTTCAAATACAACCACTCTTTTAGCGTCTTTGAGTGCTGAACGAATTTGCTCAATCGGGAATGGACGAAAAGAGCGTATCGTTAGAGCCCCAATCTTCTCATCTTGCTCATCAATTGCCTCTTCTATAGTGCCAATTACTGAGCCAAGAGTAACAACTACAGTATCAGCATCCTCAGTATTAATCGTAGAGATTAGACCGCCAGAGTCCCTACCAAAGATTTGCTTGAAATCTTCATTAATTTGAGGGATTAAATCTAAAGCTTCTTTCTGTTTTTTGTGGGCAATATAACGAACCTCTGTGAAAGCTTCTGGTCCAACCATTGCTCCAATGGATACTGGGTCTTCAGGATCAAGAACTTGACGAGGAACGAATGGAGGTAAAAATTTATCAACTTGCTTCTGGTCAGGTACATCAATACCTTCAATAGCGTGAGTAAGAATAAAACCATCCATACAAACCATCACTGGCAAGCTTAATGCTTCAGCAATTTTAAATGCTTGAATATGCATATCTACTGCCTGCTGGTTATCTTCAACAAACAACTGAATCCATCCAGCGTCACGCATAGACATAGAGTCAGACTGATCATTCCATATATTTATTGGGGCGCCAATAGAGCGATTACCTACAGTCATTACAATAGGCAAACCTAAACCAGATGCGTTATACACAGCTTCCGCCATGAAAAGCATACCCTGACTTGCAGTTGCAGTGTAAGTTCTAGCGCCAGCAGCAGATGAACCAATTCCAACAGAAAGGGCAGCAAACTCAGATTCAACGTTTATGTATTCACAGTTTTCTATTTTGCCACTTTTTACAAGGGCACCTAAGTCTTCAACAATATGTGTTTGAGGGGTAATGGGATAAGCACAAATAACTTCTGGGCGACATAATGCCACTGCCTCAGCTACACCGTGAGAGCCTTCAATTTGTTTTAACATGTTAATTCCTCTTGGTTGTTTTGTTTGATTAATTTATAAGCAGCTTCAGCGGCCTGTATGTTAAGTTCGCCAACTTTTCCAGGAAATTTTGAGGCAATAGCTTCAATGACAGAGTCAATTTTAATTACACCAGTTGTTGCAGCAAGTGCACCCAATAAAACCGCATTAGGTAAAGGTCTTTTTATGTGTTTAAGTGCAATTTCAGTAGCAGGAACTAAGCGAACCTTGTCATCAGGCAAATGAATAGCATCAGCAATACCCAATTCTCCAATTGAGCGTTTACTGTTTATTAGTAGATATCCATTTTTAGAAAGACCTGCAAATACATCAATTGCATTAAAGAGTGTAGGGTCTTGAACAATTAGAGCATCTGGCTCTAAAATAGGTTCACGTAATTTTATAGGTTTGTCGTCAATGCGACAAAAAGCGACCACAGGAGCGCCCATGCGTTCAGAGCCAAAACTTGGAACCGCTTGAGAGTGCTTACCCTCAATAAATGCTGCTACAGATAATATTTCTGCGGCCGATACTACACCTTGACCACCCCTTCCATGTATTCTTACTTGAAACATATAACACTCTCCTCAAATTATGTAGCCTTTAATTATTGTCAGCTACTTATAATAATTTTTATTAAATGAAACAACGCATAAGCCCAAGAAAAGAAGGAGAGAAGAGTTTTACTCTTTTACTTGGGCTCATGGGTGGTTACACTTTCGTTACCACTTACAATACCTATTTTACTGTTGCTGGTAAATTGGTATTACCATTATTATACATAAATAATTATTAAGACTCAAGCGATAAATTAAAAACATATAAAGCAAGCAATAATAATCTATAGTTGATGAGTATTTATATAGTTAATAGTCAATAATTCTATATAACAAAACAAGTGTTAGCAATAATAAATAATATATAAATTGATTGCAAATAATTTACCTCAAATAGGCATATTAACAAGAATTTATAAAAAAATGGTAAATTGGTAATACCAATTAAACAATAAAAACAAGAGAACTAAAAACACACAATCAATGAATTGAATGTTGAGAGTTTATTTGAAAAAATTTAATGCTACATTAAAGCTTAGCCAATATTACGACTAATTATTGTTTAGTGAGCAATATCTTCATATTAAGAAAGTTAAAGTGAGCAATACACGAGCACTGTGGCTTTCTTCTATAGAAAAACCTAAATAGCAATAACACTAAGAATATAAATGCAATTAAGACTTACAACAACAATCTTAGTTAACAAATATGAAGTTCTGATTGGTGGGTTTGTATACTGTTATGGTAAGTATTGGCAGCTAGTAAAATTAACTATCTTTCCATTGAGTGTCTCAACCCCCTCATCTTTGAGGAGTTTAATTTTTGTATTTATATTTTCTGCAAAACCGCCAATTTCTCCGTTGGATTTAACTACACGATGACACGGTACTTCTGGGGCGAAAGGGTTTTTGTTCATCGCACTGCCTACGGCACGGTATGCTTTAGGTGAACCTACAAGCTTTGCAAGACCTCCATAACTAATTACGCTACCTTCCGGCACTTGGTTTTTTAAAGCTTTATAACACTTACTCTGAAACTCTGTCAACTTAAATACCTTTCCATTGCTTTGTCATAGTTATTTTGAGACTTTAACAGCATGTCGCACACCTCCCTTACAGCACCATCTCCTCCAGCCTTTTTTGTAACAAAGGCAGAGTTCTTCTTGACAAGGTCATGAGCATTTGCAACAGCTATCGGTAGTCCAACATTTAGCATTACAGGTAAATCTAAAACATCGTCGCCCATATATGCCACTTGCTGAGGTTTCAGGTTTAGTTTACTAATTAGCTCTTTGTATGCTATAAGCTTATTTTCTTGCCCCTGATAGAAGTGTTTAACCCCTAAGTTAGCCATTCTATATTCAACAGTTTTTGTCGATCGAGCACTAATAACAGCAGGCTCGATTGCAAATTCTTGAATCATTTTGATGCCGTGTCCGTCCAGAGAGTTGAAGCGTTTTAGTTCGTGCCCTTCGTCAGAAAAATACAAACCCCCATCTGTGAGAACTCCATCAACATCAAAAATAATGAGTCTTATTTGACTGGCTTTTGAGTGAAGACTTTTTTTTGCATTCATAATTTTATTATATATTAAGGTATAGATAATATCGCTTAACTGAAACAATAATGCAAGCGACTAAACCCTGTCAAAGTATCTTCCCCTTAATAGCAAACGTGGAACAGCAGGGTCGTCAATGAAATCTTCGCGTTTATGTATTACGTTGTTACAAATAATTCCTTGCCTAGGCGCAAGCAATAGCTTAAAGTGGTACTTTGAATTGGTGACTAGTAAATTATCTAACACTTCAATTGCCTGTTTTATTTCAACAGAATTTAAGAATTGGACGTTCTTTTTTCTTTGAGTGTAGCGCATAGATAGTTGACCTGACTTTTCATCAATAAAGAAAATAGGTCCGGCAGATTTTTGTCTGCGAATTACTCCATTAGTTATATGTTCAGGGATAGTCATGGCTCTAGCATGGGTTAATGCGTGTGCTGCTTCTGGATTATTTTCTCGTAGCAGAATATATAGTATTTGGTGATCTATCCAAGTGCTTTTGCCTCCACTTGCGGCTTTGTTAATGCATAAAAGTGCAAATGACCTTATACTTTGTTCGGGTGGGTTGTAATAGCCATCGGTATGCCAACCAATACGCCTGTTTGTGTATGGTATAAATTCAGCTTGCTCTTGGTTATTAGTTTGTGTTATTTTGGCTATACCGCTATCTTGTGAGTATAGGTGTTTGTCATAATTAGTTAGACCGAGTTGGCTATTAATCTTAAAAAATGCATCGACATAGCTTTCTTGTTTTTGTAGTTGAAATAGCGCAAAGTTATTGCGAGTACATAGTTCTGTTAACTTTTCTTTTTCATTATGGCTTAAATTAAATGGGTCAACTATTGGAACAACGCAATCGTCAACAGATGTGACTGCCATTTCAAGCTTTTCGTCTCTCCAGTATTTGTACTCATCTAGTTTGTTAAAGATAGACACCAAGCCAACCAATATAGTAGTGGACGTAGATGCATTTTATCTAAAACCTTATTAACCATTAATGCGTTTATTGATTGTCCACTGTTGTGCTATAGATAAAGTATTGTTTACCACCCAATAAAGAACTAGCCCCGACGGGAACCACAAGAAAAATATAGTAAACACAAATGGCAAAGCCATCATTATTTTGGCCTGCATCGGGTCGGCAGGAGGAGGGTTTAGCTTTTGCTGAAAAAGCATAGAGGCGCCCATAAGTATCGGTAAGATGTAGTAAGGGTCTTTTGCTGACAGGTCTGGCAAGTAAAAGAACGACATTTGTCTAAGCTCTACAGTATCTAATAACATCCAATAAAAAGCAATAAATACAGGAATTTGAACGATTATAGGTAGACACCCTGAAGCCGGATTAATTTTTTCTTTTTTGTAAAGCTCCATGGTTTTTTGGCCCATTTTTTGCTTATCGTCACCATAAGTCTTTTTAATTTTTTCTAGTCTTGGGGCCAGTTTTCTCATTCCTGCCATTGACCTGTAGGACTTTTCAGACAGAGGGTAGAATGCCAGTTTAATCATAAATGTGATTATAATTATGGACCATCCCCAGCTATTTACATAATAATTAACCTTGTGAATAATCCACGAAAGAGGGTCTGCAAGTATATCTAGCCAGCCATAATCTAGAGTGTAATTTAAGCCTGTTGCTACCTTTTCAACGTTGCCATATTCTTTAGGCCCTATATAAAGTTTTTGAGGCGACATAGTAACACTTGTGCCTGGATTTATTGTTATTTGTGGGCCCACATCAGTAAGCTTATATAGGTTGTTAACCACAGTAGCAGAATATTTTTGTTCTTCGTCTTGTTTAGGAACCCAGGCGGCAACAAAGTACTGTTGAACCATAGCCATCCAGCCACCTATGGATCTTTCATCTATTTCAGTGTCAAAGTCAGACCAGTCTTCAAATTTATTTTTTTGTACACTATCTGAGGCTTTATCATAAACAATACCGCCTGTAAATGTAGGCATCATCATGTTAGATTGCTCTAAAAAGTCTCTCTCAAGCCGAACGTAGCTTTTAGTTCCAATAGGGTTATTTGAGTTGTTAATTATTTCGTAATCAAGCTCAATAATATAGCTACCCCTTTTAAAGCGGTAAGTTTTTGTAACCTCAACGCCATTTTCACTCTTCCAAGTAAACGGAACAACTAATTCATTATTTGTCATTTCGTAGTTAGACCTATCAGAGCTAAACATTGACAAATGGCTTGGCAGAGACTCCTCTTTGGAAGCTAAGCCGCTTTGGGCTTGAAAAACAGAGCCCTTCTTGTTGCTAAGAAGTTGAAACTTTTCCTGGCTTCCTAGCTCGAGCGGATAAGTATTTAAATATGCATTTTGTATGGCCCCACCCTTGTGACTAACCTCAACTGTGAGCAGGTCAGTTTTAATATTTGTGTAGGGGTGGCTCTCATATGACTCATTCTTATCTATATCTAGGCTTACTGCTTCAGTTTCAATATTTGGGACGTCAGAGGCTGTTTCAATATTTTCGTTTATTAAAACTGCACTACTCTGTTCTACGTTATTTACATTAGAGCTGGGAGCATTTCTAAAGGTCCACTTGTCCCACAATAGGAACACACTTAATAAAATTGCAATTACAATAAATAGTCTTTGATTGTCCATAGTTTAATTTATTTTAGTATTTATGTTTTTTTGGTAACGGGTCAAATCCGCCTTCATGCCATGGGTGGCACTTGCCAATCCTTTTTACACTCAACTTTAGACCTTTAATGACTCCAAACTCTTTCACAGCTTCAAAGGCATATTCTGAACATGTCGGTGAGAATCTACAATTCGAACCCAGCAAAGGGCTTATAAAAAGCTGATAAAAGCGAATGGGAATAAGTATAAGTTTGCGCATCATGATTAGTTAAACTTTTTCAGCAACATGAGAAGTTCTCTTGATAATGCTGAATTATTAGCGTTCGTATTATTTTTGGACATAACCACAAATTCCAAGCTTGCCAAGTCTGTTTTTGAATTCCTAAAGACTTCTCTAGCGATCCTTTTTAGACGATTTCTTTCTACTGCAAGACGAGAGACTTTTTTAGAAATTGCTAAACCAAGTCTCGGCAAAGATAAATTATTTGGCTTTGCTATTACAGTCCAGTATTCGCCCTTTCTCTTCTGGCCAGAACTAAAAACTTCTTTATATTCAGAGGCCTTTAATATTTTGGCTTGGCGCGTTAGCCTATTGTCCATAGGTTTAGGCAGCTAAACGTTTGCGTCCTTTTTTTCTGCGTGCGTTAATTATTGCGCGACCAGAGCGGGTACTCATTCTTGATCTAAAACCATGTGTGCGCTTGCGTTTCAGTACGCTGGGTTGGAATGTTCTTTTCATAATATATATTTGCCAATAAAAGCGGGCAATTTTACCATATTTTATTTGTAATGTTGTATTGATGAATACCTATAAAACAGACAAGTAAATACTATATATGCAACAAACTAAAACATCGTCATAAATTATAGAAATATATTATCAATATTAATTAGTTAAATGGCTTGTTATTTTGTGCCGAAAATCTTATCTCCAGCGTCACCTAATCCAGGAATAATATAGCCATTTTCGTTTAGATGCGAATCGATAGCAGCTGTATATATTTCAACATCTGGATGATGTTTATTAACAAGCTTTATTCCTTCTGGAGCCGCAACCAAAAAAATACCAATAATATCTTTACATCCAGCATCTTTTAAAATATCTATTGTAGAAACCAAAGTCCCGCCTGTTGCAAGCATTGGATCAATAATCATAGCTTTGCGCCGACTAATATCGGACACCATTTTTTTGAAGTATGTAACCGGTTTAAGCGTTTCTTCATTACGGTAAAGTCCTACAACCGAAATCTTAGCGTTTGGTATCGCATTGAGCACCCCATCAAGCATGCCTATTCCTGCACGCAAGATTGGCACCACAGTAATTTTTTTGCCAGATATCTTTTCAATATTGGTAGGGCCTGACCAACAATCTATTTCAACCTTTTCTGTTTGTAAAGATGTCGTTGCCTCATAAGTCAATAGTGTTCCAATTTCAGAAGCAAGCTCTCTAAAGGCTTTTGTGCTAATATCTGATTTTCGAATTAAGCCAATCTTGTGCTTAACTAAAGGGTGTAAAACTTCATGAACGGGCATGTTATAACCTTTTTTAAGTTAATTATAATAAAGTTTTAATATAGTAAAGAGCTCAATTTATCAGCAAAAAGATATAAATACAAAATTTTTTCTTAATATAAAGACAATTTGTCACTAAATATATATTGCTAATTTAGCATTATTAACAATTAATAAAATCAAAGAGCAACTTACTAAAGAAAGCAATATTTATTAGTAATAACTAAAGATTATTAACAACATAACTAATAATTCTAACTTATACATATAAAAATGTATGTATGGAGTTGATAATAATATTAAAATACACTCATTACTATCTCAAAATGGATGGCTAGATGGTTGAAAAAATGCTCTTACGCCCCCAAGTAATAACAAATGAGTTTGTTCTGGTTGATTTTTCTTCCAGAGTTTTGATAGCGGATAGAACAATAAAGCTTTACATTAACCAATTTATAAATTATGACTAATAACATCCTTGACGTCTTAACCTACATGTTTGATTATCTCTTTGAAGAGGCAGAACAGGAATCAAGCCAGATTGATGATATAGCGCTTAAAGCACATCTATCAGAGGCAGGATTTGAGACAGGTAAAATCGACAAAGCTTTAAGTTGGCTGGAAAATATTGCAACACTCCAAGATGGCAAGTCTATGTCATTTGAAGCAGCCAATGGCGGGATGCGAATCTATAGCGAGGAAGAGAAGTCCAAAATAGATGCAAAGTCTCGTGGATTTTTATTGTTTATGGAAAATATTGGTCAGCTTGACACCAGTCAGCGTGAGATGATTATCAACCAAGTAATGTCTTTAGGAGACTCAAGCCTATCTTTAGAGGACCTTAAGTGGGTAGTAATGATGGTTCTGGGTAACAGTTCAGACGAGATTGTTTCAGCCCAATGGCTTGAATCTATTGTTTTCTCTGATGACAATCATACGCTTCAATAATGTCGACAAGTCTTGTTATTGTTGAGTCACCAGCAAAAGCAAAAACAATAGAAAACTTTTTAGGTAAAGGCTATATAGTTAAGTCTAGTATTGGCCATATACGTGATATGCCAAAAAAAGACATGGGCATTGACCTTGAGAATAATTTCCAGCCAACCTATGTTGTCAGTAACGATAAGAAGAAGGTCGTAGCTGAATTAAGAAAGCTAGCAAAAAATGCTAGCACTATCTATCTAGCAACTGATGAGGATCGTGAGGGTGAGGCAATAGCGTGGCATCTTCTTGAGTCATTAAAACTGCCTATTGACACTCCTAGAATAGTCTTTAATGAGATAACAAAAAACGCTATCACAGAGGCTGTAGCAAACCCAAGAACTGTTGACCATCATTTAGTTGATGCCCAGCAGGCTCGTAGAGTAATTGATAGACTAGTTGGCTTTGAGATATCTCCTGTTCTATGGCGAAAGATTTCTGGAGCGCGTTCCGCTGGTAGGGTTCAGTCGCCAGTTGTTCGTCTTGTAGTTGAGAGGGAAAGAGAAATAACAAATCACGTTGCCGAAAGTTCTTTTAAAGTTAAGGCAGAACTAGTTACCAGTGATGGCGATGCTGTTGAAGTAAAACTTGACAAAGAATTTTCCAATAAAGATGAAGCATTAAACTTTTCTAGAGATTTAGTAAACGCTGATTTAACTGTTATAGATATAGGCGAGAGACCATCTATTCGTTCACCAAAGGCTCCATTCACTACTTCAACCTTGCAACAGGAGGCCTCCCAAAAGTTAGGTCTTTCAGTTAAACAGACTATGTCTATAGCCCAAAATCTATATAGAGACGGCGCTATAACTTACATGAGAACAGACTCACTTAACCTTTCTGAGATTGCAATTGAGGAGGCTGAAAAGCAAATCAAAGAGAAATTTGGCGCGGATTATCATCACCTTAGGAGGTACAAAACAAAAAACACTAGCGCACAAGAGGCGCATGAAGCAATAAGGCCTACCGACCTAACGAAGCCCAGCATTTTCGGACTTGATGAACTGTCATCCAAACTATATTCACTAATATACAAGCGCACATTGGCATCACAAATGAGTGACGCTAAATTGCAAAAAACTAAAATACATATAAAAATATCTAATAGGGACGAGACTTTTATTGCCAAAGGGGAGGTCTTAATATTTCCTGGATTCCTTAGTACATACGACTATATGTCGTCAGAAGACAGGTTGTTACCAAAACTAAACCCTGGAGAGTTTTTGAGTTTGAATTCATATAGCGCCAAGGAGAGCTTCACACGACCGAAAGCTAGATATACAGAAGCCTCTTTAGTGAAAAAAATTGAGCAAATGGGCATTGGAAGACCGTCAACTTTTGCAACTATGGTTACTACAGTGCAAGACAGGAACTATGTTTCCAAGGAAACAAGAGAGGGCTACGAGCGCGAATACCAGTTGATTGAAATTGTATCCAATGAATTGCAAGAGTCTACTGCTTTTGAAAAAACAGGAGCAGAAAAAAACAAACTATTCCCTACAAATGTTGCTTATTTGTTGAATGATTTTTTAGTAAAAAATTTCAGCAACATAGTTGACTACGAGTTTACTGCTAACCTAGAAAGAAGTTTTGACAAGATTGCCACTGAAGACATTGCTTGGCAAAGCGTAGTAAAGGATTTTTATACCCCATTCCATGAACAGATTGAAGTTGCAAAAGATATATCAAGGGACGAAACCCATGGAAAACGTGTTTTAGGGCACGATAGCAAATCAGGAAAACCAGTTAGTGTACGTTTTGGACGTTACGGTGCGTTCGCCCAAATTGGTCAACAAGACGATGAAGAAAAGCCCACATTTGCCTCACTTAGGCGTGGCCAAGATATTGAAAATATTACTCTTGAAGAGGCTCTAGAGCTTTTTAATATGCCGCGTAATGTTGGAGAGACCGCAGATGGGACAAAGGTAAAGGCTAACTATGGTAGGTTTGGGCCATATATTCAATACGGAAATAAATACGTTTCACTAAAAGAACACACGCCAGAAGAAGTAACTATTGAGGACGCATTATTACTTATAGCAGCAAAAGAAAAGTTTGATGCAGAGCGAATAATCAAAAAGTTCGATGACTCTGAAATTCAGATACTCAACGGTCGTTTTGGTCCATATATTTGGAACGGAAAGAAGCGCGGCAAAGGGCAAAAAAATATCACTATAAAGAAGTTGTTTGGAGATAAAGACCCATCTGAACTAAGCCTTGAAGAATGTGTAAAGGCGATTTCTGGCAAGATTAAATCTAAAGCAGCTAAGAAAAAAAAGAAAAAACCCACAAAAAAGGCCTAGCAAAATCAAGCTACAATTTCGTTATAAAACAATTAATATAGCTCCAGTGTAAAATATCAATCATTTGCCATGCATTTAGTTATATGTTGTTATTAAGTGAAGTTATGATTGCGTATACTGATATTGATTCATTTGAAGATTTGGTTTTAATCATAAATTCAATCTCTACATCAAATTCAGAGCGTTTTTTTAAAATGGACGTTAAGCCCGACTATAGAGACACCCCTGAAAACTGGGAAGATAGGTTAGAGGCTGCTTTCTATTAATTACGAATATTATTATGGGATTTAAGTATATAAATAAGGGTAGCGACATTTTTGATGGGGACGACTCCGAAGACGTTTATGCTAACGAAGAGCAATTAAAGGCAAGACTAGAGTATTTCGAAGGGCAGCTTTTAGGACAAAACAATACCTCTCCG
>CESL01001979.1_pt1 | contig 17446 bp, 18 predicted proteins | sample 531221 | NCBI WGS metagenome assembly CESL01 (sample SAMEA2622197, study PRJEB7988) | marine metagenome | biome: marine biome (ENVO:00000447); feature: mesopelagic zone (ENVO:00000213) & marine oxygen minimum zone (ENVO:01000065); material: "saline water (ENVO:00002010), including plankton...
TCTCGGAAATGCAATGTAAGTGCCCAGATATGCATTGGAATCCATATGAATACTAGACCTGCAATTATTAATCCAAAGTCCCACAAGCCAGTAAGAGTTACTGCAGCAAATCCAATCATTGCTGGTGCACCACCAGAGAATCCTCCAAGAATGATATTTAGCTGACTCTTTCGTTTCAAAGCATGACTGTAAACTAGAATATTATCTGCTAATCCAAATAACATAAACGCACCACACCAAATTCCATTCCAAAATGATGTTGTATATGAAATTCCAAAGGCACATGCAATTGATATAGCCGCTAGCACTAGTCCAAAGTCTCTAGCCTTTTCAGCTGGGAATATTCGTTTACTTGGAATTGGTCGCTCTTTGGTTCTATCCATTATTGCGTCAATATCTCGATCATGATAATTTGTCAGTGTATTGGCAGCTGCAGAACCTGCTGCAACTCCAGCAATCATTAGAATCCAAGTTCCGATTGAGATCTCTACATCATACACATTTGATGCAGTTATAGCAGCGCCAAATGCTGTAAAAACTAAAAGATACCAGATCTTTGGTTTTGTTAACTCATAATATGTCTTGAATCTAATCTTGGTTGATGTTTCCTGCATGTTATTTCATATCTCTAGAAAAATAAATACCACACTATTAGCTGAAGATGTAGGGCATTGGTTTTGCTCTACGTTTCATTTCAATAAAACTCTCTGAACCTATAATTCCATCAATTTTACCAATTTTTTCAGAAACCACCTTGTGCATTTCATTAAGACTTTTTGCATACATTGTGACCATAATATCAAACCTTCCAGTCACTTCAGAAATCTCTCTAACTCCATCAATTTCGAACAATGAATCAATTATCTGATCACGTTTTTTTGAGTCCATGTTTATCCCGGTCACTGATTTTACAGTATAGCCAAGTTCTTTATCATTTACTTCAATAGTATACCTTTGAATTAATTTTTGACGCACTAGTCTTTTGATTCTGCTATAAACAACAGATGAATTTGTATTAATTTTTTCTGATAGTTTTGGAACTGAAATTGCCGCATCATTAGTTAGCTCTGATAGAATTTTTAAATCTAACTCATCAATCTTTGCCGTTTAAGACACCAGCATGTTGAATTATTCAACGTCTAATAAAGCTATTATTGAAATTTTTAATGTTTTTTTCCTTAAATCTTATTTTTTTTGTATAGCATCTCAGCTAGCAAAACAGCACCCTTTGCAGATCCCATCTTTTTGTTATGTGAGAATAGCATATACTTTAAACCATTATCAAAGAGTTCTTCTTTCTCTACTCTACCTATAGTTGTGGTCATACCGTCACCTACTTCTCTTTCCATTCTTGGTTGAGGTCTAGTTGGATCTTCATGAAATGCATAATATTTTTCTGGAGCTGAAGGTAATCCAGCAACTGAAATTTTCTCATTATATTCATCGTATGTATTTTTTGCTAGCTTAGGATCAATTTCCTTATCAGTCTCGACAAAAACTGATTCTGTGTGTCCATCAATTACTGGGACACGTGTGCATGTGCAACTAACTCTGATGTTAGCATCCTCAATCTTACCATCCTTTAATTTACCTAAGATTTTTCTAGTTTCTTTTTTAACTTTACCTTCTTCCTTTGGAATGTATGGAAGTATATTATCGGTAATTCCCATCGCAGAAACACCAGTCTTTCCTCCACCAGATATTGCTTGCATTGATGTCATCATGACTTTCTTCGCACCATATTCATCAAGTAATGGTTTTAGTGTTATAGCTAGACCAGTAGTGGTACAGTTTGGTAGTGGTGCCACCCAACCTTTCCAATCACGATTCTTTTTTTGAACTTCAAGAAGTTCTGCCTGTTCATCATTAATTCCAGGAATGAGTATTGGTACATCTTCTTCATATCTATATGCAGAAGAAGTTGAGATAACTGGAAGATCTTTTGCAAATTTTGTTTCAATATCTCTTGCAGCTACAGATTCTACTGCGGAGAAAACTAGATCCAATTCTGAAATATCTATTTCATCAATTGTCAAGACTGTCATTTCTTTAATATAATCTGGAATCTTTCCACCTACATCCCATGCAACAATTCCATTAGCATCTCTAATTGCATCAAGATACTTTTTCCCTGCAGATCTCTCTGAGGCTGCAATTTGAGTGACTTCGAACCATGGATGATCATTCAATGACTGAACAAATTCCTGACCTACAGAACCGGTGACGCCTATTATTGCTACTTTCTTTTTCATAGATACAATTTCGACATTTTCAATTAATATTCCTTTAGACAAACCAAAACAATACTATATTGTGAATACGTCTCCTAAACAATGAAAATCAAAGTTAATCAATTTGTAAGATCTCATAATCCAGCCTCACACGGAGGTCTTTATTCAATAAAAAACCCAAATCAGGAAATTGTTGATTTTAGTTCAAATGTTAATCCATTAGGATGTTATTCAGGAGTCAAAAAATCTCTCAGAAAACAGTTAGATTCGATATCAGAATATCCAGACTCTGAATCAAGAAAACTTCGTTCTAACATAAAATGGTATACTGGATTGAATGAATCACAGATAATTGTAGGAAATGGAGCAACTGAGATAATCTATAATTTTTGTTTAGCATTTCTAAATGAGAAAACCAAGGTTTTGATTCCAATACCAACATTTTCTGAATATGAAAAGGCTGCAAAACTTTCTGGCTCAAAAGTTCTTTTTTACAAAACGATGAATCTAAATAACGATCTTGAAGAATTTATAAAAAAAATTCCAAAAAATGGAATTGTATTTCTATGTAATCCTAATAACCCCACTGGAGTTTTAATTCCTAAAAGAAATTTATTAAAAATTGTTATACATGCTGCAAAGAGATCAAGTTTGGTCTTTATTGATGAAACATTCATAGAATTAGTTCCAGAATCTAATCAATCATTAATTAAATCAATAAAATCATTTGATAATTTATTCATACTTCGTTCATTTACAAAATCATTTGGATTAGCGGGAATACGAATTGGTTATGCCTTAGGTAGTAAGCAGATCATTAATGTTTTACAAAAATTAAAAATTCCTTGGAATGTAAGTAATGTGGCACAAAGTGCAGCAAGCGCAGCTATTTGTTACCATTCTTTTCTTGAAAGATCCAACAAACTAATCAAGAAAGAGAATAATTTTCTAACAAAATCATTTTCTAAACTTGATAAGTTTTCCTGTTTTCAATCATCAACAAATTTCTTATTGTTGAAAACTAAAATTAAATCAAAAACATTACAAAAGAAATTACTAAAAAATAATTTACTGATTAGAGACTGTAGTACCTTTCGTGGGCTTGATGAAAGTTATGTTAGAGTTTCGATAAAAACACGTAAAGAAAATAAAAAACTGATTAACGCATTGGAGGGGATGTAATATTTCAAAATCACTAATGGTGCAAGGAACTTCTTCCGGTTCCGGAAAAACAATCCTAGTTACTGCATTATGTAGAATATTCTCAAACATGGGTTATTCAGTATCACCATTCAAGGCACAAAACATGTCAAATTACGCCTATTCTACAAAGGATTTTGAGATATCCCGCGCACAAGCAATCCAAGCAATTGCAGCACGCACAGAAATCTTACCAGAGCAGAATCCAATTTTACTGAAACCATTGGGAAATTATCGAAGCTCGGTCTTTACAAATGGAAAATTTCTCAAGAAAATGCATGCGTCAGATTATTATACAAAATTTGTAAACAAGACTGGTTTACAACTTGCTCTAAATTCATACAAGCAATTAGAAAAAGATCATGATCTGATAATTATTGAAGGTGCCGGTTCTCCTGCTGAAATTAATCTCGTACAATATGATATTGCAAATATGAAAATTGCCGAAAAAACAAACTCAAATGTAATTTTAATAACTGATATTGAACGTGGAGGTTCTTTTGCAAGTTTAGTAGGAACCATGGAGTTAATTGAGAAGAAATATCAAAAACTAGTGAAAGGTTTTGTTTTTAACAAATTCCGAGGTGATATTGAAATCCTTAAACCAGGTTTTCGTAAGCTAAAGCAGAAGACAAAGAAACCAGTTTTTGGCACCATTCCACTAATCAAATTTTCCATTCCTGATGAAGATTCCATCGGTGACTCTCCAAAAAAGTTTGTATGGAATAAAACCAATTTGAGAAAATTAGATTCAGAGATTGATAAGATCAGTAAAGTTATACGCTCAAGTCTTAATATTAGTGGAATCAAAAGGATCTTAAAATGATATTTGAATCTATTCTGATAATTGGGTTTGCGATAATTTTAGATCTTATTGTTGGGGATCCAAGAAACAAGTATCACCCGACTGCATGGATTGGAAACTTCATTAGTAATCTAGTTTCATTGTTCAAAAATGAAAACGCACACTTTGAAAAATTTGGCGGTATACTGATTGTATTAATTTCAACCACTGCCGTTGGTGCATTATTGATAGTACTTAATCTGAAACTTGATTCAATAATTGGAAATGAACTTCTTACCATCATAGTTACCATTGTAGTTGGTGTCATCTTGTTAAAGACAACAATAGCAATTAGGGGCATGGAGAAGCATGCTTTAGCAGTTGTTGAGGCACTAGAGAATGATGATATTGACGAGGCTAGAGCAAATTTAGCCATGATTACTAAACGTAAAACAAAAGATTTAGACAAAAATCATGTTTTATCTGGAGTTCTAGAAAGTATCAGTGAAAATACAGTTGATGGTGTTACAGGACCGCTGTTTTATTTTTCACTGTTTGGTCTTCCAGGCGCATTTATTTATCGTGTAATTAATACGATTGATTCAATGATTGGCTACAAAACTGAGATGTTTAGAAATATTGGTTGGTTTGGAGCAAAATGTGATACCATTCTAAATTATCTGCCATCACGAATAACTGGATTAGTTATGGTGTTAGCATCAATGCTTTTAGGAAATGATTGGAAACAGTCATACGAAATTTTAAAGAAAGATAGCTGTAAAACTTCTAGTCCAAATGCTGGATATCCAATGGCAGCATTAGCAGGCGCATTAGATACAAGATTTCAAAAAGTTGATCACTATACTATCGGTAATGGCTCTATCTATCTTTCAATAAAGCATGTGTATTCGGCAATAGTCTTAATGAAAGTGACTACAGTTCTATTCTTTGGAATAGTTACCATTCCGATAATCACAATTTTATCATATTTGGGGTTGACAATTCTTGCTTAAACAAATTAGTTCAGTATTTTCATTTCTAACTATAATTCCTACAAGTAATGCTAATCTGGAAACCATTGCAAAGTACATGTATTTTTTTCCAATTGTCGGTATTGCAATTGGACTCTTAATTGGTTCAGTAGGTTTTGGCTTATCATTATTTCTTGATCCACTAATCGTTTCATTACTTGTTGTTGCATCAATTGCAGTTGTTACAGGCATACATCACACCGATGGCTTGGCAGATTTTGCAGATGGTTTGATGACCAAGGGTTCAAAAGAAAAAAAACTCAAGGCAATGAAGGATGTTGCAACTGGTTCGGCTGGAATAGTTTCTGTTGTGCTGTACATTGTTGGTGCAATAATTGCGTTGTCACTCTCAAGCGGATTTGAACTTTTTAAAATAATTCTTCTCAGTGAAATTCTAGCCAAATTCTCAATGGTATTAATGGCTAGTCTTGGAAATTCGGCTACTGTAGGCTCAAATTCACCATTTGTACATATGATGAAGGATAAAAGAAAACTGGCAATTGCTGCAGTGATTACTCTAATCCCATTTGTAATTATCGGTGAACCATCAGGATTTTTGGTATTGGCTGGTGGAATTGCAATAACAATGTTCTTGGTTGGTATTTCAACCAGGCACTTTGGTGGTATTACCGGTGATGTACTAGGTGCAACCAACGAAATAGTAAGACTTGCATCTTTGCTAATCTTTGTCTCACTATGATTGGGTTAATCATGGCTGGTGGTAGGGGCACCAGGATGGACTCAAATGAAGAAAAATTACTTTTGAAGTATAAAAAACCTGTAATTTTACACGTCGTTGATGCATTGCAAAATGCAAATTGCTTTTCGAAAATTATTGCTCTTACAAGCCCCAACTCTCCTAGCACTGAAAAAATTCTAAAAGAAACTGGCATTGATATTATTTCATCTAGAGGAGAGAGTTTTGTTAGTGATTTGAATGAGATACTGCAAAAATTAGATGAAATGGTCTTTGTGGCATCTGGTGATTTACCATTACTAGACAGTCAGATTGTTAAAACGATTATAGATCATCATGAAGCAGAACAAACCTGGACTAGCATTGTAACAACACTTTCTTTTCAAAAAACCCTTGGCACAACATCAGACTGCATTGTTGAAAATCATGATTATGTTCAAACAGGCATATCTATTGTTAATGCTAAGAAAATTACCAGTTTGGATCCAGTCGAGGAAAAATTTCTTGTTATTGATGATAAAAGAATTGGATTAAATCTAAATACAAAAGATGACTATAATCTACTCAGAAGTCTCTGAAATCTTTCCGTGTATTCTTGATTTTGAACCTTTAGACATTGCCAGAACATTTCCACAAGAGTTACAAATTACCTCTGTTGTGTTATGAGAAAAAACAACTTGCTCCTCATCACATTCTGCACATTTAATCTTCTGAAAACTACTTCTTGGTGTTGGAATAAGGATATGATCTTTTTTCATACTGCAACCAACTCAAACTTTCGTATTCTAATTCCTTTATTCATCATTTTCTTTTTACACACGGTACAGGTTTCAATTAATGTAACTTTTTTTGTTGTTTTTGCTGGTTTAGCTAATTTTGGGAATTTTTGTCCTCCATATCCCTTTTTTCGTAGAGCATGTCGTCGTTCACCAGCAGCAGAACCACGTCGTTTTCCTGCCTTGTATATAGAAACTTTCATAGTCTGATGACTCTTACATTTTGGACAATATGCTCGTTTTTCCTTTGGAAGATTCACATTTACAAGCCTTTTTGACGGTAATTTAAACATCGCTTCAATCTATAATAATATCCAAGAATAATTTGACTTGTGAAATCTAATTTTTCGTCAACTTTCTCAAAAACTAATTCTGTCGCTATGGGAGATGATTTCGCTGATCTCATTCTAACTAATTGCTCATTAGTGAATGTATACAGTAAAGAGATACAAGAAAAAATTCAGATCGCCATAACCAATGACAGGATTGCATTTGTTGGTTCTGATGCATCACACACTATAGGTCCAAAAACAAAAATTTTGGACATCAAAAACAAATTTGTTTCTCCTAGTTTTGTAGATCCACACATACACATAGATCACTTTATCACACCATCAGAATTTGTAAAGAAATCTCTCTTATGTGGAGTTACAACTCTGTTTCCTGATTCGATTGACATAGTCAGTGTATGTGGTTACAAAGGCTTCAAAGAATTTGTAAACCTCACAAAAAATCTACCAATGAGATTTTTTCACACTGCTCCAGGAGGATTACCAGTTGATAAAAAATTTAGCCACGGAAAAACTCTTTCACTAAAACAAGAAAAATCTGCAATAAAGATGTCATCTGTTATTGGATTAGGCGAAGTCTTTTCTTGGACTAAAGTTACAAAACGTGATTCAAAAACAATGAAATCTCTTCAGCAGATGCACGAAGAAAATTGTATCATCAATGGTCATACAGCTGGAGCAAGTGGTAAAAAACTAAATGCGTATGTTGCTTCAGGTATTTTTTCATGTCATGAACCAATTAACTTTGATCAAGTAATTGAGCGACTTAGATTAGGAATGTGGATTATGATACGTGAGGGCTCTATTAGACGAGACTTGAAAAAGATACTCCCAGTTGTTATCTCTCATGGAACTTATACCAACAGACTCATGTTTTGCTCAGATGGCGTTGATCCGATAGACCTATCATCATATGGCCATATTGATCATTGTGTTAGAAGTGCCATCAAGTTGGGATTAGATCCTATTGATGCAATTTCAATGGCATCAAAAAATTGCTTTGACTATTATAATCTAGGACAGCAGTTTGGAGGAATTGCACCAGGAAAGATGGCAGACATTCTAATTTTAGATAATCTGAAAAAAATTAAAATTAATTCAGTCCTAATAGGAGGAAAAACTGTTGTGTCAAATGGCAAAATAACATCAGTTATCAAAAAACCCAAAGTTCCCAAATGGATTACTTCTACTGTAAAACTTTCAAAGTTTTCTGAAAATGATTTCTCTATCAGATCTTTGAATACTTCTGAGAATGTTAATGTCATTAACATGAAAACAGAAATTGTTACTGAAAAAACTACGGAAGATCTTGACACAAAGAATGGAAATGTTCCTCCTTCATTTGACAAAGATGTATGGAAGGTAGCGGCTTTTGATAGAACTTATGGAACAAAAAAACACACTGTTGGTTTCTTGAAGAATTTTGGTGCAGAGATTGGTGCATTTGCCTCATCATGGAGTTTTCATGAAAATGATCTAATTGCTATTGGTTCCAATGAGAAAGACATGGTCATAGCTTGTAACAAGCTTTCAAAAAATCAAGGTGGAATGATTGTAGTTAAAGATGGAAAGACGCTTGCATCCATGCCATTTCAACTTGCTGGAATAATCTCATTAAATTCAATTGAATCTGTCTCAAAACAATTTTTAGAGATCAACTCATCAATGATAGATTCTGGCTGCAAATTCAAAAAACCACATTTAGTTCCTGTGTTCCTGCCCTTTTTGGCATTACCAGATATACGAATTCTTTACAGTGGAATTGTTGATGTCAAAAAACGTGTGTATATCAATCCAGTCAACTCGTAAGGTATTAAAATAGGATTCAGAGATTGAATTCATGGCATCAATTCAACAGACACCAAATGGTCCTGTTTTAGTACTAAAAGAGAGTGCATTACAAGAAAAAGGAAGAGATGCTCAAAAAAATAACATTACAGCTGCAAAACTGGTTGCAGATCTAGTAAAATCAAGTTTAGGTCCAAGAGGACTAGATAAAATGCTAGTTGATTCTCTTGGCGATGTTACAATTACAAACGATGGAGCAACAATTCTCAAAGAAATTGATGCTCAACATCCAGCCGCAAAAATGATGGTTGAAATCTCAAAAACAATCGATACTGAGGTAGGAGATGGAACAACATCCTCAGTAATATTCGGAGGAACTCTTTTGGCAAAAGCCGAAGAACTACTAAGTAAGGATGTTCATTCATCAGTAATTATTGATGGATATCAAATTGCATCAGAAAAAGCATTAGAAGTACTCGATGAAATTTCTAAAAAAGTTACTGCAGATGACAAAGAGACTCTAATTAATGTAGCAAAAACTAGTATGGAATCAAAATTAATTTCAGAAGACAGTGATTCATTATCAAAAATTGTCGTTGATGCAATTTTGAAAATATCTCAAACTAAAGATGGCAAATCTACAGTAGACCTTGACAATATCAAAGTTGAGAAGAAAGCAGGCGGTTCAATCCAAAATACATCTTTAATCAAAGGAATTGTTCTTGATAAAGAAATTGTGCACAGTGGAATGCCAACCAAAATCCAGGGTGCAAAGATTGCACTAATTAATTCTGCACTTGAAGTTGAAAAAACTGAGATGAGTGCAGAGATTAGAATTAATGATCCTACACAAATGCAAATGTTTCTAGAAGAAGAAAACAGAATGCTCAAAGCTATGGTTGATAAACTTTATAGTATAGGATCAAATGTTGTCATTTGTCAAAAAGGAATTGATGATATGGCACAACACTTTTTGGCAAAAAATGGAATTTTAGCTGTTAGACGAGTTAAAGAAAGTGATATGACAAAACTTGCAAAAGCTACTGGTGGTCGTATTTCTAGTAACATTGATGATATTTCAGAAAAAGATTTAGGTGCAGCAGAACTTGTACATCAAAAGAAAGTTGAATCTGATAAATGGGTATTTGTAGAAGGTTGTAGAAATCCACAGTCTGTAACAATGTTAATTCGTGGCGGTTCACAACGAGTAGTTGATGAAGTTGACCGTTCAATTCATGATTCATTGATGGTTGTAAAGGATGTAATTGAGACACCAGCAATTGTGGCTGGCGGTGGTGCTCCTGAAGCATTATTGGCTGCATTTTTGAAAGACTGGTCAGGTAGATTTGATGGAAGACAGCAACTTGCAATCAAAAAATATGCTGAAGCATTAGAAGTAATTCCATTAACTATTGCAGAAAATGCGGGAATGGATCCTATTGATACAATGGTTGCACTTCGTGCTAAACAAAGCGATGGAAAAAAATGGACAGGCATTAACGCAAAAGAAGGAAAGATTAGTGATATGTTATCACAGAACATAATTGAACCTGTAGTTGTTAAAAAACAAATTATCAAATCTGCAACTGAAACAGCATCAATGATACTTAGAATTGATGATGTAATCGCAATATCTGGTGCACCAGGTGGCGGCGGAATGCCTCCTATGGGCTAAAATTTTTGTAAGTGGTCCTCAGCAAAAAAAATTCTACAAAAGAAATCTCGGCAGTTGCATTGGTTGGCTTAGAAGGCAACGTGGTGTAGAATGCTTTTGGAACCATCTTAACATGTGTTTAGTAGTGAATTTTTGCATATAAGACGCGCGTAGAAATGATAAATTGTTCATTTGTTTTCTGATATCTATGTATAAGATTGGTATTGATTTAGGTGGCACAAAAACCGAAGGTGTTCTAGTTGATGAAGAATTCCAAATTATTGAAAGAAAACGTGTTCCTACTAATCAGAACAATGGTTACGAATCAATTCTTGAAACAATTCAAAATCTTGTCAGTGATTTAAAGGAAAAAAGCAATGAAAAAACTTCCATTGGTGTTTGTACACCGGGTGCATTATCAAAAGAATCTGGGTTCATAAAAAACAGTAACACTCAGTGTCTGATAGGAAAAGATCTCAAAAATGATCTAGAAAAAATCCTTGATCAGGGAATTTCAATAGAGAATGACGCAAATTGTTTTGCGCTAGCCGAGGCGAGACTGGGAGCAGCAAAAAACCATGAGACTGTATTTGGCGTAATTATGGGCACTGGTGTTGGTGGAGGACTAGTAATTGATGGCAAAATCCATTCTGGACGCACAAATATCGCAGGCGAATGGGGACACCACTGTATCAAACCTAATGGAAATGAATGCTATTGTGGAAGAAAGGGATGTGTTGAGACATACATCAGCGGACCAGCATTAGAGAAAAAATGGAATGATCTAACAAATCAAACCATATCGGTATCCGAAATTGTAAAAAACTCTCAAGAAGATGCGTATAAAACTTGGAAGAATGAGTTTCTTGAAAACTTTGGATTATCTATGGCAAATGTAATCGACATTTTAGATCCAGATGCAATTGTTTTAGGTGGTGGTTTATCTAACATTTCATTTCTATATGATGAAGGGAAAAATTTAGTTTATCAAAACGTTTTCAGTGACACTGTAGATACACCAATTCTTAAAAATCAATTAGGTGACTCTGCTGGTGTTTTTGGCGCATGTATTTTGTAGTTATTGAGGTTCTATTGTAGCAGGAGGTTTACTTGAAATTACATATGAAACCCAAGTGACCTCATCAATCTCGTTTGTAATTCTATTACTAATTTTTTCTAGTATACCATTAGGTAATCTTGTCCAATCTGCTGTCATAGCATCAATTGAATCCACAACTCTTACAGTAACAATCCTTCCATATCTTCTCTCATCACCAACCACACCTACCGCTTTATCATCACCTACGGCTGCATATGCCTGCCATACTTGATCATATAGTCCTGCTTCCCATAACTCTTCTTCAACAATCTTACTTGCCTTTCTTGAGATTGATAATTTTCCTGGTGTAATTTCTCCAATCACTCTTACTGCTAAACCTGGTCCAGGAAATGGATGTCTTTTCAGTAATTTTTCAGACACACCTAGGATTTTTGCAATCTGGCGAACTTCATCTTTGTATAATTCCCTTAACGGTTCTAGTACCTGTAAATTTAGCCAATCAGGAAGTCCTCCTACGTTGTGATGAGATTTGATAACAGCAGCAGGACCTTTTGAGACTCCACTCTCAATTACATCAGGATACAATGTTCCCTGTGCAAGCCATTTGAATGGACCTTTTTTTTCTGCAAAATCCGTGAATACTCTGATGAATTCCTCTCCAACAATTCTTCTTTTTTCTTCTGGATCTGCAATTCCTATCAACTTAGAAAGAAATTTTTCTCGAGCATCAATTTTATGGAAATTTAAGGAAAAGTTATTCTTGAACATATTTTCGATCTCTTCAGATTCGTTTAATCGTAATAATCCATTATCAACAAAAACGCCAGTTAGTCGTTCACCTATGGCCTTGTGAATCAACAGTGCTGCAACGGTAGAATCTATTCCACCACTAACACCACATAGTACACTTCCATCAATCTTTGATATTTCATCAACTGTTTTTTCAACAAAACCCTCCATCGTCCAGTCTTGTTTTGCTTGACAAACATTCAAAACAAAATTTTTGAGAATATTGGTTCCCTTTTCAGTATGAACTACCTCTGGATGGAATTGTATTCCAAATACAGTTTTACTCTTGTTTGCAATTGCTGCAGCACGAGCGTTTTGAGTGTGTCCAATGATTTCAAAACCTTCTGGAATTTCTTCTGCCTCATCACCATGACTCATCCAGGCTCTTACTGTACTCCCAAGACCATCCAAGAGTTTTGACTCTCCATCTATCATTAACACGGAGGAACCATATTCTTTGTTGGCTCGTTTTACTTTACCTCCAAACTTATTCACAATCAATTGATGTCCATAACAAATTCCTAACAGTGGTAACTCAGCGTCAAAAATTTCTTTTTGAGGAAGTGGTGCATCGGAATTATAAACACTAGAAGGTCCACCTGAGAAAATTATTCCTTTTGGATTTTTTTGTTTTAGTTCTTCCATGGAAATATCAAATGGAACTAGTTCAGCATATACGGAAAACTCTCTAATTCTTCTGCAAATCAGATGACTGTATTGAGAACCAAAATCTAGAACAATGATCTTATCCATATTATCACTTGGAAGAATTTTCTACCATTCGTGTTAATGACCAGGTTGCAGTATTGATAATCTCATCTATTCTTTCTTTCTGACGATAATTTTTAATTATGATTTCCCTAATCGCACTTCCATTTTTATTGATTATACAATCAATGACAGATTCTTTATTGATTTTTCCATCTTTAACGGCTACGTCATCACTTTTTTTCATTTCACCAATTATTCTTTCAATAAAAAATGTCTTTAATGGTGGAATCTCAGGTGTCAATCCAATTCCATCTTCTAAAACTATTGATACCTGGTCTGGTGTTACAAATGCATTTGCAATAACTTCTCCATCCTTGCTGTCAATAATTTGTTTTTTGACTTCTAGTGGATCTTCATGTGTATCTAAAATGTCAGGTTCTTCTTGTTTTGTTATATTTTTTGCAAGTGTCGATGCCTTGGTAAAACTCGAGCCTTTCAAAACTACATCTAGGACATCCAGATTTTTTTGTAAAAAGTCAATTTCATCCTGATACTTTGACATTTTTTCAATAATTGTCTCTTTCAGTTCTAACATCTTACGAATTTGTTCATCAGTATTTTGCATATATTTAAGAAAACTAATTCGGTATTAAAACGCATTCTAAGCATTAATGATATAATCAAGGTCAATCAGATTGATCTTTTTGAACCCTTTGATGGGTTTTGACGTGGTATAAAGATCTGAACTAGATTTTGTAGCGAGCCATTCTAATAATTTTTTTCCACACGCAAGTTTTTTCAATTTTAGACTTTGATCTTTTATAACATGTTTTGAATATTCACCAATTGTATTACCAAAGTCCATCCCAAGCAGAATAATTTTTTCAGCCTTAAAGTTTTCAGCAAGAAACACACATCTATCTCCATCAGTAAAGCCACCAAAATTTTCAAGCCGGCCAAATTTTTCTGATTGTGTTGTTCCTGTTTTATTTTTAAATTTTTTAACAATGTCTAGCTGTTCCTTGTTATCCCCATGCGCATGTACAATGATTGGTATATTGGTCCTAGCAATTTTTTTTATACTTTTAATGTCACCATCAAGATCTGTCACTAAGATATCTGGTCTAATCTTATGTTTGATTAATGCCTGAACTGCACCATCGGCAACAATTTTTGTCACATTTTCATATTTTTTCATGACTGGAACTGCATCATCTAACGATGGACCTGCACCTATCACAAAAACAGTCTTCCCAAAAATTTTCTTCTTAAAATTAGATGATGGGAATTTTTTTTCGATAATAGAATTTAATTTCTTAGCAGAAGCAATATCATCTGATTCTTTGTATCCAAACATACCTCTGATTTCACGATATCTAGTTTTCCAACCTCTTATTGTCATAAACTCAAATTAGATGACCTCATCATAAATCATATGGCAAAATTAGGGAAATTGACAGTTGGCATTAAAGATAAACCAACAATTATGGGAATTATTAACATCAGTCCTGAATCATTTTATAAAAATTCTATAAAGACAAGTAAATCAAAAATTTCCCAAACTGTAAAACAGATGGAAGATGACGGTGCTCAGATAATTGACATTGGAGGAATGTCAACAGCTCCTTATCTTAAAACAACTGTATCTGAAAAACAAGAGTCAAACAGAATTACAAAAGCTGTTAAAATAATTCAAAATATCTCAAATCTACCTATTTCTGTAGACACTTGTAGAGCGAAAGTTGCTCAAGATGCTTTAGAGAACGGTGTTGAGATAATTAATGATGTCTCTGGCTTAAAGTATGACAAGAATATGCCAAAAACTATAGAAAAATTTCAACCATCATTGATCTTATGTGCATATAGTAAGAAAACCGTTAACACAAGACATGTGACTGAAACAAAACGACTCTTACAAGAAAGTATCAAGACTGCAAAAAGTGTTAACATTTCAAAAAATAAAATTATAGTTGATCCTGCTATTGGTTTTTTTAGAAATTCTGGCACAGGATTTCCATTCACTAAGATAAAATCTAATTGGGCTGATAGAGATATTACTGTATTACAGAACTTGGCTTCAATCAAGAATGGCTTTCCCCTTTTGGTTTCAGTTTCAAACAAATCATTTATTGGAAAATTGACAGGTAAAGCAGATCCACGTGATCGATTATATGGTTCATTAGCGGCAGAACTGTTTTCTGTAATTAATGGTGCAGATATTCTACGAACGCACAATGTAAGCGCAACAAAAGACGCTCTCTCTATCTATAAAAAATTGGTAAGAAACAACAAGAAAGGCTTATAACAGAATTTTTCTTTCTGGTAGGAGGTACGTTTGAGCATAAGAGAAGGATTAACATTTGATGATGTTCTCCTCGTACCCAAATTTTCAGATATAACAAGTCGTTCACAAACAGATCTATCAACTAGATTATCTAGAAACATCAAACTAAACATTCCGTTAATCAGTGCTAACATGGACACTGTAACTGAATCCACAATGGCAGTAACTATGGCTCGGCAGGGCGGCATTGGATTCATTCACCGATTTTTAACAATTCAAGAGCAGGCAAACCAGGTTCTAAAAGTGAAACGTTCTGGAAGTGTGGTGATTGAAAATCCATACCTTGTAAGCCAAGATGAAACAATTAGTACTGCACTTGATATAATGACTGAAAAAGAAGTTTCAGGTTTGTTGGTTGTTGATTCTGAATCCAAGCTTGTTGGAATACTCACTGAACGTGATGTATTGTTTGAATCTCTAGATTCCACAAAACTAGTTACAGAACTAATGACAAAAGACGTCATAACCTCAAAACCTGGCATAAATGTGGATGAGGCAAAAGACATTCTAAAAAACAATAGAATTGAAAAGCTACCATTAATTGATGATGACCAAAAAATTCATGGACTTTATACAACTCAAGACATACTAAATACTGAAAATTATCCAATTGCATCTCAAGATAGTAAAGGCAGACCACTTGTGGGTGCTGCAGTTGGAGTGAAGGGTGACTTTTTGGAAAGGACAGAAGCACTTCTAGAAGCTGGTACTGATGCAATTGTAGTAGATATTGCACATGGACATAGCGAAAATGCAATCAGTACAGTGAAGAATATCAAAAAAGCGTTTCCTGATTGTGAAGTGATTGCAGGAAATGTTGCTACTGCACAAGGTGTAGAAGATTTAGTTAAGGCTGGAGTTGATGCTGTAAAAGTTGGTGTTGGCTCTGGCTCAATTTGTATTACTAGAGTGATAACAGGTTCTGGTGTTCCTCAGTTAACAGCAGTTTTGGATTGTGCAGAAATTGGCAAGCAATATGACGTCCCAATCATATCAGATGGTGGTACTAGAACCTCAGGCGATGCAACAAAAGCACTAGCCGCAGGTGCATCATCTGTGATGTTAGGAAGTATGTTAGGCGGAACTGACGAGAGTCCAGGCTCTACTATTAGCAAGAATGGAAAACGGTTCAAAATTTATCGTGGAATGGCATCATTAGCAGCTGCTAGAGGACGAAAAACCAAAGAGACCGGTCAAATAGATTTAGGAGACGATCTAAATGACTTTGTTGCAGAAGGTGTTGAGGCGTTTGTTCCATACAAAGGAACTGTTACTGATATTTTAGTTCAAATTACAGGTGGAATTCGCTCTGGTTTAAGTTATTGTGGAGCACACAATATTTTACAAATGCAAAAAAACTCTGAATTCATAAAAATGTCACGTGCAGGTTTTGCTGAAAGTCAATCACATGATGTCGATTTAATGTAGTTAGTTTTTTATTCTTATACCATAAACTTTTGATGTGTTTAGCAAATTCACCGTCATCGGTTTAATTATTGGAGGCATAATTTCTCTTCTTGGAGCAGCTTCAATGATTGACTCATTTGCAAATCCAAATGAAATTCAAGACACCAATGAAACTTTTGGAGTTGGTAATGCAGACAAAATACGATTTAACGCACCAGAAAACTCTTTTCAAACAATAACAGTTACTGGCGAGGCATTTGATCTAAAAATTATTACTCCAGATGACAGCAATAATGTTGATCAAAGCATCAAAGATAAAGCAACTTTCTCATGGACAAATCTAACTCCAGGTGAAATCATTATTCAAATACAGAACACAGGAAATTCTGAATTTAATGTATCTGGAACATTTGAATTACAACGTGATCCCCTATTCTTTACATATTCTATTTTGGTTATAGTAGCAGGAATTGTAATTATTGGATTTAGTGCAGGTTTTAGTGTTAGAAAACCAAAGGGATTTTAGCTTAGTTCTGCTAGTGGATACGAACCAATAATCTTAAGGAACTTTGTCTTTTTCTTCAAGTTGTCTAACATAGAACTTATTTTTGGATCTGATATATGACCAACAAAATCTAAATAGAAATTATATTCCCACGTTGCTCCCTTCTTTGGTCTCGATTC
>CESL01240948.1_pt1 | contig 17427 bp, 11 predicted proteins | sample 531221 | NCBI WGS metagenome assembly CESL01 (sample SAMEA2622197, study PRJEB7988) | marine metagenome | biome: marine biome (ENVO:00000447); feature: mesopelagic zone (ENVO:00000213) & marine oxygen minimum zone (ENVO:01000065); material: "saline water (ENVO:00002010), including plankton...
CGCTTCCTCAGCTTTTATAAGTACAAATTCTGATGGAGAAGTAGGAGTTCGTTTAAAACTGATCTTAATCTTATAATTAAGCGTACGATCCTGGGTATAAAAAGCACCTGTTTTTTTGTCAAAGCCACCTTCTGTGGTACAGCAAATACTAATAATCTGGTATTGCTGAACTTTTTGAAGAATTTGAAGATCCAGGTTCTTTAATTCGTAGCTATCTTTTAATTGCTGTAATCGGTTTTGTAATCTTAGGGATTTGAGGTTTTCCATATTTTGATTGATTTTTCACAAAATTAATCGACTATAATTTTAAATAATTATAATCATTTTTAAATATAAGGTTAAAAATCAATAAATTATAAGGTGTTTTGTTAAAGCTTATTTAATAGTAAAGTTAAAGTATGTATCAGGATAAGGTTCGTTTCTTAGAGTGTAGTGCCACCATTCTTCACTATATGGCCTAAAACCATAAGTACTCATTATAGATTTTAAATATAACCTATTAGCTTTTTGCTTTTCAGTTATATTCATAAAGTTATGATGTGAACGCTCCCCAAAAAAATCGTAGGAGCCTCCCATATCAACCTCTTCTAAACTTTCGGCATCTATGATAGTCAGATCTACAGTACTGCCTCTGGAATGTCCAGATCGAGTGGCAATGTAACCCAGGTTAAAGAGATTGCTTTTCTTTTTTTCGGGATAAAATTCAGCTTTAGTAAGTGTATCTTCCGCGATACGGGCCCATTCTATAAAGCTATTTACGGCTCTTTGTGGACGGTAGGCATCAAAAATTTTTAAGCAATAGCCATCATTTTCCAGTTTTTGCTGGATTTTTTGCAGGGCTAACGCAGCTTCTCTGGTTAGAATTATTTTTTTGGCTTCATAACCAGTTACAGGTTTACCGGTAAAGTTATTACTACCAAGATAACGCAATTCAATCTGGATATCTGGAATAATATCATTCAAATAAACAAAACCGTTGGGTAACTGAGGGTAAGAAAATTGGAAAAAAAATAAGGAACAAATAATGAATACTTTCTTTAGCATAAAAATGTTTTATCAGTAGGAATTAGTCCAAATAATTTGCATCTTGCATGGAATATTTCCTAATAATGAGTTATGGCAGCATCTTCAATCGAAATTAAGCATTTTAAAGAAGTAAGAGAAGAAAATAATTTTACTCAGGCCGAATTTGCAGAAATTTTAGGAATAAAAAATTCTACGGCAGATATTGAGCGGGGTAGAACTAAACTTTCCGGAAAAGTAGTTTCTGAATTATTACGACAATTCGGTATTAATCCACTTTGGTTATTTGGGGATAGTGGGCAAAAATACCTGAAGATTTCTAAAGGGGACGTAAGCCCAAAAGTAGTTACGGTAGATAGAAATACCGATAATGAAAATATCGTAATGGTGAACCAAAAAGCGGCTGCCGGGTATCCCCATAATGTTCAGGATGTAGAATGGTATACTCAATTACCGGCTTTCGAAATCCCATTGCCCGAATTTAGAAACGCCAGTTATCGTGGTTTTCAGGTAGAAGGGGACAGTATGCTCCCTAATTATCGTCCTGGCGAATGGGTGATGGCTAAAGGTATTGCGGGTATGGAAGAAGTAAATAATAATCGCGTTTATGTAGTGGTGATGTACGATTCTGTTTTGATTAAGAAAATACAGCGACTTCCAGATCCTTCTAAGCTCTTGCTTATTTCTTTAAATGAAGAATATTTACCTATAGAAGTGAAACTTGGGGACATTCAAGAGTTGTGGCAGGTAAACAGTAAGCTAACTTTTAATATAGATAATCCTTCAGAAAATGGCTTGTTTCAGCAATTACAGCAATCAATGGAGGATTTAAAAAAGGAGTTGCGACAATTTAAAAACAATAATTCTCCAAAAATTTCCTAGGGAGGCATACGCTTTTTATTGTAGTTTTAGCAGAATTGATATTTTTACCAAAAGCTATTATTATGCGTTGGTTAGTTCTGTTAATTTTATTTCTTCCGTCTTTATCCAAAAGTCAGGAACTTCCCCCAATTACCAATTTTGATACTAAAATTTATAATGGTGGAAACCAGAACTGGATGATAAGCCAGGCAGAGAATGATTGGATGTATTTCGCTAATAATTCAGGCTTATTGTCTTTTAATGGTGAACAATGGAATCTGCATAAAATGAAAGCGGGTAGTCCCGTGCGTTCTGTGAAAGTGGTGGATAGCTTAATCTTTACAGGTGCTTATATGGATTTTGGGTATTGGCAAAAGAATTCTTTTGGAGCACTAAATTACACCTCACTTTTAGAAAAATTACCTACAGGGATACGGGATGGTGAGCAGATCTGGCATATTGAAAAGTTTGGGGATTATATCGTTTTTCAAAGTCTTAGCAGATTGTTTAGCTACCACATCCAAAATGAGACGATCAATGTGATCGATCTTGGTAAGACGATAGCAAATCTTTATAAATCTGGTAATACCGTTTACTTTCAGGTGGCCGAAGATGGGTTATATTCCATAAAAAGTGGAGGTATACAAAAGGAAGTCGGTTTTAATCAAACCGGGGCCAAAGCAATTATACAGGTTTTTCATTGGAATGATCAAAAAGTAGCGGTAACCCGTGATGATGGCTTATTTTCTTTTACACAGTCCAATTGGGAAAAAATTTCTATCCCAAATTATCCAATGTCCTCCAGTTTTTTTAGTGCAAGGTATACCGATGATAATATGCTGGTGCTGGGCAGTATTGGAGATGGCTTATTTATTCTGAATTTACTAAGCGGTGATTTGCAGCAAATCGTTCAGCCCGATATCCTTAATAATACGGTTTTGTCTTTATTTGAAGATGATGCAGGGCATATTTGGTGCGGATTGGATAATGGGATAAGCCTAATAGAAAAAGACAGTCAATTTTCTGTATTCTCAGACATTACAGGCAAGCTTGGTACCGTTTATTGTAGTGTGATGTACCAGGATCAGTTATATCTTGGCACTAACCAGGGGCTGTACATGCGGGATCAAACATCTAATAGTTTCGAGCTAATTGAAGGAACCAGCGGACAGGTATGGAGTTTACAAGAGTATGATGATCAACTTTTTATTGGTCACGATCGCGGTACTTTTATTCTAAAAAATAAGAACTTGAACTATATTTTTGATGGCTTGGGTACCTGGCAGGTGATTCCTTTTGATGGTGGGTTTCTACAGGGGCATTATAATGGTTTAAGTTATTTTAAAGAAGGCCAAAGTTTTAATAATATCTCTTATTTGGATGGTTTTAATCTTTCTTCCAGAAATATTCTGAATGAAAACGATAAAGAAATATGGGTAGGTCATGATCATAAAGGTATCTTTAGATTGAGGCCAGATCTCTCCAGTTCTAAAATCGAAATTGTAAAAAATTACCCGGTAGATTATAAAGATGCCTCTGGCATTAAACTTTTCCGGTTTAACAATGATATTTATTATGCTACCGCACATACCATTTTTAAATATGATGCGGTTTTGGATGCATTTACTGCTGAGAATAAGCTACAGCAGGCATTTAATAATTTGAGCAGAAGTACCGGCATTTCTGAAATTACCCCTGATGGGAAATGGTGGACTTTTGCAGAAAGTGAGATCTATTATACCGTAAAGGATGCTTTTCAGGATGGTATGAATGTATCCGCCATCCCACTTTCTTATGAATTCAGGAATATTTCCAGCGGTTTTGAAAATCTATCCCAAATTGGTGAAAATCAATATCTGGTGGGAAGCAATCATGGGTATGCTATATTTAATACACCTTTTACACAAAATAAGATATCTGAATTAGAAATTAATAGGATTGAAATTGCAGATAAAGGTCTGGATTTTGAATTAATCGATAAGAAGCAGCGACATCCAGAATTTAAGAATTCGGAAAATTATTTCAATTTTTATTTTAATACACCCGTATACCAGAAGTTTGCTAATGTAACTTATAGCTACCGGATCAAGGGATTCACAGATCTATGGACACCATTTAGATCCTCGAGTATGGCTTCTTTCGAGAATTTACCTTACGGGGATTATGAATTTCAGGTGAGAGCAAGATATAATACTAAAGATATTAAGGAGAAAACCTATGCGTTCGCTATAGAAAAACCCTGGTTTTTATCAAACTATGCCATTTTTATATATGTTGTATTACTGGTCGTTATCATTGTTATTACTCATCATTTTTACACCCGATATTATAATAAAAGGCATGCACAAATGATTAAGGTGCAACAAAAGAAAGCTGAAATGCAACAGCTTGAAGCGCAGCAGGAGATCATGAAACTTAAAAATGAACAATTGGAAGCAGATGTGTCTTCTAAAAATAGGGAATTGGCAGCTTCTACTATGAGTATTATCCGTAAGAGTGAGGTTTTAAATCAGATTAAAGACGAGCTTACTTCCATAAAAAAATTAGATGATATTCAATCAGTGTTGAAAACCGTGGATTCAAATATCAATGAAGAGGATAACTGGAAATTTTTTAAAGAAGCTTTTGATAATGCCGATAAAGATTTTTTACAAACGGTAAAATCCAGACATCCTAATCTAACTTCAAATGATTTAAAATTGTGTGCTTACTTGCGACTGAATTTATCCTCAAAAGAAATTGCTCCCCTTTTAAATATTTCAGTAAGAAGTGTAGAGATTAAACGATATCGTTTGAGGAAAAAGATGGATTTAGCTCACGAAGAAGGGTTGGTAGAATACATCCTAAGTTTCTAATTCCTTTACAAGTTTAAAATTCACCTCAACATTACCTCAACATTTTTGTAAAAAGCTCATTTATGGTAAGTTAATCTATCTTTTTTAAATCCTTTTGAAACATCATTTTCACCACGGTTTATTAGCATATTCTCAATTTTAACACTAAAAATTTATAATGTATACTTTTTGTAAGGGTTATAAATTCGTGTTAAGCTTTTATTAAATACTAATTTGCGTACTAAACAAAACAATCAACAAATGAATAGAGTACTGTTACTTATTTTATTTTGTATGCTTTCATTTGGCATACATGCTCAAACGTTTTCGGTTTCGGGTACAGTTTCAGAAGATGAAACACAAATGCCACTACCCGGAGTAAATGTTGTAGTGAAAGGAACTACAAATGGAGTGACTACCGATTTTGACGGTAATTATTCCATAAATGATGTTTCTCAAGGAGATGTGCTTGTATTTTCTTTTATAGGTTATACAAGTAAGGAAGTGAAAATTACCAACCAGGATGCTATAGATGTCATCTTAAGTGTCGATTCCCAGGCATTAGATGAAGTTTTGGTAATTGGTTATGGAGAGCAAAAGAAAAGGGATATTACCGGAGCGGTTTCTAACGTAGGAGCTGAAACAATTTCTAAATTAGAGCCGGTAAATGCTGCCCAGGCATTACAGGGAACAACCTCTGGGGTGAACGTTACCCCAACCGGAGGTTCTCCCGGAGCTGAATCCAATATCAGGATTCGAGGAATTTCCACAAACGGGCAGAACAAACCACTTATTATTCTGGATGGTTTTCAATATGAAGGAGGATTAAATAGCATTAACCCTCAGGATATTCAAAACATTACCGTTCTTAAAGATGCTCAGGCAGCTATTTATGGTACTATTGGTGCAAACGGTGTGATTCTGGTAACAACTAAAGCCGGTAAGAAAAACCAAAAAGCTAAAGTTTCTTACGAAGGTTATACCGGTATCCAGGAAACAACCAGAAAATTACCGGTATTAAATGCTACAGAATACGCGTTGATCTTAAATGAGAGTTACGCCAATGCTGGGCAGGCATTACCTTTTTCCAATATTAGTGATCTTGGTGCAGGTACAGACTGGCAAGACGAGGTATTTCAAGAAGCTTTGGTAACCAGCCATAACATTTCGGTAGTAGGGGGTGAAGAAAAAATCACCTACTCTATCGGTGCTTCAAATCTAAAGCAGGAAGGTATTATTTCTCCTGAAAAATCACAGTTTGAACGTAGTACGGCAAAAATCACTTTAAACGCTGATCTTACGGATAAACTGAATCTGCAAACGAAATTATTTTATAATAGTACAGAGAGTAGTACGGTAAATAGTTTTAGTTTAGGTTCTGTGTTATTTAATGCTGCTAACATTGCACCAACTATAGATCCTTCTGTTAGTAATCTTGATGGGCAAATTAATTTGGGGAATGAGGTGGTAAACCCGTTAACTCAATTAGATAATACATATAATAAATATATTACTAACCGTTTAAGCGGTACGGTACAGGCAAGTTTAGATTATGCCAGGAATTTAAATTTACAGGCACGTATAGGTTTTAATACCAGCAATACTAAAAACCGGGATTTTACCCCGCTGTTTAACTATGGTACCGGGAAGATTTATACCAATGCAAATAGCTCGGTTACGCTGGGTAAGATTAATGATAATGATTATACATTCGATCTTTTTAATACCTACGAAAATACTTTCGGAGATGATCACGATGTAACTTTCCTTATCGGTATGACAGCCTATGAAACCAATGGCGAAGGTCTTTATGGATCCAGAACCGGGGTACAGGCCAATAGCTGGAAATTTGCAGATTTAAGTAGTGCTAACGGTACTGGAGAAGAACAAACAAACTCTTCGTATGCTTATAAGCTTAGAAGATTATCTTATTTTGGAAGAATTCAATATGCTTTTCAGGATAAGTATTTATTATCTGCGATGTTACGTCGTGATAGTTCAACCAAATTTGGACCTAACAATCGTGTTGCGTATTTCCCATCAGCGACTGCAGGTTGGGTAATTTCAGAAGAAAATTTCTTTAACGAAGATGGTTTCCTTAATTTCTTAAAACTACGCGGTAGTTACGGTATTTTAGGTAACGATCAGATTCCGGATTTTGGTTATTTAGCGTTATTAGGAGGAGAAGCAACCTATGTTCTTGGTCAGGACCAGCTATTAGTAAACGGTAGAGCGTTAGGACAGTTAGCTAATCCAGATTTACAGTGGGAAGAAGCGAAAAAGTTTGATGTTGGTTTAGATGCGAACTTCTTAAATAGCAAATTCGAATTCACTGTAGATTATTTTATTAATAATCGTGATAATCTGTTAATCTCTAATATTCCGGTTTCAGGAATTTATGGAGTGGGAGCACCTGCTTCAGGTAGTCCTACAATTAACGCGGGATCTGTTAGAAACTCAGGTTGGGAATTTGCCTTAAGCTATAGCAACAACTTTAGCGATGATTTCTCTTTCAATACCTCATTCAACATAAGTACTTTAGAAAATGAGGTGACTCAGGTTAACGGAACCGAGTTTATTGAAGGAGGCAACTTTGGTGTAGGGCAGCCTCTAATCTCCAGAATGGAAGAAGGAAAACCAATAGGTTATTTCTACGGTTATCAAACCGATGGAATTTTCCAGACTCAGGCTGAGGTAGATGCACATCCGTCGCAATTAGCATTGGGGGCAGAAGCTATGCCGGGAGATATTAGATATAAAGATCTAAATGGAGACGGAGTCATAGATAATAAAGACCGTACCGATCTTGGTAATCCAATCCCAAAAGTAACCTTAGGTTTCAATTTAGGGTTTAATTTTAAGAATTTCGATTTCGCAACCTATATGTTCTCTAATCTTGGGAACGACATTGTACGTAACTACGAAAGAGATCAGCCTAACGTAAACAAAATGAGTTACGTGCTGGATCGTTGGACGGGTGCGGGAACAAGCAATACGGTGCCAAGAGTGACTACGGCAGCTACTGCTAATAAGGTATTCTCAGATTTCTATATAGAGGATGGTTCTTTTGCTAGAATCCAAACTGTGAGCCTTGGATATACTATTCCGTCTGAATTTACACAGAAGGTATCTATCGATAAGTTTAGGATATATGGAAAAGTGGATAATGTGTACACATTTACCGAATATTCAGGATACGATCCAACTGCTTCAACAGGTGCGCCAATAGGTGGAGGAATCGATTTAGGATTCTATCCTTTGCCAAGAACATATATGTTAGGTGTAAATCTTGAATTTTAAAAAAATGATGATGAAGATAAATATCAAAAGAAATATAATTTTGGCAGCAATTGCCGCTTCGCTGGGAATTACCTCCTGCGGGGATGATTTTGTAGAAGTAGATCCTCCGTATGGAATTAACTCTGATTCCTACTTCACTGCAGAAGATGATTATTACAATGCATTAATAGGAACGTATGATATTTTACAAAGTACCTATGCGAATGTAATCCTGGGTGAGATCGCCTCGGATAATGCTCATGCCGGCGGGGAAAGTGCAACAGATGTGATTGGCTGGCAACAGGTAGATCGTATGCAACATACTCCGGTAAACGATAACCTTGACGATATTTGGGACTGGAATTTTGCGGGAGTATACCGTGCCAGTTTTATGTTGGAAAATGCCGATAATATCGATTTTGAAGGTAAATCTCAATTATTAGCGGAAGCCCATTTTTTAAGAGCCTATTTTAATTTTGAGTTACTAAAATGGTTTGGCCCCATCCCTATTAAACCTGAAGGTAGATTTACGTTAGGAGAAGCAAAAACAATTCCTAGATCATCAAAAGCTGAAGTTTATGCGCTGATCGAACAGGATTTAACCTATGCCGAAGAAAATTTAGCGGTAAATGCTCCCGAAGTTGGTCGTGTTACCAAAGGTGCAGCGCAGGCTTTGTTGGGGAAAGTTTATTTATATCAGGATAAATTTTCTGAAGCTGCGACCGAACTTCAAAAAGTGATCAATTCTGGTAAATATCATCTTTATGGTACTCAGGGTGATGAAGATTACGCTAACCTGTTCGAGTATTCCGCAGAGAATAGTGCAGAATCAGTTTTCGAAATTCAATATACCGGTACTGAGGGGGCTGGATTTGGATGTTTACAGTGTAGCGAAGGTAATGTAATGGTTGGTTTTAGCGGAATTAGAGGTTATGCCGGTCCTGTTTTTGAATCCGGTTACGGCTTTAACCTACCTACAGAAGAAGCATACAATTCTTTCGAATCTGGAGATGCCAGACAGGAGGTAAGCTTACTTGATATCGAAGCCTGGGCTGCAGAAACCGGAGCCACTTACAATATAGGTAATCAGGATGAGGTTACCGGACATACCGGTTATTATAACCGTAAATATTTGCCAAGACAAAACGATAACCTTGGTGATGCCAATTTAACGCAACCAAATAATTACAGAGCGATTAGATATGCAGATGTATTGTTAATGGCAGCAGAGGCTTTAAACCGTGGCGGTATTGATGATGCCCAGGCGAGAGCTTATTTAAATATGGTTAGGGATCGTGCCGGTTTAGCACCGGTAGATGATAGCGGTACAAGTCTTACAGAACAAATTTATATGGATAGAAGGTCTGAAATGATAGGAGAAGGCCACCGATTCTTTGATTTGGTAAGAACAGGTAGAGCCGAACAGTTTATCGATGGATTTACTACTGGTAAAAATGAAGTGTTCCCTATTCCATTAGAAGAAATACAATTTGCTCAGGGTAACTGGGATCAAAACGCTGGTTATTAAAATATAAATTATGAAGAATTATATTACATCAATAATAGCATGCTTCTCTATTCTTTTTGTTATCTCATGTTCAGATGATGATAGGTTAGAAAGTGTAGATATCGCAATACCATCAGATATTTCTGCTAAGTTTACAATAAAGCAGGATAATTCTGGTGAGGTAAGCATATTTCCGTCGGCAAATGGCGCAAATATGTTTAGTGTGGATTTTGGAGACGGCAGTGAAGTTTCCGATGAATTTACTTCGGGTAACCATGTAGAACATACCTATGCTGAAGGGCAATATGATGTTACTATTTATGCGATGAATTTAAATGGCGAAGTTGCCGAAGCTTCGCAATCTTTAAATGTATCCTTCCTAGCTCCAGAAAATTTAGAAGTAGTCATCACTAAAGATCAGTCGAATCCTTTTAAGGTAAGCGTTACGGCAACTGCAGAGAATGCTGCTGGTTACGAGGTTTATTTTGGGGAAGATACAGATGAGCAGCCAACAATGATTATGGAAGGCGAGACTGCTGAATATGAATATGGGAATATAGGTATGTACACCATTCGTGTTGTAGCTTTAAGTGGAGGAGCTGAAACTACAGAATATACTGAAGAAGTTACGATTGTAGATCCTTTACTTTTGCCAATCGATTTTGAATCACAAACCGTAGCTTACAACTTCTATAATTTTGGCGGAGGTGCCCCTACAGCTTCTGTAGTTGCTAATCCTGCACCAAATGAGGTGAACGAAAGTGCTACTGTAGCTTCATATATCAAGCCATCAGGTTCTGAAACCTGGGCGGGAACTTCCACTACTTTAAATGAAAATATCGATTTTAGTAGTACTACGTACATTGCTATGGATGTTTATTCTCCAAAAGCAGGTATTCCGGTATTATTTAAGGTTGAAAATTCAGGGAATTCAGATATCAATGCTGAAGTGACTACAATGACGACTAAAGAAAATGAATGGGAAACATTGATTTTTGATCTTTCAGCAATCGATCCTTCACAAACTTATAGTGTTATCGCATTGTTCTTTGATTATAATACCTCTGGTAACGACAATACGTATTACTTCGACAATATTAGATTAGCAAATCCTACGATAGTAGAGTTGCCGGTAACTTTTGAAGGTAATGCAAATGCATATCAATTTTTCGAATTTGGAGGTGCGCCAACCGCTCTTGTTACAAATCCAGATATGAGCGACGCTAATCCTAGCGAAACTGTAGCTAAAATGACTAAAACACAAGGATCTGAAGTTTGGGCAGGTGCATATTTCGATTTGGATAATGCGATAGATTTTACCAAAGACGATCAGTTAAGTTTAAAAGTTTGGTCACCAGAAGCAGGTATTCCGGTAACTTTAAAATTTGAAGACCCAAGTGACGGTGATACAGCTTTCGAAGTCAATGCGACCGTAACTGAAGCCAATACCTGGCAAACATTAACTTTTGACTTTAGTGAGGCAGATGCAAATCAAAATTGGAAACGCGCTATTGTTTTTATGGATTTAAATACTGCAGGAAAAGGATTAGATTATTATTTTGATGATCTTTCTTATGTAAGCGATCAGCCAATGACAGCTCCAAAACTTCCATTAACTTTCGATTCAGTTTTGGTAGATTATAGCTGGTCTGGATTTGGGAGCGCAAGTGCAGCTGTTATCGAAAATCCGGATGCTTCTGGAATTAATACCAGCACAAAAGTAACCGAACTTGTGAAGAATGACGGAGCAGAAACCTGGGCCGGTGTTTCACAACGTTTGGGTGGAGCAATAGACTTTAGCCAGGGGACAACGATCTCTATAAAAACCTGGTCACCTAAAACAGGAGCAACGATTCTATTGAAATTAGAAAATTCTAAGTCAGAACCAGATGCTAATGGCAATCCATCAGTGATAGCAGAGGTACAGCAAACAACCACTGTAGCAAACGCGTGGGAAGAACTTGATTTTGATCTTACAAGTTTTGGTGCCTTTGATCCTAATGCCGGTTATGATACCGTGGTTGTTTTTTATGGCTTCGGAAACACAGAAGGTGGTACGTTCTACTTTGATGATATTCAAATTAAAAATGACTAAAAAAATGAAGAATTTTAAATATATACTAGGCCTTATGATTATTCTTGGTAGCTTTTTACAAAGCTGCCAGGATGATGATCACGACTTTGGAGAAGTCGTGGCGCCTTCAAATCTTTCTTTAGAAGCAACTATTGTAAATGCAGATGCCGATAATCCTTATGGAGATGGTAGCGGGCAGGTGCAGTTTATGGCTTCAGCAGATAATGCAATAAATTATAAATTCGCCTTTGGAGATAATACTTCAACAAACGTATCTAACGGTAATGTAATGCACTCGTTTACGTCAACCGGAGTAAATGAGTATATAGTGACTGTAATTGCTACCGGTACGGGTGGTACTTCATCATCAATGACAACAAGCGTAACAGTTTTTAGTGAATTTGATGATCCAGAAACTAAATCGTTGCTTACAGGAGACGATTCTAAAACATGGTATGTCGCAGCAGCTTTGCCATCGCACTTAGCGCTTGGACCAATCGATGTTAAAACATCAGATTGGTATAATGCTGCTCCTTTTGAGAAGAAAGACGAATGTATTTATGATGATAGTATGACCTTTAGTCTTGATGAAAACGGCAATATTTTATACGAACTGGATAATAATGGAGCTACGTTTTTTAATACCAATTCATTAAATGCCGCTGGAGGAACTAATGGAACTGGGGATCAATGTTTCGATTATGATACTTCGGGAGTTAAAAATGTAAGTCTTTCTGCAGCACCAACTATTTATCCGGAAGATGAAACCACTGGAACCCAAATGATGATTTCAGATGGAGGTTTCTTAAGTTATTATTTAGGAACCAGTACGTATGAGATTCTGGAAATTACTGAAGATTATATGCAGGTTAGAACACAATCTGGAGGAAATGCTGCAGAAGCATGGTATTTAAAACTTACTACTGATCCTGAAGGTGGAGCAGGTGGCGGAAATAATTCTGCCGAAGGAAAAGAGCTGGAAACTGAATTCGAAAACCTGGTGTGGGAAGAAGAATTTGATGGGAATGCGCTAGACGCCGATAGCTGGAATATTGAAACCGGTAATGGTGATAATGGCTGGGGAAATAACGAAAAACAGTATTATACAGCAGATAATGCAGTGGTAAGTGATGGTAGCTTAAAGATCAATGCGATTGCTGAAAGTACGAATGGCTTTGATTATTCTTCTGCAAGAATTACTACAATGGATAAGCAGGAATTTAAGTACGGTAGAGTAGAGGTAAGAGCTAAACTTCCAGGTGCAGCAGGTACATGGCCTGCGATTTGGATGCTAGGATCAAATTTTGCCGAGGTAAACTGGCCTGCTTCCGGAGAGATTGATATTATGGAGCATGTAGGTAATGATCTTGGTCATGTGTTAGGAACACTTCATATGCCCGGGAACTCAGGCGGAGACGGAATTTCTAAAGGTACTGAAGTTGAAAATGTAGATTCAGAATTCCATACCTATACTTTGGAATGGACGGCAGATCATATTCTTTTTGCTGTAGATGATATCGTATTTCATGAATATAAAAACAGTGCAGATACACCGTTTAATCAGCCGTTTTTCTTAATTCTAAATGTTGCCATGGGTGGTAACCTAGGAGGAGATATAGACCCTAATTTCAGTGAAGATACCATGGAAGTAGATTATGTGAAAGTTTATCAATAAATCATAACACATAATATCGGATTAACTTTTAATAAAATAGGGGTTGCCTGGAGGTTAAGCTGTTCTTCCTCGTAGCCCCTTTTTAATTTTTGGATATGAAAAAAAGAGTAGCAATAATTGGAGTACTTCTGTCACTGGGTTTCTTGGCATTCTCGACCTATGAAAAGCCAGGGTTTAAGAAAAGTGATCAGGATCCTCGAAATATCGAGCAGAAAATAGATTCGGTTTTAGCTTTAATGACCCTTGATGAGAAAATAGGGCAGATGGTGCAGTACAATGGTAGCTGGGATGTTACCGGTCCCGCGACTGGAACCGATAACGAAAAGAAACTCGAAAATCTTAAAAACGGACTGGTAGGATCGATGCTTAATGTGACCTCTGTAGAACATACTCGCCAGGCACAAAAGATCGTCATGGAAAATAGCCGACTCAAAATTCCGTTGATTTTTGGGTATGATGTAATTCATGGTTATCAAACCATGTTTCCTGTTCCGCTTGGTGAAAGTGCCAGCTGGGATTTAGAACTCATGGAAAAAACGGCAAGAGTTGCCGGTAGGGAAACTGCAGCGGCAGGTGTTCATTGGACATTTGCCCCAATGATGGATATTTCTCGCGATGCACGATGGGGCCGAATTATGGAAGGTGCCGGTGAAGATCCTTATCTAAACTCAAAAATAGCAGTAGCCAGAATTAAAGGCTTTCAGGGAAATGATCTTTCAGATCCTAAAACTATCGCGGCCTGTGCCAAGCACTTTGCCGGTTATGGCTTTGCTGAAGGAGGTAGAGATTATAACACGGTAAATATTGGTATTTATGAATTAAATAATACTATTTTACCACCGTTTAAAGCGGCCGCAGATGCAGGGGTGGCTACATTTATGAACTCGTTTAACGAGATAGACGGTGTGCCGGCAACTGCAAGTACCTATTTACAACGAGATTTGCTAAAAGGCAAGTGGCATTGGGATGGATTTGTAGTATCAGATTGGGGATCGATAACCGAACTTATTCCGCATGGCGTTGCTAAAGATAAAAAAGCCGCTGCTGAATTAGCAGTAAAAGCCGGTAGCGACATGGATATGGAAGGTGGTGCTTACGAGTCGTCCTTAAAAGAACTGGTGGAAGAAGGTAAAGTTGCTGAAAAATTGATCAACGATGCCGTAAAAAGAATTCTTCGTGTAAAATTCAGATTAGGACTTTTTGATGATCCCTATAAGTATTGCGATGAAGCTTTCGAGAAATCTGAATTATACTCTGAAGCAAATCAGGAAGTGGCTTTGGAAGCCGGTAAAAAATCGATCGTACTTTTAAAGAATGAGAATGATATTTTACCCATTAAAAATTCTATTAAAAACATTGCGGTTATAGGGCCATTGGCAAACGATAAAGATTCGCCTTTAGGAAACTGGAGAGCGCATGCGGTAGAAAATTCGGCAGTTTCAGTCTTAGAAGAAATTAGAAATTATGCGCCAAAAGGCGTGAAGATAACTTATGCTGAAGGGGCAAAACTTTCAACCGGAGATCGGTCTTTTTTAAATCCTATGACTTTTAATAAAGATGATAAAAGTGGTTTCGCCGAAGCTGAAAAATTAGCTAAACAGGCAGATTTAGTAGTATTAGTGGTTGGGGAAGATGCTTTTCAAACGGGCGAGGGGCGTAGCCAGACCAATATTGGTTTTGCCGGAGTGCAGGATGATTTGATTGAAACGGTTCAAAAAGCTAACAAAAACGTGGTGATGGTATTGATGAACGGCCGCCCTATGGATTTAAGTTGGAGTTCTAAAAATATTCCAGCCATTGTAGAATCCTGGTTTTTAGGTTCACAGCACGGGAATGCGGTTGCCGAGATTCTTTTTGGAAAGTATAATCCTTCCGGGAAGTTACCAGTATCTTTTCCTCAGAATTCAGGAATGGAACCTTTGTACTACAATCAAAAGAGTACCGGTAGACCAGAGGGTGGGGCGCAGGTGACTTATTCGCATTATACCGATTCCCCTAGAGAAGCATTGTATCCATTTGGATTCGGACTAAGTTTTACCGAATTTGAATATGGGGATATCGAGCTAAGTGCTGATTCCTTTTCAGAAGGCGAAAAAATAGAAGCATCAATTTCAGTAAAAAATACGGGTAATATGGTAGGAGAAGAAACCGTTCAGTTGTATTTACATGATCTGGTGGGAAGCATTACACGACCAAATCTGGAACTAAAAGCCTTTGAGAAAATTTCATTAAAACCAGGCGAACGTAAAGTGGTGAATTTTATAATCGATAAAGAAATGATCACATATTTTACTATTAATAAGAAATGGGAAGCTGAAGCTGGGGATTTTGAAGTGATGATTGGTGGTAACTCTGTGGATCTTAAAAAGGCTAATTTTGAATTTAAATAATATGAAGAAAAGATTAGCGGTTTTAGCCCTTGTGTTATTGACCTTGCAGAGCTGTAAAGGACAAGAAAAAGAATTGATCTGGGAAGAAAATTTTGATGGAAATAGCTTAAATATGGATTATTGGAGCTATGAAAATGGTGACGGCTGCCCTGATATTTGTGGTTGGGGAAATAACGAGCGACAGCTTTATCGCCCTGAAAATCTTGAAATAAAAGATGGATTGGCGGTTATTACCGCTGAAAAAAATGGTGATTCCTATTTTAGCTCTCGCATAAATACTAAAGATAAATTCGAGTTTCAGTATGGTATTATAGAAACCCGCGCTAAAGTTCCCGGGGGACACGGTATTTGGCCGGCAATCTGGATGTTAGGAGATAATATTGGAGAGGTAGGTTGGCCTGCTTCCGGAGAAATCGACATAATGGAATATGTTGGACGAATGAAAGATACCTTGCATACGACCTTGCATACCCCCGCAACTCATGGGGATCATGCCAGTACTAAAGTGACGAAAATCGATAATGTAGAAGACGATTTTCATATATATAAGGTAGAATGGTCTAAAGAAGAAATAGTTTATTATATCGATGGAGAAAAGGTATATACTTTTTCGCCAGAAATAAAAGATGATGAGCATTATCCTTTTCGCCATAAATTCTATTTCTTGCTAAATATGGCTATTGGAGGTAACTTTGGAGGACCTGATGTAGACGATAGTATTTTTCCTGCAAAATTCTATATTGATTATATCAAAGTCTATCAATAGAAATTAAGAAAAGAAACCAAAAAAAAGCCCTTTCCAAACGAAAGGGCTTTTTTTGGCTAGTAATATGTTTAGTTAAACACTATTAATTTAATCTACAGCATCTTCTACAGCATCACCAACATCGTCAGCTGCATCCTCAACACTATCTGCGGCTTTTTCTACACCCGATTTTTCTTCTCGGCAGGAAGTTAAAACTAAAGTGGCCACAAAAGCTGCTAAAATAATTAGACCTTTTTTCATAAGTTATATTTTTTGTTTATTTATTTTTAATTATCGTCTGATCCATCGATTTCATCAGTCGCTTCGTCAATGGCATTTCCTGTTTCGTCTACTGCAGTATTCACAGCATCACCAGTTTCGTTTGCTGCATTTTCTACAGCGTCCCCAACGTCTTCACCAGCTTCTTTTACATCATTTATTACACCGTTGTCATCATCATTGTAATCATCCATTTCGTCTTCCTGATCTTCAATCATACCATCATTAAGTTCGGTATCATCAGTTTTATCTTCAGTAGTTTCTCTACACGAATTCATCGTAAAAGAAATCGTTAAGAAAGAAGCTAATATTAAAAAATAACGTTTCATAGTTTTTGGTTTAGTGGTTTACAACAAAATTAAAGTGAAATTGAACAGTCTATCCAAAAGTTGTTGTAAAATTTTAATAAAACTGTTTTAAAACTTTAATGTGTTGTGTTTTTATGTTAAATGCTTTAATTATCGTCGCCGATCTTGTCGATCTCTTCATCGATCTGTTCGTTCACTTTTTTGTCTACTTTTTTAGCAGTACGTTCTAGGATACCCTCGTTTTCGGTTTTTTCTACTTCAACTTCTTTTACAACGGTTTTTTTAGGTTCTTCCCGACAAGAAAGTAATGAAGTTGCGCTTATTGCCAAAAATCCACCTAATAAAATTAATCGTTTCATATCTTTATGTATTGTTGAATAGGTCGAAATTACAACGAATAAGCTTTTAACGGTATTTTTTAAATGAATTTTAATAGAATTTCTTAATATCCA
>CESL01032724.1_pt1 | contig 17377 bp, 15 predicted proteins | sample 531221 | NCBI WGS metagenome assembly CESL01 (sample SAMEA2622197, study PRJEB7988) | marine metagenome | biome: marine biome (ENVO:00000447); feature: mesopelagic zone (ENVO:00000213) & marine oxygen minimum zone (ENVO:01000065); material: "saline water (ENVO:00002010), including plankton...
GCAGAAGCAGTTATCACTTCCGCTCTAGAGCTTGTGAATGAAGGAAAAGATTTTGAAGAAATTGTTGAGCAATCAACAGGAGAGACTCTTGAATTTAGCGAACATATTTTCATGAGTAAAGGAATTATGGGTAAAGAAATAGATGAATTTCTATTTAATTCAGAAGAAGGCGCGGTAAGTAAAGTTATTGAAACGAAGGAAGGTTTTAATATCGTAAAAGTTGTTGAAATAAGAGGTGGATCTGAAAATAAATATGAAAATTCTGCCCAAAAAGTAAAAGAAGACTATAAGAATAAGCAAGCAGAATTACAATTTTTTGAATTATCCGATCAATTAACAACACTGAGCTATGAAAATTCAGATAATCTTGAAATCGCTGCAGATGCTATTGGTAAAGAAATAATAAACACCGATTATTTCGCTCGAGACAATGATTTGGAGGGACTATTGTCTGACCCTCTTATAATTTCAAAAGGTTTTGATCCCGAACTTATCAGATCGAGAAATAATAGTGATGCAATCGAATTATCAGATAACCATATCGTAGTACTGAGAGTATTAGAACACAAGGAAGCTGCTACTAAGCCACTAGAAGATGTTCGTGATGAAGTTATTGCGAGTATCAGACTTAAGTTGGCTAGAGAAAAAATTAATGAAACGGGCGACAGAATTGTTGCTGAGCTCAAATCTGGAGTAAATCCTGAATCGGTCATTAGTTATTCAGGTATTGAATGGACAACTACTGAAAAAGTAAAACGCGATGATATGTTTATAAATAGAGCGATTCTACGTAGCATATTTGAAGCAGGAAAACCAAATTCCGATAAACCGATTATTACAAGTCAACGCCTTGGTAGTGGTGATTATGCAATTATTGTTATATTAAATGCATATGATGAAACACTAGAAGTCGATGAAGAACTAAAAAAATCAACCGATCTAAAATTAAGACGTATACTTAGTACGAATGAGTGGCAAGATTTATTAAGAGATGTCAGAAACAATACAAATATAAGAATATTTAATGAAAATATTTAGCCATTTCTCGAAGCGGTTTCAGCTGGAAGATACGTTTCAACAATAGCTGCTCCAACAGAGTCGCCCCATACGTTTACCGTTGTTCTAAATCTATCTAAAAGCCAGTCAACAGCTAAAATTAACCCTATACCTTCTGCAGGTAAATTCACTGCATTTAATACTATTAACATTGTTACTAAACCTGCTTGAGGAATCCCGGCTGCACCAATTGCTGCTAAAGTTGCAGTTATAAATATAATAACTTGCTGTTCCATACCCATACTAATTCCATATGTTTGTGCTATAAACATTACAGCAACAGATTCATATAAAGCTGTGCCATCCATATTGATTGTTGCTCCAATCGGTAAAACAAACTTTACTGAGCGTTTATCAATGCCCGCTTCAAGAGCACATTTCATCGTTAATGGTAATGTGGCAGATGAACTTGCTGTGCCAAAAGCCGTTAATAGCGCGCGTAATAATTTAAATAAATATTCTCTTCCTTGTTTACTAAAGATTATTAAAATAATAAATAGTAGTAAAAAATGGCACGTAAGGCCAAGGATTACGGTAAAAAAGTAGCTACCAACTGCTATGAGTTCGTTTTTTATTACCGATCCTCCACCAACTTTTCCAAATTGACCGGCAACAAGACAAAAAACACCTAACGGCGCAAAAACCATAATCCATATTACAAGTTTCATCATGGCTTCATTGAGAGCATCAAAAAAGTTAATGATTGTCGTTTTATTTTTTCCTAGTGTTGTTAGCGCAGCACCAAACAAAAGACAGAAAACAATAATAGGGAGTAATTGTGTATTTGATGCAGCAGAGATAATATTTGGTGAAATTAAGGATCTAACTAATTCTGTTAAGTTAATATTATCTCTATTCGATATTGATTCAGAAATGGTTTCTGTTTGATAATTAATACCATCACCAGGCTGAATTACATTAACCATAATTAGCCCAATTAGTACAGCACAAGCTGTTGTACTCGCATAATAAAGTAATGTAATACCACCAACTTTACCTAATTTGCGAATATCTCCAAGAGATGTAACACCGCTGATAACTGCACCCACAATTAGTGGAATAATCATCATCTTCAAGGCATCTAGAAATAAATCACCTATCCAGGCAATAGCAAGCATTTTTGGCCCAAATAGCCAACCACACATAATGCCGGCAAGACCACCAATGAAGATTGCGATGACTAATTTGTTTTCGCCAAAAATCATATTTTTTCTTAATCCGGCAAATATGTCTAGGACATGCCTATGGTATTAAATCCAGAATCAACATAGGTAATTTCGCCAGTTACTGCAGACGCATAATCAGAACAAAGAAAGGCCGCTACATTACCCACTTCTTCAATAGTGACATTCCGTCTTAATGGTGAAACTTTTTCGACATGTGTTAAGAAATCACGCATTCCACTAATTCCAGACGAAGCTAATGTTCGAATTGGACCTGCTGATATCCCATTAACACGAATACCTTCAGGACCAAGATTTGAAGCCATATATCGTACATTCGCTTCAAGGCTTGCTTTTGCTAGACCCATAACATTGTAATTAGGCATTGAGCGAACTGCACCAAGATAACTCAGCGTTAACATTGCGCTGTTTCCGCCTTGCATCATCTTTCTGGATGCATTAGCGAGCGCTGAGAAGCTGTAAGAACTAATTTCATGAGCAGTTAGAAAACCTTCTCGTGTAAGATTTTTGAGATATTCACCATCAAGTAACTCTCTTGGGGCAAATGCGACAGAGTGAATTAAAATATCGAACTCATCCCAATATTTATTCAAATTATCAAAAACAGATCGAATTTGTTCATCATTACCTACATCGCAAGGTAAAATTATTTCCGAATCAAGTTCATTAGCGAATTTTTCTACTCTACCTTGTAGTTTTTCATTTTGGTAGGTAAATGCTAACTGAGCACCCTCACGGTGCATTGCTTGAGCTATTCCCCAAGCTATTGAACGGTTGCTTGCTACACCAACTACTAAGGCGCGTTTATTATCGAGTAATCCCATCAATTAATCCTTTTTAGTCTAGTTATTTGAATTTTTTTCACTACAAAGTATCAAAGTGTACAGAAAAACGATCGCGTTTATAATGGACCAGTGACTAGAAAACTCATAAAAATAGTAAATAGGCTTATATTTAGGACCTGCAGGACCCCATACTTTTTCGTATGGGTACCATTATTTTGTGTCGCCTGCGGCCCATCAAGTTGGAATAATCCATATCCTTATCAAGAATCTGATGAATTAGTTTATTATGATTCGTTTTCTGAGCGTCCTAAGCATTTAGATCCAGTTAGCTCATACAGTTCAAATGAATACATTTTTCTTGGGCAGATTTATGAGCCTTTACTACAATATCATTTCTTAAAACGACCTTACGAACTCACTCCACTTACCGCTATAAATTTACCAATTGCTATTTATCTAGATAAGGATGGGAAAATATTAGCAGAAGACTCAAAGGTAGAAGATATTGCTAGTGTTAAATATCGAATATCAATAAAACCAGGAATCTTATATCAACCACATCCTGCTTTTGCGAAAGACGAAAGAGATAATTATCTTTATCATAAACTCAATCTCACTGATTTAAAAAATATTCATACATTATCTGATTTTGATAGCACTGGAACGAGAGAGTTATTAGCTAGTGATTATATTTATCAGATAAAAAGAATGGCTCATCCACGTATTCATTCACCAATTGCAGGTTTAATGGAAAAATATATTCTTGGATTGGATAAATTTTCTGATGAATTAAAAAATATATACCAAACTAAATCAAATTCAGGATTTTTAAATTTAAATGAGTATGAATTATCTGGCGCAAAATTGATTGATGAGTATACTTTTGAAATAACACTTAAAGAAAAATATCCCCAGTTCTTGTATTGGTTATCGATGTCATTTTTTTCACCAATGCCTTGGGAAGCAGATCTTTTTTATTCCCAAAAAGGGTTTGCTGAAAAAAACATTTCTCTTGATTGGTATCCTATTGGAACAGGTCCGTTCATGCTGACAGAAAATAATCCAAACCGCAGGATGGTCCTCGAACGTAATCCAAATTTTAGAGGAGAATTATTTCCGATCGATGGTGAAAAGACAGATCAAAATATGGGTTTGTTAGATGATGCAGGAAAGAAAATGCCTTTTATTGATAAAGCTATTTATAGTCTTGAAAAAGAATCAATACCTGCGTGGAATAAATTCCTTCAGGGTTATTATGACACTTCAGGTATTGTTTCAGATAGTTTTGACCAGGCTGTTCAGTTTAACACACAAGGAGATGCTCAATTAACAGAAGAAATGGAACAAAAAGGAATTAAATTATTAACTGCTACAACTACGTCAACTTATTATATGGGATTTAATATGGCTGATGATTTAGTTGGTGGTAATACTGAACGCGCAAGATTATTAAGGCGTGCTATTTCAATTGCAGTTGATTATGAAGAATATATCTCTATTTTTGCAAATGGCAGAGGAAAACCTGCACAAGGCCCAATCCCCCCTGGTATTTTTGGACATGTTTCAGGTGAGGCCGGAATAAATCCTTACGTTTATCAATGGGAAAATAGTAAAGCAATCAGACAATCTGTCGAACAGGCTAAAGGATTAATGTCCAAAGCAGGCTATAAAAATGGTCGCGATGAAATAACGGGTAAACCCTTGGTACTAAACTTAGATACTCCTGCTGCAGGCCCCGGGAGTAAGGCTTCATTTGATTGGTTAAGAAAACAATTTGCAAAGCTTGGCATAAATCTTGTGATACGTGCTACTGATTATAATCGTTTTCAAGAGAAAATGAGAAAGGGGACAGCGCAAATATTTCAGTGGGGTTGGAATGCGGACTACCCAGATCCTGAAAATTTCTTTTTTTTACTATATGGTCCTAATGCAAAGATTGATCATAATGGAGAAAACGCAGCAAATTATCAGAATGAAAAGTTTGATTCACTATTTGACCAAATGAAAAGCATGAAAAACGGTCCGGAAAGACAGAAACTTATTAATCAAATAGTAGAGCTTGTTAGATATGATGCACCGTGGTTATGGGGGTATCATCCAGTAGGATTTTCATTGCATCATAATTGGTATAAAAATGCGAAACCGAATTTGATGGCAAATAATACTTTGAAATATAAACGCATTAATCCAAAACTAAGGACTGACAAAAGGATAACATGGAACAAGCCTATTTGGTGGCCAATCGTATTTGTACTTTTTGTTTTCAGCGTTATTTTATTACCCGCTTTTATTTTATATCGTCGTAAGGAGAATCAATTAATCTTATGATAAGTTATATTTTACGACGAATTATATATGCATTACCTATTCTAATAGGCGTTAATATAATTACATTTGTTTTATTCTTTGTTGTTAATACACCTGATGATATGGCTCGTATGCATCTTGGTATGAAACGTGTTAGTGAAGCTGCAATCGTAAAATGGAAAGATGAGCGTGGTTACAATAAACCAATATTATTTAATAGTAGTGTTGATGGAACAAAAAAAATAACGGAAACTATATTTTTTCAAAATTCTGTTAAATTATTTGTTTTTGATTTTGGTCGCTCCGATAGTGGACGAGACATTGGTTATGATATTAGCCAGAGAATGTGGCCTAGTCTTGCTATAACTGTTCCAAGTTTATTTATTGGTTTATTAGCGTATATTTCGTTTGGTTTAATTCTCGCTTTTTTTCGTGGTAGTTATGTAGATGTTAGCGGTGTTGTTTTATGCGTTATTATGATGTCTATATCAGGATTGTTTTATATCATTGGGGGCCAGTATTTAATCGGTAAATTTCTTCATTTAGTCCCCATTTCTGGTTATGACACAGGATTAAATGCATTCAAGTTTATTATTTTACCTGTGTTAGTCGGCTTAATTGGTGGTATAGGCGCAAGCACTCGTTGGTATAGAACAATCTTTCTTGAAGAAATGAATAAAGATTACGTAAGAACTGCGAGAGCAAAAGGCCTGTCCGAATCAAGAGTACTATATCGACATGTTTTAACAAATGGTTTAATTCCCATTCTAACTGGCGTTGTTGTCATTTTACCATCTCTGTTTATTGGCAGCCTAATTGTTGAATCATTCTTTGCTATTCCGGGTTTAGGTAGCTACACAATTGATGCAATAAGCCGTCAAGATTTTGCAATTGTTCGATCAATGGTTTTTTTAGGGTCTGTTTTATACATTATCGGTTTAATACTAACAGATATTTCATATACATTTGTTGATCCGAGGGTCAGGTTAAATTAATTAAGTCTATGCCTGTAATATTTATTACCGACTTTCTAATATTTTTACTTTTATTTGGAATGGTTGCGTTTTTTTTCTACGGAAGAAAGCAAGAACATTTAACAGCACCATGGCGTGATGTAAGAAAACGATCTTTAGCAATGTCTTCAGCTGTAATTTTATTTTTCTTTGTTTGCATTGGCCTACTTGACTCGGTACATTTCCACCCAAAGATAGAAACAGACGAATCTAGTGAAAAAATATATTCAAATGAAATCTTAAGCGCTCTAGATGTTTTATTAAATGATTTAAGATTAAAAAACGAAAAAACGTATTCTGCGCCACTTGCAAGTTACTTGTTTTCAAAAGAAATGATTGAGCAGGAAAATGGTAAACAAATTAGAGCTTACCCAAGATTAATATATGGAGGCGCATTTCTTAATAGTCCTGAATCTGAAAGCACCGCTGATATTGTTAAGCGAATTTCTCTAGGTTTTTTATACGGATTACTGATTAGCGCCATTATTATTAATTTAATAATTTTTGCATTGTCAAAATTAATACGAGCTAGTTATGGAATGACTTTACAAAACTGCCTACTTAATAAATTGAATACTCACTGGCTTGCGATATTTATAACAACTTCAACTATTATTATAACTATATGTATTATATATAGTTTATCGCAAAATTATCATGTTTTTGGTACAGATAAAGTAGGGCAGGATGTTCTATACCAAGCATTAAAGAGTATTCGTACTGGACTCGTTATTGGTACATTGACGACACTCGTTATGCTCCCATTTGCAATTGCAATGGGTTTAATGGCGGGTTATTTTCGTGGTTGGATTGATGATGCAATTCAATATCTCTATACAACATTAAGTTCTATCCCAGGAGTTTTATTAATTGCAGCCTCGATTCTTCTATTGCAGGTGTATATTAGTAATCATGCGGATGATTTCAATAGCATAGAGCAAAGAGCTGATTTAAGGCTCCTCTTTTTATGTATTATTTTAGGTATTACTAGTTGGACTGGATTGTGTCGTTTATTAAGAGCTGAAGCTCTGAAATTACGAGAGATTGACTATGTGCAGGCAGCACGAGCTTTTGGTGTTCAGCATTACAAAGTTATGTTTCGTCATTTATTACCTAATGTTATGCATATTGTTATGATTTCAATTGTTCTTGATTTCAGCGGTCTTGTATTAGCTGAAGCTGTACTTTCTTATATAAATATTGGCGTTGATCCAAGCATGCATAGTTGGGGCAACATGATTAATAGCGCACGTCTGGAAATGGCACGTGAGCCAATTGTATGGTGGTCACTTGCTGCCGCATTTATTTTTATGTTTATATTGGTTTTAGCTGCGAATCTTTTTTCAGATGCAGTTAGAGATGCTTTTGATCCTAGATTACGTGAGTTTTAATCTATCTAAAAAAAGGAAAATTTATGAATGATAAAAATGTAACATTACCCAATGATAAACAGCCGGCAATTAGAGTCGCCGCATACCCAAAAGAGCTTAATCCCGGAGGTTGTATTTTTGGTGGGTGGATTATGTCTCAAGTCGATGTAGCCGGCGCTATTACTGCATACGAAAGAGCAAAAGGGCTAACTGCTACGGTGGGAGTTAAATCATTTGAGTTTCATGAGCCTGTTTTTGTTGGTGATGTTATTAGTTGTTATGCAGATATTATAAGGACTGGAAGAACTTCAATTACCGTTAAGGTCGAAGTGTATGCTGAACGTAATCCAATAAATAAAAAAATTGTCAAAGTGACTGAAGCAGAATTAACTTATGTCGCACTTGATGAAAATAGAAGACCACGTAAATTACCGAATATCGATGATTAATTATAATGACTAAAAATTTATTACAAGTTAAAAATCTTACGGTTTCTATTGGGTCTGAAGCAGGAAAGATTAATATTGTTGATAATATCTCATTTAACATTCGACGAGGCGAGACATTTGTCTTGCTAGGTGAATCTGGTAGCGGTAAATCAATTACAGCACTTTCTATTATGCGATTATTACCCGTAGCTATAAAAATAAATGCTGGAGAAGTAATTTTAAATGATAAAAATCTATTTCAATTACCCGAGAATAAAATGCGTGAGGTTCGTGGCGCTAATATTGGGATGATTTTTCAAGAACCACAAACATCATTAAATCCAGTATTGACAGCTGGACAACAAATCAGTGAGACATTACATCAGCATACGAATTTATCAAATAATCAATGTATAGCGCGCAGTATTGAATTACTTGATGCTGTTGGTATACCTGAGCCAGAAAGGCGGATCAATGAATATCCTCATCAATTTTCTGGCGGAATGAAACAGCGAATCATGATTGCAATTGCATTAGCAGGTGAGCCAGATTTACTCATTGCTGATGAACCTACGACAGCATTAGATGTAACAATTCAGGCTCAAGTATTGGAACTTCTCAGGAAACTACAGCGTGAAACAGACATGTCGATTCTTTTTATTACTCATGATATTGCTGTTGCATCACAAATGGCAGACCATATTGCTGTGATGAAAGACGGTAGTATTGTGGAAACTAAAAATAAAGAGGATTTATTTTCAAACCCTGAGCATGAGTATACTCTAAAATTATTTTCGGCTATCCCAAGCTGGGAAAAACGCGAGAAAGAAGGGGGTATTGAAAAGATTAATCACATAGGTGATAAGCGTTTACTAAAGGTAAAAAATTTAAAGGTACATTACCCAATCAGGAAGGGTATATTCAAACGAACCGTAGGCTACGTCAGAGCGGTTGATGATGTTACAGTTGATTTATATGCTGGAGAGACAGTTGCCGTGGTTGGTGAGTCTGGTTCTGGTAAAACAACCATGGGAAAAGGAATCTTACAGCTTTTAGAGGTAACTTCTGGGGATGTTAGTTATCAAAAAACAAATTTAAATACTTTGGATGCCTTGTCTCTTAGAAAAATAAGGACAGACATTCAAATAGTATTTCAAGATCCTTATTCATCAATGAATCCAAGGATGATGATTAATGACATAATCCAAGAAGGTATGTTAGCTCAAGGTATAGGTAAATCAAAAAAAGAACGTGACGAAAATACGATCATGTTATTAGAGCAGGTTGGACTAACACCAGAACATCGTTATCGATATCCGCATGAGTTTTCTGGTGGACAAAGACAGCGTATATGTATTGCACGTGCCTTGGCGGTCAAACCAAAACTTATTATTTGCGATGAACCAACAAGCGCACTTGATGTTTCTGTACAGGCGCAAATATTATCTCTTCTAAAGAATCTGCAAAAAGAATATCAGCTTGGATATCTCTTTATAACCCATAATATTAGTGTTGTTGAATACATTGCTCACTATGTAGCTGTTATGTATAAAGGTAAAATTGTTGAGCAGGGTAGCGTAGAGGAAATTCTTAAAAATCCAAAGAATTCATATACAAAAAAATTATTATCAGCGGTTCCGCGCGTAGAATTAACTCAGAACTAATTATAATAATCAGTCAGGAGTATGCATAGAGACAAATTCTTCTGCTAAAGATCGCTTTCATTTGATAGTATAGGTTTCTAAAATTTATTATTTTTTTAAGAGATGGCAACTAAGAGACTGTAATAATGAAGAAATTTTGTTCACTTATTTTAATTTTACTAGTATCAGCTAGTCTACTCGCAGAGGATTTCACCAACCCTACAGCGAGAGTTAAGGACTCTGTAGAGAAGGTGATCAGTATTTTGAAAGATGAATCATTGGAACGCGAATTACGTTGGAAAAGTATTGGTAGTGTCATTAATCAAAGTTTTGATTTCAGAAGTATGTCACAGAGTATCTTGGCAACAAATTGGAGAACTGCCACACCCGCCGAACGTGAAAAATTCGTTGAATTCTTTTCTCAATACCTTGAGGAAACCTATCGCACAAAAATTGAAGCCTATACAGACCAAAAAGTTGAATACATTGGCGAAACGATTAATGGTAAAAGAGCAGTTGTTGAAACTTTAATCATTACTGATAACACAGAAATCCCAGTGAATTATAAATTAAAAAATAATGATGGAATTTGGTTTGCTTATGATGTTGTTATTGAAGGCATTAGTCTTGTAAGTAACTATCGTAGCACCTTTGCCGCAATTGTTAAAAATGATGGTATGGATGGTTTGTTAAATGATATTCAATTAAGGATTGATAAGTATAAATCTTCGAATGAACCTACATCTTATTCTGAACCCACCGAAGATAGTTAAGTCAATTTAGATTTATTTTCCAGATTCAAATATATATTTACTAATCAATTCTTCAAGATTAATTGAAGGTTCTGTTTCTACGATTGACATATTTTTTTCAATAATAGTTTCACTTCCCCCAGGTGAAATTTTTAAAAATTTATCACCAATTATTCCGGCTGTTCTTATGGAAGCGGTGGAATCTTCTGGTATTTTAATATTATTTTCTATGGCTATGTAAACTTCTGCTAAATAAGTTTCTGGATTGAAAATAATATTTTTTACCTTGCCTACACTAACACCAGCCATCTCAACATGTGCTCCTTTTTTTAATCCCGATGCTGAGGTAAATTCAGCTTTTATTGTGTATTGTGTATTATTTAATAATCCAAAATCGCCCATACGTAGCGCAAGAAAGGTTATTGCAATTATTCCAACGAGTATAAATATACCGACAAGAATTTCTGTATGTTGTTTTTCATTCATAATTGTAGTTTACAGTATCAAAGCACTGAGTAAATAATCACTAAATAGAATAGTAATTGATGCTATTACCACTGCTTCGGTCGTGATTCGGCTTACTCCTTCAGAGCCATAGGCTCCATTTTTATCAAGATGGAGATTAAAGCCCTTCTCACAAGAAATCCAAACTATTAATAAACCAAAGATGATTGATTTAATAAATCCCATCAATAAATCACGATTTAATACCGTATCGTTCATATTTTGAAAATATGAGCCTGCACTCACATCAAATAGTATGACACCAACAAAATAACCACCAAATATTCCAACAACAATAAATATAGCAGTTAATATTGGAACACAGAAGACACCTGCTAGTATTCTAGGGGAAATTAAATAGCGATAAGGATCTATTGCCATGCATTCTAGGGCGTCAATTTGGTTATCAACTCGCATAATTCCAATTTCAGCACACATTGCTGAGCCAGTACGACCTATTACCATTAATGCTGTTAATACCGGACCTAGTTCTCTAATAAGGCTTAATCCAACAGCTGAACCTAATAAGCTAACAGAGCCAAAGCGAACCAGTGTGTCATAAAACTGTAGAGCAATTACCATTCCAACAAATAAGCCAGCAATAATAATAACCAGTATTGAACGCGCGCCTACAAATAAGATCTGTTTTAGTAGTAAGTTTAATGAATATGGAGGAATAAATAATGACTGAATTGTTTCATATAGAAAAATACCAGCAACACCAAGGCGGATTAATAGATTATTTAATATTGATTCTTTTGATAAGCGAGAAGACATAATTACTTTCTTGTTAGTCTATTTAAATAATCTTCAGCATCAATTGAATTACTGATAGCCCGACGTTGCAGCATATTTACAATTCTTGGGTCTTTTGACTTCTCTATTTCTTTTTTATTACCCGTTATAATTATCTTACCTTTATCAAGAATTATTATTCTATCAGCAATCTTGAATGCACTTTCAAGCTCATGTGTTACGACGATAATTGACATGTTTAGTGCATCGCGTAATTGTAAAATCAAATTATCAAGATGTGCTGAAGTTATAGGATCCAACCCAGCGGAAGGTTCGTCAAAAAAAAGTAACTCAGGATCCATAATAACGGCCCTTGCTAATCCTGCTCGCTTTAGCATGCCGCCCGATAATTCAGCTGGCATTAATGATTCAGTACCACTTAATTGCATTAACTCGAGTTTGAGTCTCGACATAATGTGAATTGTTTCTTCATCAAGCTCAGTATTTTCGTGTAACGGAAGTTCAATATTCTCACGTACAGTCATAGAGCTAAATAAAGCTCCACTTTGAAATGCAACACCAATACGTTTACGTAATCTGTATAGTTCTTTTTTGTTTAGATTTGTTATCTCTTTATCTAATAATTTTATTAAGCCAGTTTTTGTTTTTTCTAAACCAAGAATATAGCGTAATAGCGTACTTTTTCCCGATCCACTATGCCCCATAATCACCATAATTTCTTTATGTGATACATTTAAATTAATATCAGAGAGAATTTTTTTGTCACCGTACCATGTATTCAGATCGGAAACTTCGAGCACATTTTGTGAATTTATTTTTATCATAATTAATATAAATATGACTTGAGCATGATAATAATGCAAGAAAATAACTAATATGTGTTAAAATTAAGTCATGTAATTACGTAAAATAGATCAATGTCCGCTATATCCAATCCAACATCTCAATTAAATGATTTGATGCAAAAACCAGGAATTATAAATATGCTGGGTGCGCATGATGTTCTCACCGCTGTTCTTGTTGAGCAGTGTGGTTTCGATTCAGTTTTTATTGGTGGCTTTGGGACAAGCGCGAGTCTTTATGGATTACCAGATTTAAATTTCTTAGGGATGTCTGAAATGGTTGATGCAACACGCCGGATGACGCATAGATTGTCTATTCCAGTAATTGCTGACGCTGACACTGGTCATGGAGATTTACACAATGTAATGCGTTGCGTTAATGAGTTTGAGGGTGCAGGCGCGGCAGGGATCATTCTCGAAGATCAAGTATTTCCAAAACGTTGTGGACATTTTGGCGGTAAAGAAGTTATTTCTGCTGATGATATGGTTAAGAAATTTAAAGTCGCGGTTGATGCACGTACAAGCAACGACTTTTTGTTTATAGCCCGAACAGACTCTAGAGAAACTGACGGTTTAGATGTTGCAATTGAGCGAATCAATCGTTATTGCGATGCGGGCGCTGATATTGCATTTATTGAGGCACCTTTATCTATAAATGAATTAGAAGAAATATGTAAACGTGTTGAGTATCCGAAATTTGTCAATATGCTTGCATTTGGTAAAACTCCAATATTAAGTGCTGCTGAATTAGAAGAGATGGGTTTTAAGATGATGGTAGCCCCAATCGATTCTATCTTACTTACAGCACATGTTATGCGTGAAATGGCCGAAGTTTTTAAGCGAGATGGGCACACTAAAAATATTGACGATAAAATGGTAGGATTTGATGAGATCAAAGGTATTCTCGGTTTATCTGACTATCTAGAACTAGAGAAAAATCTAAAATAATTCTTCTTTGATTTTTGCTATGAAAAAGCAATACTGGATAATCACTGTTTATGTTTTACTGATTTTTATTGGTATACCTTGGTATTGGCCCGAGGATACTAATTATATTGTAATGGGTTTTCCACTCTGGGTTCTTATTTCAATCTTTGTTTCGATTGGCGCTTCTTTTTTTACCGCATTTATTTTACTACGTTATGCATGGGATAATGATACAGACGTAAATGAATAATTTTCAGGCGTTTGATCAAACTGCTCTCATATTTATAGGTATTTATTTAAGTACTTTAATCATAATTGGTTTTTTTGGCTATCATGCAAGACAAGAAAACACACTTAAAGATTTTTATCTTGCAGGAAACGGATTTGGATTAGTCGTTATTTCCCTCACTTTTTATGCCACACAATATAGTGGCAATACTTTGTTTGGTTATTCAGGAATGACTTATCGTATTGGATATGCCTGGATTATGTGTGTCCATTTTATGACTGCTATTGTCGCATGTTATCTAATTTTTGCTCCGAAACTCTATAAAAGAGCAAGGCGGTATAACTATATAACTCCAACTGATTACTTACAGCATCGATTTGGTTCAAACTCGCTCAATATTGTAGTGACAGTAATTATGGTATTTGTTTTAAGTAATTATTTGCTTGCTCAACTAATGGCAATGGGTCGAGCAATGCAAGGATTATCATCAGCTGATCCAAATATCGCCTATCAACAAGGGGTTATTTTACTAACTTTGATCATGGTTATTTATGGTACTCTCGGTGGTATACGAGCTGTTGCTTGGACCGATGTTATTCAAGGCTCAATTTTAATTGTCGGACTTATTGTCTTGTTATTTATGTTGTTCAAACAATTTGGTTCAATTTCATTAGCGACAGCAACAATTCAGCAAACGCAAGATTTTTCGAAGATTAATGTTCCTGATGCTAATCGAATCCGTGAATGGATTAGCTATATTCTTATTGTGGGTTTTGGTTCGACACTGTATCCACAGGCAATTCAACGTATTTATGCTGCACGTTCCGAAAAAATATTGCGACAAGGACTTGCATTTATGGCTTTTGCGCCTCTATTTACCGCATTAATCGCCGTCATAATTGGCATTTATGCGATTGCTTATGTACCCGGACTAGAAGGCACTGCTTCAGATCAGGTTTTAACGAGAATTCTTTCGATAATACAGCAAAATTCTATTTTAGGTTATTGGCTTATAGTTATTTTATATGCGGCAGTTCTTGCTGCGATGATGTCGACCGCAGATTCGGCCATGCTCTCAATTTCTTCGATGCTAAGTAAAGATATTTATAGTCGTTTTATAAATGAAAATGCGAGTGAGGCAACACTAACTCTTTTAGGTAAGTTATTTTCTTGGTGTTTAATTATAATTTTAGTATGGCTAGCCATTTATTTGAGTGACAAAGCTTCTCTCTTGAAATTATTAGATAGGAAGTTTGATTTATTAATTCAGTTAATTCCTGCATTTATGTTAAGCATCCATTGGCGTGGATCACAAGCATTACCTACATTTATTGGTATTATCGTAGGTGTTTTTATTTCACTATGTTTGGCCTATGGAAGTTTTAATTTTGTTCATGAAGGCAAGGTGTATGGTTTTCATCCAGGCCTAATAGGCCTGGTAATTAATATTTTAATTACGGTTATAGGTTCAATTTTTATTAATCGTCGTAAATAATTTTAATATTTATACGAAACTAACTATTTTTATTTAATTTAAATATTTTTTTAATTATTTTGTTGTTTTTCTTATATGTGTGAAAAATAGTTTGTCTATGCCCATAAGGTTTCCAGGCAGGCGAAATTACATTTGGCATATCTGTTCGATTTAATAAATTAGCTGATGCCAGTGTGAATTCTCCATAACGCTCATTAACACAATCAATTGTTTTATTTAATAGGTGGTATTTATTATTATCTTTATTGAATAAATCAATTTGCCCCTTTTCATGGTATGGGTCTAGTGCAGTGACTTGTACTTGGTATATACCTTCACCATGCCAATATTGATTTAATATACTTTTACAAAGCACTGTAATTTGACGACCATCGTTGGTAGGGAACATTGTTTTTATTTGTTTACTACCTATCCAGCCTTTATTTGTTTTTAATCCGATAAAAAATCTTTGAGCACATAAAGCATTTCTTCTTAACCTCTGAGCAACTTTTTCTGACATATGAATTAAGTACATGTATATAACATCTTTTGATCGTGTATTAGGGGGCATGACTTTTCCATGCCCAATAGTTTTAGGTATTTTAATATTATTTTTAACTTTTTCAGGATCTTTGCCTTGGCACATACACCATATTCTTCTTCCTGGATTACCAAAACGTTGCCCTAAAATTCCGATTGGCATTTTCTTAACTTCACCACAAGTAAAAATACCTCTTTTAGCTAGAAATACTCCAATTCCTCTATTAATGCCACAGAGCTCCATGACTGAAACATCTTTCAGTGCATCCTCGGCATCCCATGGATGAATGATTGTTAGACCGTTTGGCTTATGAAGTTTTGCGGCATATTTTGCTGTAGTTTTATCACCACTTATCCCGACTGAACAATGGACTCCAGAAACGCTAAATACTTTTTCTTTTATTTTTTTACCAATATTTTCAGGGCTATCCCAAATTTTTTTGCAATGAGTCATATCAAGAAATGCTTCATCAACGGAAAAAACTTCTATGTCGGGAGTAATCTCATGAAGAATAGTCATAATACCAATTGATATTTTAGTATATAAAACAGGATTAGATGGGATCTGAATAAAGGCCGGGCAAAGTTTTCTAGCTTCTTTGACACGCATACCAGTGTGTATCCCGTATGATCGTGCTTCATATGAACAGGTAATAATACAACTTCCCTTTATTCCATTGGTAATCCCAATGGGTTTACCAATCAGGTTCGGGTTTCGTGCTTGTTCAATGGAGGCAAAGAAGGCATTCATGTCGGCCAACGCAATAACACGAGACCAGTTTTTTATCGTCATTTTTTCTCCAAAATTGAGACTCATTATAAGAGAACATTTAGAGAAAATTCAAGGTAAAATTACTATCTCAATTCTTACTATAAATTTATAACTTTCTGAATAATAATGATTTTTTTTATAATAATTTTTAAAAGCTATTTATTTCAGTTTATTGATGGGAAATAAATTTTCCATATGCTCGGCATCCTTCCCCCACTTCAATTTCAGATATAACTTTTAGAGTAGGTATGTCGATAATGGAAATAATATTATCAAACCAGTTTGCAACGTAGAGATGAATATTGTTAGGGTGTAGGTCAATTCCTTCTGGGTATTCACCAACATTAATAGTTTTAACAGTTTTCATTTCACTTAGATTAATAACAGAAACTGTATTTGAACGTTGATTAGTTACGAATAAACGCTCACCAATATTATCAACGGCTATAGCATAAGGAAAATCACCCACTTGGATATTTATTATTTTTTTTGTAAGAAGATTAATAACACTAACGTTATTTGAACGCACATTAGCACTATAGAGCTCATTTCTTTTTGCATTAAATGCTAATCCAAAGGGCGCTATACCTACCTCTATGGTATCAACAATTTTATTTTCAGAAAGATTTATAATCATAACTGTATTTTCATCGCGATTTGCAACATATAGAAATTGTCCGTCGGGACTGACTACTAAACCAGATGGAGAATTGCCAACCTTAATTTTATTTCTAATTGATAATGAAGTGGTATCAACTATAAAAATACTATCTTCATACCAATCAGCGACATAAA
>CESL01101703.1_pt1 | contig 16609 bp, 28 predicted proteins | sample 531221 | NCBI WGS metagenome assembly CESL01 (sample SAMEA2622197, study PRJEB7988) | marine metagenome | biome: marine biome (ENVO:00000447); feature: mesopelagic zone (ENVO:00000213) & marine oxygen minimum zone (ENVO:01000065); material: "saline water (ENVO:00002010), including plankton...
CCAATTAAACTTCCATAATTTCTTCGTACATAATTAATTATCGCATCATCAAATCGATCACCGCCAATACGTATGGAATTTGAATAAACAATTCCATTTAATGAAATAACTGCAACTTCGGTAGTACCGCCGCCAATATCTACAACCATGGAGCCCCGTGGGTCACTTACAGGCATCCCTGCCCCAATAGCAGCTGCCATTGGTTCTTCAATTAAATGTACTGTCCGCGCTCCGGCTCCACTTGCCGATTCTCTAATAGCGCGTCGTTCCACCTGAGTTGAGCCACAAGGAACACAAACAAGTACTCGTGGACTAGGCTTAAAAAACGTTGAGCCGTGTGCGCTATGAATAAAATATTGCAACATTTTTTCAGTAACAGTGAAATCAGCTATAACACCATCTTTTAGGGGGCGAATAGCTATTATGTGTCCGGGTGTACGTCCTAACATCTTTTTTGCTTGATCACCAACAGCGATAATAGATTTCGGGCTTATCTTGTTTCCATCTTTCCGTATTGCTACAACCGAGGGTTCGTCAAGAACAATACCTTTGCCACGCACATAGATTAGAGTGTTCGCGGTACCCAAATCTATGGACAAATCGTTTGAGAAAAGACCTCTTATTTGTTTAAACATAATATGACCTATGGTTTCATTTTAGCTCTTTATGGCATATACCCCGAAAAAAGACCGAATATTATAAGGTTATAGCAACAACCCTCGTATTCATCTAAAATCGAACACATGCTTTGTTACAGATATAGCACAGAATTCACTGCTCACGCAGGCGTCACTTTATCAATGGGCGAAGATTTGAGCAAGCAAAGGATACATAATAAATTCCAATTTTTTCAATAAATAAGAACAACTACTTATATGTCTCTCGATAAATCTGAAGTACAGAAAATCGCTTGGCTAGCAAGATTGGCAATCGATAAAGATGATATCGCTAGTTATTGTGATGAATTGACCGATATCCTAGATCTGATGGAGCAAATGAACTCAATAGATACAACTGACATTGTTCCGCTCGCACACCCTCTTGAAGTATTTCCACGGCTCAGAGTAGATAATGTGACAGAAATTGACCAACGTGAAAATTTCCAAGCGGATTCATCAAAGACTAAAGATGGCTATTATATTGTTCCAAAGGTAATTGAGTAGTATCAAACAAGTTTGTTGGATTAAAAATTTTAATAAATCTATTCAAAGTAATGCATATGTATAAGTCAACACTAGCACAATTGTCAGTAGCTCTGGAATCAAAAAAAATAAGCAGTGAAGAATTAACTCAACTGTACATAGAACGCTGTAAAAAACACAATGATTTACTAAATTGTTTTATAACAATAACTGAAGAAGAAGCACTAAAAAAAGCAAAAGAAGCAGATAAGAAACGTGCTGGAAAAACGTATAGTCAATTTACTGGAATTCCTATTGCCCAAAAAGATATTTTTTGTACAGATGGAATAAAAACTACCTGCGGTTCAAAGATGTTAGATAATTTTATAGCCCCATATGACGCAACATTGGTAAAAAAAATGAATGCTGCTGGGTTTATTATGATTGGTAAAACTAATATGGACGAATTTGCGATGGGTTCATCAAATGAAACTAGCTTTTATGGGCCAGTTAAAAACCCTTGGGATACATGTCGTGTTCCCGGTGGTTCTTCAGGAGGATCGGCGAGTGCTGTTGCGGCTCGATTATGTCCAGCTGCTACCGGCACTGATACTGGGGGTTCAATACGACAACCCTCTTCATTCTGTGGTATTACAGGATTAAAACCAACTTATGGAAGAGTTTCTCGTTATGGGATGATTGCTTTTGCATCTAGTCTTGACCAAGGGGGGCCTATGACTCAAACAGCCGAAGATGCTGCATTAATTATGAATGTGATTGCTGGTTTCGATGAATATGACTCGACATCAACTGAAAGGCCAATAGACGACTACACTGCTAAATTAAATAATTCAATTAGAGGACTAAAAATTGGATTACCGAAACAATATTTCGACAAAAATTTAGACAGCAACGTTGCTAGGTTAATTGAAGACAGCATAAAAGAATTAGAAAAACTAGGGGGCAAGTGTATTGATATTGAATTACCTCATACTGAATTATCCATTCCTGCGTATTATGTCGTTGCCCCAGCTGAATGCTCATCTAATTTATCTCGTTATGACGGTGTTCGTTTTGGTCACCGCTGCAACGAACCAAAAAATCTTTCAGATTTGTACTGTCGAAGTCGTCAAGAAGGGTTTGGGAAAGAAGTAAAAAGGCGAATAATGACTGGAACTTATGTTCTTTCGGCGGGTTATTATGATGCCTATTACTTAAAAGCACAAAAAGTAAGGCAGATAATACGTAATGATTTCCAAAATGCATTTAAAAACGTAGATATTATACTAGGTCCCACAACAACTGGGACGGCTTTTAAATTAAACGAAAAATTAAATGATCCAATTAGCATGTACCTTTCAGACATTTATACTGTGTCAGCGAACCTTGCTGGTTTACCAGCCATTTCTATTCCCTCAGGATTTATTGAAAAATTGCCCGTTGGAATGCAATTAGTTGGTAATTATTTTCAAGAATCTCTATTAATAAATGTGGCACACCAATATCAGAAAATAACAGACTGGCATAAGAAAATACCTCAATCATATGAATAGATTAATGGAATGGGAAACCGTAATAGGGCTTGAAATTCATGCTCAACTTTCGACAAAAAGTAAGATTTTCTCTGGGGCATCAACAAATTACGGAGCTAAACCAAATACACAAGCCTGTGCAGTCGATCTAGGTTTACCTGGTGTTTTACCCGTTATTAATGAACAAGCAATACTAATGGCTATTAAATTTGGTCTAGCTATTAATGCTGAAATTCCAGAAAGATCCGTATTTGCAAGAAAGAATTATTTTTATCCCGATCTTCCAAAGGGTTATCAAATTAGTCAATTTGAATTACCAATCGTTAGTAATGGGTATATTGAAATAGAAAGAGACGATAAAAAAAACAAAATAATTAGAATTACAAGAGCTCATCTTGAGGAAGATGCTGGAAAATCAAACCATGATGAATTTAAAGGTCATACAGGAATCGACTTAAATCGTGCCGGAAATCCTTTATTAGAAATTGTGTCGGAACCAGATATCAATAATGCAAAAGAGGCGATTAATTATTTAAAAAAAATTCATTCGCTCGTTCGTTATTTAAAAATTTGCGATGGAAATATGCAGGAGGGCTCATTTCGTTGTGATGCAAATGTTTCTGTAAGAGAGAGAAAACAAAAGGAATTGGGCATTCGAACAGAAATAAAAAATCTTAATTCTTTTAAATTTATTGAAGCAGCTATTAATTATGAAATTGAACGTCAAATTAACTTGGTTGAGTCCGGAAAATTAGTCACACAAGAGACACGTCTTTATGACGCTAATAGAAATGAAACACGTTCAATGCGTAGCAAAGAAGAAGCCAATGATTATAGATATTTCCCAGACCCTGATCTACTTCCTATTTTAATTACAGACAAAATAAAAACAACAATAAAAAAATCAATCCCAGAATTACCGGATGCTAAACGAAATCGTTACCAAAATGAATTAGGGCTTTCAGAATATGATAGCAAAAACATAACAGCTAATCCTGATATAGCAAATTATTTCGAGGAAATGATAAAAATTACGAACGGTGATGCAAAAATATGTGCAAATTGGATTATGGGAGACTTATCTGCCTCTTTAAACAAAAAAAATATAAACATAAAAAATTGTCCTGTATCGGCAAAAATGCTGGGTGATATGATTAATCTAATTAAAGACAAAACAATTTCGGGAAAAATAGCAAAAATAGTATTTGAAGCAATGTGGAATGGAGAGGGTGATGCTATCTCAATAATTGAAAGTAAAGATCTGAGGCAAGTTACCGATTCTGATGAAATAGGAAAATTAATAAATGAAATTATTACAGAAAACACTTCTCAGGTTAAACAATATAAAAATTCATCCCCTGAAAAAAAACAAAAATTAATTGGTTTTTTTGTTGGGAAAATTATGAAAAAATCAAAAGGAAAGGCTAATCCAAAACAAGTTAATGAATTACTAAAAAGAAAATTAGAAAATTAGCTATTACTCAGCTGTCTCATCATCTAATAATTTTGGTCTATCCACTAATTCAACAATTGCCATTGCAGCTTTATCGCCAGTTCGAAAACCACATTTTAATATGCGTAAATAACCGCCAGGACGTTCTTTATATCGAGGGCCTATTTCGTTAAATAATTTTGTAACAATACTTCTATCACGAAGACGAGAAAATGCTAAACGTCTTTTTGCTACATTATCAATTTTTGCCATTGTAATTAATGGTTCGGCAATGCGTCGTAGTTCTTTCGCCTTTGGTAAAGTAGTTTTAATAATTTCATGCTCTATTAATGAGGCAGCCATATTTCTAAACATAGCCCTACGGTGCGAACTATTACGGTTCAATTTTCTACCACTTTCACGATGACGCATTACTTTCCTCTCTCTATATTATGCTGATGACACACTTTCCTGATTGTTAAACCCTGCTGGTGGCCAATTATCTAAATGCATACCCAAAGATAAGCCGCGCGAAGCAAGAATATCCTTTATTTCAGTTAATGACTTTTTGCCTAAATTAGGTGTTTTTAAAAGTTCGACCTCCGTGCGCTGAATTAAATCTCCAATATAGTAAATACTTTCTGCTTTCAAACAATTCGCAGAGCGTACAGTTAACTCAAGATCATCAACCGGTCTAAGTAAAATTGGATCAACTTCTGGTTCGCTACTCTTACTCGCTTCAATAGCTTCTTCAGCTTCAAGATCAACAAAAATAACTAACTGTGAGCGTAATATTGTAGCCGCTTCTCGAATAGCGTCATTTGGGTCAATCGTTCCGTCCGTCTCTAACTCTAAAATTAACTTATCTAAATCAGTTCGTTGTTCAACTCGTGCATTACCTACATCATATGAAACACGAGTAACAGGACTAAATGAAGCATCCAATTTTATTTTTCCAATGGTTTGTTCGGGATTATCCTTTCCTCCAGCGATAACGGGCTTATATCCCCTGCCGCGAGCAACCTGCATTACCATACTTAATTGCCCGGCCTTTGTTAAATTGGCTATTGGATGGTCTGGGTTGGCTATCTCAACATCATGATCAACAGTTATGTCTCTTGCGCATACTTCTCCTGGACCACTTTTTTTCAAAGTTAGTGTTGCCTCATCCTTTGAATGCATAACTATTGCAAGACCCTTGAGGTTAAGAATAATATCAGTAACATCTTCTTGAACACCTTCCATGGTTGTGTATTCATGCAATACTTCTGGCTCTATAATCTCAAGCTCAGTAACAGCGCAACCTGGCATTGATGATAGTAAAACCCGGCGTAATGCATTACCAAGAGTATGGCCAAAACCTCTTTCTAGTGGTTCAATAATAATTTTTGCAGAAGTATTATTAATTTCTTCTACTTGGCATTTACGTGGTTTTAGTAATTCTTTAATTATCGTTGACATGCGTGATGATCCTCCACACGTTAATTACTTAGAATATAATTCTACAACTAGCTGTTCATTAATTTCTGACGGCAACTCACTTCTATCTGGAATGGATTTAAATACACCTTCCATATCCTCAGAGTTAACCTCAACCCATTCTGGGAAACCATATTGTTCCGCAACATTTAGAGCATCCTTAATTCTTAATTGATTTCTACTTTTTTCCCTAACAGCGATCTTGTCACTTGGTTTTACTTGAAGAGAAGGTATGTTGACGCTTTTATCATTTACTAAAATAGTTCTATGACTAATTAATTGGCGTGCTTCATTCCGTGTCGAGCCAAAGCCCATGCGATACACAACATTATCTAATCGACATTCCAAAATTTGAAGTAAATTCTCACCAGTTGAGCCCTTTTGGCGAGCCGCTTCTTTATAATATTTGCGAAATTGTCTTTCGAGAACACCGTAAATACGGCGTAATTTCTGTTTTTCTCTGAGTTGCAAAGCATAGTCAGACATTCTCCCTGGACGTGTGCTACCCATTCCGGGTGTTTTATCAATCTGGCATTTCGTCTCTATTGGTCTCGCGCGACTTTTTAGAAATAAATCTGTACCCTCGCGGCGACTGAGTTTGCATTTTGGTCCAAGATAACGTGCCATAAATAAACTCCTAAATTAAACCCGACGCCTTTTTGGCGGACGACATCCATTATGAGGAATCGGGGTAACATCCGTAATATTAGTAATTTTAAATCCGACGGTATTAAGTGCTCGAACTGCAGATTCACGTCCCGGGCCAGGTCCTTTTATAAAAACCTCTAAATTTTGCAGACCAAACTCTTTAGCAGCTTCACCTGCTTTTTGAGATGCAATTTGTGCTGCAAAAGGGGTGCTTTTACGTGAACCGCGGAAACCACTTCCCCCTGAAGTGGCCCACGAAAGTGTATTACCTTCGCGGTCAGTTATTGTAATAATGGTGTTGTTAAAAGAAGCGTGTATATGCGCTACACCATCTAGAACATTTCTTTTTGTTCGCTTACGACTCTTTGATACTGTTTTTACCATAATTATATAAAAACCCTTTTAGTTATTTTTTGATCATCTTTTTCGGACCTTTACGAGTACGCGCATTAGTGCTTGTACGTTGTCCGCGAACCGGTAGTCCTCGACGATGACGAATACCACGATTTGTACCAAGATCCATTAAACGCTTAATATTCATCGTGACTTCTCTGCGCAAATCACCTTCAAGATTAAATTTACTAACCTCGGCACGTATGTTATCTAAATCAGATTCTGATAATTGATTAACTTTTATTGAGTATTTCAAATCTAACGAATCACAAATACTTTGAGCTCGAGTAAGCCCAACACCATATATATATGTCAAAGCAATATTTAAATGCTTATTATCCGGTATATTAACTCCTGCGATACGTGCCATTATTTTATAATCTCCATCATTTCAATTCAGCCTTGACGTTGCTTGTGGCGAGGATCGGAACAAATTACCCGTATGACCCTATTACGCCGAATTATTCTGCAATTGCGACAAATTCTTTTGACTGATGCTCTAACTTTCATAATTATTCTCTCTCGTTCGTTAACTAAATTAACGTCTGCCATGCCCCTTGAGATTAGCTTTTTTCATAAGCCCCTCATATTGATGGGACATTAAATGAGCTTGTATTTGTGACATAAAATCCATTACAACCACAACAATAATTAGTAGTGACGTGCCTCCAAAATAAAATGGGACGTTAAATTTAACTATTAGAAATTCAGGTAGTAAACAAACAGATGTTATATAAATTGCACCTGCAAGGGTTAATTTTGTTAAAACCTTATCTAGATAATTCGCTGTTTGTTCTCCAGGCCGTGTGCCCGGAATAAAAGCTCCGGATTTTTTCAAATTATCAGCAGTTTCACGTGGATCAAATACCATGGCAGTATAGAAGAAACAGAAAAAAATTATCCCCGCTGCATAACACATTACATAAATTGGTTGTCCTGGCGATAAGGTGGTTGCAAAATCTTTTAACCAATTCATACCTTCGTTTTGGCTAAACCAACCAGCTATCGTGGCAGGAAATAATATCAAACTTGAAGCGAATATAGGGGGTATAACACCAGCCATATTTAACTTTAATGGTAAATGACTTGACTGCCCGCCATACATTTTTCTGCCAACTTGCCGCTTTGCATAATTAACAGTTATTCGCCTTTGACCTCTTTCTACAAAAACAACAAAACCTGTTACTGCAATTGCTAAAGCAAATAAAGTAAAAACAGCCAATAAATGCATCTCACCTGTTCTAGATAACTCTAGTGTTCCGCCAATCGCAGAAGGTAAGCCCGCAACAATACCAGCAAAGATTATCATGGAAATACCATTCCCGACCCCTCGCTCTGTTATTTGCTCACCCAACCACATTAAAAACATTGTCCCGGTTACTAACGTAGTAATTGCTACAACTCTAAATCCAAGTCCAGGGTCAATAACAATACCCTGTCCAGTTGCTTGTTGTCCCTCTAGGGCAATCGCAACGCCAAAAGCTTGGAATGTTGCCAAAAATACCGTGCCGTACCGTGTATATTGTGTAATCTTTCTTCGCCCAGATTCACCTTCTTTTTTAAGTTGTTTTAGCTTTGGATCAACAACTGATAGTAATTGCATAATAATTGAAGCAGAGATATACGGCATAATACCGAGAGCTACTACTGAAAAACGTTGTAATGCACCGCCGGAGAACATATTAAACATATCTAGTATAGTACCGCGTTGCTGATTAAATAATTCAGCCAATGCAACGGGGTTAATTCCTGGCACTGGAATGTGTGTTGCAACCCTATAAACAAACAAAGCAACCAAAACAAAAAAAAGTCTTTGTCGTAGCTCCTTTAATTGCCCAAGACCTGCAAGCCCTCCGGGAATTGCTGAGTTTGATGTCGCCATTTATTCTTCCACCTTCCCGCCAGCAGTTTCAATCGCAGTTTTTGCACCTTTTGTAAGCATAAGACCTTTTATCGTTATAGATTTTTCCAATTTTCCAGACAAAATAATTTTTACATGCTTAATATTTTTATTTATCAAACGTGCTGATTTAAGTGTTTCAAGATCAATAACATCAGCATCTAGATTAGCTAATTCATGTAAACGTATTTCTGCTGTGACACGACCAATACGAGAACTAAATCCCACTTTTGGCAAACGACGCTGTAAAGGCATCTGCCCACCTTCAAAACCAACTTTGTGATATCCTCCGGCACGCGATTTCTGGCCTTTATGCCCACGACCACCAGTCTTACCAATAGTCGAGCCAATGCCACGGCCAACACGTTTTGGATTGGAAGTTGAATCCGAGTGAGGTTTAAGCATGTTCAATCGCATTTTGAGTTACGCCTCCTCGTCAACTACTAATAAATAATTCACTTTATTAATCATCCCACGATTCTCTGGCGTATCATCAACAATCGCGCTATGCCCTATCCGACGCAAACCAAGCCCGCCAACACAAGACTTATGCTGTCTGGTTCGCCGACCAATACTTTTAACTAACGTTACTTTTAGCTTACCTATAGATTTTTTCTTTTTCTTTGCCATATCTAATTAATTACTTCTTTTATTGATTTACCACGTTTAGCCGCTATATAGTCTGGGGAAGACATTGATTCAAGTCCTTTAATGGTTGCGCGAATGACATTAATTGAATTTGTTGAGCCGATCGATTTAGCTAAAACATTGTTTATGCCAACAACTTCAAAAACAGCACGCATTGGTCCGCCTGCAATAATTCCTGTGCCTTCTGAAGCTGGTTGCATATAAATTTTTGCCGCACCATATTCTGATGTAATTGCATACTGAAGTGTTCCTTCTTTTATCGGTACAAACACCATATTTCGACGCGCATCTTCCATTGCTTTCTGAATAGCAAGTGGAACCTCACGAGATTTCCCTCGGCCTATACCAATTTTCCCATTACCATCACCAACAACAGTTAATGCTGCAAAACCAAATTGGCGTCCGCCTTTTACTACCTTGGCAACCCTATTAACCGTAACAAGTTTTTCTTGAAGGTCTTCGTTTCCAGTTATTGAATTTTCCAATTTCATAGATTCTTCTCTTAAAATTCCATACCATTCTCACGTGCAGCATTTGCTAGCGCTTGAATACGACCGTGAAATTTAAATCCTGAACGATCAAACGCAACTTTTTTTATGCCCGCTTTTTTAGCACGCTTAGCCAAAATTCCCCCTACAACTGTAGCAGCCTCTATATTTCCACTATATTTAATTTTATCCTTAATCTCTTTATCTAAACTTGACGCGCTTACAATAACTTTTGAACTACTTGATGAAATTACTTGTGCGTATACATGTCTAGGTGTTTTATGAACACATAAGCGATCTGCGCCTAGTTTTTTAATTCTTGCGCGTGTCTTTTTTGCACGTCTTAATCTATCTAATTTTTTGCTCATATTAACTAGGCCTTCTTCGCCTCTTTTCGGACAATTCTCTCACCTAAATAACGAACTCCCTTCCCTTTGTAAGGTTCGGGACGACGATAAGCTCGGATATCTGCAGCAACCTGTCCCACCTGTTGCTTGTCGCTACCCTTAATTGTAATTTCAGTTTGACTGGGTGTTTCAATCGTAATCCCTTCGGGAATTTTAAATAGAACTGGATGTGAAAACCCTAAAGTTAAGTTTAACGTTTTACCTGAAACCGCAACACGATACCCAACACCAACAATTTCAAGTTTTCGCTCAAAACCTTCGCTTACACCCATCACAATATTTTGAATAAGCGCACGTGTCGTACCTGACAGTGCTTTAGCAAACTTACTATCGTTTTTGGTTGATGTTTTCAGGGTATTATCCATCTGCTCAACCTTAATTAAAGGATGAACATTGTGAGATAATTCGCCCTTACTTCCTTTAATTGTTACTAAATTTCCAACTATATTAACATCGACACCAGTTGGTATATTTATTGGAATGTTTGCTATTCTCGACATAGTATTGATCCGTTTTATGATACATAGCACAAGATTTCACCGCCGATGCCGTGTTCTCGTGCTGATTTATCTGTCATCACACCCTTTGCTGTAGAAATAATTGCAATCCCAAGGCCGCCCATCACCTTTGGTAATTCATTTACTGATTTATATGAACGAAGACTTGGCTTACTAATTCGCCTCATAGATTCTATAACTGGCTTACCCTTAAAATACTTTAATTCGATTATTAATGTTGTTCTATTATCATTTTCTTCGACTCTATAATCTTTTATATAGCCCTCTTGCTTTAATATATTGGCAATTGCTACCTTCAATTGTGATGAAGGTATCCTAACATCGTGTTTATAACGCATTAACGAATTACGAATTCTAGTTAACATATCTGAAATTGGATCTGACATACTCATTATCACTAGTTCTCTCTATTTTTTTACCAACTTGCTTTAACTAAACCTGGTATATCGCCACGCATAGCAGCTTCGCGTAATTTATTTCTCGCCAACCCAAATTTTCTATAATATCCATGGGCACGGCCCGTTATGTTACAACGATTACGAATGCGAATCGGGTTAGCGTCTCTTGGCATTTTATTTAATTTTTCACGGGCATCTCTGCGTTCATCTTCGCTTAATGATGTATTCTTAATAACAGCTTTTAATTCAGCTCTTTTAGTAGAGAATTTTTTTGCTAAACGAATTCTTTTGATTTCGCGATTTACCATACAAGATTTTGCCATATTCAATAAACCTCAAGATTTTATCGGTAATTTAAACGATGTTAATAAAGCTCTTGCCTCTTCGTTCGTTCGTGCAGAAGTTGAAATTGTAATATCCATTCCCCGCAAAGAATCTATTTTATCAAAATCAATTTCAGGAAAAATAATTTGCTCTTTAATACCTATACTATAATTGCCTCGTCCATCGAATGATTTCGCATTTAAACCACGAAAATCTCTTATACGTGGTATAGCAATGGATATTAAACGTTCAAGAAATTCATACATACGTTCACGCCTAAGTGTAACCTTGCATCCTATTGGCCAACCTTCACGAACTTTAAAATTTGCAACGGATTTTCTAGCTTTAGTAACAATAGGCTTCTGCCCTGCAATTTTAGTCATATCTTCTAATGCATTTTCAACTATTTTTTTGTCAGCAACTGACTCTCCTAAACCCATATTTAATGTTATTTTAGTAATTTTTGGAACTTGCATGCATGACTTATAGCCAAATTGTTTGGATAATATTTTAATTACGTTATTTTTATAATGTTCTTGTAGTGTAGCCATAAAAAAAGATCCTATACATCTACAACTTCATTATTTGATTTAAAGTAACGAACCTTTTGACCATCCTTTAAATATCGATAACCTATTCTGTCGTTTTTATTTGAAACTGGATTCCATATTGCAACATTAGATTGATTAATTGATGATTCTTTCTCTACTATACCGCCGGGAGTTCCTTGTGCCGGGTTCCCTTTTGTGTGACGTTTTATCATATTAATATTCTCAACAATCACCTTGTTATCACCGCTTATAACAGATAAAACAACGCCTCTTTTACCTTTATCTTTACCAGCTATCACAACAACCTCATCACCTTTCTTTAGTCTGCTCATATTTACAAAACCTCCGGCGCTAGCGATACAATTTTCATAAACCTACGCCCACGTAATTCTCTTGTAACTGGTCCAAAAATACGTGTACCAACAGGTTGTAATTGCGCATTCAACAAAACTGCCGCATTGCCATCAAAACGTATCAAAGAACCATCATCTCTTCGAACACCCTTACGAGTACGTACAACCACAGCGCTATATACTTCTCCTTTTTTTACTTTGCCACGAGGAATAGCTTCTTTGATGCTTACCTTAATAACGTCGCCAACATTTGCATATCGACGTTTTGAGCCGCCTAAAACCTTTACGCACATTAGGCGACGAGCTCCACTATTATCTGCGGCATCAAGCATTGTTTGCATCTGTATCATTACTAACATTAACTCCTCTAGACAATTTGTGCCTTGCTTACAACTTTTTGTAAACGCCATGATTTATTCTTAGAAAGTGGGCGTGATGATTCTATAATCACGACATCACCTTCATTGCATTCGTTAACTTCATCATGAACCATTACTTTGGTTGAACGTCTTATATATTTCCCATAAAGGGGGTGTTTTACGGTTCTCTCAATACAAACAGAAATAGTTTTATCCATTTTTGAGCTAATAACCGTTCCTGTTACTATTTTATTTTTCACTATTTCTTTACTCATGTCTTTTCCTTGTTTGAACTGGCTTTATTTTCATTGAGAATTGTATAAATTTTTGCAATATTACGTCGTGTTTTTTTTATTTCACTAGGCTTATCTAGTTGACCAGTCCCTTTTCTCATTCTTAAATTAAATTGAGAACGTAATTCTTCCAGCAATAAAGATTGTAGTTCTTCATTTGTTTTATCTCTTAATTCTAATATTTTCATTATAATAATGTCCTTGAAACAAAAGCTGTCTTTACTGGTAATTTTGCCGCCGCTAGATCAAAAGCTTCGCGAGCCAACTCTTCTGGGACTCCTTCCATTTCATAAAGCATCCTGCCAGGTTGAATTTGGGCAACCCAATATTCAACACTACCCTTTCCTTTACCTTGACGAACTTCTAAAGGTTTTTTTGTAATAGGTTTATCAGGAAAAATTCTGATCCAAACCTTCGCGCCACGCTTTACCTTTCGTGTTAAAGCTCGTCGTGCAGCCTCAATTTGGCGTGCTGTAATCCGTCCCCTTCCAACAGCCTTCAGACCATATTCTCCAAAGCTCACCTTATTACCAACCGTCGCTAAACCACGATTACGAGATTTACTTTGTTTTCTAAATTTTGTTCTTTTTGGTTGTAGCACTTCTTAGCTCCTACTTTTTACCTGTCGTGGTTACTTCAACCTGATTTTCATCTTCTGAATTCTTTTCGTGTCCAAATATTTCACCTTTAAAAAGCCATACTTTTACCCCGATAATACCGTATGTAGTGCTTGCTTCTGCAGTTGCATAATCAATATCTGCTCGCAAAGTATGTAATGGAACTCGGCCTTCCCTATACCACTCTGTACGCGCTATTTCTGCGCCATTTAATCTGCCGCTTACAGTAATTTTTATGCCTTCTGCTCCAAGTCGCATTGTATTTGTAACAGCACGTTTCATAGCTCTTCGAAACATTATCCTTCTCTCAATTTGTTGTGCGACACTCTCAGCTACAAGAAATGCGTCTAATTCTGGTTTACGAATTTCTTCAACACTAACATGCGTGGGCACTCCCATCATGCTTGAAACTTTTACACGAAGGCGATCTATGTCTTCGCCTTTTTTGCCAATTACAATTCCAGGACGAGCTGTGTGTATGATAACTCGTGCATTTCCCGCTGGCCTTTCGATCTGAATACGACTAACAGATGCATTTACCAGCTTCTTGCGTAAATAGTCGCGAACTTTCATGTCCGCATTAAGATATTCAGCATAATTTTTACTATCTGCATACCAGGTCGATGTCCAGTCCTTAATAATACCGAGACGTATTCCTGTTGGATGTACTTTCTGACCCATAAGGCTTATTTCTCTCCTGTCTCAGAAACTTTCACAGTTAAATGGCTAGTTCTTTTTAAAAGTCTATCAGCTCGACCTCTTGCTCGAGGACGTAACCGTTTCATAGTCGGCCCCTGATTAACTTCTATTGCTGTTATTTTGAGCTCGTCAATATCAGCGCCATTGTTATTTTCAGCATTAGCAATTGCTGACTCGAGAACTTTTTTAACAATCTTTGCTCCCTTTTTATTACTAAACGAAAGTAAAGTAACTGCACGATCAACAGACATACCGCGTATTTGATCTACTATTAACCGCATTTTTTGTGGTGACAAATGCGTATACTTTAATGTTGCTGATGTAGTCATTGTTTTAGTTTATTCTTTAAATATTTATATTTTCTTATCTGCAATATGACCACGAAATGTTCGAGTAAGAACAAACTCACCTAACTTATGTCCCACCATGTTTTCTGAAACATAAATAGGTATATGGTCACGACCATTATGTACGGCAATTGTCAAACCAACCATTTCTGGCATTACCATCGAACGACGTGACCAAGTTTTTATTGGGCGTTTATCGCTAGTTTCCTTTGCAACTTCTATCTTTCTTAATAGATGATAATCTACAAATGGTCCTTTTTTTACCGAACGTGCCATTATTTCTCTCTTTGCAATGTTCGTCTGCGAACGATTAATTTATCAGTTCGTTTATTTTTTCTTGTTTTGTAGCCTTTCGTTGATACCCCCCATGGACTTACCGGGTGACGGCCACCTGAAGTGCGACCTTCTCCCCCTCCATGTGGATGATCAACAGGATTCATTGCTACACCACGAACAGTTGGGCGTATACCACGCCAACGTTTTGCTCCTGCTTTACCTAATGAACGTAATTGATGTTCAGTATTACCGACTTCGCCTATTGTGGCCCGACATTCGGATAGTATTTTACGCATTTCTCCAGAACGTAACCTGATAGTTGCATGATATCCTTCTTTAGCAACTAGTTGAGCTGAGGTACCCGCACTTCGTGCAATCTGCGCACCCTTTCCAGGTTTCATCTCAATACAATGAATGGTTGTACCTAAAGGAATGTCTCTCAAACGCATACAATTACCAATCTGTATCGCTGCTTCTTCACCAGACATTACTTTATCGCCTACTTTAAGGCCGTTCGGTGCTACTATGTAGCGGCGCTCGCCGTCTACATACAATAATAATGCGATATGGCCTGTCCTATTTGGGTCATATTCAATGCGCTCAACTTCGGCTAATAAACCATCCTTATCACGTTTAAAATCGATCAATCGATAACGTTGTTTAGATCCGCCGCCGCGGTGCCGAACTGTTATCCGGCCATTATTGTTACGTCCAGCATACTTATTTTGTTTTTCCAACAAAGGTTCGTAAGGCTTACCCTTATGTAACTCGGGATTAACAACTTTAATCATTGAGCGACGTCCAGCTGATGTTGGTTTTGGATTAATTAGTGCCATTCTTCAAATAAACCTCGTCCTTACTCGTTACCCATAAAATCAATATCAAAACCAGGTTTCAACCTAATATAAGCTTTTTTCCAGTTTGCGCGCTGTCCTGGTAAACGTTTAAAAATTTTCCTTTTGCCCTTTACATTTGCAACTTGAACTGACTCTACTTCGGCCCCATCAAACATTAGTTCAATAGCTTCTTTTATTTCGGGTTTTGTCGCACTTTTTGAGACTTTAAATACATACTGATTATTTAATTCACCAACCATACTAGATTTTTCAGTAACTTTTGGCTCCAACAATACTTTCATTATTTTTTGCTCGTTCATGTCAGCCATTCCTCTACTTTCTCAACAGCTGCTTGTGTTATCAAAATTTTTTCAAAACCAATCAACGAATAAGGATTTATTTCATTAGTATCCATAACGTCAACTTTCGGAATATTTCTAACACCTAAATATAGATTTTCACTCAATCCTTCTGTAATAATTAAAACCTCTTTAAGACCAAGTTTATTTAATTTCTCTTTTACTAGTTTTGTTTTTGACTCAGCCACATCAAATTCATCGACGCATACAAATCTTTCTTGTCTTAAAAGTTCAGAGAAAATTGATCTCATTGCACCATGAAACATTTTCCTATTTACTTTTTTACTATAATCACGAGATTTTGCGGCAAAAGTAACTCCGCCCCCACGCCAAAGTGGACTACGAATAGTTCCAGCCCTTGCGCGACCAGTGCCTTTCTGGCGCCATGGTTTTCTCCCACCACCTCTAACTTCTGAACGTGATTTTTGTGATTTTGTACCGGAACGAGAACCTGACATATAAGAAACTAAAACTTGATGAACTAATGGTTCATTAAACTCAACCGCAAAAACACTATCAGCAACACTCATTGTGCCTGGCTGTTTCTTGCCTGATTTTTCAATTTTTATTTTCATAATTACTTATTTAGTTGCTTCTTGCTTTGGTGCTTCTTCTTTTTTAGTTGCTTCTT
>CESL01014426.1_pt1 | contig 16534 bp, 20 predicted proteins | sample 531221 | NCBI WGS metagenome assembly CESL01 (sample SAMEA2622197, study PRJEB7988) | marine metagenome | biome: marine biome (ENVO:00000447); feature: mesopelagic zone (ENVO:00000213) & marine oxygen minimum zone (ENVO:01000065); material: "saline water (ENVO:00002010), including plankton...
TCCGGTTCCCGATCCAGTCAGAAAAGCTGCTATTCCGGGGCACGCATGAACTTAGATTTCGAGAGTGTGCTTGCGCGCTCTCCCAACCCCTACGTTATTCTCGATGCATCTCTGGTCATTCAGTGGGCAAATGCAGCCTATCTGAGCGCCACGGAAAGCCAATGGGACGAGATCAAGCAGCGCGGAATTTTTGAAGCCTTCCCGAGCGAAGGTGAAAGTTATCGCCAGTTGAAGTCGTCTTTCGATCGAGTCCTCGAGACCGGCGATGCTGACGAAATCGCTCGAATCCCGTATAATATTCCAAACGCCCAAGGCGGCTTTGACACCCATATATGGAGCGCCACTCACACGCCTTTTCTCGATGAGAATGGCGATGTCGAATATATTCTCCAGCATACGGTTCGCATCACGGGATTGGAGCAATCGGGCTCGGAGCGCGACGCTGCCAGCGTCGCCCGGCGCGCCGAAGCGGTGGAGGAACGTTATCGGGGGGCCAGCAAGGAACTGGATCGATTCCGTTCCCTGCTCGAACAAGCACCCGGGTTCGTAGCGGTGCTGAGTGGACGAGATCATCGATTTGTAATGGCGAATGCTGCGTATCGTCAGCTTGTCGGTCAGCGCAAGCTGGTTGGCAGAACGGTGCCGGAAGCGCTGCCGGAAGTTATCGATCAGGGGTTCATCCAGTTGCTCGACGACGTGCTCGACAAGAACGAGCCATACTTTGGCAAGAAAGAAAGGATCCTCCTGAATTCGGGCGAGGACGGAGAACTTGAGGCCCGGTTTCTCGAGTTCATCTACCAACCGATCCACGGTGGAGACGACTTCGAAGGCATTCTGGTTCAAGGCCATGATGTAACAGAAGAAGTGGCCTTTGAAGAACACCAGCGAATTTTGATCAATGAGCTCAACCACAGGGTCAAGAACACCCTTGCGGTCGTCCAAGGACTCGCAAAACAGTCCTTTCGCTCGGAGCCGGGTTCGACCGGAATAGACGCATTCTCCAATCGTCTCGCAGCTTTGGCGAGCGCGCATAATCTTCTGACCGAGCGAAGTTGGGAAGCTGCCGATCTGGAATCGATCGTCACCGGATCGCTGGCAGCCACCGCAGGCTCAGATTCGTCACGATACTCGCTCACAGGACCGAAAGTTGTTCTGGCTCCTCAAACTGCGGTCACGCTTTCAATGGTAGTGCACGAACTATGCACGAACGCCTTGAAATACGGTGCGTTGAGCGAGCCAGCCGGCTTCGTCGAGATCACTTGGCAAACGCAACCTGCCGAAACAGAAGGCACCTTGCTCATATTCGAATGGAGCGAACATGACGGACCGGTCGTAGTGGAGCCTCAAACCGGCGGTTTTGGATCACGACTGGTCAAGCGAGGTCTCGGAAGCCCAGACAGTCGCACGACCTTGGAATATCGAGCCAGCGGCCTCTATTGCCGGATTGAGGGCAAAGTATGAGCTTGAACGGGAAACATATCCTGGTGCTCGAAGACGAGCCGATCATCGCGTTCGCTCTGGAAGACATGCTGATCGAGGAAGGCGCCACGGTTTCGGTTTTCAGTTCGATCGAGCAGGCGCGCGAGGGCCGAGCGAACGAAACGTTCGATTACGCAATCCTCGATGTGAACCTGCATGGCTCAAAGAGTTATCCGCTGGCTTACGAGCTGAAGGCTGATGACATCCCTTTCGCATTTGCAACAGGGTACGGAGATGCAGAGCACCCAAAGGAGCTTGTGAATTCTGTGACGATCACAAAGCCATATTCGATCGTCCAAATAAGAGCGGCAATCGAAAGTCTGGAAAGCGCCAGCGACCGATAAGTTTCCGGTTGCATGCCAAAGTCATCCCTACGCATCCGCTCGATCGATAGGGGGATCTAGGGGGTCGCGCGAATCGAAGGCAGTGCCTATGTGCTCCCCATGCGTATAGCCATTGCCTCAGACCACGCTGCAATCGACCTAAAGACAGAATTGCGCGAATGGTTGATCGAACAGGGCCACGAGGTGGCGGATCTCGGGCCAGACACCGGTGATAGCGTCGATTACCCCGATTTCGGCTACAAGCTTGCTAATGTACTCGCTGACGGTACCGCGGAACGCGGAGTGGCGCTCTGCGGCTCCGGCATTGGTATTTCCATGAGCGTCAATCGCAATCCATCGGTTCGCTGTGCGCTTGTCTCGGAACCACTCTCGGCTGCACTCTCACGCGAACACAATGACGCAAACTGTATTGCGATGGGCGCACGCCTGATCGGAAGCGACATGGCAAAAGCTTGCCTTACTGCATTTCTCGAAACCGAATTCGCCGGCGGCCGCCACCAGCGCCGCGTCGACAAGCTTTCCAAACCGGAGATCTGATTTGGCTACCAAGCCCGCCAATACCGACCGCGACCCTATGGATCGTTTCTGGCACGATACCCTTGCCGAGGCAGATCCAGAAATTCATGCTGCAATCCGCAATGAACTGGCGCGTCAGCAGGACAAGATCGAGCTTATTGCGTCCGAAAACATCGCTTCGAGCGCCGTTCTAGAAGCAACCGGATCAGTATTCACGAACAAATATGCGGAAGGCTATCCCGCCAAGCGCTATTACGGCGGCTGCGATTATGCCGATGTAATCGAAACACTCGCCATCGAGCGCGCCAAAAAGCTGTTCGGCTGTGGTTTCGCCAATGTTCAGCCCAATTCAGGCAGCCAGATGAACCAGGCGGTATTTCTAGCACTGCTCCAGCCTGGCGATACGTTCATGGGGCTCGACCTCAATTCGGGCGGCCACCTGACCCATGGTTCTCCTGTCAACATGAGCGGCAAGTGGTTCAATCCTGTCAGCTACGGTGTTCGGAAGAACGATGAACTGATCGACATGGATGAGGTTATGGCGATTGCCAAAGCCAACAAGCCGAAGCTCATTATTGCAGGCGGAACGGCCTATTCCCGCGTTTGGGACTGGAAGGCTTTTCGCAAGGTAGCCGACGAGGTCGGCGCCTATCTCATGGTAGATATGAGCCACATTTCCGGACTGGTCGCTGGCGGCGCGCATCCATCCCCCTTCCCCCATGCCCATGTCGTCACGACAACAACCCACAAGAGCTTGCGTGGTCCGCGCTCCGGGGTGATCCTTTGGGACGACGAAGACCTGACAAAGCCATTCAACATGGCGGTCTTCCCCGGGATGCAGGGTGGGCCGCTGATGCATGTGGTTGCGGCGAAGGCCGTCGCATTCGGCGAAGCTCTGCGTCCGGATTTCGAGGACTATGCCAAGCGCGTTGTGGAGAACGCCCGCGCCCTGGCCGAAGGGATCGAGGCCAACGGCCTGCGCGTCGTTTCCGGGGGTACGGACAATCACTCCATGCTCGTTGACCTAACGGCCATGGACGTGACCGGCAAATCTGCAGAAGCCGGCCTAGATCGGGCATGGTTGACCTGCAACAAGAACGGCATTCCATACGATACGCGGAGCCCTTTTGTTACGAGCGGCATCCGCCTCGGCACTCCGGCGGGCACGACGCGCGGATTTGGCCCCGACGAGTTCCGCCAGATTGGGGCTCTTATCTGTCAGGTAGTCGAAGGGCTCTCGCGCAATGGTCCGGAAGGCGACGGGCAGGTTGAAGAGCAGGTGCGTGGCAAGGTTGCCGAACTCTGCGCTGCCTTCCCCGTCTACCCCGGCCGCTAAGGAGACGAATGATGGATAACAAAGAACCGCAGCATCAAGACCACGATCTTGTTTCGGATGCCAGCGCAGAGATCAAGGGAATGGCGAAGCAGGGGCTGAACCATCCGTCGACCAAGCCAGTGCTGACCGGCGCGGCAGTCGGCGCGATCGCGGCCGGCATATTGCCGGTGGTGACCTGGCCGCTCGGTCTGGTCGCGGGCGCGGGCTTCATGCTCTACAAACGCCTCCGACCGTAAATGCGTTGTCCATTTTGTGCGCATGACGACAGCCAGGTAAAGGACAGTCGTCCGACCGAGGATTCGACCTCGATCCGGCGGCGTCGCCAGTGCTCCAGCTGCGGCGCGCGGTTTACCACTTTCGAACGCGTGCAATTACGCGAAGTGACGGTGGTCAAAAGCGGCGACCGTCGCCAGCCCTTCGACCGCAGCAAGCTAGAACAATCGATTTCGCTGGCCTGCCGCAAGCGCGATGTTCCGCAAGAACGGATCGACCAGCTCGTCAGCGGTATCCAGCGGCAGGTCGAAACTGCCGGTGAACCAGAAATCCCATCCAAACGTATTGGCGAGATGGTTATGGATGGACTGCGCGGACTGGACAGCGTCGCATATATTCGGTTCGCCTCGGTCTATCGCGATTTCAGCGAAGCCCGGGACTTTGAAGAATTCGCAAGCACCGTGCAGGAAGCGGCAGCCAATGAACGGGGCTGACGCCAGAAAACCGATCATCGTCCTCGTGCGCCCGCAACTCGGCGAGAATATCGGCAAGGCCGCGCGTGCCATGCTCAATTTCGGCCTCACGGAAATGCGCTTGGTCGAGCCGCGCGATGGCTGGCCAAACCCGTCGGCTGGTCCGTCTGCGTCGGGCGCGGACATCGTGCTGGAAGGTGCAAGGGTTTTTGGATCGACTGCCGATGCGGTGGCGGATTGCGCGCATGTCTACGCCACCACCGTTCGCAAACGGGGCGTTACGAAACCTGTCGTCACGCCCGAGCAAGCCAGTCAGGAAATTGCCGTCGCGCAAGGCCGCAGTGCAATCCTGTTCGGACCAGAGCGGTCCGGGCTGGAAACCGAGGATGTAGCGCTCGCGCGTGCTATCTTGACGGTGCCGATCAATCCGGAGTTCGGGTCGCTCAACCTCGCGCAGGCGGTGATCCTGTGTGCCTACGAATGGTCCAAGCATGAAACCCTGGTACAGCCGACCCAGGAAGAACTGTTGCCCCCTGCCCCACAAGAAGAGCTTGATGGCCTGATCGCACATTTGGAAAGCATGCTGGAGCCAAAAGGGTATTTTCGTCCGGAAGCCCGCGCCGAAGCTACCCGGCGCACATTACGTGGCGTGTTGACGAAGCCTGCCTGGAACCACCTCGAAGTCCGCACCCTGAGAGGTGTTCTGTCGTCGCTTCAACGCGAACCTAAGCCCTGATCCTGTCCCATTCCTCCATTTCGTAGGCAATGGAGGTTTCGACCAGATCGTCCCACATCCGCGCGAGCTCATCAGCCGGAAGCGCACGGTTTTCTGCATCAGCGCGGGCGTTCTCGATCACCTCGGCCTTACGCCCTTCGTCGCGAACGACATTGCGATCCGTCTTGATCCGTGCAGCAGCTCGCATGTAACCGAACCGGCGATCGAGCAGTTCCATCAGTTCGCGATCGGTCGTGTCCACTCCAATTCGCACCTCGCGCATGTCGGTGCAATCTTCCGGCAGTTTGAAATCGTCCTTCATGGTGCTGCGCAGTGCCGCGCTTGAACCGACTTGTCGAGCGCCTATCTTGCTGCTTGACGCGCTGCACAATTTTGCTACGAGCGCGCCTTCACAAATTGGCTCTGCACCCCGGTGAAGCGGAAGCCGCGTCGACCTCGAGGTTGACGGTGTGATGCCGGGTTAAATGGCCGCCACTGGGGCGGTCCAGCAAATTGAAGGAACTATTTATGACGAAGCGCACAAGCGCCAAGTACAAACTTGACCGCCGGATGGGTGAAAACATCTGGGGTCGTCCGAATTCCCCGGTCAACAAGCGTTCGTACGGCCCGGGCCAGCATGGTCAGCGCCGCAAGAGCAAGATGAGCGACTTCGGTCTGCAGCTTCGCGCCAAGCAGAAGCTCAAGGGCTACTACGGCGACGTAACGGAAAAGCAGTTCAAGCGCACCTACAAGGAAGCGTCGGCCATGAAGGGCGACACCGGTCAGAACCTGATCGGCCTGCTCGAACAGCGCCTCGACATGGTCGTTTACCGCGCCAAGTTCGCACCGACCATCTTCGCCGCCCGCCAGATCGTTAGCCACGGCCACATCTACCTCAACGGCGTGAAGACCAACATCGCTTCGGCGCGTGTGAAGGTTGGCGACGTGGTCAGCCTCGGCAGCAAAGCCAAGGAAATGGCTTTGGTCATCGAAGCACAGAGCCTTCCCGAGCGTGAAATTCCCGATTATGTCGCGCCCGATGGTAACGACAAGGTGACTTTCACTCGCGTACCGAAGCTTGATGAAGTGCCCTATCCGGTGACCATGGAACCGAACCTGGTCGTCGAGTTCTACTCGCGCTGATCCTTTGGTTCATCGATATATGGAAAGGGCGGCCTCAGGGCCGCCTTTTTTGTATCAATTCACCGCATTTTCAAAGCCTTGGCAGGAACGCGGAAGGTGGTTGGCGGTTCAGTTTTTACTATGACTCAATACCGCTTCATCACGCCCAATCGTCGCGGCAAATGGTACGATAGCCTCAACGATGCGCAGGCGCGTGCGAATGTTATTGGTGCAGGCTTTCTGGACAGTGCCGGAACGTTCGTCCCGTATCGCGGGACGATACTGGAAATGCGCGAAAAAGAGCGGGTGTAGCCCGCTACGTCCGGCCGGCAATCTGCAAGGACTTCCAGACCATTGCCGCAATTGCGATGGTGATAGCCCCGCCCCAGAACCAGTAGGGAAGGAACAACGCTTCCGCGATGCGTCCCGTATCGGATAGGGCAACTTGTCCATCTACCGCGGCGCCTGGACTGAACAGATAATCGATGTCCTGGTAAACGCTGACAGCTCCTTGCACGCCAAGTAACTCGATAGCGATCCTCTGCCATTTCCTCGTCGCTCTGGATGCAATCAAGAATGCACCTGCTGCAAAGAGCGGCAGCACGATCCAGCCGGCAATAGACCGGACCCAAATCAGGGTGCTCGCGATCAACGCTATAGCGAGGCCGAACAACATCACCTTTGTTGCACGGGGTGAGCGCGAAGCAATGATCAAGACACAGCCCGCGATGGTGGGGCCGAGCAATCCGGAGGCAGCAACGATGGCCTGGCCGATACGCCCAAGGTCGCCAGAGCTTTCTGCAAATCCCGACCCGTTCGCAAAGATGACCAATCGTTCGAATTCAGCTCCAAGCGAAGCCGCCATGAGACCATGCGCCATCTCATGCCACCAAGTAGATAGCAGCGTAAACGGCATGAGCGCCAACGTACCGATAGCCGTTTGCCACGCAACGATCGTCAAGACCGCAAAGGCGATGATATACGTCTGCTCGCGTTTAACGGCGGGACTACTCGCGCCATCAGCATACGGAAGCCCCCATTGAGCAGAGGTAGGGCGGGCTTGAGGAGGCGTGGCCATTTTTACAAATTAGGCCAGTCCCGCGTCAGCGCAAGTAATCCCGGCGGAAATCCTTGGCAAAGGTAGCGAATCTCCCCTCCCCAATCGCATCGCGCATTGCCTGCATCAACTGCTGGTAAAAAGCGATATTATGCTCGGTCATCAGCATTGCACCGAGAATTTCCTGTGATTTCACGAGGTGGTGGAGATAGGCGCGCGAGTAGGTGTTACACGTGTCGCAAGTGCAGCGATTATCCAGAGGATCGGTGTCTTCCGCGAACCGCGCATTGCGAAGGTTCATCGGGCCGTTCCAGGTAAACGCTTGTCCATTTCGTCCGGATCGGCTTGGCAACACGCAGTCGAACATGTCGACACCGCGTTCAACCGCACCCACCAGGTCGTCCGGCTTACCCACGCCCATGAGATAACGAGGGCGATCCTGTGGGAGCTGCGCGGGGGCAAAGTCCAGTGTGGCGAACATGGCCTCCTGTCCCTCGCCCACGGCCAGACCGCCGATCGCATATCCATCGAACCCGATATCGGCCAGCTTATCGGCACTGATCTTGCGCAGATCTTCGTCGAGCGCGCCTTGCTGAATACCGAACAAGGCAGACCGTTCCGCATGTTCGCCGCCGGCGTTGAAGCCCTCTCGACTCCGCTTCGCCCAACGCATGCTCATTTCCATGCTCGCGGCAATTTCGTCGCGCGGACGGTCGGCGCGGGGGCATTCGTCAAAAGCCATCACGATGTCGCTGCCCAGAAGCCGCTGGATTTCCATGCTGCGTTCCGGTGTCAGCATATGCTTCGACCCATCGATGTGGCTGCGGAATTCCACGCCCTTCTCAGTCAGCTTCCGTAGGTCCGACAGACTCATAACCTGATAACCGCCGCTGTCGGTGAGGATCGGCCGGTCCCAGTTCATGAATTTGTGAAGACCGCCGAGCTTTGCCACACGCTCCGCTCTCGGGCGCAGCATCAGGTGGTAAGTATTGCCAAGGATTATGTCCGCGCCCGTCTTGCGCACCGTTTCAGGCTTCATGGCCTTTACGGTTGCCGCGGTGCCGACCGGCATGAAAGCCGGCGTACGGATCTGGCCGCGGTACATGGAAATCGCACCCGTCCGCGCAGCACCATCGACCGCCTCAACGGCAAACGTAAAACGATTGGTCAATGTCAAATCTCAGAAGTCGTAAACGATCGATGCACGGGTTACCGTGTCGGTCGAAACAGCGCCTACTGCAGGGTTGCTGTCATAATCAATCGCATAGCTCATCCTCGCCCGAAGTTTTTCGGTGGCCTTGAAATCGAGGCCGGTGACCAGATTGAGCGTAGTATTGGAACTGTCCACGATGACGACCGCCTGCCCGCCGGTCTCGGCGACAGCATTTGCATCCTGCGTCAGGGTCACCCGGTCGAGAATCCGCCAGTCGAAATCGAGGCCTGCGAGGCCGGCCACGCGGTTTTCGACGCGCCCATCGGTGTAATCGGTAACGCGGTAAGCCGGTCCTGCCTTGAGCGACAGGCTGAGACTGTTGCCGTCGATCACCTGATATCCCAATCCCCCGGAAACAGCATACCGGCCGTCGATTCCTTGAAAGGCATCGCGATCATACTGTGCCAGTCCATAAGCAAAGATGCCCTCGTCGAATTCCCACCGAGGCTCATAGGACGCGAAGTATTTCTCACGACTGGTGATACCATTCTGGCGTTGGTAATCGAAACGCGCTCTCAGGTGATGCGACCAGTCGATTCCCTGCCGCTTGAGATGAAGCGCAGCGGTAATGCCGGTCGTGTCGCTATTCCCTGTGGAATGGAACCCGCCCAATTCACCTTGCCCTGTCCACCGGTCGAGCAGGCCAGCTGTCCGAATGGCCTCTTCTTTCTCCTTCGCGGCCAAAGCGGCTTTTTCGGCTTTAGTTTTCGCCCACGCGCTTTCGATCGCGGCGATTTCCTCCCCATCGTCCGGCCATGTCTTGCGGGCCAAGTCCAGTACGGTCGCAATCTTGGCGTTATCGCCACTAGCCAGCGCTGTGTCGATCATCTGACGGGCAGCTTCGGGGAGCTCGGCATGTGCCGGTGATGCAAATGCGGCCGTGCAAGCCGCAAACGTAAATAGGGCGGTTCTCACAAACATGCCAGAAGCCTAGCGTGGCTCTTCGGCGCTCGCCACCCTGGATCGACAAAGCGCGTTCGTATTCAGGCGCGTAGCCGCCAACCCGTTTTGAAAATGTACGCGATCACTGAAACGCACAGGGCGAGAAAGCCCAAGGTGATACCGAAGCTGACCCAGATATTGACGTCGCTCGTCCCATAGAATGTCCAGCGCAATCCACTGACAAGATAAACGATCGGATTGGCTAGAGCGATGGTGTCCCATGGCTTCGGCAGCATATCGATCGAATAGAACGTGCCTCCCAGAAACGTCAGCGGGGTAAGGAACAGCATCGGGATTATGCCGAGTTTTTCGAAGTTATCGGCCCAGATGCCGAGGATGAATCCGAAGAGACTGAAGGCGGCTGCGACCAGCATGATGTAGAACACCGCCAACACCGGATAAGCGATCGAATAATCGACGAACAGTCGGGCAGTAACCAATATGATCGTCGCGAGGATAAGGCTTTTTGTCATCGCCGCCCCTACGAACCCGATAAGCGTTTCGGTCACGCCGACAGGAGCGCTGAGCAATTCGTAGATCGTTCCGGTAAAGCGAGGCATATAAATGCCGAAGCTCGAATTGCTGGTGGTCTCTCCCAGCAGGGTGAGCATCAGCAGCCCCGGGATGATGAACGCACCATATTGCACCCCATCCAGATCGGGCATGCGCCCGCCGATCGCCGCTCCGAACACGATGAAATAGAGCGAGGTCGTGAGAACGGGTGCCAGCACCGACTGGAATGCCGTGCGAAGGAAGCGAATAAGCTCCCGGGTGTATATCGACCAGGTTGAGCGCCAGGAAATCATTGCGGTACCTCGCCTTCGCCAAGCAGGGATACGAAGATATCCTCGAGACTGCTCTCACGGGTGTCGATGCCAACGTAATCGATCCCCGCACCGATGAGCGCTTTGGTCAATTCGGCGACTTCGGCCTTACCCTTTCCTGTCCCATCGCCCCCGCGGTAGCGAAGCACCTTTCCGCCCGCTTCCAGTTCGACAGGGAACCGACCTATTTCCGGAGGCAGTGTAGCGAGGGGTTGCGCGAGGGTAATATGTGCCTCGGTTCGGCCGAGACGGGCCATCATGGCGTCTTTCTCGTCAACCATGAGCAGCTTGCCGCGATTGATGACACCGACGCGGTCGGCCATCATCTCGGCCTCTTCGATGTAATGCGTGGTCAGGATGATGGTGACGCCGCGCGCGCGCATCTTATCTATGATCGCCCACATGCCCTTGCGCAGTTCCACGTCGACGCCGGCGGTGGGTTCGTCGAGGAAGAGGAGGTCCGGTTCGTGCGCGAGAGCCTTGGCGATGAGTACGCGGCGCTTCATTCCGCCCGACAGGGCCATGATCCGCTCGCCGCGCTTTTCCCAGAGGCTGAGGCTGCGCAATATCTCTTCGATCCGCTGCCTGTCGGGTGCGTGACCGAACAGGCCGCGTGAATAGCTGACGGCATGTTCGACCGGTTCGAACATGTCCGTGCTCAGTTCCTGCGGGACCAGCCCTATGCGGCTGCGCGCCTTGCGCCAGTCGGTTGCCAGATCGTGGCCAAAGGCGTGGATTGTACCCGAACTCGGGCGAACGAGACCGCAGACCGCACCGACAAGCGTGGTCTTGCCCGCGCCGTTGGGGCCGAGCAGCGCGAATATCTCGCCCTTCCGTACGCTGAGATCGACATTGTCGAGCGCCTTCAGCCCGCCGCGGTAGACCTTGGACAGGCCATTGAGTTCGAGAATCGGATCCACGGATCCCTAGTTAGCTGCGATCCAATTCCCGTGGAAGCCCGGCGGGATAAGATGCGGGATGTGTACGGAGGCAACGGTCTCGAGGCTGTGGGCATCGAGGATTTCCAGCGCGCTCGTCCCGCGATTTCGATCGATGACATATCCCATGACCCAACCGTCGCCTTCGGGCGCGCCAGCATCGCACGGCACGAACACGAATTCCCCCGGTATGCGGCCATCGCCGAAGTCGTGCAGGATACGCTCCCCGGTGACGAGGTCGTGGCGATAAAGCGGCATGGGCGCGACGAACTCGAGGTCGCCATCATCCGGCAGCCCCATGCTCCAGAGGTAGCGATAGTCGGTGGTGAAGAAACGCTCGTCCGGGCGGGGAAATTCCTGCGGCGACGAGTCCAGGACATCGCGCTGTACCTTCCCGCCCTTGCCATCGACTGTCCAGCGTTCGAGACCGAGAGGCTTGCCATACGGTCCCGGCATGTCCCCATCGAAGATGGTTTCATACGCGCACAGGTCGATGACAACCTGCCCCCTATCGTCTTCGAAGCTGTTGCCGACGTGAAAAGCGTAGCAAGGCTCAACTTCGTGCCACACGATCTGGTCGCCCGTGCCGCCGCGCGGCAGGAGACCGACACGGGCCTTGTGAGCGCGGTTCCAGCGGTAGGGAAACCTGTGCCCTGAAATGAGGGCGGGCATCGAGAAGGTGACCGGCAGATCCAGCACGACCACGAAATTCTCCGTCAGCGCGCAGTCGTGGATCGACGGGCCATGGCGGACGGCAATCTCCGTTTCGCACAAGACCGTTCCATTCCGCGCCAGAACGACGTGGCGGATGGTATCGGCCGACATGCCATCGTAGCAGATTGCGTGGAATTCGCCGGTTGCCGGGCATTGATGGGGATGCGCGTTGAATGATCCCGTCAGACCCCCACCGAAATCCGAATAAGCGACGCTCTCGAGATCGTCATCGAGCTGGACAGGGAAGCTGCTGGCTTCGACAAGCGCCATGATCTTGTCGCCGATTGCCAGAACATTGGTGTTCACCGTATCCCCGAAGCCGCGACGCGGTCCATCGACTGACTTGGGCCCGCCCTTCCCTTCGAGATCGCGCGATCGGATAAACCGGTTGCGATACCATATAGCGTCGCCGTTCTTCAGGCGCACACCGTGAACCATGCCATCGCCCAGGAACCAGTGATGCCCCTTATCTCCCTTGCCATACGGATTGGGGCCGATCCGAACGTAGCGACCGTCGAGTTCTGTAGGAATGCTGCCCGTGACGTGCAGATCGTCCAGCGTGAATTCTTCACGTAGCGGGGTGTGGACGCCGTTCAGGAACGGGTTAGTCCGGGCATCTGGTAACCTGTTCCGGTTGACACCCGCCAGGACCTGAATGGCGGGAGTGACAGCTTTACGGATTGTTTTTTCTATGACGCTTGCCATGACCGACTCACATTGGTTAAAGTGAACGGTGTAAACATAGGGCCTATGGTAACAGTGTCAACTTCGAGTGAAGCCTATCATCACGGCAATCTGCGCGAGGCGCTTGTCCTCGAAGGTCTGCGGGCTCTCGAAGGCCCCGACGGGAAGGCGCCTTCGCTGCGCGAATTGTCTCGCAAGGTGGGGGTTTCGCCGACGGCCGTCTACCGGCATTTTCCCGACAAACAGGCTCTGGATCAGGCGCTTGCCCGGGAAGGGTTGAAAATGCTCGGCAGCGAACAGGCCGCCGCCGCCCAAAAGGCCGGCGGAGGTGCTGCCGGTTTTGCCGAAACGGGCCGGGCCTATGTCCGCTTCGCCCTCGCCCACCCCGTGCTTTTCAGGCTGATGTTCACGCAGGGCAAACCGGTCGACAAGGAGGAACCGGTAGACGAGGCACGTGCCTTGCTGATCGCCAATACGCGGGCGCTCGCCAGCAACCCCGAGCGGGCCGAGACGCTTGCCTTACAGGCGTGGTCAATCGCCCACGGTATCGCCATGCTCATGCTGGACGGTCGAATTCCCGTCGACGACGCGCTTATCGACAGGCTGCTCGATACGAAAAGCCTGTTCCCCGATCAGGGCAGCAAGAGCGAGGAATCGCCGTAGCTGTAGAACCGATATTCGTTTTCGATCGCGTGCCGATAGGCCGACAGCATCCGTTCGCGCCCCATCAGCGCACTAACGAGCATGACCAGGGTCGATTTTGGAAGATGGAAGTTGGTCATCAATCCATCGATTGCCCGGAACTGATAGCCGGGCGTGATGAAGATGTCGGTGTCGCCCGAAAATTCGCCGATCATGCCATCGTCCCCGGTTGCGCTTTCCAATAGCCGCAGGCTGGTGGTCCCGACCGCGATCAATCGTCCGCCCGCCTTTCGCGCGGCATTCAGGCGGTCTGCAACGTCGCGTTCCACCCTGCCCCATTCGGAATGCATTGCGTGGTCGGCGGTATCATCGGCCTTGACCGGCAGGAACGTGCCTGCCCCGACATGAAGAGTCAGCGTTTCGCGCCCGATGCCGGCTGCATCCAGAGCGGCAATCAATTCCGGCGTGAAATGAAGCGCCGCAGTCGGGGCAGCTACCGCGCCGTCCTCTGCCGCGAACATGGTCTGGTAATCCAGGCGATCCTGTTCGTCCGTGTCGCGCTTTCCTGCGATATAGGGAGGCAGGGGCATCCGCCCGGCACGTTCGAGCAGGACCTCGACGGGCTCTTCCCCTTCGAAGAACAGCACGAAGCTTCCATCGGCCAGACGCTCTTCAGCCACGGCGGTGACGCCGCCGCCAAATTCCGCAACATCGCCAGGCCTGAGCCGCTTGGCATTCCGGACGAAGGCCTGCCAGCGACGAAGATCGATGCGCTTGTGCAGCGTGGCGCCGATTTTCGCATCGCCCCGCCGACCTTCGAGCTGTGCGGGAATAACGCGCGTATCGTTGAAAACGAGAACATCGCCGGCCCGCAGCATCTGAGGCAGGTCCCGCACGCCGCGATCCTCGAACGGGCCGCTTTCGCGCACGATCAGCATGCGCGCAGCATCGCGCGGCCGCGCCGGGCGCAGTGCGATGCGTTCTACCGGCAGTTCAAAATCGAAGAGGTCTACTTTCATTGCGCCGCCCCTAGTGCGGGGTCAGCGCAATGAAAAGTCAGTTGCCGATCGGCGCGTTGAGATCGTCGATCGAAATATCCTGCTGCACCTGGGGCGCCGGCATCGCCGGAACCGGCTTGTTGTCGGCTGCGATCGACGCCTGAAGCACGCGGGTGGGATTGGCAGGCGGTTCGCCGCGCTGGATCGCATCCACCGCGGCCATGTTGGAAATGACCCGCCCGAAATTGGTGTAATTGTTGTCGAGGTTCAGGCGCGGATAAAAGACGATGAAGAACTGACTGTTCGCACTGTCCTCACTCGCCGCGCGAGCCATCGAAACCGTACCGCGCACATGCGGCATGCGGTTGAATTCCTCGGCGATGTCGGGAAGCTGCGAACCACCGGTACCCGTACCGGTCGGATCGCCCGTCTGTGCCATGAACCCATCGATGACCCGGTGGAAGATCACCCCGTCGTAGAAGCCCTGCCGGGTGAGGGTCTTGATACGCTCCACGTGGTGGGGCGCCCAGTCAGGCTTGAGGCGGATGGCAACCCGCTGGCCGTTCGACAGATCCAGCAGAAGAATGTTCTCGAGATCTTCATTGACGTTGAAGTTGACCGGCGAGAATGTCCGCGTGTCCTCAGCTTCGGTCGAAGCCGCAGCGTCCGCCGCATCACCGTCAGGAGTCGTAGCCGCAGGGGCAGTCGCTTCACTTTCGGTCGGAGCAGGATCTTCCGCCACCTGTGCGGCTAGAGGCGCGGCACCGATTGTCAGCGCGGCAGCAATGGCTAGCGAAGTCTTGAGCATCGTCATTCCGTAGCAATGTCATGGATTGCCGACCCACTAGCGCGAGGCGTCTGTCCGTTCAATGAATAGGTGGAAATCATCCGTCAGCCGCCGCGCGGCCCCATGTTCTGGACCCGCGCTTCCACATCGGCCCGCACCGCAGGGGTGACGAACTTTTCGATCGGGCCGCCGTAAAACGCGATTTCCTTCACCAGCCTGCTGGCAATCGGCTGCAGTTCGACATCGGCCATGAGAAAGACCGTTTCGATCCGGTCGTTGAGCTGGCGGTTCATGCCGGTAAGCTGATATTCGTATTCGAAGTCCGTCACCCCGCGAATTCCGCGAACGACGATCCCTGCATTCATCTGTTCGGCGAAATCCATCAACAGCGAGTTGAACCCGACCACGCGAATGGTGTCACAGGCGATTTCGGCAACTTCGCGTTCGACCATGGCGATACGCTCGTCGTCGTCGAACATAGGGGATTTAGCGATATTGGTCGTCACCCCGATGATCAGTTCGTCGACCAGCTTGGCGCCCCGTTCGATGATGTCCATGTGCCCCAGCGTGATGGGGTCGAATGTTCCGGGATAAATGCCGATACGTTTGGCCATCAATGATCTCTTTTCACGACGAAGTCGGCGAGTTCGACAAGAAGCCGGGCGTCTTCGCCGTAGCTCGAGAGGTGCCGACCCGCCTGTTCGACCAGCATCGTCGCCTGCGCGCGGGCCTGTTCAACACCCATCAGCGTCACGAAGGTCTGCTTGCCCTGCTCTTCATCCTTGCGCAGCGCCTTGCCGGCTTTCGCTTCGTCACCTTCCACGTCCAGCAGATCGTCCGCGATCTGGAAGGCGAGGCCGATATCACGGGCATAGGCACGGAGATGCGCGCGCCCTTCGGGCGGCACACGGCCGAGCACTGCGCCCATTTCGACGCTGGCTGCAAGCAATGCCCCTGTCTTGAGTTGTTGCAATCTGGTGATCTGGCGAAGATCGTAATTCTCTTCCTGAGAGACGATATCCATCATTTGCCCCCCAGCCATGCCATCGTGGCCACTGGCCCGGGCCAGGGTGGCGACGAGTTCCGAGCGGACGAACGGATCCGCGCTGGTATCGAGCTGCGTCAGGATGTCGAAGGCCAGCGCGTGCAGGCAATCGCCTGCCAGGACTGCCGTTGCATCGTCGAACGCCTTGTGCACCGAAGGTTTTCCGTGCCGCATGGCATCGTCGTCCATGCAGGGAAGATCGTCATGGATAAGCGAATAGGCGTGGATCGCCTCCACCGCGCACCCTGCGTTGATTGCAGCATTGCGGTTTACGCCGAAGAGCTCCGAAGTCGCGACCAGAAGCAGGGGTCGCATGCGCTTGCCCGCGCCGATCGCGGCATAGCGCATCGCGTCGACGAGACGGGCCCTGCTATCGTCGGGAACGGGAAGAAAGGCATCGAAGGCGCTGTCTATGTCGCTCTGTACCCGCTCGAACGCCTCGCCCAGACGAGGAGGCATGGTCGTCATCACACTCATGCACCACCGTCCGCG
>CESL01155665.1_pt1 | contig 16479 bp, 16 predicted proteins | sample 531221 | NCBI WGS metagenome assembly CESL01 (sample SAMEA2622197, study PRJEB7988) | marine metagenome | biome: marine biome (ENVO:00000447); feature: mesopelagic zone (ENVO:00000213) & marine oxygen minimum zone (ENVO:01000065); material: "saline water (ENVO:00002010), including plankton...
TGCTTTCTTCAGAAAGATCCTTGTATAAGAACTCCAGGTGTTTCATGACTAATATGGTGACCCAACTAGACTTAAGTTTAGCTTGTTCCAGTAACCTGCAGCTTCTTTTAATGATCTCGTTAATATTTCTGTCCTCATCGAGAAAATCCTGAGGAGTACCAATATTGGTTAGGTAATCCTTTTCTCTGAAGTTCAATTGCCGGTCATCATGTTCTACGATCGCAGTGAGGGTAGCTACCCAATTTCTACCTTTAATATCTGGTTTCAGCTGGTCTGCAATTTTACCTGCCAGCAATCCATGCGCAGAATGTGAGAATATCTCCCAACCATCAGCATTAGAATTTACGATCATACTTTATCCTTATTTCTTACAGCAGTTGGAGTCATTCCATACTTTTCTTTAAAGATCTTGGAAAAATGACTTCTGCTGTTGAGTCCGATTTCATATACAATCTCACTAATGGTTTTATTGGTTTTCAGCAATAACAGCATCGCAGTTTCCATCCTTTTACGTTGAATGTATTCATGAACTGTGCAATTAAAAAGTATTTGAAACCCTTCCTGTAATTTCGTTTCGGTTATTTCAACAGATTGTGCGAGGGAGTTAATATTGCCAAGCTCTGAGATATTCTTATCTATTTGAAAGATCACCTGTTTTACTTTTTCCAGATCTTTTGGCCTGAGTACATTTTGATGGTCTTCAGGTTTACTGTCTTCCCGGTAGAGCATGAGCATGTAAGTAAGAAGCTCCAGAGCTTTTGCCCCGTGATAACTTATCCTTTCCAATCCAGGAGTTGTGAAATCTCTTAATTCCTGTATGAGATGAGACATCTTAAGGCTATATTGTGTATGGTGATATAGCGTTCGCATCGCATTAGTATCTGCAAATATCCTGTGATAGATGTCATCCATATCTTCCAGGGGAAAAGTAAGTTGCTCTACAAATTTCTTTCTATCTACATCGAGCACTACTGCAGAGACCTTGAAACCTCCAGGAAACATGATCTTATTGCCGCTGCCTCTGTTAGCCCCAATTATTACTGACTGATCCTTCTCTATGTGATGCACGATATCTTCATCCCGGAACCTATGGTCAAGACGACCTTCAATAACATAGATAAATTTAAAAGGATGCACCATATCACCATGGAAATCTAAACAGGTATCACTCTCCAACTTTGTTTCGAATCTAAAGATGCCGACACCGTTAGGAAAATTTATTCCTGATATTATACCATCCCCATGCTCATTGGAAAACTCGATATAAGCTTCTCCATAATTTTCTGTATAGTCCGTTTCAAAAACAGATGCTAGTTCTTTTAATAGTGATTTGGCTGACGTTTCAGCAATTTTAATGGTCTGCATTCTTAGTGGTCGGTTTTAGTTATACTAAAATATTAACAAGTCTCTATTACTACAGGAATCTGAAGTTAAACCTTTCCTAATAAGAAGAATATCGTTAAGCTCAAATGTAAAACCGCACACTTTCAAGCGCGACTTCCACCAAATTCGTAAAAAGAAAAGGAAATTTTGAAAGTATCTCAAAACATTTTAATGCTTTGCTATTTTATGACCATTGTGATGATCATATCTTATTTTGCAGTAGGTTTTGAAATGACTTTGATCATAACTTTAAGCCTGTTAAGTCTTCTAATGTTGGTAGAATCGATCGCAAGAATTAGATTCTGCCGCCGCCAGAATAAAATTAGTTCAAAATCTTCCAGGCTTCAAAAGTCACCAAGAGTTTCGATACATATTGCCATTTGTAATGAACCTTCAGAATTGGTTATCAAAACAATTCGGGCAGTTCTTCAGCTTAACTATGAGAATTACGAGATCGTAGTTCTGGATAATAATACTTCAGATCTAAAGCTATGGAAACCGGTTCGGGAATTTTGTAACAGATATCCTGAAAAAGTGATCTTCAAACACTTTGACAAACTTACTGGATACAAGGCAGGTGCTTTGAACCAGTGTCTGAAACTAATGCATCCAGCTACGGAATATATATTTACTGTAGATGCAGATTATATTTTGAAACCTGATAGTCTTTGTAAAGCTGTAGCGGTCATTGATGGTACAGATGCAGCAGTGGTTCAATTTCCTCAGCATTATACACTTCATCACGAGCGTCATGGATTATTCAACGAGCTGGAACACTTTTTCAGTGGGTATGCTGAAGCAGGGAACCGTAGTCTTTCCACTTTACCAACCGGTACCTTAAGCATGGTAAGGGTAGAATCATTATTATCTGTTTCAGGATGGCCTACAGATTCCCTTACGGAAGATGCACACCTGGGAATTAAATTTCTATCTGAAAAATTTACTACCTACTTCTCAAATCAAATTTTAGGGCAGGGAGTTATGCCGGGAAGTATTGCAGATCTACGCAAACAAAGACATCGCTGGGTATATGGAAATACTCAGTGTTTCCTGAAATTTTGCAGTCTTCGTGTGCAAGACCAGTGTAAATTATCAGTTTTCATGCAATTATCTGCATGGGTAAATTTATTGTCCTTCCCAATTGTATTTAGTTTAATCTATATACTGGCAGAAATATTTACGAGCTGGCAGATTTCAGACTGGATTCCAATGCTTATCCTGAGTCAATTTAGTATTTACGTGTTCGGTAAATTATTCTTATTTCTGTCCAACTCTAAAAACACCTTTCAATATAATTTTAAAGCCTTCCTGATCCATTTAGCACTGAGTTTTGAGATGGCTTTTTCACCTATTATGGCGTTGATAGGAATGCCGGCTAGTTTTGTTACGACCAGCAAATTTGCATCGGTTTCCAGTCTCAAACATATTCCGCTCAGGATTCCAACGCTTTTATTTATGATGACGATGTTATTATTTGCGGTGGGAAAAACTGGAATCGCCATGTATAGCCTTCAGGTAAGCTTGCTTTTTCTATTATCAGGAATTTATCTCTATTCCGAATTTACACCTAAATCGATTAACCAACTAAAAATACTTCCGGATGAAAATAGCCATTCTCGCGCATAATAAATTTCCTATTGCCGAGCCGTATGCCGGAGGATTGGAAATGATTACTCACCAGCTGGTGCAAACGCTTATGGAACGGGGACACGAAGTTCATTTGTATGCGCTATCCGGTTCAGACCCTCAGTTTGACGTGACTTCTTTGGATATTGTTCAGGTTGCAAATAATGAGTTGACAGAATCCAAAATTGATGAACTTATGTATAGAAATGTACTGGAGATCATTGAATCCATAGATTATGATGTGGTACACAATCACAGTATGCATGAACTACCGATCATTTGGGGAGCAAGTAGCAGGCACCAGTTTCTTACTTCCTTTCATACACCGGTTTTTGATAGCATTCATTCGGGCCTTGAAAATATCTTCGGAAGAGATCATAGTGAAAAATTTAGCGTAGTAAGTAAAAAATTAGGCGAGACTTATGCTCACTTACTTCCGGAAAAAAATGTAGTCTATAATGGAATTGACACTGCTGCATGGACTTTTTCCAAATCTGCTGAAGAAGATAAACTTTGTTGGATTGGTCGTATTTGCAAGGAAAAAGCCCCACATCTGGCTATAGATTATGCTTTAAAAGCAAATAAGAGAATTGTTCTGGCCGGACCACTTAGCAATTCTGAATATTTTAAAGAATATGTAGAGCCAAGATTAGAACTCGATGGAGTCGAATATATTGGACATCTGAAGCATAAAGGTTTAAACAAATTAATTGGTTCCTCTGAAGCGACCTTATTTACCAGTTTGTGGGATGAACCTTACGGACTCGTAATTGCTGAATCACTCGCTTGTGGAACGCCTGTAATATCTTTTAATGTAGGAGCTGCCCCTGAAATCCTGACCAAAGAGACAGGGTTTCTTGTGGAACTTGAGGATGAAAGAGAATTTATAAATGCAATCAAATCCTGTAAGAAGCTTGACAGAAATGATTGCCGTGAGAGAGCTATAGATTTTTGTGACAAGGCGCAAATGGTGGATGCCTATGAAAACCTCTACGAAACAATGATCTCTGAAAAGCTAAAAAAGGTTGCGGTATGATAGGGTATTACGCACATCAGCATGGTAGTGGTCATCTTAATTTTGCCCGCTTGTTTGCAAAGGTTTTTGGTGACGAGATCTGCACTTTTAGTAGTTTAAAAAAGTCTGGGGCTATGAAAGGGCAATTCGTGCAGCTTGCAGACGAAAATCCTGATGGTACAGCAAGCGAAGAAAACCAGATTGCAGAACCAGATTATTTGCACTACAGTCCGGTTGGACAAAGATCTATACAATTGCGAAGCGCCCAGATCTTAAAGGAAGTTGTGGAAAGGAACATCAAATTGATGATCGTTGATGTAAGCGTAGAAATCGCAGCGTTGATGAGAAGTTCATCAATACCTTATGCTTACGTCAAACTTCCAGGTCACAGAGATGATGCGGCACATGTACAAGCATTTCAAGGTGCTGTATTTGTTCTTGCATATTACCCTGAAGAATTTGAAAGCGAGCAAACACCTGTTTGGCTTCGGAAGAAAACGATCTACCTGGGCTTTATTACCGATCGGAAGATCGGGCAACAAATAACGGCTGCTTCAGAAGAAGTGAAAAATATCCTCGTGATTAGTGGGGGAGGAGGAAACGAAAGACTTCTTAACGCGATCAATGTACTTCCGGAACGTTTTATTTCCGCAGAGATCAGGGTTATCGGGATGCCGAAGGAAAGCTTCAGTAGTGCCAGAATCAAGAACTGTGGTTATGTTCAAAATTTTCAGAATCTGCTTGAGGAGGCTGATCTTGTGGTGGCGAATTGCGGACTCAACTCCGTAACCGAAATCTTACAGGCTAAAAAAGCTTTTGTGGCGATCCCGGAAGAAAGACCTTACAGAGAGCAGGAAACTACCGCAACTCATCTATATGAAACTGATCTGGCCATAGATCTGAACTCTCTATTTGATCTGGAGGATTCAGAAATATTAGAACATAAAACTTTGAATGTGGATGATGAACTCAGGGCAATCAAAAAACTAAAAGATCAGATAAGCAGGAATTATGGTCGATTACCCTTAGTTCCGCAATTATTTGCAAACCAACCAAAACAGCAGCATGCAGAATAAAGTAAATTTTACAGTCATCACGATCGTTAAAGGTCGCGAAGAACATTTACATAACTTACTACGAGGTGTCAAGAGAAGCAGTCTGCAGCCAGATGAGATCAGAATTGTGGCGATTGATGTTTTACCAGATGTATCTGCTTTTCACGATTTACCTATTGAGGTTTCTCAAATTAGTTCCAAAGGCGCAAATCTTCCGATAGCTGAAGCAAGGAATATAGGCGCTCAAAATGCCAAATTTAACCACTTGATATTTCTCGATGTGGATTGTATTCCTCATCCAGATTTTTTTGATGATATAATCACTAAAGGTCTTTCTCATAAAACATTGATTATGGGTAATCCACATTATCTTGAGAGTAGCATTCCGAAGAATTTTGAATTGAACGATCTTGAAAAACTTAGCGCTGCACATCCTGCCCGGCCAGTAATCAAAGAACTAGCCGAAGCCAGTGATTATATGCTTTTCTGGAGCCTCGCTTTTTATATTCCCAAGCAGTTATTTAAAGTACTGGAAGGTTTCGACGCCCAGTTTACAGGCTACGGTGCAGAAGATACAGATATGGCTATGAAAATAAGTCAGCTTAAAAGTATTTATCCATTGATATTGTCACCCGCCAAGGTTTATCACCAGCAACATCCGGTGCATTCACCACCAGTTCACCAGGTAGAAGCGATTGTTATCAATGCACGAATATTTTACGATAAATGGGAACGATGGGTGATGGAGAACTGGCTTGAGCAATTTAGAAATCTCGGATTGATCCAATGGGAGGCAGATGGAAGCACTATTGAAATCTTGAAGAAAGCTGATAAAAATTTGATAGAGCAGTCCTACAAACCACAAGCTGCATACATGTAGAATTAAAATTGAATGAAGATGAAAACGAAAGAGAAATTCGAACAATGGATCCTTGAGGAGGATCATCCTTGTATCATGGCACAAACGGTTTTTAGCCAGGAACATGTAAAAACCAAGCAATACGGTAAACTGGGAGATCCCCAGCATACCAAAATTTTGCTAAAGGACCTTGAAAAGTATATCGCAGAGTATGATTTTGAGACAAACGATTTCAAATCTTTCATCGCAGTTTTTCCGGAATCAACTATTGCTACAGAAGATGAATTTGAGCGATTGTTATGGAAACAATTAGAAGAAATTGAGAAAATAGATACGGTAGACTGGGATCCTTCAGTAAGTCGGGATCCGGAAGATGATAATTTTAGCTTCAGTATTGCCGGAAGATCTTTTTATATTGTAGGGATGCATCCTAATAGTTCAAGAAAGGCTCGTAGGAGTCCGTATCCTTCCATAGCCTTTAACCTGCATGTTCAGTTTGAGAAATTGAGGGAAATGGGAGCTTATGAAAAGGTGCGTGACAAAATTAGAGAGCGAGATAAAGAATTACAGGGAAGTATGAATCCAATGTTAGAAGACTTTGGATTATCAAGCGAAGCAAAACAATATAGTGGTAAAGCGACCGGTAAAGACTGGGTTTGCCCATTCCACCAATTAGAAACAGAGTAATGAATAACTTTTTTAGTGATAATAGAAAGGCAATTTATGGTGGAATAGTAGCTACCGTACTCACAGGGTTAGGAATATTCCTGTTAGGTCAGCTTTCCGGTTATGAAGCTAAAGAACTTATTGAATCCTCTCATAGTGGTCTAAACATGCTTTGCAATACGATCACCCTTGCTTCTGCGACGATACTTACCTTGTTACTAACTTTACTGGGAATAAGTACCGGTACTGAATCCAAGTTAAAGAGCGCCCACTACTATCAGGTGCTGGATATCGCAAAACTCGATACCATCCTAATAGTTAGTGCAATTGTAATGTTTCAATTATTCAATATTCAAATCACCGAAGCAGATAATGTTCCTTTAAACTGGTATTCATCGATTTACTGGATAAGCTTATTCTGTACTTCAGTATTAAGCGGAATGATGATCACGGTTGTACTGATGCTTTATACCACCATTACAGCGATCATACACATAGTTGGTCTTAAAAATGACCATAGATTGATTACCAGGGAAGATGAGGAAGAGAAGAAAGAGGAAATGTCGAACGAAAAAGAGAAAATGTCGAACGAAAAATGATATTATGAATGCAACAGCCAAACACCTGCAAACGATCAATTCGATCCTATCCAAAAAACAACTGCGCAAGAAAGAATTTCAATTTTTAAATAGAATAAATGCAGACCATATAAGAAGTATATCTGTTACCACAGATGGTGGTTTCGATCCGGAATCGGGAGAATTTCATAAAGAAGATCGCCCATTGAATTACAAGATAAGACTTAAATATTCTGATTCAGGAAATCTTCGGATTAAATGTTTACATGCCGAAAAAGCATAAAAAAAGCAGATCATAATTTGATCTGCTTTTTTTATAAAATAGTTCAAGACTATAGCTGAATCCTGTAAATACTGAATTCCATATCTGAAATATCTCCTTTCACCTCATTGATCCTCGAATTCGTATAATATAAATATCCGTCGTAAATACTAAAAGTATCTGCCCAGCGTATTTTTTCACCCTGTGCAAGAACTTCCTGCTCTTCCAATTTGGTATCGAATCTCATGATAGCATTATTTTCGAGATCTGCCAGGTAAAGCATTCCATCGGAATTTAGAATCATCCCGTCTGGTGCAGTCGTTTTTGAAACTTTCTTTACCGAGTTCTGAATCTCCTCCTTAGATCCATCGCGAAGAGTTTTTGTAGGGACTTGATAAAGCGTATAGCCCGTTAAGGCATGGTAGTAAAGTAAACCTTCCGCTTCATCTAGTGCAATTCCATCTGAATGTATCGTGTTTTTATACTGTTCCCCATTGATCGTTAATTCGTCAGTTTCGGCCAGAGTAGAGTAATGGTCGCTTAAAACACGTTTGCTTTCTCCAGTTTCCATATTTATAACAACTAGACCAGCGTGATTTGAATCGGTTAAATAAATGTGATCGTTCGCTCTATCCACACGCAGATCATTTATATAAGAATCCCTGTAAAAACTATCTTTTCCTAATTCAAATATATGCTTCAGCTTATTTGATTCCAGGTCAAAGACGAATATTCGCGGATTATTCACCACTCCTTTAAATAGCGGATTTCTGGTGTCCAAAACGAACAACTCATTTTCAGAAGCAATGACAGATTGCACCGCCACAAATATGGAATCCTGATCCTTTTCTCCAACTTTCCAGCTATTCCATCTGGCATCTGGGTAAGCTACAGCCTCCTTGTTTTCACCGATCTCCACAACAGAATGCTCGACATTCTTTCGCCATCTCGGAAAATTCGCGAAGATCCTTCCTTTTGTGCTAATGCTAATTCCTGTAACCTGCTGCCCCTTGAATGCCGTCACTTTTTCGACTTCAGATTGGGAAACTATCGGTTCCTGGCTCGTTACTTTCTGAGAAAGAACTATCAGGATTAAAAGTAATAATCTTTTCATAGCTTATTTTTTAGAACAGAAAAGAACTGAAGTTCATTCAGTTCTTTTCAAATATGTTGACTTATTATGCCTTTACAGCATTGTTGATTTCAGTATCGCCGGAAAGAATTTCAAAAGTTTGATTACTTCTAACATCATCTTCCAGAACGGCTATTAACGTACGAGCAACATCTGCTCTGGAAATCTCACCCATTTCTGAAAACTTTTCTTTTAGTTTGATCTTCCCAGAAGCATCTTTGTTAGTTAATGATCCAGGTCTTACAATCGTGTAATTTATACCACTGGATCTTAGATGTTCATCTGCATTCTGTTTTGCCTGAAGATATTCCTGCAGATCTTCGCTTACTGAAGGATCATCTGCTCCCATAGAACTTAACATCACAAATTTTGAAGCTCCGGAATTTTTAGCAGCATCAGTAAGCTTTTTAGCTCCCTCCTGGTCTACACCTATAACATTCTTCCCACCAGAACCAGCAGCAAAGATCACTTTATGCGCGTTTTGAGTGGTATGGCTCAGGTCTTTCTCCAGATCCCCCAGAATAGTCTTTACATTCTGAGATTCGAATTCTTTTTGTTGCTTTTCCTTGCGTACCATGGCAATTGGCTCATATTCTGTAGAGTTTTTAAGTAGATCAACAATAATTTTTCCTGTAGTTCCGGTTGCTCCGGCAACTAATACATTTTTTCCTTTACTCATAACTATTATTTTTAATTAACAAATTTCTAAATTTAATTACTTGTTTTCGAAGGTTTCGGCAAGGCTTACGATGACTTTACCCTGGGCTCTACCTGTAGCCAGATACTCGAAAGCTTCCACTGCTTTATCGAAAGAATATACCAGGTCAATAACCGGTCTAATGGTTCTGTCTTCCACCATCGTCTTGATTTCCTTAAGTTGAGGTGCATTTGGCTGCATCCAGGTTAAGGTATATTGAGCGGATTTTTCCTTGATAAGTTTGCTGAGTTTTTCAGGCATTTGATAGTCGGTCATTCCCATTTGCTTAGCCGTTTTTTCATCTGGTGGTCCAACGATACTTGTAACTTTTCCGCCATCTTTAATGATCTCGAAAGCATCAAAAGTATAATCATCTCCGAGGGTATCGAAAACGATATCCAGGTTGTTCGCAACTTCCTTATAATCTTCGTTCTTATAGTCGATCACTCTATCTGCACCAAGTGCTTTGACCCATTCCACATTCGTATCACTCGTGGTCGTGTAGACTATAGCACCTATGAATTTGGCGTACTGGATTGCGAAGCTACCCACACCACCGGAACCTGCATGTATTAGGATTCTATCGTCCTTCTTGATATCAGCCTTTTGTAGCGCCTGCATCGCGGTAAGCCCGGCAAGTGGCAGAGAAGAAGCTTTTTCGAAAGTTACGTTATCAGGCTTATGTGCGATCACATTAGCGTCTACGGCTACAAATTCAGCCACAGTACCCATGTATTCCTGTGGTACACGACCATAGACTTCATCTCCAACTTTGAAGTCTTTAACTTTACTCCCAATTTCGACGATTTCTCCGCTCATATCATAGCCGATCCCGGTTGGAAGATCCAATTTCAGCATATCTTTTAGATGACCCTGTACCAATTTGTAATCAATTGGATTAAGAGCAGCAGCCTTTACAGCAACTAAAACATCATTATCGGCTATTTCGGGTTTGCTGGTTTCAGCAAATTCAAGACCGTCCTTAATTTCTCCGTATTTCTTTATTTGTAGTGCTTTCATATTTTTATTTTTCTGAATTTATATTCATTTCCTTTTCATTGTTCAATATCTCAATCCAGGAATCAAGTGTTTTCTTTAATAGCATAACATCTGTAACCTGCACGTCCTCATTAAGTAGCTTTCCAAGCAGATCTTTAGGAATGTTCCTGGCTTGTTCTTTATAGTCAAGTCCCTTCCTGGTCAAATTGACTTTTACTGTTCTTTCATCTTCGGAAGAGCGGGTACGTAACAGTAAACCATTCTTCTGCATACGCTGAATGAGAGGTGACAAAGTATTGGTATTTAGTAAAAGTTTTTTCCCAATTTGATTAACGGTTTGCTCATCTTTCTCCCAGAGCACAAGCAGAACCAGGTATTGCGGGTAAGTTAGTCCCATGGTATCCAGGTAAGGTTTGTACGCCCTTGTAATTAATCTGGACACAGAATACAAGGGAAAACAAATTTGATTTTCTAATTTTAGATTCTCATTTTCTTCCATCATTATCATTTCTTAGAATTTCTCCAGGCAGTCCATGCGCCGGTAGACCATAAAACCCAGGCTATTAGTACAGGCTGAAAAAATAATCTTATAAGTCTTGCTCTATCTGAATCCAGCACTCCGAAAGCATCTTTACCATCAACATACTGCGCGATATTTCCTGGAAAGATCAGTACAAAGAAAATGGCCAGGAACCATCCAACATTGACACGCTGGTTTTTCCAGAAGAGTAGGGCAAGACCCAGAATCATTTCAACGATCCCGGAAAGAATTACCACTAGATCTTTACTCATTGGCACCCAGTCTGGCACTTGCGCCTGGAAGTCTACACGGTTAAAACTTAAATGACTAAATCCTGCGTAGATCATGAAAACAGAAAGTAGTATTCGGAAGATATTCTGTAGGGTAGTAGTTTCAATATAATTCTTCATAAGAGATGTTCTACATGCGATTATGTCGTGCACGATGCAAATGTAAGTTGAATGACTCGTTATGGCTACAGACTTATCAAAAGTTTAACTTCTATGGATAGTATTCTGCTTTCAATGATGTAGGAAGAGATCTAGTTACACTTATTTCCTACGTACATCTTTTAAGAGCCAGTCATTTACAGGTCTTTTATCATGGGAGTGGATCACCACAATATTCCCAGTTGTTTCAAAAACTACTGCTTTTACATCTGCAAGTTCTACGATATTTGCTTCTCTTAATTTGGATCGAAGGTCGGTTACCGTTACTCTGGCTTTGGTAAGATTATCATGAAGGATATCATTTCCATCCATTAAGAGCAGCGGAGAATTATCTATAGCTTCTCTGAAAAAATCCCATCTCCGTAGATAGGCTGCGACTAATTGGAATAGGTATATAAAGAAGAGTCCGATCATTCCTTCCGGAAGCGTTACAGAATCAGACAGTACAGTAGAGGCCAGCATCGATCCAACAGCAACGGTCATCGCAAAATCAAAACTGGACATTTTTGAAAAGCTTCTTTTTCCGAATATTCTGGTATAAATTATAATGGATATATAGATTCCCAGACAGGATATTACAATCGCTAAAGCAGAATCTAATGTTAAGTCAAACCATTTTTCCATAATTATATACTTTTAAAAATCATTGAAACCAATACATGTTTAAATAAAAAAACCGCTGGTAAATACCAGCGGTTTTTCTTCCTGAATATAATTAAACAGGTATAGACATTGCTTCTTTCTGTCTCGACCAGTTTCTGTGAGCTGCAATTTGTTCAATGAACTTTGCTGGAGCTTTATCGATTAAAACAGCGGCATCTTCCTTGAACTTATCCAGATAAGTATTTTCGATCTTACCCATCACTTCTTTATCCAATGCAATTGCTTTGCAATGTTTCAGCGTTTCGTTGATGAACTTTGCTGTTTTCGGAGCTTTGTTTAAAGCTTCGAGACTTTTAGTGCCTCCCGGAATATAAATCGCATCAAATAGAACACTTTCCGTAGTTAATAAAGCAGCGTCCACTTTATGACTTTTGCCTTGATCACACTTTACAGTACCACCATGAGGGGCCAGCAATTGAACCATCGCTCCTTTATCTTCTAAAGCTTTTTTCATTTTCCCCATCGACTCACCATCAAAGCCATTTCCAACAAGAAAACCGATCTGGCGTGTAGCAATACTATCAGATTTTAAATGAGTAAGGCTAAGTGCTTCAGATTTATCGAGATAATTCTTTTTCTTAGGTGGTTGATGCTTTTCAACATCGGCATCTGCTCCTATAGCCTGGTTTACCGGACCTTCAACTTTACTTGGAATTTCCATACCCAATCCTTCAGCAACCTTAGCTGCAAGATCCTCATCGATCTGATTGATGATATAAAGCATACGTTCCTTGATATGATCGTAGGTACATTTTCCTATTTCGAACGTATAAGCATTTGCAACGTGATCTTTTTCCCAGTCGGTTAAACTTCTGTAGAACAGCGCTGGTTGAGAATAATGATCATTAAAGCTTTCGCTTCTAGCTCGCGTCTTTCTACCATCAATTCTTTCTTCATAAGGAGTAAATCCGCCCTCAGCCATTTTTGCAAGATGTGGGCAACCTCCACCAATGGAATTAGGAAAATATGCAGTCTTTCCTTTGTTGATCGTCATTCTCATATGAGCGTCACGCTGATTGTTATGCGTTTCGTTCACCGGGCGGTTAATTGGTAATTCGTGGAAGTTAGGACTTCCAAGCCTCGATAACTGCGTATCTGTATACGAGAATAATCTACCTTGTAGTAATGGGTCGTTGGAAAAGTCTATTCCGGGTACGATATGACCTGGGTGGAATGCCACCTGTTCAGTTTCTGCAAAAAAATTGTCTGGGTTACGATTTAGGGTCATTTTACCAATACGTTGTACCGGCACTATTTCTTCAGGGATGAGTTTCGTTGGATCCAGAATGTCGAATTCGAACTTATGTTCATCTTCTTCAGGAATGATTTGAAGACCAAGTTCCCATTCTGGAAAGTGTCCCGCATCGATCGCATCCCAAAGGTCTCTTCTATGAAAATCGGAATCTGCTCCATGAATTTTTACTGCTTCATCCCAGGTAACTGAATGTGTACCTAATAATGGCTTCCAATGAAATTTAACGAAATGAGATTTGCCTTCAGCATTAACTAATCTAAAAGTATGAATTCCGAAACCTTCCATCATTCGCAGACTTCTTGGAATAGCACGATCACTCATTACCCAGATATGGTTATGCAAGGTTTCCGTAGTAAGGGAAACGAAATCATAGAAAGTATCGTGAGCAGATGCCGCCTGTGGTATCTCACGATCTGGTTCAGGCTTTACCGCATGAATCAGATCAGGAAATTTCATGGAATCCTGAATGAAAAATACCGGCATATTGTTTCCTACAAGATCAAAAATTCCTTCGTCTGTATAGAATTTCACAGCGAATCCACGAACATCTCTCGCCAGGTCTGCAGAGCCTTTAGAACCTGCCACGGTTGAGAATCTTACGAAAACAGGAGTTTTTCTGCTGGTATCTGTGAAAATGGGAGCTTTGGTATATTTGTCCATACTTTCATATAGTTCAAAATATCCATGAGCACCACTTCCTCTCCCATGAACAATCCTTTCCGGAATTCTTTCATGATCAAAATGGGTAATTTTTTCTCTTAAAATAAAATCTTCCAGGAGAGTAGCTCCTCTTTCCCCGGCTTTCAGGGAATTGTTGGTGTCATTTACCTTTACACCCTGGTTGGTAGTCATTGTTTTACCTTCGGCATTCTTGGTATCCCTTGTGAGATCCTGGGATTTTTTATCCTTCTCTTTCTCGCTCATCTTTTAATTAATTTATTAATATGGTTGAATTAAAATTAGCAAGTAAAAATGAAACAAGTGTGCGATATAGGATCGCCTGTTTGTCGTTAGAATATTTTTAGGAGAATTATAACAGTAAGTGGTCTGTCTTTTAAAATTCTTAACAAAACTGACCCTTCCCTTTTCATTTCGAATTCTGGAAATGGATATGGAAGATTATGAATTTTAATTTGCCTGAATTTGGTTAAATTCAGGTTTTGAAATGGAAAAGTTAAAGGTAGTATCTTTATTTAGTGTGCTTTTTACCGAAATTTCTCCATTCATGGTATCCACCAGTTTTTGTACTGTGCTTAGTCCAATTCCATGACCTCGCTCATCTGGTGTACCATTTACGTTAATGACAGTAAATAGCTCAAAGATTTGATCCAGGTTTTCTTCAGGAATACCAATCCCATTATCGGTAACAGAAAAATGATAGAACTCTTCATTCTCAATACAGTCTATATCGATCACGATCTCTTCAGCATTATTGTATTTTAAACTGCTGCTAATCAGGTTCATCATTATTTGCCCTAATCCTGCACTATTTCCCAGAATATTGAGATTTTCTACCGGAAGGCGAATATCACAATTGGAATCTATATGCAATAGATCAATGGTATCTTCAAGTAGATCATTCAGAAAGAATTCTTTTACTTCCGAAGCTTTTGAACCATCTTCAGAATAATATTCCAGTAAACCAGTGATGTATTCACTTAATTTTAATCCGGAATTTTTTATATAATCGAGATATTCTTTTCCCTTATCATCGAGTACGCTGGCATATTTTGCCTTTACAATATCTGAGGTGATAATCATGTTGGCCAGGGGCATTTTAAGATCATGGCTCGCATTACCAGCAAATTCCCGAAGGATCTTGTTATTTTCAAGCTGATTATTTTGTGCCTTTTTTAGTTCGGTGTTTTGAAGGTGATATTCATATAAGATCTCTACCTGTTTACCCAAAGCGATTAAAGATCTTTTTAGATGTATGCTTAATTTTTTAGGTGTTTTGTTGATCACACACAGCGTTCCAAGCGGCAATCCTTGTTTATTTAAAATTGGAACGCCAGCATAGGATCTAAAATGGGTTTCTTCATCCAGAACCAGTGGATTGTCCTCAAAGCGAGTATCTTCTAGAGCATTATCCACCTCGAAGACTTCATTGGGTTTTAATATTGCATGTCCACAAAATGAAACATCGCGGCCGGTTTGATCTGCTGCAATACCTTTTTTAGATTTGAACCACTGAATCTCCTTATCGAGAATGGTAAGCAGCGCTACAGATGTACCACAAATCTCACTGGCCAGAGTGGTAATAGTATCGTATGATTCCTGCGGAAGTGAATCTAACAAGCCAAGTTGTCGTACACTTCGTAATCTCAGATCTTCATTGTCCGGTATTTTGGCTTTATTCATGTAATAGTACTATTAATAACGCTGGTTGTAGCATTGCCTTTACAGGGTCGAAAGTACGGTTCTCCAGAGCGTCTTCCAAATATGTAAAAGTTGTCTAATTCTCCAGGATTATGAGAGCCTTTGATCCGTAGATTAACAGAATCATGCTTTAAAATAGTCCAAAAGCAATTCTCGGCAGATAGGTTGATGAGCTATAAGATTCTCTATATCTTTAATTTTTGAAAAAGAAAGACAGATCTATGCGCATCATCAATGCTTACCAGAATAACCTGAAGAATCTTAGCCTTGAGATTCCCGAGAATAAATTGATAGTTCTTACCGGACTTTCAGGTTCGGGAAAGTCATCGCTGGCGATGGGAGTTATAGGGAATGAAGGCTACAGGTTCTTCCTGGAAAGTTTGCCGGCATATAATCAACAGAATGCAAATCTTATTCCTACTGCGGAAGTTGACGATATCGAGGATCTACCTCCGGTTATTAAAGTAGAACAATCCAAAAGGTTTCAATCCATCAATACCACCTTCGGAACCCTTTCTGAAATAGCATCGGTTTTCAGAATAATTTTCGCCCGTTATTCCGCAAGTAAGCCAATGAGCAAATCTTTATTTTCTTTTAATCATCCCAAAGGTGCCTGTGAAACCTGTCGCGGAATTGGTGAAGCTGAATATATTGATATTGAAAAACTGGTTGGTGATGAAAATAAGACATTAAGAGAAGGCGCTATCACTACCACTTTGCCCCGTGGTTATATCGTCTATTCTCAGATCACTGTTGAAGAACTCGATAAAGTATGCCACGCGCATGGTTTTAGCGTGGATATTCCCTGGAAAGACTTAACAGACGAGCAAAAAGATGTTGTCCTGAACGGAAGCGATCGCCTCAAAGTTTTCTACGGAAAACATACGTTAGAATCAAGATTGCGCTGGGAAGGCTTTAAGGCGAAACCAAGAGAGGAAGGT
>CESL01128879.1_pt1 | contig 16467 bp, 26 predicted proteins | sample 531221 | NCBI WGS metagenome assembly CESL01 (sample SAMEA2622197, study PRJEB7988) | marine metagenome | biome: marine biome (ENVO:00000447); feature: mesopelagic zone (ENVO:00000213) & marine oxygen minimum zone (ENVO:01000065); material: "saline water (ENVO:00002010), including plankton...
CGATGTCCATAAAGATACCTATGAGATAGATGAGAGTATGTGGTGGTTTGATACTCGGATGATTGGTATTGATAGTATTCAAAATCTATCTGAGACTAGATTTAAAACATTAAAGGAACTGGGGATATTATATGAATGATAAACATTTAATAAAACAATTAGATAGAGAGATAGACTCTCTAAGAAGTGCGTTAAGTTATCAAGTCTCTGTCCGTAACCAAATTATTGATTGGTTAGAGGGCGAGATAGAACATAACGAACCTGTTATAAATGGTGATGAGGTATTGACTGATGGGACTGATGATATTCATATTGGTCGTTCCGATTGTGCCAAAGCACTACTTAATCAAATCACAAAATTTGAGGAGGAGTGATGATTGTAGATAAGGAAAAGATTAAATGGATGATATTTGATTATATGTACGGTCACGATGCAAATTCAGTTGATGAAGGAGACCAAATTCAATTTGAAGAGTATTTTGAAAAGTGGTGGGAAGATTATTCAAGAGTAGATAGAGGGAGGAGTGATGAGTAAAGTAGAAACTAAAAGACCTAATAAAATCAAAGGTGTACTCGTAAGAATAGATACCGATGATAGTACCATTTTTGATTTTCAAGAAGGTTATAGGGTAGATAATTTACCCGAAGATGAAGATATGATTAGACCACACTCAGTAAGATATGATGACTGTGAATGGAATGGTGATATGAAGACAGCACAAGGCTGTGGTGAGATGTTTGATATATCTGACTCAGACTCACTGTATCATAAGTGGGCTTGGGTTAGTAATAAAGTAAATATCACTCAAAAAGAGTATGATTTATTAAATAAATGTGGGGTGGTAGGATGAACATTAAAAGTAAGTTAGTTGAAGAAGGTCAAGTGATTAAAAATAAGTTAGGTGAAGAACTACTATCTGATGGTGAAGTATTAGACATTCTTTATGATTGGATGGGTAGAGAAACAAGAAATTATACTTTAGAGCATAAAGGTAGAAAACTACTGGCTAGAGAAGTTCTAGAGTTTCTTAGGGAAAATGAACAAGAGGAGATGTCTAATGGATAAAAAACCTTTTTGGGATAGAATGGTAGAGGCTTACTATGAAAATGAGCGGACTTCAGCAGAAGAATTGGACAAAGTTTGTCTACTTATGGCACGAATTTGTGTCCATTCTGATGAAGATATGCCATCTGAATATAGAACCCGTCACTTTAGAGACTCTTTAAATGAAGCAGTGGACTATTTGGAAAAGAGTGGTTGGTATGATTTCCAAAGAAATAAACTTAATAAAAACAAACAGGAGTCTAAAGATGATTGAAGCAAAGGAAGTGATAGCCAACTGGATACTAAATCATTCAGAAGATAGTCAAGAAGAGATTGTAATTCTGTTGGATAAAGCGTATCCCGAAGGCTCACAAGAACGACTTGTTTTTGATTGGGGTGAGGTTATAGGATACTCATATAGAGTAGGACAAAAAAAGGAGTCTAAAAATGACAATACCAAAACTGATTAAAATGGTAGAAAGGATTTGCAGAAAGACAATCCAAGTTATATTTAAAGATATTGATGTTGAGGTGAATCATAACTATTTAGATCACTACCCGAAAGGGGAAGTTAGTGTCTCTGGTAGTTATGATGACAACTCTGGTGAAGTTTGTATAACACTTATCTCTAGTTTTAATGACTCGGAAGTCTTTGATTTTAATGATAAAAGTTATGACTGGTTTAACAGTGAATTGGTTAAAGTTTTAAGACACGAAGGAATTCACATTGAGCAAGATTTGAGAGATGATTTCTCACCCAGTCTCCACTCTGACGAGCATATTTACTTTTCCGATGATTTGGAAATTGAAGCATATGGAAGAGCAGATGTTCCGTTAGAAGTTAGAGAAAGTTCTGAGGGTAGTTCTAAAACAGTAGAGATGTATATAGATATGTTCGGAAAAGACAGTGACGAAGTGAGAAAACTTTTACATTTCTATAAAATAGAGACAGGTTTGGATTACCCTTTGAATTATATGACATCTAATACAGAAGACCTAACTAAAGCAGAATGTTTTAATGCAATAGTTGAAGGTATGAAAATATTAGGTTGGGATGATAAAGAGGAGAAGAAACAATGAGTGACCAATGCTGTTTTTGTGAAGGAAGAATACCCACTAACCATTTAGTATTAAATGGAGGGGAACTTTGGTTAGAATTTTGCCAAGAATGTGGTGAAACTGAAACAATAACTAACGCTGAAACAGAAGAATCTTTCACTGTAAGTGAAGTATTTAATCAAGCAAAGAAGGAACATAATGGATAATAAAGACTGTATTTGTGCAATTTGTACAGGAGGAAAATCAGATAAGGATATATTTAGACTTATTGAGTATTATAAAAAAGTTGTATGTGAGGTTTGTTTGCAGACAGTAGTGGCACCTGCCTCACCTAAACTTTTTATCAATTATGTCAATAATGGGAAAATCCTTTATGAAGATTTAAAGAAAGAACAAGATTACATAGAATCACTTGATGTAGTGGACTCTTATTTTGAAGATAATGATGTTGGATATGCTGTTGACCCCGATGGTTCAATTATAAAAGCAAAAGGTGTTAGTGGTAAAGAGATAGAAGAGACGACACCAAAGACCCTATTTAATTATTTAGAGGAAAATGCAGTAGGTCAGACAGAAGCAAAGAAAACTTTATCAGTTGCAATGTACAATCATTTTAAAAGAATTAAATTGAAGAGAGAAGGTGTAAATATTAACAAGAATAACATACTTCTTGTTGGAGGTACAGGTGTTGGTAAAACCTTCATAACTTCGTTATTAGCAGAGAAATTGAATTTACCATTCGTAGTTGCCGATGCCAACACAATAACCCAAGCAGGGTATGTTGGGAGCGATGTAGAGGACATATTAGACTCACTTGTACAGAAAGCCAAAGGAAATTTAGACAAGGCACAGTGTGGAATAGTTATTATTGACGAAATAGACAAGATTTGTGCAAGTAAATCTGCAGGAGTTAAAGGAAGAGATCCGAGTGGTGAGGGTGTACAACAAGCACTTCTAAAATTTATAGAAGGTGGGGAGTTTAAAGTAGGTGCAGGTTATAAGAATGGTGTTAAGAAGAAAAGTTATATATTTGATACTACAGATGTTCTTTTTATTGTTGCAGGTGCTTTTACTGAAATTGAGGAAATAGTAATTTCAAGAGAAAGAGGTGACAGTATGGGTTTCCTAAGTGGCAACCAAGACAAATTGAGCAAGGATGAAATATATAGAAAAGTCGCCCACGAGGACTTTGAAAAATTTGGTATAATTCCTGAATTGTTGAGTAGATTACCAACTAGGGTCTCGTTAAATCCCCTTACTGAATCAAACCTAATCGATATTATGTCAAAAATTAACAACAACTTGGTGAGTCAGTACAAGCATTTATTTGCAGAGGATGGAGTCGAATTTAAAATTACAAAAAGTGCGTTACAAGAAATTGCAAGGAGTTCTATATTAGAAAATACAGGTGCGAGAGGTTTGCACGGAATATTTGAACACCTTTCTAGAGAAATTATGTTTGAGTCGCCTTCTGACGATTTGATAACTGATTTCACAATAACTAAAGAAGATGTTATTAACTTAACTTTATAAAAAACGGAGGTTTTATGGATAAGAGGGAACTACTATTATTACAAATCTCGTCACAATTAAATCATATGTCCCAAACGATAAGCAAGGGACGGCAGTCTGCATTTAAGAAAGTTTTACTCGGTGCAGATAGTGTAAGAACAATAGCAGAAGATATTCTAGATTTTACAATTAGTGCGTTGTCGAAAGGTACAGCGTTGACATCGACAGCATCAGCATTGGCTTCTAGAATGAATGTGCATACTCAATTCAATTTGAAATCTGGGACTTCACAAAAAGCAGAGTCTACTATGATCTCAGCAGGAGTAGAAGCCTTAGGTTCCTTAGGGTCTCTTGGTTACACACAAGTGGTAACAGAGTCACAAGGTGTTATGAAATTGAATAGATTAGATTTTAAAGATGAGCGAAATTTACTTTTTCATTATTTTCAAGAAATAAAACAGGTGTCGCCAATCGACTTACCCCTAGAGGAGTACAAGGGTTGGACACATCCATATAAGAATGGTGTGCCAATAGTCAAGAAGATGCCACCAGAATTAAGTAAAAAATACCTGTATAAGAGGATGCCAAAAGTATACGATGCTTTGAATTCTTACGGGTCAACATCATTTACAGTAAATGAGGAGTTGTTGGAAATTGTCAAGGAGTTTGACAAGGACGACCATCCCTATATACCTAAAACTGTAGATAGTGAGGAAGTGAGCAAGTCCCTCAAGAGTCTTCTGAGTTTCAAAAGAACATCAGAATTTGTAGGGAGACAAGCAAAGAAGTGGTATCTGGCTAATGTCAGTCACCAACTTTTAAAGAAAGGTCTAACAGTTGCCCAGATAGACGGAAGAAGTAATACTTACAAGAAGAGAAAAGCCTCTGGATGGATGAAGGATAAATCATCGGATGCTTTGGATATAGTAAGAGCATCTTCCAAGAGATATGAATTTGACAGGGTTATGGATATGGCTTCTTTAATGAGTGATAAGGCTTTCCACTATGATTTCCAGTTAGACAGCAGAGGTAGATTTTATCCAATTGTTAATTACTTTGAACCTACAGGCTCAGACTTAGCGAAAGGATTATTGATGTTTAATCACGGAGTGTATTGGACTGAAGAAGTCGAAAGGGCTTTGGCAATACATACAGCAAATTGTGCAGGTGAGGACAAGATATCTATGGATGATAGAGTCCTTTGGACTTATGTTTGGATGCCAGAGATACTAGAGGCATCTGAAGACCCTCTGAATTCTAAATGGTTAAGGGGATTTAGTGGTGACAAGAAGACCAAGTTTCAATTAATATCTGCTATCTTAGAGTGGAAGAAGTTGGAAGAGATGGGTAGAGATGACTATGTTTGTCATTTACCGATAGGTCTAGATGCAACTAATTCGGGGCTACAAATCTTATCCGCTATGACTAGGGACAGGACAGGTGCTGAAGAGACAAATGTTGTAAACCACCCAAGTAAAGAAATTGGGGATGCATATATGGTTATAGCGAGATCTGTTCTTGATGGAGGTTTCTCTTATAAGAGTTTTGAAGATTTAGGCGATAAGGCTTGGAGGAAACTTTGCAAAAGACCAACGATGTCTTATTACTATGATGCTGGTAGAGGTTGTATACAAGACCAAACCTTTGAAGATAGGCGTGACCACGGTTATGATTTATTGTCAGAAATGACATATGACGATTCTTCTTATATAGGTACTGCCATTTTTGATGGTGTTAGGTTGGCATTTCCTAGACAAACACAGGCTAAAGACCTTTTGAAAAGAGGTGTTTGTGTATATCTAGAGAATAGTGGTAACAAGCCAATGATTACTTGGAAGACAGCCACAGGGTTTACTGCTTTCCAGAACTATGCAAAAACTTCTATTAAAAGAGTAAATTGTATGTTTGGAAGTAGACCTGTGAAATTGAGTTATCAGATTTTCCTTGATGAGGCTAGAAAAACTGACCACGAGAGAGGTATAAGTGCTAATTTTGTACATTCTCAAGATGCATCTTTATTAACTTTAGTTATTTGTAGACTAGCAGAACTCGGTGCAATCAACTTTATGATGATTCACGACCAGTTTTCAGTAAGTGCAGATAACTTAGAATTACTTCTTGATGTATTTAAGGAAGTTTTCCAAGAAATATTTGAAAAAGACCAACTTGGGATTACAGTAGAATCCTTTGGTCTTGAAGATGAGATTGATTATGGTGACTTACAAATGGATGAAGTTTCAAAATCCAAGTATATTATATCCTAATTATATGACATCTTATAGAGGATAGGAGAGCAAGAATGTCAAGTGAATTTACAGAATTATGTGAAATGTATGGGTTATCGCCCGGAGACCCTGAGGCAATAGATAAATTAATTCATTTTATGGCTGACCCAGTTGAGGAACCGGATTATTGGTACTTTAATGAAAATGCCGATGCGTTTGATCCAGATGATTTAGAAACGGAGGAAGAGGACGATGAACGATGAAGTGAATAATCCAAAACACTACACTTCTGGAAATATAGAAGCCCTAGACATTATTGAGGATACTACTAAAGACCTCAATGGTCTAGAGGCTTTTGCAATAGGGAGTGCTTTTAAATATCTTATTAGATTTGACAAAAAGGGCAATCCAATACAAGACCTTCAAAAGGCAATATTTTATATTGAGAAAGTTATATTTGAAAGACAAAAGCAATCAAAGGAGGAAACATGAAAGCTTTAATAGATGCTGACATTATTGTTTATTGGTCGGCAAACCATTGCCAAACTAATTTCTATAATGTTATAGATAAAGATGGTGATGTTATGAAAGAGTACGATAGTAAGAGACACGCCATAAGTGGTTTGGAAGATATAAATACTCTTTGGGGTTTACAGGCTACTGAAACAGAAGAGTCGCCATATAGTATAGTTTCTGGAAAGATTGTTATTGAACCTTGGTCAGAATGTGTTGAGTTTATAACAGACTTTATAAAGAGTCTAGTTAAGAAGACAAAAGCTGATGATTATGAACTGCATTTGTCAGGACACACTAATTTCAGAAAAGATATTGCAGTTACAAAACCATATAAAGGAAATAGGAAGGGTTACAAGCCATTCTATTACCAAAAGGTTAGAGATTATCTTATTGATGAACTTGGTGCATTGGTATCTGAGGATGAAGAAGCTGATGATACATTGGCTATTGCTCAGACCAATGATAAAGACAACACAATCATTTGTACCATAGATAAAGATTTATGGACTGTTCCGGGTGCAAAGTATGATTTCAAGAGAGAAGAATCAAGCTATGTTACTGAATACGATGGTATGAGACATTTTCAATACCAGATGTTAGCAGGTGACCCAGTTGATAATATACAGGGTGTTCCTAAGATTGGTCCTGTTAAAGCGAAAAAAATCTTAGGCGACTATGAAGATGTTCAAGTTACTTGGAATATCATCAGGGATTATTACAAAGATTCTTACGGGGATGACTGTAATGATATTATGTTAGAAATGGGTAGACTACTTTGGATACGACACAATGTCGGTGAGATGTGGGACTTACCTCTTTTCGAAAATGAATTAGACAAGAAGGAGGAAACCAATGGCTAATTTAGTTGAGAATGTGGAGTTAAACTGGTGTTTTTTAGACCCCAGCAATCCACAAGAAAACTTCGAAAAACTTCAGTGGTCTGTTACAGCTTATGTTGATAAGAAAGTAGCAGAGAAGTTTAAGAAGAATGGTTTCATTAGAACTTTGCGACCTGTAGAGGACGCAGATGGTAATGAGACTGGACAGTATAAAGTCACATTTAAGCAAAATGCGAAAACATCTGCAGGTAAGGATTTAATGCCTCCCGGTGTTTTTACAATGACAGATAAGGGTACTGTTAAACCCTTAACGGGTGTTATTATAGGTAATGGTTCTATCGGGACTATTTCCTTTGATACTTACGATTGGGAATTCAAGGGCAATAAAGGAAGGTCTATGAGCCTTAAAAATGTTCTTGTTACTAATCTTATACCTTACGAGAAATCAGACCCTGCAGGTTCAGAGTTTGGTGACTTGGACTCTGGTGCAGAATTTAATAAATCTAAGAAGGAAGATGTAGATTTAGATTTTGAAGAAGAGGGTGACTATTAAGTAATTAAGAGAGGTTCGGGCTAAAACTACCTATCCGTGAAAGCGTAGTCCTCTCATTTATTTTTCTACGGAGGAGAAATGAAGAATAAAGAAAATACCCAAGAGGGTGTCTTCATTAGACATGAATCTTGTGAAGCCTGTGGTTCGAGGGATAACAAAGCCGTGTACGACAATGGCGACAAGATGACATATTTCTGTTTCGGATGTGAAGATACGGGGATATATATGGAAAAAGGTCAGGATATAAAATCTACACCTAAAGAATTTCATGTGTCTATGGAAACTATAGATGATATAAAAGATTATCCAATTAGAGGTTTCCGTGAACGCAAAATTAAAAAAGAGATAGCTGAACTTTACGATGTAAGAGTCGGATATTCAGAGGATGATGGTAAGACTATTAAGTATCACTATTACCCTATAACTAACAAAGGTAAGATAGTTGGTTATGAGAGAAGAGATCTCAAAGACAAAAAGTTTCTTGCTATTGGGTCTGTTAAAAATAAAGACGAGTTCTTTGGACAATCTAAGTTCGCTCCCGGTTCTTGTAAAAGAATTGTTGTTACAGAGGGTGCTATAGATGCAATGTCTATTCAACAAGTTTGGAAAGACAAGGGTCAGGAGTGGGCATCAGTTTCAATTATCAATGGAGCCCAAGGGGCATACAAACAGGTTGTCTCAAATCTAACCTACCTAAATTCTTTTGATGAGGTTGTATTTCTATTCGACCACGATGAAGCAGGACTGGATGGTGCAAAAGCTTGTGCTAGACTAGTTAGGACAGGTAAGGCTAAGATTGGTGTTTTAGGAAGACACGGTAAAGACCCTTCTGATTATTTAGTTGCAGGTAAGACCTATGAATTAGAGAAATCAATATGGAATGCAGAGATGTATTCCCCTGCAGGCATTGTTAATTCTGCAGATACTTGGGACTTATTCAATGAAGATAGAAGAGAGGACTCTGTTCCATACCCTGATTGTTTTGCTAATGTAAATAAAATGACATATGGCAGAAGAACTGGTGAACTTACTATTTTTACAGCAGGTACTGGTTCTGGTAAATCTACTTTTGTTAAAGAGGATATTTACCATTTAATAATGACCACTGACTACCAAATTGGCGTAGTGTCCCTTGAGGAGTCCATACGGGAGACTTTAGACGGCATAGTAGGGGTACACCTAGATAAGAGAATAAACCTCCCAGATGTCATATTTGACCGTACAGGGGAAGAAGGCTTAAATGCTTGGAAAGAGGTAGCAGGTACAGGTCGTCTTCTATTATTGGACCATCAGGGGTCAGTAAGTGATTCATCCCTTATGGATAAGATAGAATTTATGGCTGCATCTGGTTGTAAGTTTATATTCCTAGACCACATAACTATAGCAGTTAGTGAGGTTGACGGCAATGTAAATGAAGCTATGGATAAGGCAATGTCGGATCTCTTGAAGTTATGTAAAAAGCATAATGTTTGGATTGGAGTGGTCTCTCATTTGAGAAAAACAAGTGGGGGTAGAACCTTTGAAGGTGGAGCGGCTATAACAGAAGATTCCTTAAAGGGGTCTGGAAGTCTGAAGCAAATAGCCTTTCAAATTATAGGGTTTTCTAGGAATAAGTACTCGGAGGACGAGGCTGAGAGGCAAAGAGTTAGCATATCAGTATTAAAAAACAGGTTTACAGGACATACTGGACCTGCAGGAAATGCCAGATATGATAATATTACAGGTCGCCTATACAGCACTCCTTCGGAGTTTGAATAGGAGTAGACATGAAAAAAATAGTTTTTGATGTAGAGTCAGACGGCTTTGTCAATGAGGCTACCAAGGCATGGTGTATTTCTACTTACGATATAATGAATAAAACTTCAGTTACTTTTTCAGATAATGATTCTAGCTGTCCCTCTATCTCTGAGGGTCTTAAATATATAGCTAAGGCTGATGAGTTAATAGGTCACAATATCATTATGTATGATATACCCCTTTTAGAGAAACTCTTTAATTTTAAGACTGATGCAAGGTTCGTTGATACTTTTTTGATGAGCCAGTTATTAAATTTCAATAGATGTCTAGGTAGATACAGAGGTAGACACGGTTTAGAAATGTGGGGTGAACACTTTGGTGTTTTAAAACCTTCACAGAACCAATGGTTACGATTTGAATCCTCTATGCTTGGAAGATGTGAGCAGGATGTTTTAATCAATGTCAGAGTTTTTCATGCCCTTCTTAAGGAGTTTAAAAAATCTGGTATATCTAAAGATGTCCTTAACCGGGAATTTAGAATAGCTAAGATAAGTGCAAAGCAGGTTAAGAACGGGTGGCTGGTAGATAAGGATCTCGCTGATAAGCATCTAACATTCTTAACTGAAGAGATTGACAAACTTAGAGATAAGATTGAACCCCTAATGCCACCTATTTTGAAATGCCCTGATTTCTGGGTTACTAATGAAGAGTGTAACGAGATAATGAAGACCAAGGGTGTGGATTATGAAAAGGATTTGGTCGGTGGTAAGCAGTTAAGAAAACCAATAGTCCCTAAATGGACTAAGAAAGGAGAACTGCACCAACACATAAAGAATTGGTTTGATGGCTATGAAGGCATAGACTTGATAAATAATAAGAAAGGTTTGGTCATAAATGGACCATACTGTAGAGTTGATATTACTCCTGCAAAGCTAACTCAGACTGCAGAGGTTAAGAAACTTTTGTTCAAAAATGGTTGGAAGCCAACTGAATGGAACACTAAGAGGACTGAAGATGGGAGCGTGATTAGAACTTCTGCTAAACTAACAGAGGACTCATATGCATCCATCAAGGGTGACCTTGGTCAAGATATAGCACTTCACGCTATATATCAACATAGAAGAAACACACTACAGAATCAGAAAAATAAAACTAAGGGTTGGCTTGGTGTTTGTAGAGATGATGATAGATTAGAATGTGTCCCATTTACTTTAGGGACTGCTACTGGAAGAATGTCTCACAGGAACCTAGTTAATGTTCCCGGTGCAAAAGCTGTGTTTGGTAAAGAGATGAGGAGTCTCTTTATAGCACCTAAGGGTAAAGTACTAGTAGGTTGTGACTTAGCGTCAGCCCAGTTGAGACTACTGGCATCTGCTATGGAAGACCCTGATTATGTTGACATTGTTACCACTGGTAGAGAAGAGGATGGCACTGATGTGCATACTGTCAATCAGAAAGCCGTGGGATTGAAAAATAGAAGTCAGGCTAAAACTTTCATATATGGATTCTTATTTGGTGCAAGTGCGGCAAAACTTGGGTCTATCATTGGAGGTAAATCAAAAGAAGGTGCTATTCTTAAGACTAAGTTTTTAAAAAGATTCCCTCTTTTGAGAGAACTTCAGAACAGATTGATATCTGAATTCACTAGGTCTGGAAGTAAATTTATAATTGCTCAAGATGGAAGAAGGATTCAAGTAGACTCTGAGCATAAATTACTCAATTATCTACTACAAGGTAATGAGGCAATTTTAGCAAAAGAGTGGGCTATTGTATCTGATAGTCTTATTAGGAAGAACAATATAGATTGTAAACTATTAGCCATTATGCACGATGAACAGAACTTTGAATGCAGTAAAGATGATGCAAATAAACTTGCCAAGATACTAGAGAGATCTGCGACAATTGCAGGTGAGAGACTTGGTTTTAAATGCCCAATGAATGGGAACTCAAAAATAGGAGAGACTTGGTATGACATCCATTAACTATGAACTGTTACGAACTGAAAATAGACTTTTAAAGTCTTGTATACAGGACAGTCTAGCAGAGGAAAATGAAAAGGGGAATGATGTTATGCAGTTAGCTGAAGCGTTATCAAAGTTCCACAGTTTGATTGAGGAAGACCCTGAATACTACGAAGGTTTTAGAATGTATTCGGATGTTCACAAGAGATATTTTAATAGGCTTAAGGAATTAGGTCTGTTATCAGAGAGAAATGATGAGGACTAAAAAGCATCCCATAATAAACAAACTAAAGTATGCATTAAGATATGACAGGTTATGGCATACTAAAGTAATACTTAATAAGAAGAAAGAACAGAAAAAGAGAGGAGATTATCTTGAAGACATTGCCGAATGATTACCAGAATTTTATAGCCCTTAGTAGATATGCTAGGTGGTTACCAGAGGATAAGAGAAGAGAGACTTGGGAAGAAACTGTTTCTCGATATTTCGACTTCATGGAAGAACACCTAAAGGAAAATACTAATGCAACATTAGTTCCTAAGACTAGGAAGATTCTGGAAGAAGCGGTTTTGAATCTTGAAGTTATGCCTAGTATGAGAGCACTAATGACTGCTGGTCCGGCTTTAGCCAAGAATCATATAGCAGGGTACAATTGTGCCTATCTAAGTGTAGACCACCCTAAGGCATTTGATGAATGTCTATACATTCTCATGCACGGGACTGGTGTAGGATTTAGTGTTGAGAGACAGCACATACATAAACTACCAGAAATTCCAGAAGAAATATTCGATGTAGAAGATACGATAGTGGTTACAGACTCTAAAGAGGGTTGGCAATCTGCATTTAGAAAATTAATTTTATTCCTATACAACGGTGAAGCACCATTGTGGGATACATCAAAGGTCAGGGCTAAGGGTGCTAGACTTAATACATTTGGAGGTAGAGCCAGTGGTCCTGAACCACTTATTGATTTATTTATGTTTACTGTGCAAATGTTTAAGGATGCAGTGGGTCGTAAATTAACATCTTATGAATGCCATAGGCTTATGGCAAAGGTTGCAGAAATAGTTGTGGTCGGTGGTGTTAGACGTTCAGCACTTATTAGTTTATCTAATCTAACAGATGAGCGTATGCGTAATGCCAAGACTGGACAGTGGTGGATAGATACACCAGAAATGGCACTAGCAAACAATAGTGTATGCTACACAGAGAAACCTGATATGGGTATCTTTATGAAAGAGTGGCTGTCACTGTATGAGTCAAAATCTGGTGAGCGTGGTATTTTCAATCGGGAAGCCGCCATTAAACAAGTAGAGAAGTCTGGAAGAAGAGATCCGAATCACCAGTTTGGATGTAACCCGTGTTCAGAGATTATACTTCGAGACGGGCAGTTCTGCAATCTTACTGAGGTTGTAATTAGAGCTACTGATACCCAGAAGGACATATTAAGGAAAGTGAGATTAGCTACTATACTTGGTACATTCCAAGCATCACTAACAAACCTCAGAAGACTTAGAAAGAAATGGACTATCAATACAGAAGAAGAGGCACTCTTAGGTGTCTCACTCACTGGTATTATGGACAATGAACTTATGAATGGCAGTAATAGAAGAAGAGGTTCATCAGAATTAATTAGTGGTAAGTTAAGCTTACCAGACTTTCTTATTAAATTAAAGAAAGAGACAATTAAGATTAATAAGGAGTGGTCAGAATCATTAGGAATAAACCCATCTACATCAATCACAGCAATAAAACCTAGTGGTACTGTATCTCAACTTGTAGATTCAGCGTCAGGTATTCATACCAGACATAATGATTACTATCTACGCAGAGTAAGGGCAGATGTTAAAGACCCTATAGCACAACTAATGAAAGACGAGGGTGTACCCTGTGAACCTGATATTATGAAACCTGATAGTGTGGAAGTATTTACATTCCCAATGAAGGCACCAGAGGGTTCAATATTGAGAAATGACAGGACAGCAATAGAGCAATTAGAACTATGGCTTACCTATCAAAGGTACTATTGTGAACACAAGCCAAGTATAACAGTGAATGTTAAAGAACACGAGTGGATGGAAGTAGGGGCTTGGGTGTACAAACATTTTAATGAAGTGAGTGGTGTAAGCTTCTTACCACACTCGGACCACAGTTATCAACAGGCTCCATATGAGGACTGCACAGAGGAAGTCTATCTTGAGGCTCTTTCTGCCATGCCTGAGTCTGTAAACTGGTCTAGAATAGAGGAATATGAACTCTCAGACACTACAATAAGTATGAAAACTATGGCATGTACTGGGAGTGTTTGTGAAATGGTAGATTTAACTGAAGAAGAAAGGGAAATAGAATGAAAACAGTAGCATTAATAATTGTATTACAATTCATAGTAACCCTATTAGCAGGGTGTACTCAGTTTGAAACTCAGTTGGAGCAAATGAGAGGTGAACAACTATCTTGTGGACCAGCGAATTCAGAAATGTGTGTGGGGTGGAAAGTTGGAGAATTCTAATGATATAGAATGTAGGAGGTGTGGAGAGTCAAAGGACTCTTCTCATTTTAGCAAGGGTCAGGTAGAAAGTCCTAGTAGGATTTGTAAGTCTTGTAGAAGTAAATTAAATAAGGACTGGAAAGAATCTAATCCCGGCTATATGGATAAGTGGAGGTATGATCTTTCTGTTGAAGATAAAGAAAGGATTAGTAAGGAACAAGGAGGTACTTGTGCCAATGAGAATTGCCAGTACGGTTTAGACGATGACCATAAGTTGTATGTTGACCATTGTCATGAAACTGGTAAGGTCAGGGGTCTATTGTGTCATCATTGTAATACCGCACTTGGACTTCTCATGGAGAGTCCTGAGAAAATATCAGGTCTCATGTACTATGCAAAGAGGCATATTACTTAATTTTTAACAATATAGGAGTTATAAATGTTAGAGAAAATCAAAAACGCAGCTGATGGTGCGATTGATGTTGGAATCAAACTAATCAGTTTGTCTATTGTGCTTCAAATTATTTTCGGTAGTAAAGTTGCATTCCTTACTGGGGATGTTATCGGTTCTATACTGAATATAGTTTGGACTCTCGGCAACGCTGGGTTGGCAGGTTTAATTGCGGCAGGTATTATCTGGAAACTACTAGATAAAGATATAACGAATGAACTATCTAAGTAGGGGATATACATGGACCAATTAACAGACCTAGCAAAAAAAGTGTTAGAAAATAAATCATTAACTATCTTTTTGGGCATAGTCGTTCTGGCTTTGTTATTCGGATGGATTGGTGGCTAGAAAACCAACTTGGGGTCTTGTCCGTATGGATGGGACTTCCAAGTTACAATGGCTTTTAAAAAAAAAGAAAAAGAAAAAAGACAACCCAAGATTGTGGAAATCAGATTGGAAAAAATAGGAGGTTTATGTCTAATTTATCAAAGAGTGATATAGATGAGGCTTTTATGCCAAAAGATGAGTGTTCAATATGTGGTAGTGAATACGATGAAGAAGCAGGAGGAGTTCAAGGATATTTTGGTATATGCCCTGTTACTTTTTGTGAGTGGTGTTACTCTTCTTTAGTAAGCATGGTGTCGCAACATCTAGGAATGCTGGAAATAGATGACGACTACTATGATGGGGAAGAGTAGACTATGGGATATAAACTTAATAACAGTTGGAAAGGAAAGGTAAGAAAAGCAGATTCTAAATGGGAAGGTGAACTAAGAGACGGTATTCTATCGTCTTGTGAGTATCATCCTGAGAAGATACCATATACTATTGATCATCATTATCACCCTGATTTTAAGATAGGTGATACTCTGGTTGAGGCTAAAGGTAGATTTATAGACTCTGCTGAAGCTCGTAAGTATCTCTATATAAGGGATGCTCTACCATTTGGTACTGAATTAGTTTTCCTCTTTTATAACTATAAAACGCCTATGCCAAGGGCTAAGGTTAGAAAAGACGGAACTAAGCGTACACATGGTGAGTGGGCATCTAAGAATGGTTTTAGATGGTTTACGGAGAGTACTATAACTAAAATTTTAAAGAGAGGTAATTATGCAAGAAATAATGGCGAAAGTCACGATACAGACAACTGATGTTAGTTCGCCAGTTGTTAATACTACTATCTATGAGGTAGAAGATATTCCTCTAGAAGAGAAAGAACTTAGAAATCTTCTCGGTTTTCTAATGGAAGCCAAGAGGGGTCCTTTCATGCCAGAGGTAAAAGAGGAGGAAAAGGAAGAGGATAAACCTCTTGAGATTGTAACTGACGACAAGTCGTAGAAAAATTAAGGTCACAAATTGGACAATTAATGTCTTTTTGTGACCTTTTTTTTCGCTTGAGCTTAGTAGCCCCTAGCTCTTCGGATATCAGCTAAAGTTTGTTGTGCCTGATTTCTTAGGGCATTACATTCCTTAACAGGTGTCCCTACCTTAAGATTTTCTTTATACTCGTTGTTAATCATCCAAGTATTACACTTATTTGTCCCTGCATATTTCTCTGGACCACCATGCTCTCTTAAAAGCTCCAAGTCTGTTATGCCCATATGGGACAGTATATTATGATCTATATATGGCATTTTTAGCCTCCCATTATTACTTCATTTAAACTACTAAAACCTTCTGGTGGTTTTAAATCACCCTCGGTTTTTGTACCCAATGCACCATCTGGATAAGATAAAACACCCTTAGACATTTCCCTCTTATTCGGATTAAGCATTCTCATGTTTATCCTGTTGACAACTTCATCGAATGGTATACCAGTTGCTTTTGCTACCCCTTCTATCATCTCTTTCCTTAGATTATAACCATTATGCATTTCAATGAATACTCTACCAGCTATCTCTTTAGTCTTTCTAACATCTGGAGCAAGAACGAAGAAAGCATCATGTACTATGAATACAGGTATCCCTGCCTCGTTTAGTGCAATAACCAATTTACTTGCATACCCAGCATCTACCATATGAACTGAATTAGGAGCAATAGCTGAAGCCATACTCTTCATACTATCAGGTACAAATGGCTC
>CESL01039989.1_pt1 | contig 16454 bp, 17 predicted proteins | sample 531221 | NCBI WGS metagenome assembly CESL01 (sample SAMEA2622197, study PRJEB7988) | marine metagenome | biome: marine biome (ENVO:00000447); feature: mesopelagic zone (ENVO:00000213) & marine oxygen minimum zone (ENVO:01000065); material: "saline water (ENVO:00002010), including plankton...
TAAAGGTTCCTATATGAACTAATTTTATTATTATTAGCCTATACTTATAGTGCTAATTAATTTTTACCAATTATACCTTCATGAAAGAGAGGAAACCGTTATTTTCAGTTTTAAAAATTAAAGCAATAGTTTTTATTTTTTTAATCTATCCATTTCAATTTCACGCAAACGAGGAATCTTTACCTGAATTGGGAGATACATCTTCCTCATCAATATCTTTAGCATCTGAATATAAACTAGGAAGACTGTGGGTAGCTCAACTAAGAAGGTCTATTCCTGAGTATAAAGATCCTATAACTCAAGATTATGTTGAGCATCTTATATATAGATTGTCTGAATATAGTCAATTGCAAGACAGGAGATTAGAGATTCTTGTTATAGATGAAAAAAATATTAATGCTTTTGCAGCACCGGGTGGAATTATTGGAATTAATGCTGGGCTTATATTCCAATCTGATTCTGAGGGAGAATTGGTATCTGTCCTAACACATGAACTGGCCCATCTAAGTCAAAGACATTTTGCTAGAAGACTCCAAAGGCAAGCAGATAGAGGTTTAGCAAATGCTCTATTAATACTTGCAAGCGTAGCTGTTGCTGCAGCAAGCAGCCCTGAAGCTGTATTGGCAGGACAGCAAATGTTAGCACAGCAGGCTTTGGCATACAGCAGAAGCAATGAGATTGAAGCAGACAGGATTGGTTTTCTTAATCTTGTTGCTTCAGGGTTTGATCCCCAAAGCATGCCAAGTATGTTCGAAAAACTACAATCAATAAGTAGATTAAGTGGCTCTACTGAATTGGAGTTTTTAAGGTCTCACCCTTTAACGAAGAAAAGAATAAGTGATTCAAAGATAAGAGCAAATGAGTTAAAAGGCTCTAATTATCTAGATAATGATGAATTTTATTTAATCAAGAATAGATCTGTATTACATTTTACTAAGACACCCAGACAAGCTGTATCTCACTTTAGGCAAGAACTGAGAAGGGCTAAATCATCTAAAAATAAAGTCTTAGCTTTATATGGATTAGCACTTTCTTTGTCTAAAGAAAATAAGCATAGCGAAGCTTTGGATATAGCTAGGCAGGCCTTAAACATAAATCCCGAGAATTTAATTCTTCAAACCCTTCTCCTTGAATTACATATCAATGCTGGTAATAGATTAGAAGCTGTAGCCTTGGGTCGTGAACTCCTAGAAATTAATACTAATAACTTCCCTCTTTCAATGCTCTATTCAAGAGCATTAATGAATCAATCAGAATTTGAAAAGGCTGAAGAAATCCTCAAAAAACTCTCCATAAGAAGAAAGTATGATCCACAGGTTTGGTATTGGTTAGCAGAAGTTCAAGGTTTATCAAAAAATATTGTTGGTTTACACCAATCTAGATCTGAGTATTTTTACTTAAAAGGCAGCTATGATCAAGCAATAGAACACTTGAGATATGCTCTAGAAATTGCTGGAAATAACTTTCAACTTAGTGAAAGTATAAGAGTAAAAATTGAAAATATTCATTCAACAAAAGAATCCTTAAAAGCAGCTTCTTAGCTTATCCGGGGGGCCAGTTTAATTTTCTTCCTGAGATAAGATGTATGTGCAGGTGGAATACTGTCTGTTGGGCCCCTTCTCCATTGTTTATTACTAATCTAAAAGTGTCTTCCAATCCTAGTTTCCTAGCCACTTCACTAGCAACTAATAGCAAGTGTCCAAGTAATTCTTTATCCTCATCTTTTGAGTCAGAGACCTTGGATATCTTTTTTTTAGGAATAATTAAAAGATGAGTGGGGGCTACTGGGTTTATATCTTTGAAGACTAAACTAACATCATCTTCATAAACAATATCCGCAGGTAATTGCTTATCAATAATCTTCTGAAATATAGTATCAGACATTATTCAGCAATAACTCCCCCATCTACAGAGATTGAGTCTCCAGTAGTAAAAGAAGCTTCATCTGAACATAAAAATAAAACTGCAGAAACTACTTCTTCAGGCTCACCCACTCTATTCATTGGATGAGAAGCTGCAAAATCAGTTAATTGTTGTTGAGGGTCTTCTGCTGCATCTAAATAACGTTGCATCATTGGAGTGTTTATAGCACCAGGTTGAACAGCATTACATCTGATGCTATAACCCATCTCTGCACAGTGGAGTGCAACTGTACGGGTAAGAACCAAAACCCCGGCTTTGCTATAGTTATAGGAAAGAACGAATGGTTTGGGTCTTGTTGCTAAAGAAGAAGAAAAGTTAACTATAGAACCTCCATTTAGTTTCATTGCCTTAACAGCAAATCTACATCCTAGAAAAACGGAAGTACCATTAATTGCATGCACCCTATCCCAATGTTCAAGTGTTTCATCTTCTATTGTTCCGGGTTCACTTATGCCAGCAGCATTAACTACACTTGTTATTTTGTGAAATTTATCCCCTAAATGCTTTTCTAAAGAATCCCAATCTTCTTCTTTTGTTACATCGACTTTAAAAAATTCACAAGATTCACCAATTTCTTCAGCTATTGATTTGCCTCCTTCCTCGTCAACATCTATTGCAATAACTGAACCTCCTTCTGAAGCAAAACGTTTAGCTGTAGCAGCACCCATCCCGGAAGCACCGCCTGAAATAACTGCTAATTTCCCTTCAAATCTCTTCATATTTTCCTCCTCAATAAATTAATACCTAATCGGCACCTCTTCCACCATCTACTATAAGCTCTGTACCAGTAACAAAGGAAGATTCTTCAGAAACTAAATATAGAATGGCATTAGCTATGTCTTCAGTATTTCCTAGTCTTTTAAGGGGAGTCTCTTCTGTCAAGAACTCCTTTACAGAATCATCTTCACCATAGCTTCCCACTAGCATTTCAGTCCAAATTACTCCTGGTACCATAGTGTTTATCCTTATATTCCTTCCATTCATAGCTGCTTCTAAAGCTGCCGACCTTGTCATGCCACAAATTGCCCCTTTGGAGGCACAATAAGCAGAAGCATCAGGAAGTCCTACAACTCCCATTAGTGAAGAAACATTTACAATAGATCCTCCTCCAGCTTCATCCATAACAGGCATACAATGCTTCATTCCCAAGAATACACTCTCAACATTGGTCGAAACCAAGGAGTTAAATTCTTTGACTGTGGTATCTTCTATAGATTTTATAAAAAAGGCTCCAGCATTATTGATCAAGATATCCAATCCATTAAATCTTTCCTTAGTAAGCTCAATACACTTTTTCCAGTCTTGCTCAGAACAAACATCTTGTTTAAGAAAAATAGCTTCTCCTCCCGATTTCTTTATATTTTCGACTGTCTTAGTTCCTCTTTCTTCATTCCTTCCTGTAGCTATAATTTTTGCTCCAGCTTTAGATAAAACTTCACAGCAGGTCCTACCTATCCCTGATGTAGCTCCAGTTATTATGGCTACTTTGTTTGTTAAGTCAGTCATTTAAACTAGTTCCAGATAAAGCTACTCTCATTCCACCATCTACTGTTAATTCTGCCCCTGTCATAAATTCTGATGCATCCGAAAGCAAATATGTCACTGCACTAGCTACATCTTCGGGTTTGCCAAGCCTTCCTAAAGGTATGGATTTTCTTACTTCTTCCCAAAGATCTGCATCATCACCTGCTCTTTCTATCTGCATAGGAGTCATGATCACTCCAGGGTGAACACTATTAATTCTTATAAATTCTCTTTTGGCCCCTACTTCTAAAGCCACAGCCTTGGTTAACATTCTTACGCCCCCTTTACTCGCACTATAAGCACTACAATTAAGTGTGCCTGTTTGACCAGAAATTGAAGAAATATTAACAATACTCCCTTTGGCATTATTTTTACTTCTCATCATTCCTACTGCTAACTTTGTACCTATAAAAGTTCCTGTCAGATTTACACGTTGAGTTTCTCTAAATTCTTCAAGACTCATTTCTTCGATTGGTTTAAGGTTTACTATTCCAGCATTATTTACCAATCCGTGAATAAATCCTTCTTTTGCTTCAATATCAGACATCACCTTATTCCAATCTTCTTCAGAAGATATATCTAAAATATTTGTTCTTATAGATTGATCTGTATTACCGGACCATTCTCTTTGAGATTCTTCAAGAAGTTCTTTATTTACATCAGTGGCTATAACATTTGCACCTTCAAGAAGAATTTTAGAAACACAACCTTTTCCTATACCTCTTCCGGCTCCAGTTACGAGAATAACTTTGTTATCAAGTTTTGCCACAAATCTACTTTTTTATCTTTTTAATCTAACACCACTTGGATCTAACCCCACTGATTCTCTGAAAGCCTCATGTAAGTTTATTAAAGATAATTCATTTCTACCAAAAACAGAGTAAGGGTGCAGGCCTGAACGGAAACCTTTCATTACATTCTCACTTACCCAATAATCGTCATTCTCCACAACACTATAAATAAACTCAAAATGATCTTGTGCTTCCTTCTTTTCTTCTTCAGTAATCATTTCTCTTCTTGTATAAAGAGAGTAACGCGTTAAATGCTCCCCAACTTCATTTCCAGGATAAAGCTCAAAATAGTTCACAAATAGAGGACTTACTAAGAGGGTAATATTTGGGAAAAGAAAATATACAAATGAAAAATGATTAAATGCATCCCAGTCTTTTTCTTTTCTTTCTTTAAGCTCAATGATTGATTTAGAAGGAAATCCAATTCTATGATTATAGTTATATTGGTCATATGCCATGATATTGCTATAAGAAGAAGCCCCAATTGTATCCGGATGCAAAGGTCCAAAGTGATACCCCTCGCAAAAAGTATCCATAGCCAATTTCCAGTTCGTGGGCATATCAAAGAGCCCCCTATTTACTAGATGCATAGATCCTAGATCCCAGGATCCTAACTGAGGTCCTAATTCTTCTCCTAAAATATCATCAATGGATTGGGCTGGACCTGGGGTTGATTGAACATAAATCATGCCATATTTTTCCTCTGCCGGAAGTTCTATAAGAGAATGCAGAGAGCTGTCTATTTCTCCAAAGGTTTCTTCTCCTGTTATTGAAGTTAAATTCCCGTCCAAATCATATTTCCATGCATGATAAGGGCAGACAAAGCCTCTAGACTGGTTGCCACATGGTTTATCAATTAGCCGTCCTGCTCTGTGCCTACAAACATTGAGAAAGGCTTTTACATTTCCTTGCTTATTTCTTGTTATAACAAGTGGAATACCAGTGTCTTCATTAGTTATAAAATCTCCGGGGTTTTTAATATCACATGTAAAAGCCATCAACAAAGGTCTTTCTTTGAATAATTTTTGCTTCTCTAATTTAAATAATTCATTATCTGTATAGGTGTTTATATCTACATAATATGGAGCAATATTTTCTGAAGTCATAGAAGTTGTTCCTGACTCTATGAGATCCAACATGCGTCTTGCTTCTTTGTTGAGTTCTTTCTCTTTCATAGCTAGCATTCAAGTTAAAAATTCCAGAAGATTATGACAGTAATTAAAAAACAAACAAGATTGATTGGTTTTGATACGATTAAAAAACTATAATTCAAAAATTAGAAAGTGAGGTAAATATGAAAATTTTCCAACATGATATTCTTCAATACGCTTTTATGTCGAAAAACATGGCTTCTTTAGAGGCTTCCTGTCTAAAATGGGCCGAAGCATTTGGGGCGGGACCTTTCTTTGTTATCGAACATCATATCCCTGAAGATTGTACCTACAGAGGAGAGCCAAGTGAATTAGATATGACTTACGCTTTTGGCCAGGCTGGGTCAGCACAAATTGAGTTTATGGTTCAACATAGTGATGGTCCATCCACTTTTAGAGATATGTTTAAACCAGAGGAAGAAGGTTTTCATCATTGGTGTATTTTTACTGATAAGTATGATGAGGAATATAAGAGATTAACAGGAAATGGATACCATGAGACTACTGCCTTTACTACCTCAGCTAGGGTATGCTGGTTAGATGCAGAAAAAGATTTAGGCGGTCATATAGAACTGTATGAAGAAAATCCAGGTACTCAAGGTTTTTTTGATTTGTTAAAAGAAAGTCATGAGAACTGGGATGGCAAGGATCCAATAAGACCGGCACCATTCTGATAAATCAGATTTTTGCCTTAAGAGAAAAAAGTCCACATTGTCTTTTTTCGCTTTGCTGGCATAATCTTTTCTACACAAAAAGGAGAAATCAATGGCAAGTAACCCTAGAGAAGATAGAAGTCTCGAAGAAATGGAATTATTCGATAAAGAAATTCTATCTTGTCCTTATCACTACAACAAAGAATTAAGAGACAACGCTCCTGTTTACAAGGACCCTCAAACTGGCATCTTTATAATTTCTAAGTATGAACTAGTTAAAGAAGCAGCAAGAAAAAAAGACATATTCTCTAATGAATTTGTCCTCAATGTCGACTCAAGTGAATCTGAAGAAGTGACTACAGCTAGAAAAAAGTCTTTCAATTTAGGAAGAGGAACTTTATTAACAATAGATGATCCAGAACATAAGAAGTATAGAGCCCTAGTCAAGGACTTTTTTGTACCTGAAAAAATTGTAGCCTATGAACCTTGGATACTAGATTTAAGCAATAATCTTATAGAAAAGTTTGAAGATAAAGGGAGATGTGATTTTATAAAGGAGTTTGCGCGGCCTCTCCCATTGTCAGTTATACTGCACGTTTTAGGTGTACCATTAGATAGGACAGATGATTGTTTCAGATGGACACTCAATTCTGTAACTGCTCTTTCTGGAGTAGCTTCCGATGATGAATTGATAGAAGCTCATAATGGAGTTGCAGAACAACATTCTTTCTTTGCTGATGAAATAGAAGCCAGAAGAGGCAACCCGAAAGAAGATCTTTTATCAGTGATTGCAAAGGCTAAATATGAAGATGAAAGATACTTATCTATTGAAGAATGCGTTTCCTTTTGTACTCAATTCCTGGTTGCCGGTAATGAAACGACTACAGCTACTTTGGCAGAAGCTATGAGACAATTGTGTTTATTTCCAAAAGAACAAGTAAAAATACAGAAAGACCCTTCCATCATAACTAATCTTGTTGAAGAATCTTTAAGATTGGCTACTCCAACTTCAAATATGTGGAGGGTTGCAAAAGAGGATTGTGAAATAGGGGGAGTTATTATCCCCGAAGGAAGTACAATACTTCTCAAGTATTTCTCTTCTAATCACGATGAAGAAATATTTGAAGAGCCCATGAGGTTTGATGTAACCAGAGAGAATGCTAGAAGCCATATAGCTTTCGGATTCGGAATTCATGTTTGTATTGGTCAACTCCTTTCAAGACAAGAAATGGTAAACGGATGGCAAGTTATGTTTCAAAAACTTAAGAATTTTAAGCTAGATACTGACCCAAATGAGCTTAAGTACATGCCGAATATATTACTCAGAGGTCTTGAAGAACTTCCAATAACATTTAATAAAGTTATATAGTTCAAAAGTGAGTAACAAAACCTTAGTAAAAAACTTCATAGATGCTTGGAATAATATGGACCTGGAAAGTGTTACAGATTTTTTTTCAGAAGATGTCTTCTATCACAATATTCCAATGGAGCCTTTAAATGGAAAAGAAGAAGCCAGTGCTTTTGTAAAAGGATTAAGTGATTGTGAATCCATTCATTGGGAACTTATTGCTATAGCTGAAGAAGAGAATATGGTTCTTACAGAAAGAATCGACAACTTTAATTTTAAAGATGGTCGGAAGATAAGTCTTCCCGTGATGGGAACTTTTGAAATAGAGGATAACAAAATAAAACAATGGAGAGATTATTTCGATCTAGAAACTTTCCAGAAACAGATATCAGGAAAATCATAATTTAATGGAATTACAGTTCAACAAAGATGAGTTAAACTTTCAAAAAGAAGTAATAGGATTTTTACATTCAAACTTACCTGAACACCTTGTAAAAGCTGCAAGAAAGACAACTGCTGTTTTTCCTGAAAAAGATATTGCTCTTGAGTGGCAAGCAATCTTAGAAAAAAAAGGATGGTTAGTACCCTCTTGGCCTGAAGAATATGGAGGAACTAACTGGAATCCTGCTCAAAAATACATATTTTCTTTGGAATGTTCTAATGCTGGGGCGCCTTCATTAATACCAATGGGCCTTAATATGCTAGGGCCTGTTTTGATAGGTTACGGCACCAAAGAGCAAAAAGATTTCTACCTTCCTAGAATAATTAGCGGAGAAGATTATTGGTGCCAAGGTTATAGCGAACCAGGTTCAGGATCAGACCTAGCAAGCCTAAGATGCAAGGCAGAATTAAAGGGAGATAAATATATAATAAACGGAACAAAAATTTGGACCACTCATGCTCATTATGCAAATAAAATCTTTTGCTTAGTTAGGACTGATAACTCGGGAAGACCTCAACAAGGAATAAGCTTTTTATTAATCGACATGGATCAAAGGGGTGTAACAGTAGAGCCAATTATTACTCTTGCGGGAGATCATGATGTAAATCAAGTTGTTTTTAACAATGCAGAAGCTGAAGTCAATAATCTTATTGGGGAAGAAGGTGAAGGCTGGACAGTTGCAAAATATCTACTTGAATTTGAAAGAGGAGGTTCATCTGCTTCAGCTAGATTGTTCAAAGCCATAGATTTAACAAAGTTACTTGCGAAAGAAATACCTGATAACGGTCAACCTATACTCTCCTACCCTTCATATATTAAAAGATTATCTGAATTGGAACTAAGAGCTCAAGCTTTACAATATACTGAATTAAGAAGTCTATCTGCAATGAAAGAAGGAGGGAGCCCTGGACCTGAATCTTCTATGGCCAAAAACTTGTCAACAGATTTACTGCAAGACATCACTGAAATAGCTTTGGACATAATTGGATATTATGGAACTCCAAAACAAGAAAATATTGAGGGAAGCAACGAAGGTCCTATAGGTTCTGAGAAGTATTTAACTCAAGCAGGAAGATACCAAAATTTTAGAGCCGCTAGTATCTATGGAGGGTCTCGAGAAGTTCAAAAGAATATAATTGCTAAAGCGGTTTTAGGTTTATAGTAAAAAAAGGAAATATTAATATGAAAAAAGAAGAATTATTAAAAGTTTATAAAACAATGAGAACTATCCGTTCTTTCGAAGAGCAATGTGACAAGGAGTTTATGCAGGGAAATATTCCTGGTTTTGTTCACTTGTACGCCGGTCAAGAAGCCGTTGCAGTAGGAGTATGTTCTCATTTAAGCGATGAAGATAAAATTGGAAGTACTCACAGGGGGCATGGTCACTGTATTGCAAAGGGTTGCGATGTTAAAGGAATGATGCATGAAATCATGGGTAAAGCTGATGGTTTGTGTAAAGGTAAAGGCGGGTCAATGCACATAGCTGATCTTAGTAAAGGAATGTTAGGTGCAAATGCTATAGTTGGAGGAGCTCCACCTACTGCTGTGGGAGCAGCTCTAACTGCTAAAACCCTTGGGAATAATACAGTTGCTGTAGCTTTCTCAGGTGATGGTGCTTCAAATCAAGGTACGACCTTTGAGGCTATGAATATGGCTGTTGTTCTCCAAGTTCCTGTTATTTTTGTTTTTGAAAATAATGGCTATGGAGAACATACAGGAGCTGATTATGCTGTAGGTTCAAAAGATATAGCTAAAAGAGCTGAAGGGTTTGGTCTTCCTACCTATAAAGTGAACGGTACTGACTTTTTTGACGTATATGAAACTGCAGGAAAAGCTATAAAAGATGCTAGGGAAGGTAAAGGTCCGTCTGCATTAGAAGCAGATACAATAAGATTTGGGGGTCATTTCATAGGAGATCCTCAAAATTACCGAGCTGAAGGTGAGTTAGATAAACTTCGAGCTGAAAGGGACTGTTTAAAAATTTTTAGGAGTAAGGTTATCTCGGACTTTGATCTAAAAGAAGAAGAATTAAATTTAATAGATAAAGAGGTTAATGCCCTTATTGAAGGTTGTACTAAGTCAGGTTTAGCTGCGCCTATGCCAGATTCAAAAGAATTAACTTCAGATGTTTATCTAAATTATTAAGGAGTAAAAGATGCCAGAAAAGACTTATACGGAAGCTCTCAACGAAGCCCTTCATCAGGAAATGGATAGGGATGACACTGTCATAGTGATCGGTGAAGATGTTGCAGGAGGAGCAGGAACGCAAGGAGATGATGTTGAAGCAATTGGAGGTATATTTGGAGTTTGTGCGGGTTTAGGAAAAAAATTTGGCAGAACAAGGGTTATAGATACCCCTATAACAGAATCTGCAATTGTAGGGACTGCAGCTGGAGCTGCTATGACAGGTCTTAGACCTGTTGCCGAACTTATGTTTGTAGATTTTTTGGGAGTTTGTTTTGATCAAATTTATAATCAAACTGCCAAATTTAGATATATGTTTGGAGGAAAAGCTTCAACACCTCTTGTTATAAGAACTGCTGTAGGAGCGGGTTTAAGTGCAGCTGCCCAACACTCTCAAACCATGTTTTCAACTTTTACATCAGTACCTGGATTAAAGGTGGTCATGCCTTCAAATCCTTATGATGCGAAAGGATTGTTGATTCAAGCAATTAGAGATGATGATCCGGTAATTTTTTGTGAACACAAACTACTCTATGCAATGAAAGGAGAAGTACCTGATGAGGATTATACTATTCCTTTTGCAGAGGCTAATTGGTTAAGAGATGGAGAAGATCTAACTATTATTGCTTTTTCTGCTATGGTTCCTAAAGCGATTGAAGCAGCAGATAAACTTGCAGAAGAAGGAATTAAATGTACCGTTATAGATCCAAGAACTACATCTCCATTGGATGAAGAATCAATTCTTGAATCAGCTGAAGAAACTGGTCGAGTGGTAATTGTTGATGAAAGTACGCCTCGTTGCAGTATAGCTTCTGATATTTCTTCAATAATTGTTGATAAAGCTTTTAAAGCCCTTAAGGCTCCTATAAAGAAGGTCACGGCTGCCCATAGCCCAGTACCATTTTCTCCTGCTTTAGAACAAGCTTTTATACCACAAACTGAAGGAATAATTGGAGCCTGTAGAGAGGTATTAGGAAGCAACTAATCTATCTATGAGCAGCATAGAAGCAATCACAGTTCCTCAATGGGGCTTAACTATGACTGAAGGAACTTTAGTTAAATGGAATGCTTCTGAAGGAGATGCTGTACAAGAAAAAGGAGAAATTGCAGAAATAGAGACAGAGAAAATAGTAAATGTTCTTGAATCTCCAGCTGATGGGATATTAAGAAAGATAATAGGTAAAGAAGGAGACACTCTTCCCGTAGGAGCTTTAATAGGTATATTAGCTAGTGAATCTACACCGGAAAAAGATATAGATAAATTTATTGAACAGTATAAACCCATAGAATTATCAACTCCTTCACAAAGTACAAATGAAGTAACTTCATCTAATACTATTTCTTCAGTACCACCTTCAACTTCTGCTCCTGGAGAAGGCCGTGTAAGTCCAGCTGTAAAAAGACTTGCTAAAAAACTTGGGGTTGATTTAACAGAGGTTTCGGGATCAGGAAGAAATGGTCGCATTTCTAAAGAAGATGTTGAACTAGCATCAAAAGATCTTTCCAGCAACACAGAGAATGAAGTTCAATCTGATAACAATGACAATCCATTTGATTCTATTCCGCTAACTAGCATGAGAAAAACCATAGCTAGAAGATTAACAGAATCAAAACAGAATATTCCCCATTTCTACCTCACAGCAGATTATTCAATAGATAAATTATTAGTTAAGCGAAAAGAAATGAATAAGGAAAATTTAAAAATTTCTGTAAATGATTTGCTTATTTATTGTGTTGCAAGAGCTTTGATAGAAGAACCAAGAGCTAACGTCCAACTAATAGGGGATGAAATAAGACAATATAGACATGCTGATATTTCTGTAGCCGTTGCTACAGATTCTGGGCTAATAGCTCCAATAGTAAAAAAAGCTGATACAAAATCTATCCAAGAAATAAGTGAGGAATTTGCTGATTTAGCTAAAAGAGCTCAAAAAGGAAAATTACGAAGAGAAGAAATTCTGGGAGGTACTTTTAGTGTTTCTAATCTTGGTATGTTTGGAATCAAGCATTTTGAAGCCATCATCAACCCTCCTCAAGGTGCTATTCTAGCTATAGGAGGAGCCATAGAGAAAATTATAGCTTCTGAGGGTAAACCTTTATCAGCAAATATAATGAGTGTGTCCTTATCTTGTGATCACAGGGTGATTGACGGTGCTGTAGGTGCTAAATTCTTACAAGCCTTGAGAAAGCATGTAGAAGAACCTGAATAAGAAAAATATGGGTATTTCAACAGAAAAAATTGAAAAAGAAATTTTAAAACGATCTCTTGAAGAGTTTAATAGGACTAATTCACCACCAAGAGGATTTGAAGATCTTCCTGAAATTCCAGCAGAAAGATATATAAATGCAGAGTTTAATGATCTAGAAAAAGAGGCTATTTGGAATAAATGTTGGCTTTATGCAGCTCATACTGATCAATTAAAGAGCCCAGGTGACTATATATTATGGAAGGATGCTGGGGTGCCTATAATCATAGTCAGATCAGAAGATGGCGAAATAAGAGCCTTTTATAACACCTGTCGGCATAGAGGCTCCTCAGTAGTTAGAGAAAATTCAGGAAATACTACGCGTTTTGTATGTCAATACCACAGCTGGGCTTACGACCTGTCTGGTAAGCTTGATTTTGTTCCAGATTCAAGGGATTGGAAAAGCTTAGACAAAAGCTGTAAAAATTTAATTCCGGTTAGATGTGAACTTTGGGGTAATCTTATTTTCATTAACCAAAACATAGAGGCAATGGCTCTAAAAGAGAATTTAGGGGTAGTTGATAAAATTCTGGGACAGTTTCAATTAGAAAAAATTAGGTATGTAGGAAAGAGATCTTGGGAAGTTAATTCAAACTGGAAAGTGTGCCAGGATGCTTTTATGGAAGTCTATCATCTGAATACAGTTCATCCTGATACAGTTTCTCAACTACTAGATCATAAAGGTGCCGTTATGGTTTTATTACTTAATGGTCATTCAATTATGACAACACCAAACCGATCGAAATTATCAGCAGATGGATTAAAAGTAGATGAAAGCGGAGGGAGTGATGCTTCTAATGCATATGGATCTGGAGACTCTCAAGGGAAAAGCGGTACACCTCTAGAAATAGAGACTGTGACAGAACTCGCTAGAAATAATAACCTTTCATTTAATTTTTTTCCAAATATTGTTACTCCCTTAAACCCTTCCGGTTTTCCTTTTTTACAATTTTGGCCGGTCACATTAAATACTTGTCGAATGGATGTGCATTGGTTTTCTCCTAATTGGGGTGAAGGAGAATTGCCCAACAAAAAAGCTTGGAAAGAGAGAATGGATCTTTTTGATGAAATACTTTTGGAAGATACCTTGAATATACCATGGATACAAAAATCTCTAGAATCCCCTGGATTTAAGGGTGTACCACTAAATTATCAAGAAAGAAGGATTTATTACACTCATCAAGAGATAGACAAAGTTATAGGTGGCAAATCTATACCCAAAAAATGTAAAGTAGAGCCTGTTCTAGATAAATTTGTAGAAAACTGGTCTTAGTAAAAAAATGAGTTCCACTCTTAAACATTACCCCATCTTAATTAATGGTGATTTAATAAACACAGAACAACAAATAAAAGTGGTAAACCCTTCAACAGAAGAAATATTTGCTACCTGCTCTAAAGCTTCTGCTCATAATCTTGATGAAGCCGTTAAAGCAGCCAAAAAAGCTCAAAAGAAATGGGAAAAATCTGACCTGCAGACAAAGCAATCTCTTCTGAATAAAATAGCTGACGTACTTTCTGAAAACTCAGATGAACTAGCTAGACTCCTTACTCTAGAGCAAGGAAAAACATTCGATAATGCCAAAGGAGAAGTAGAGTATTCAATAATATATTGCAAATATTTTGCCTCTCAAGAATTAAAAACTAAAGTTGTAAAGGAAGACGAAACATCAGTTGTAGAGTTACACCGGAAGCCATTAGGGGTGGTAGCTGCAATTGCCCCATGGAATTTTCCCCTCTTAATTGCAGTTTATAAAACTGCTCCCGCACTGCTAGCAGGAAACTCAATTATACTCAAACCTGCCCCTTCTACTCCTCTATCTACCTGTCTGTTTGGAAAATTAATTAAGGAAATTATCCCCAAGGGCTTGGTTAATATTATTACCGATGAAAATGAACTTGGACCATTACTCACTAGCCATGTAGATATAAGTAAAATCTCCTTTACTGGATCTACTGCAACAGGGAGGAAAGTTGCTGAAAGTGGAGGGCCTTCTCTTAAAAGAGTCACTTTGGAATTAGGTGGAAATGATGCTGCCATTGTTTTAGAAGATGCTAAGCCTCTTAAGATAGCTGAAGATATTTTTAATTCTGCTATGGCAAACACTGGGCAAATCTGTGCAGCTATAAAGAGACTTTATGTACACAAGAACATCTATGAAGAAATGTGTGATGCTTTAAAGGAAATAGCTGATAGCACTATTGTAGGGGATGGCTTTGAACAAGGTACTGATTTGGGACCTCTTCAAAACAAACAACAATATGAAAAAGTAAAAAATTATATTGAGGAGGCTAAAGAAAAGGGGAAAGTGATTTCTGGAGGAGAGATACCTGACAAACCTGGTTATTTCATTCCTATAACCCTGATTAAAGATGTTGAAGATGGATTGAGTTTGGTAGATGAAGAACAATTTGGGCCTGTATTACCTGTTATTAAATTTAATGAACTTGATGAAGTAGTAGAAAAAGCTAATGCCTCAAAATATGGCTTGGGTGGCTCTGTATGGAGTGAAAATACGCAAGTAGCAAGAGATATAGCACAAAAACTTCAGGTAGGTACTGTTTGGGTAAATCAACATGCAGCAATAGGACCTGATATTCCTTTGGCTGGAGCTAAAGATTCTGGTATTGGGGTCGAATGGGGAGAAGAAGGTTTAAATGAATTTTCCCAAATTCAAATTGTAAATGTAAAGAAATAAACAAGGAGAGACTTATGTCTAAAGGTATAGAAATAGTTAACCAAGCTTTAGAAATGTTAAAAAAAGGTGACTTTGAAACCTATGAAACTTTACTGGATGATAACATGCATTTCAAAATGATAGGGCAAACTATCCTTTCAGGTGAAACTCACAACAAAAAAGAATTTTTATCTACTGTTGGCAAACTAATGGATTACCTTGAAGCACCTATCCAGCTCCAAGTTAGAGAAGTAATTGACGGAGGAGATACAGTGGTTTCAATAGCTCAAGGAAAATCAATATCTAAAAAAGGAGAAGCCTATAACAATGAGTACTGTCATGTATGGAAAGTAAAGAATAACAAGATTGTTGAATTGACAGAATACTTAGACACTGAAATGTTAGCTCAATTACTTTGTAAATAGTTTTAAAAAGATTAGCGTGAGTCTAATACCTATACTTCTTACTACCAAAGGGCATCCTTTTGAGAAAGGGCCTTTTTTTCAACTTTTTGATTCTCTAGAAGAGGTAGATTACACCCACATAGAACACCCCGCAGCTCAGCTTATTCTCAATCCTTTGGGTACTAAAAATTATTCAGTCTTGGTTTTTTATGACATGCCTGGAATAAATTTTGAAGGAGATGAACCTGGTCAAGAAATCCCACCAAGTGAGGAATTTAAAAAAGGGTTTAACAAACTGGTTGAACTTGGCAAGCCTATGCTCTTTCTTCATCATTCTATAGCCTCTTGGCCTAATTGGGATAAATACGGAGAAATTATAGGAGGTAGATTTCTCTACAGAAGTAAAGAAATAAGGGGCAAAATCAAACCTGATTCGGGTTATCGTCATGAAGTTAAATATACCGCTAAGGTTATTAAAGAACATCCAATAACAAAAGGTCTATCTGAGTTCCCCATGTGTGATGAGTTATATTTAGCTGAAGTTTTTGAAGATTCTATTACCCCCCTTGTAGAGAGTGATTACAGATTTACCCAGGAAAATTTTTATTCTGCAACTCAAGCTATAGAAGGGAAAATGTATAACAATAAAAATTGGCTCCATGATAATGGTTCCCCTTGCATTGCCTGGATTAAAAATTATCAAAATAGTCCTATTGTTTATCTTCAAATGGGGGATTCTCCTGACACTTATGAGAACTCCTCCTACAGACTCCTTGTAAAAAATTCTTTAACTTGGCTTAACAGTAATGAAGCAAAATTATGGGCAAAAGGTGATTGAGAGATGAGTAGTTTATTAAATAATAGATCAGCTGTAATAACTGGAGCGGCAAGCGGTATTGGAGAGGCAACGGCAAGACTTTTTAGTGAAAACGGTGCCGAAGTGCTAGCTTTTGATTTAGATCCCTCTATAGAAACTAAATTCAACAATGTAAAGTCCATATCTGGTATTCAATTAGATATTTCATCTGATAATGCACCTGAAGAGCTGTACTCTGCTGTAAAGAGAGAATTGGGAGGGCTTGACATACTAATGAATAATGCTGGAGTAATTAC